>WBZO01001601.1_pt1 | contig 34158 bp, 42 predicted proteins | sample 5204261 | NCBI WGS metagenome assembly WBZO01 (sample SAMN12412400, study PRJNA552823) | activated sludge metagenome | isolation source: activated sludge from anammox sidestream of wastewater treatment plant... | place: USA: North Carolina | collected 2017-09
TCGTCCCCCGCTCGGAGGCGCCCTCGTCGAGCAAGGCGCCGCTGGTGATCGGCGCGCTCGCCGTCGCCCTCGCGGGCGGCGCGGCGTTCCTCCTCCTCCGCAAGCGGAAGAAGAGGGCGCGCCGTTGATCGCCTACGCGCACATGGGCGCGCTCGCCGCGCCGCTGCGCCCGGCCGCGCGCGTTCTCGCGGTGCGCGCTCCGCTCGCCAGCGCGCCGACCGTCGTCGCGCGTCCGGCCGCTCCGCCTCCTCCTCGTCCCCCCGGTGTCCTCGCCGATCACGACGTCGCCCGCGCGGCCGCTCCCACGGTCGTGAGCCGTCCGGCGCGCTCGCCTCCGCCTCGCGGTCCGTCCTTCGTGCCCGGCGGTCCGACGGGGATCGGGACGAGCTCGGGCGCGTCGGCGCCGTCGGTCCCGTCGGCGACGAGCTCCCCGGCGGTGCCGGCGTTCGATGCGTCGGCGCCGTCGTTCGATCCCGTGACCGTGACGAGCGCGGCGCCGTCCTCGGACGCCGCGCCCCCGATCGCGGGCGGCTCTGTCGCGCCGCGTGGTGGAAGCGTCTCCGTCTCTGCGTCGGTGCCGGACGGCGCCGTCTACCTCGTGATCGGCCTGACGGTGCTCGGCATCGGCGGCGCGGTCGCGTGGTTCGCGACGCGGAAGAAGCGGGGCCGCCGATGACGGGCGTTCTCGACTGGCTCGTCTCCCCCGAGCAGAAGATCGCGGAGCAGCGGGCGGCCGTCTCGGCCGATCTCTCGTACCAGCGCGCGCAAGCGGCCGCGGATATGCGAAGGGTCGGCTCCGAGCTGATCGTCCAGGCGAGCATCGCGGCGCTGCTCGTCGTCGGCGTCGGGATCGGCGCGTCGTACCTCGCGAGGAGGCGTCATGCGTGAGAGGTACACGGTGACGACCATGGGCGAGATCGCGGACGTGGTGCAGCGCATCGGGTGCGAGTGTGCTCGCGGCGCCGCGCAAGCCGAGGGCGGCATGACGGGGCTGGACGACCTCACGGCGCTCTGGAACCCGCTCGCGTGGCTCGCGAAGAAGGCGGCGGACAAGGCGGTAGGACAGCTCACGGGCAAGGCGCAAGGCGCCGATCCGGGACTCGTCGACAAGTTCGCAAAGGAGCTCGGGGTGGACCCCATCGAGATGGTGATCTCGGCGGCGGGGTACTCGGGATGGGGCCGGTACTGGCCGGCGGCGAAGATCGCGGGCGGTGCGGTGGCGTTGGGCGCTGCGGGGCTCCTCGTCGCGCGCGCACTCTCCTCCTCCACCTCGCGCAAGCGGAAGAAAGGGCGATGACATGTACGGCTACGCGGCACTGGTGAACGGCGGGCGCTCGCGGCGCGAGACGATGGGGGACATGGCCGATGACGTTCTCGAGTGGGGACGCGCGATCCTGTTCCCCGGCGCGTATGCGGGCGAGAAGGTGCTGGAGAACGCCGGCCCCGTCGTCGCGCCGTCGGTCTTCCCCGCCGTGGACAGCGGGAGCAAGGCGGCGTCGGTCACCGCTCCGAGCGGCCTCAAGCTGCGCGCGCAGCCGAGCGAGAACGCCGCGCAGCTCGCGCTCCTCTCGAAGGGCGCCGTGGTGACGGTCCTGGAGACGGGCTTTCCGGCGACGGCGGCCGCGCCGAAGGGATGGACCAAGGTCCGCACGGCGTCCGGCTCGGAAGGCTTCATGTCGACCGAGTGGCTTTCGATCTCGTCGCCGACGTCGGCGAGCTCGGGCAACACGTCCTCGGCTCTCGCCCTCACGAATACGTCCACGTCGTCGGCGTCGGGTGAGTCGTCCAAGCTGCCGTGGATCGCCGGGGGCGTCGCGGTGCTCGTCCTCGGGATCGGGCTCGCGGTCGGCCTGAGCGGCGACAAGAAGCAGAGGAACCCCGGCCGGCGTCGTCGCCGCGGCAAGCGGAAGGCTCGCCGATGAGCGACGTCCTCGATCGTCAGATCGCAGAGGAGGCGGGTCCCGTCTCCGCCGTGATCGCGCGTGAGGCGTTCGACGGCTGCGGTAAGCGCGTCGAGATCGCGACGTTCCTCGGGACGTTCGCGGCGGAGCAGCGCGTCCGCGGCATGCTGCTCGGTCTCGTCGCCGGCATCGCCGGTACCGTCACGGTGGGGCTGCTCCTCCACGGGAAGTATGGCGGCAAGTGAGTGAGACGCCCGCGCGCGATGGTCAGTGGCTGCCTCTCGTCGTCAACGGCGGGTGGAACGGCCGGCTCCGCGCGGCGTTCGACAAGCGGAGCGGCGCCTACGCGATCCGCGACCGGAGCACGGGCCGCGTTCTCTACGTCGGCGAGAGTCACTGTGACCGCGGGTGGAAGACGCTGATCCGGCACTTCCAGGATCCCACGGGCAATTTCGCGCGGCGGAATGAGTTTACGCACCGGAGCCCGGAACGGCTGGACGCTGCCGTGTGGGTGACGGCGCGCGGGCGTGCCGCCACGCGAAAGCAGTTCGCGTTGGTCTCGCAGATGAAGCCGCACCACAATCGCAATGACGGGCGCGTTCGCAAGCCGACCTGTCCGAGCGACGGCGACGGAACGGATTTCGAGTTCGGCGCGAACGCCAAGAACCCCGGTCGAAGCCGGAAGACGGGACGCTACAGCTTCGAGGGTCAGTGGGATCGCCTCTGCAAGTGCGGTCACCCACTGCGTCACCACCTGGCAGAAGATCCGCACGGCTGCATCGCTGGTGACTTCGGCGCCGATGATTGCGACTGCGAGCGGTTCCGCCCGGCGAGCGCCAAGAACCCCTCCACGTCTCCGAGCTACCGCGCGACGCACGGCGGCCAGCGCGGGCCGTGGACCTCGCGCACGCTGAAGGTCCCCGATCCGCGCGCGGGCGATCTGATCGTCCTCGGGGAGCTCGTGCGCGTCGAGTACCTCACGGACAAGGGCGAGGGGGCCGTGACGTACTTCCACGACTTCGGTCGCGAGCACGCGGGCGGTGTCGAGCGCGGGCGCGTGCGCCCGTCGCGCCGTCCGATCCTCGCGTTCAACCGTGAGGGGCTCGTGATCTGCGGTGGGGCCTACGTCGTGAAACCGGAAGGGATCGTTGGATGAGACTCCCCGTGCACAACCCGGCGCGCCCGTCGAAGACGTCGAAGGAGAAGAAGGACATGGCGAAGAAGAAGAAGCCGAAGGCGAAGAAGAGGACGGCGGCGAAGCGCCCGGCGCACCGCAAGAACCCGACGCGCCCGAAGAAGAAGAAGAAGACCGTCCGCGCGAGCTCGCGCCGCAAGTCGAACCCGAGCAAGCCGAAGGCGCGCAAGGGTGGTGGTGGCAAGCGTCGTCGCCGGAACCCCGACTCGAAGGGCGGGATCGGCGCGGCGGCGAAGGCGCTCGGGATCGGCCTCGGTCTCGGCCTCGTCACGTCCACGCTGACGATCGTCGGCGCGTCGCTCGCGGGCGAGCATGGCCGCAAGGTCTACGGCGGCGCGGCGGTGCTCGGCATCCTCGGCGGCGGCGCGCTCGCCGCGAAGCACCCCGCGGCCGGCCTCGGCGTTGCGCTCGGCTCGGCCGGCGTCTCGCTGTTCCCGCTCGTCGGCGGGACCGTCGCGCGCGCGCTCCCCGGCAAGGAGGAGAGCAAGCCCGCGGTCACGATGATCGGCATGGGCGAAGTGAGCTACGGCCGCATGGGCGCCGTGGTGCAGAACCGCGAGGCGCGCATGCTCGGCATGGGCGAGGTCGCCTTCGACCGCATGGGCGAGGTGAGCTTCGACCGCATGGGCGCGATCACTGTCGAGCACGTCGAAGCGGCGGGCAACCCCTTCACCGGCTGAGGAAGCCGCAACCCCGAAACCACGAACGGCGGCGCGGCCGCCTCGAAACCAAGGACAAAGACGAACATGGATCTCAGCAACATGACCCCCGAGCAGCGCGCCGCCTACCTCCGCCGGACCGAGCAGATCGCGCAGCTCCCCGCCGCGGTCCGCGCGCAGATCGCCGACGAGGTGATCAACAGCCAGCGCGCGGTCAAGCAGGTGATCTACCGCTCGCGCGTCCGCTTCGAGGCCGATGCCGGGGGCGCCATCCCCCTCGGCACCGCGCCGGTCGCCTTCGGCTACAAGATCGGCGATCCGCTCCAGGCGGCCGGGTACGCCGCGGGCCAGGCGACGGCGGCGCACACGAACCTGCGCAGCGCGGGCGGCCAGACGAACCGCAACGCGGACGTCGTGATCTGGAGCATGGGCATCGAGGTGATGCCGGGTTCGAACGTCGAGCTCGTCAAGGAGCTGGTGCGGTCGGTCTATCTCGGCCTCTCCCTCACGGGCGGGAGCGATACGGACCTGATCGGCCAGATCACCGACTTCCCCGGCGGCGGTGGCCTGAAGGGCCGTCAGTGGGATCCGCTCGCCGCGGTCCCGGCGGACGTCGAGTGCATCAACAACGGCGAGCCGCTGGCGGGGAACGTCATGCAGTTCACGAAGCCGTACCGCTGGAACGCGGCGAGCTCGAAGAAGCCTGACAGCAACCTGTCGATCTCGTTCACCGTCGGCGAGGCGATCGCGCTCGGCGCCGGCTACGCGACCGCGTTCGCGGACTTCAAGGTCAAGCTCCTGACCGTCGAAGTCTCGGACCGCAGCTCGAACCAGTAGCGCGCGCACGTAGGCGGCGCGTCCCCCGCGTGGAGGGGCGCGCCGCGGCGTTGCTCGATCCACGTCGCGCCGCCGGGATCGTGCCCGGTGGCGGCCTCCGCACGTTCCCTCTTCGCCTCCTACGGTCCCCACCATGAAGACGCCTCTCGATGTTGCCGCCGAAATCTACGGGCTCGATCCGCGCCGCTACGGCGATACGTCGATCCTGAAGTTCCCGTTCGTCGCACCCGGTGTGGCGGCCGGCGCGACGAGTGACGTTCTGACCGTCACGACGATCACCGATCGATTGCTCCTCGCGCTCGCCGCGCAGCCGAGCGACGGCGCGGCCGCGAGCTACGCCGGTCTCGAGCTGGAGTTCCAGTATGGCGATCGGTTCTTCGCGACGGACGGCAAGGTCTCGCAGTTCGTGCCGCTGTCGCTCCTCAGCGGACGCGGTCCCGGACCGTCGCAGGCTGGCGGCCCCTGGTACTCGTGGGAGGTTCCGATCCTCCTCCCGGCGAATACCGTTCTCGCCGCGCGCATCCGGAACAACACGGCCGGTCCGCTGGTGCCGTCGGTGGCGCTGAAGACGGTCGAGCTGCGCGCGCGATGATCTACCGGATCTCCAGCCTCGAAGGCGTGCTCGCGCCCGGCGGCGAGATCACCTTCGATTGGACCTGGCCGAAAGCGGGCCTGGTGCGCGCGTGCATGTTGACGACCGCGGACGGTCTGCCGGCGTCGCGCGCGATGCTCGGTCTCGCGGTGCAGCGGCGCGGCCGCGAGATGGTGAAGAACGATCGCGGCCGCGCGTTCGCGCCGTCGCTCGCCCTCTGCGGGCCGGACGACCTCGCGCCGGACTGGAGCGATCTCGTCATCCCGGTGGATCCCTTCGAGGTGTGGTTCCTCGCGATCCGGAACGAGGACACGCTCTCCGGACACGATCCGCGCCTCTTCTTCGACTTCACCCCGTCCGGACCTGTGGAGCGCGTTGCAGGATGAGCCGTCCGATCTACACGAGCGTGGGCATCAAGCCTCAGGGCGTCCAGCCGGCACCGGCGGTTCCGGCCGGGGACTTCGAGGTCAACTCCGTGGCGGTCCCGGTCGTCACGCGTGCGGGGATCGGTTCCACGATGTCCCCGATCGTCGTGATGAGCACGGCGGTCGCGTGGTCGGGGATCGACGTCTCGCTGGATACGTCGCAGTTCACGCCGCGCACCGGCTCGATCTTTTGGGCTGCGGTGTACGCGCGATCCGCGAGCGGCGCGAACCTCCTCGTCGCCACGGGTCGCGTGAATCTCTCCCAGGTGCCGAAGGGCCAGCGGCTGATCTGCTCGGCGCGTGCGAGCAAAGCGATCTTCGATGTGCACCTCGGGTATCACGACGAGATCGGCCTCGCGCTGTCCGGTGCGGAGTCGGTAGCGTTGTCGATGGTCGCGAGCGACACGCAGGGTCCGGCGATCCCGTCCGCGGGGATCGCATACTCGAACGGCGTCCTGAACGTCGGCGTGAAGCAGAACCCGCTCCCGGAGCTGCTCGGGTTCTCCGCCTCGAATGACACGGCCGCCGCGAAGTACATCCAACTGCACAACGGCGCGCCGGGGCTCGGTCAGGTGCCGCAACTGGAGTGGGCGCTGCCCGCGACGATCGGCGCGTCGATCGTCGTTCCGGACCTGCGGTATCGGGCGGGGTATTCGATCAACCTTCTCCCGAGCTCGACTCAGGGGACGTACACCGCGGACACGGCGATCGTCTCTGCGTGGTACCGCTGATGCGCCGCGCCCTCGTCTTCCTCGTCGCCCTCGCGGCGCTTGCGTGCTTCGTGGACTGCCACGGAACCCGCGTCACGGATGCGGCGCCGGCCGTCGTCCAGGGGTCGTGCATCATGCTGCGCGCGTTCACCGACGCGGGCGAGGTGCACGAGGTCTGCGCGACGCTGGAAGAGATCGCGCCGCTCGTCGCGCCGTTCGTCGATGACCTGATCGCCGAACGGAAGGACGCGCGCGAGCAAGGCGCGCGCGTTGCGTTCGCGCTCCCCGCCGCGGCCGCGACGCCGAAGCCGCGCAAGCCGCCGCGCCGGAAGTGCGTCGCGTGGCAGTACCTGGACGGCGGCGCGATCGTGCCGGTGGGCTACGAGCTCGCCGACCTGATCGAGGAAGCGACGGACGCCGCGCGCGAGGACGGAGGGGTCACCGATGCCGCCCGATGAAGGTCACACCAACCCGGAACCCGCACAGCGCCTGGACGAGCAGATTCACGAGCTGTTCGCCCACCTGTCCGCGCAGATCGCGAGCGTCGGCGACGACGCGCGCGCCGCGGCGGACACCGTGCGCGACATGCGCGTGGAACAGCGTGCGTATCAGCGCGCGACCGACGCGCGCCTGAAGCGGCTGGAGCGTCAGGCGTTCGGGACGAGCAACCCGCCTCCGGCCGATGGTGGTGAGAAGCCGCTCGCCACGGAGGTGAGCGAGCAGCGCCGGCAGATCACGGAGCACGATGGCGAGCTCGCCACGCTCGCCGGGCAGGTGATCGCGACGCGGGCGGAGCTCGCGGAGGTGCGCGCGATCACCGCGGCGCAATCCAAGGCGTTCGGGCTCGCGCGGCCGGAAGAGGCGCTCTCGAAGAAGGCGGCCGCGTTCCTCTTCTCGCGCGAGGGTGCGAAAGCGTTCGTCGCGATCGTCACGGCGCTCGCGGCGCTCGCGGGCGCGATGCGCGGTGCCGAAGCGTTGCGCGAGGTGCCGGCGAGGGAGGTCCATCGATGAAGCGGCGGCGACGCAGGCGAAACCCGAGCGGCGGCGTGGTGGGATGGGCGACGGCGCACCCGTTCCTGACGTTCATGCTCCTCAGCTCGGCACTCTCGCTGCCGGTGTCGCTCGTCTACGCGCTCCGTCGCGAGCCGGACCGTCCGCGGCTCCCGCCGGCAGAGGGGGATCCGTGGGCTGGCTGATCGCTCTTGCACTCGGCGTTGGCGCGGTGTCGCTTTTCGGCGGCGCTGCGCTCGCGGCCGCGCCCTCCGAGGGGCGCACGTGGCGCGTGGTGCGCGGCTCGTCGGTCGACTGGACGGCGATCGCCGGGCGCGTCGGACAGGATCCGGGCGCGATGCTGCTCGGACAGATCGTGATCCTTCACGTCGCCTCGAAGGTCGCAGGCGATCCGGCGGCGCCGGCGCCGGTGGCCGTGGAGGTCGATCGCCAGACCGGCCCGGCGTCCTTCGAGGGACGCGCGATCGGTCTCCCGGACGTCCCGATCCCGCGCACGGGGCCGAAGGCCGGCACGTCGATCGCGTTCACGCTCGCCGACGCGTACGGGCTCGCGCGATGACGATCGCGCTGCTGCTCGCGTCCGCCGTTCTCTTCTTCGTCGGCGCGCTCGCGTTCTTCGTCGGCGCGCTCGCCGGAAATAGAACCGCCGGGCGAGGACGGCACGTCACATCGCCCGGCGGTGGAGGTCCCGATGGGGGAGTCGAGGCCGTGACAAAGAATGTCACACCATCCGATCCGCGTCCACCGCTCGAATGGTTGAGCATCAAGCGCGAGCTCCTGATGCGCGCGGCGCTCGACGGCGAGACGATCGACGATGCGATCGAGGCGCGAGCCGAGCTCCTGGCGCTGGAGATCGTGGAGCGCGGCGCGCGCTCGTTGCACGTGAGGTCCGACGCATGACGATCCACTACCGGACGATGGGCGGGTTCTGGGATGACGTGGCGGACGTCGCGTCGAGCGCGTGGGACGCGACCGGCGGCAAGGTCTTCAGCCTCGCCAGCGACGTCTTCGAGGGGCTCCCCGTCTACGAGCCGCTGAAGGATCTGGTGGAAGGTTCGATGCGGGACTTCGCGCGTCAGTGGTACGGGCGCGTGGTCTTCCGCGCGCTCGCCACGGCGCTCACCGCTTCGACGGCGTGGACGCTCGGACCGCAGCTCGCGACGATCTTCTGGACCGTGCCCGGCCTCGCGCGCGGCGAGGACTTCGTGACCGCGTGGACGAGCGAGTTCGCCGATCGCGTCCAGCAGACCGCGGCGATCGTTGGCGGCGATGCGGCTGCGCAGGTGGCGGCACAGGTGAAGGTCGCGATCGACGACTTCGCCACGCGGTACGGCGTGGACGACTGGATCGCGGAACAGGCGAAGGACATCGCGTCGCGCCTCAAGATCCAGGAGTACGCCGCCGAAGCCGCGCGCGCGCTCTGGAACGGCGTCATGCCGCCTCGCGCGGTCGACTACGATCCGGCGACCGGCGCGCGCAAGGCATCGGCCGGCGCGCTCGCGACGTTCGATCCGTCGAAGCTCCCGACGTCCGTCGCCGGCACGGCGGCGCGTGCGCTCGCCGCGACGCAGGCGCGCGGCTCCGTCCGCGATGCGCAGACGTCCGTCGCCGGCACGGCGGCGCGTGCGCTCGCCGCGAGCTCGCCGATCGCCGTCGCCGGCGGCGGCGGTGCTCCGAAGGCGGAGGCGCCGCGCTCGCGCGTCGGGCTCGCCGTCGCGATCACCGGCCTGGTGCTCGCCGCGGGTGGTCTCGCCTACGCCGCTACGCGCCGCTGAAATAGCCGAAGCTCGGGCGCCGTGGTCCGTGGCCTGGTTACCCAGGGCCTCGGGGGTTCCCCCGTGGGGCGTTACCTCCCACGGGCCGCGACGTCCGAGCCGAGGGCGAAGGTACAACGAGCCGCGCGACGGCGCCAGCGGCCGCTGTGCACGCTCCCGCTGACCGATCCCTGAGGGATCCCCTTCGCCACGACGGCGGCCGCCCGCGCCCGGTCCCGGCGCTGGAACCCAGGGTCTCGGGGGTTCTCCGCGCGCCCGGCGGGCGCGCCGTTCGCGCGCGGCCGCGCGCGCGGTCTAGTGGCGGTGACGAGCGCAGCCTGGAAGCAAGAAAGGTCAACCGTGCGTTGACTGGTGGAGCTACGCCCGATCCCGCGAGGGCGATCGGCGGGGGAGTATCACCCCCCGCAAGAAATCACCGGACGGAGCGACCGGCCGCGCGCGTAGCCGCGGCCGGGTGGGTGAGCCTGAAGTTTCGGAGGTTTGCGCCGTTGATCTCGCGACCGGCACGGCGTGCCCGGTGGCGGATGATTTCATGCACGCCGACCCTGGGAGGTCATCCGTGGTGGGCAAAGGTAGAGCTCGCGGCCGCGCCGCGCCGGCACCGCGTGCAGAGTGCACGCTTCCGTCGCCGGCTGAGTCGAGCGCTCGCGCGGTGGACGGCCCCTCGTCCCATTCGGGTCTCACCGTGCGAGCATGGGGCGCTCGCTGGCTGGAGCTCCGAGAGCGGGAGGGCGTGCGGTCCGTCCGCACCGATCGCTTCCGGTGGCGGACTCACGTGGAGTCGGCGCCATGGGCGGATCGGCTGCTCTCCGAGGTCACGCGAGCGGACGCGCGTGAGTGGCTGGCCGTCATGGGCACGAAGCGCCGCGCGATCCCTCGGCACAAGAACCCGCCGTTGCTCGCCGTCCAGACGATCCGGAACGCGCTGCACCTGGTGCGCGTCGCCTTCGAGGACGCGCGCGCGGTCGGCCTCTGCGCTGAAAACCCGTTCGTCGGCCTGAAGGTCCGCAAGCGCGCGACGAAAAGCGCGTGGACCGTGCTCCGTCCTGAGGAGCAAAAGCACGTCCTCGATGCGCTGAACGAGATCGATCGCTGCCTCGTCGCGTTCGCGCTCGGCTCGTGCATGCGCGCGGGCGAGCAGTTCGCGTTGCGCCTCGCCGATGTGCATCTCGACGGACCGCGCCCACACGTGATCGTGCGCTTCGGAGCGTTCCCCGATCTGCCCACGAAATCCGGGCGGCCGCGTCGCGTGTCGATCTTCGGCCTCGCGCTGCGCGCGCTGCGCCGGTGGCTCGCGATCCTCCCCTCCTACGCCGCAAGAAATCCGCACGGCCTCGTGTTCCCGCGCGCGTCAGGCGCTGCGCGCAAGGGTGCGCCGTCGAAACTGATCCGGCGCATGCGCCGCGCGCTCGGCCGCCACGTGAGGTGGCACGACCTCCGTCACTCGGGCGCTACGTCGCTCGCGGCGGGATGGTGGGGACCGTCGTGGGCGTTGCATCAAGTGCAGCGGCAATGCGGTCACTTTTCCGTCTCAATGACGGAGCGATACACGCACTGGCTAGACGAGGACGAGGGACTAAGTAGTATCGCCGCTGCGACGGAGGCGACCATGGTGGATGAAACTTCGGTGGAGCAGAGGGGGATCGAACCCCTGACCTCCGCATTGCGAACGCGGCGCTCTCCCAGCTGAGCTACTGCCCCGAAGAAAGTGGGGCGCACTCTACGTGCGCGGCCCGGGAAGTCAAGCACCTCAAATCAGATTCAAATCTGGATGTCGCCCGGAGCGGCCGTCACCGTCGGCGCCGGGGCGGGCGCCGGGCCAGGTGTGGAGGCGCCTCCGTCATCGGTCGTGGTGGGCGGACCTCCGGCGTCGTCGGCCGCCGTACGCGGGAGGCATCGCCCTTCGATGTCCTGCGGGCCCTTCACGCACTTCATGCTCGAGGGGCACTCGACCTCGCTGAAGCACGTGCGGCGCGGCTCGGCGTTCGGGTGAGCGAGCGGCTTGTTCAAGTCGTCGCAGGCGACCATGGCGACAGGCGCGAGGGCCGCGACGGCGAGCGGGAGGAGGGCGACGACGGCACGCATGGCGGCGCTATCTGTACCCCGCGACGAGCGCTTGCGCCAAGAGCCCCCAGCCGTCGATCGCGACGAAGAGCAGGAGCTTGAAGGGCAGGCTCACCTGCGTCGGGTTGAGCATCTGCATCCCGAGCGCGAGGAGCACGTTGGCCACCACGAGATCGATGACGAGGAACGGCAGGTAGACGAGGAATCCGATCGCGAACGCCTCGGTGAGCTCGGTCACGACGAACGCCGGCACGAGCACCGACAGATCGCCCTGCCCCACCTTGCCGCGCTCGGCCTCCGGACGCGCGTTCTTCGCGACGGCGAAGAAGCGCGCCCGCTCCTTCTCGCTCGCGTTGTTCTCGAGGAACTCGCGCATGGGCTCGCGCACGGCCTCGATGCCCTTCTCGATGAGGACGGTCGTGTCCTGCGCCTTTCCCGTCACGAGCGGCGTCACCCGGTCGAGGATCCTCTGCCCCACCGGCGCCATCGCGATCAGCGTGAGCGCGGTGGCGAGCGCCATGATGACGGTGTTCGACGGCACGGACTGCGCGCCGATCGCGCTCCTCACGATCTGGAGCACGGTCGAGATCTTCACGAACGCGGTCACGCCCATGAAGACGAACGGCAGGAGCGAGACGAGCGCGAGCGCGACGACGAGCGCGATCGGCTTGCCCAGCAGATCGTCCGCGCGCATCAGTCCTTCTTCCCCGCCCTCTGCGTGAGCCGCGAGAGGACCTCGGCGAACGCGGGCGGCGCAGGCTCGGCCTCCGCCGGCACCTGCTTCGCGTCGAGCTCGCCGAGCTTGGTGAAGCCCGCCTCGGAGGCGCCGACGACGATCACCTGCTCGCCGACCTTCACGAGGTAGATCGAGCGCCGTGCATCGAGCGGGAGCTGGCCGACGAGCGAGATCGGGCCACGCGGCCGGCCGAGGCCGAGCCGCCGCGCCCCGTAGAGGATCGCGAACGCGATCGCGCAAACCGCGAGCAGCGTCACGAACGTCTGGACGATGTACCCCCCGTACGGGCTCATGCGTACGCGGCGACCATAACTCCATCGGCGGCGTTGACGCATCGCGAAAGGCCACCTAAAAGCTCGTGTCCTCGTGGCCCTCGTCGTCCAGAAGTTCGGTGGCACCTCCGTCGGTTCGATCGAGCGCATCCGCAACGTCGCCAAGCGCGCGATCGCCGAGCAGAAGAAAGGCAACGACGTCGTCGTCATCGTCAGCGCGATGAGCGGCGAGACGAACCGCCTCCTCGGGCTCGCGCACGAGGTCGCGAAGGTCCCCGACGCACGCGAGATGGACGTCATCGCCGCGACGGGCGAGCAGATCACGTCCGCGCTCCTGTCGCTCGCCATCCAGGCGGAGGGCGGCCAGGCGCGCTCGCTGCTCGGCCACCAGGTGAAGATCCTCACCGACGGCGCGTTCACCAAGGCGCGCATCAAGACGATCGAGGGCTCGAAGATCTTCTCGACCTTGAAGAAGGGCCAGATCGCGGTCGTGGCCGGCTTCCAGGGCGTCGACGAGCACGGCGACATCACGACCCTCGGGCGCGGCGGCTCGGACACGAGCGCCGTCGCGGTCGCCGCGGCGATCGGCGCGGACGCGTGCGAGATCTTCACCGACGTCGACGGCGTCTACACGACCGATCCGAACGTGTGCCCCTCGGCGCGGAAGATCCCGAAGATCTCGTACGAGGAGATGCTCGAGCTCGCCTCTCTCGGGGCGAAGGTGCTGCAGATCCGCAGCGTGGAGATTGCGATGAAGTACGGCGTTCCGGTCCACGTCCGCAGCTCGTTCAACGACGCGCCCGGCACCTGGGTCACGCGCGAAGAGAAGTCGCTCGAGGACGTCGTCGTCGCGGGCGTCGCGTACGACAAGGGCGAGGCCCGCGTGCACCTCGTCGCAGTCGAGGACAAGCCCGGCGTCGTCGCCGAGATCTTCGGCGCGATCGCGGAGAAGAACATCTCCGTCGACATGATCATCCAGAACGTCAGCACGGAAGGCCAGGGCCGCGCCGACGTGACGTTCACCCTCGCGAAGACCGATCTCGCGCGCGCCAAGCCCTGGATCGAGGAGGTCGCCAAGCGCGTCGGCGGCAGCGAGGCCCGCTACGACGAGGAGGTCGTGAAGGTCTCGATCGTCGGCCTCGGAATGCGCTCGCACGCCGGCATCGCCGCCAAGATGTTCCGCATCCTCGCGGCCGAGGGCATCAACATCCAGGCGATCTCGACGAGCGAGATCAAGGTGAGCTGCCTCATCCACCAGAAGTACACCGAGCTCGCCGTGCGCGCGCTGCACGACGGCTTCGGGCTGAACAAAGAGCGCGAAGCGAAGTAGCCCTCGCCGTCCCCGCCGGTCGGCAGCGCGGGAGGGGTGGTGCCCCGCCCACGGGCATTTTCATAGGTAACTTACCTGTGAAAATGCCCAGCAGAGAGGTGACGGCGGTCGGCGCTGCGGCTCAGCGGCGCTGGAAGTTGAGGCGCAGCTTCTTCACGCCGACGGTGGGCTGCCCCTTCGCATCGAGCGCGGGGCGATAGGTCTGGTTCAGCGCGCAGATCCGCGCGGCCTCGCCGAGGCTGGAGCCGGGGTCCTCGAGGACCTCGACCGTCTGCGCGACGCCGTCCGGGCCGACGTGGATGGCGATGGACGCGCTCTTGTCCTCGAGGTGGTCGACGCTCTGCGTGATGCTGCACTTGAACGAATCGCGGGACGCTGCCGAGCCGAGGCACGCGCACGCTCGCCGAGCTCCCGCGCACCTTCGATGTGCGCGCCCTCGATCGAGAGGGCGCCGTCGCGCGCGACCTCGATGTGGAAGACGCCGGGCGGAGGCAGGTCTGAGACGAACCGCAGGCGGTGAGCGCGAGGAGAGCAAGCGTCCAGCGGAAGGTCATGCGAGCAGGAGCAAGCATACGATCAGCGTCGGCAGCGTCGCGACCGTCCCGACGAGGAGGAAGCGCGGGGCGCCGATCGCGACGTCGCTGCGGCGCAGCATCTCGAGCCAGAGGAGCCCGGCAAGCGATCCCATCGGGAAGAAGCGAGGTCCGAGGTCACCGCCGACCAGCGCCGCGAGGATGCTCGTGTGATCGCGGCCAGCGAGCGCGAGCATGTTGAGGTTCGCCATCGGGTGGTTGTTGAGGACGGCGGATCCGAGGGCGGATACGGCGCCGATGCGGATCGGCGATGCGCCTTCGTAGACGCGCGCGAGGTGATCGACGACGCCCGCGTTGCGGAGGCCGAGCGAGAGGACGAGCGCCGCGGCGAGGAAGACGAGCACATCGGCGTGGATCTCGTGGCGGATGACGTCGACGGGTCGGTGGCCCGCACGGGCCGCGACGACGAGGAGCACGCCGGCGCCGACGAGCGCGACGCCCCACACGGGACCGCCGAACAGCGAGACGAGCGGGTACGCGCATACGACGGCGAGCACCGCGGCGAGCGCGACCTTCTGCGCGCGACCGAGCGTGGCGCGCGAAGGGATCGACGGCGCGGCCGCGGAGGGGGCCGCGAGGTCGCGACGGAAGAAGATGCGCGCGGCGACGAAGGTGACGAGCGCGCCCGCGATCGCCGGCGCGAGCATCGCGCGTGCGTACTCGTTGAAGCCGATGCCGCACGCCGTGGCGACGACCATGTTCATCGGGTTCGACACCATCACCGGCGCGATCCCCGCCGAGAGGAAGACCGCAAACGCGAGGGGCACGACGAGGTGCGGCTGTCGCCGGCGCGCGAGGTCCACGACGAGCGGCGTGAGGAGCAGCACCGCGGAGTCGTTGTTGAGCACGCCGGCGGTGAGCGCACCGAACGCGAAGACGAGGGCGAACAGGCGCCGTGGCGAAGAGCCCGCGCGCGCGAAGACCACGTCGGCGATCCCATCGAGCACTCCGACGCGCCGGGCAACGCCGGTCATGAGCATGATGGCGACGATGCCGAGGAGCGGCCGCCACATCGTCTGCGCGGCCCACGCGACGTCATCGAGGCGCACGACCCCGAAGGCCGCGAGCACGGTGACGCCGGCGAGCGCCGCCATCGCCGGGGTCACGCGGAAGGTCGCGCCGAGGCGCGGGCGCACGACGACGACGCCGAGGGTCACCGCCACGGTCGAGTATGTCAGCGCCTGCATCCGTCAGAGCATGACCGATGACGGACGTGACGGTGTTACACGGATGTCAAAGCTGGGGTGGATCTCACCAGCCCCACATGTACTCGCCGCGCAGGAGGACCGTCGTGTACGAGGAGTACGTGTCGATCTTGCTCAGCATCAGGTGCTCGCGTCCCGCGAGGCCGACGGCGAAGCTGCGCGTGAGCTGGTAGTCGAGCCCGACGCCGAGCTCGACGCCGGGGAGCCAGAGATCCTGAGGGAGCGTGCCGCCGTGGAGGCGGTAGACGCCGCCGAGCGCGCAGACGTAGGGCACCCACTGCAGGACGTCGATCACGTATCCGACGCCGAACGATGCGTGGTCGACCCCCGCCGGCCGGGTGCGCGGCGTCTCGGGCGTGTCCTGCTGCTGGTCCGCCGCGACGACCGCCCAGCTGCCCTCGAGCATGAGGTTGAACGTGTCGTTGATGCCGTACGCGTAGTGGGCCGCGGCCCCGCCGCCGACGGAGGCCGAGGACTTGTCGTCGATGGTGAGGATCGAGAGCTGTCCGCCGACCCCCAGGTGATGTTGCTTCTCGACGGCGGACGCCGGGGGCGATCCGAAGAGGACGACGGCGAAGACGGCGGAAGCGGTGGCGGCGGCGAGGAGGTTCGGCTTCATGGCTTGGTGATCGAGAGGAGCTCGACGTCGAAGTGAAGCGTGGACTTCGGCGGGACGGTGGGCGGGACGCCACGGTCACCGTAGGCGAGGTCGGGCGGGATCGTCAGCTTGCGCGTGCCGCCGACCTTCATGCCGACGAGGCCCTGCTCCCATCCCTTGATCACGTGTCCCTGGCCGATCACGAAGGAGAAGGGGGTGCCGCGCTTCCGCGAGCTGTCGAACTCCTTGCCGCCGTCGAGGGTCCCCACGTAGTGGACGGAGATCTTGTCGCCGGCCTTCACCTCGGAGCCGTTGCCCACGGTGACGTCCTTCACCACGAGGCCGCCCGCGAGCGTCTTCGCTGGGCCGCCGGCCACCGGCGCAGGCTCGGCGAGCGCGCGATCGACCGCGCGGCGGAACTTGCTCAGCGGCTGCGCGCCCGAGACGAAGAACGGCCCGATGAAGAACGCGGGGGTGCCCGAGACGCCCGCGTCGCTGACCGCCTTGTCGTCCGCGTCGATCGCCGCCTTGTGCGTGTGGTTGTCGAGCGCGCGCGCGAACATCGCGCGGTCGAGCCCGAGCTGCGCGGCGTAGCCGTCGAGGTCCGAGCGCTTCAGCGCCTGCGCGTTGGCGAAGAGCAGGTCGTGCATCTTGCCCCAGCCCTCGTTGCCCTTCTGCGCATACGCCTCGCGGGCGGCCTCGGCCGCGAGCGGAGCGTCGGTGTGGAACGGCAGCGGCTTGTCGCGCCACACGATCTTGATCTTGCCGGGGTACGCCTTGAGCAGCTCGGCGAGCGTGGGCTCGACGCGCGCGCAGAACGGACACTGGTAGTCGCCGATCTGCTGGATGACGACCTTCGCGTTCGCCGCGCCGCGGAACGGGGCGCTCGGCGGCGGCGCGCCGATCGAGCGACGCTCCGGCTCGGGGGCTCCCTTCCCGTCCTTGATCGCCGCGTCGTAGACGGCGCTCTTCGCCGTCCCGCCCTTCACGAGCGCCTCGGCGCGAACGAGCTCTTCGTCGACCAGCGACTTGAACTTGTCGAAGGGCTGCGCGCCCGTGAGCTTGCGGCCGTTGACGAAGACCGTCGGCGTACCGTTCGCGCCGACGTCGTCGGCGAGCTCCTGATCGGTCTCGATCGCGCGCTTGTACGTCTTGGCCTTCACCTGCGACATCGCCTTCGGGACGTCGAGGCCCACCTTCTTCGCGAGGCGCTCGAGATCGGCGTCCTCGAGCGCGGGCGCCGCGTCGAAGAGCGCGTCGTGCATCGCCCAGAAGCCGGCGTCGCCCTTCTGCGCCCGGGCCGCACGCGCGAGCTCGGCCGCCGGCTCGGCGCGCGGGTGGAACGAGAGCGGCTGGTCCTTCCACACGACGCGCAGCTTGTCGCCGTATGCGGTGCGGAGCTGATCGATCGTCGGCTCGACGCGCTTGCAGAACGGACACTGGAAGTCGGAGAAGACGACGAGCGTGACGAGCGCGTTCGCGTTGCCGCGCACCGGTGCCCCGGCGACCGGCACCTTCCACACGATCTTCGCATCGGCCTGGGCCTTGGCCGCGGCGGCCGCCGCCGCTGCTCCGCCGTCGTCTTCGTCGTCGTCCGCGGCCGACTTCGGGTCCTTGAAATTGACGGTGACGAGCCGCGCGTAGAGCTTGTCCTTCGCGACGCCGCGCTCGGCGAGCGACCTGGCCTTCGCGAGCTCGTCGTTCACCGTCTCGGAGAACTTCTCGTACGGCTGCGCGCCGCTGACGAGCGTGCCGTTGACGAACGACATCGGCGTGCCGCTCGCGCCGATCGACTTCGCGAGGCTCATGTCCTCGTCGACCTTCGCCGCCCACCGCTTCTGATCGAGGCCGGTCGCGATCTCGCGCTCGTTCGCGCCAGCCTGGGACGCCCACCGGAGGACCTCCTCGCGATCCATCGTGCGCTGGCTCTTGAACGCGATGTCGTGGAACTTCCAGAACGCCTGCTGGCCGGCGGTGGCGAGCACGCCCTGCCCCACCTCGGCGGCGAGCCGCGCGTGCTGGTGGAAGGGCAGCGGGTTGTTCTTGAAGACGATGCGCAGCTGATCCGGTCCGAGCTCCTCCGCCAGCCGATCGAGCGTCGGCACGAGCCGGCTGCAGAACGGGCACTGGAAGTCGGAGAAGACGACGATCGTGACGTACGCCTCGCGGCTCCCGCGGATCGCGTCGCCCGAGACGATGGGCACCGCGACGTCGTCCTCCGCCGCATAGGCGGGGACGGCCGCGGTGGACGGCGGCGCGCTCCCCTTGCCGACGACGAGCGGCTCGGGCGCGCGCGGGGCGGGCGGAGGGGCGCCCTTCCCGCAGGCGGCGAGCGCCACGACGAGCGCGACGAGGGTCGACAGGGCGAGGGAGACGCGGCTGTGCACACGCTCGTCCTAGCCCGTCACGGGTGGCGCGTCACGCGGTCCGGGCGTGTACGATGGAGGAACGATGACCCTCGCCCGCCCGCTGTCTGCCGCCGCCGTGCTCCTCCTCCTTGCCGCATGCACCGGAGGCCCCGGACCTCTACCCGGCACCGACGGAGGCTCGGGTGGACAGGATGGCTCCGCGGGCTCGGGCGGCGGATCGGGCGGCGGATCGGGCGGCGGATCGGGCGGCGGATCGAGTGGCGGCTCGGGCGGCACGAACGCGCAGATCAAGGCGAGCGACTTCGATCAGTCGTGCACGACCGAGGCCGACTGCGTCGCCGTCTTCGAAGGCGCGATCTGTACGCCGTGCGCATGCCCGAACGCCGCGATCGCGAAGACGGACCTCCAGGACTACGCGAGCGCGCGAGCCGAAGCCGACTGCCCGCAGACGGACGTCGCATGTGCCCCGTGCGTGCAGCCGACCGTCGCCTGCGCCGCGGGGAAGTGCGCCATCAACCGCTGAGTCCCGCCCCCTCGCCCTCCTGCTGGCATCGCGGGTGCAGCCCGTGGCTCCGCCGAGACCATCACGCGACGGAGCAGAGCCATGCAGAAGCCGAAGATCGCCATCATCGGACACGGAAACGTGGGCAGCGCGCTCGAGCGCGGCCTGAAGCGCGCCGGTTACGAAGTGCGCGCGACGGGCAAGGACGCCGCGGCGGTCCGCGGCGCGGCGAGCTGGGCCGAGGCGATCATCCTCGCGGTGCCGTTCGATCAGATCGACGCGACCGTGCGTGAGCTCGGCGGCGCGGCCGACGGCAAGCCGCTCGTCGACGTGACGAACGCGCTCGGCCCGAACGGCGAGCTCGCGGTCGGCTTCTCGACGAGCGGCGCCGAGGAGCTCCAGAAGAAGCTGCCGAGGGCGCGGGTCGTGAAGTCGTTCAACACCGTCTTCGCGCAGCACATGGACAGCGGCCACCTGAAGGGCCAGGCGCTCACCGCCTTCGTCGCCGGCAACGACGCGGAGGCGAAGCACATCGTCTCCGAGCTGGCGAAGGACATCGGCTTCGATCCGATCGACGCCGGCCCGCTCGAGAACGCGCGCTGGATCGAGTCGCTCGGCTATCTCAACATCCAGCTCGGCTACAAGCTGAGGATGGGGCACGACATCGGCTTCGAGCTCGTCCACTGAGCGCCGGGCGCGCCACGCGTCCCGGAAAGACGAAGGCCCCCTCGCATCGCGGCGAGAGGGCCTCCGGGGTGTCGTCGCTCAGGGAGCGATCAGATGCGCGTCACTTCGCTTCGGAGAGCGCGCGATCGATCAGCTTCTTGAACTTCAGGTACGGCTGCGCGCCGCTGACGTAGTAGCCGTTGATCAGGAAGGCAGGCGTGCCGCTGATCCCGATGTCCGTGCCGGCCTTGTCGTCCGCGTCGACCGCCGCCTTGTGCGTGCGGTTGTCGAGAGCGGCCTTGAACTTGTCCATGTCGAGGCCGATCTCCTTCGCGTACTCCTCGAGGTTTTCGCGCTTCAGCTTCTGCTGATTCGCGAACATCTTCTCGTGCATCTTCCAGAAGCCCTGCGGCCCCTTCTGCTTCAGGGCCTCGCGACCGGCCTCCGCCGCGAGCGGCGCATCGGGGTGCATCGGCAGCGGCTTGTCGCGCCACACGATCTTCACCTTGTCGCCGTAGTTCTTGCTGATCTCGCTGACCGTTCCCTCGACGCGCGAGCAGAACGGGCACTGGAAGTCGCTCCACTGCTGGATGACGACCTTCGCGTTCGCGCCGCCCTTGAAGGCCGCACCCGCGGGGACCGCAGGAGCCTGCTTCTTCTCCGGCTCCGGCGCGCCCTTGGCGTCCTTCATCAGCGTGTCGTACCAGTCCTTGGCCGCGACCTTGCCCTTCTGGTCCTCGAACTTCTTGATCTCCTCGTCGATGAGCTTCTTGAACTTGTCGACGGGCTGGGCGCCGACGAGACGGCGGCCGTTGACGAAGAAGTGCGGGGTGCCGCTCGCCTGGACGTCGTCACCGAGCTCCATGTCGGCGTCGATGTCCTTCTTGTACTTGTGGTCCTTGATCGCGGCCTTGACCTTGGCCACGTCGAGCTGGAGCTCGCCGGCGGCCTTCTCGAGATCCGCGTCCTCGAGCTTCGGCTGGATGTCGAACAGCTTGTCGTGCGCGTCCCAGAAGCCCTTGTCGCCCTTCTGCGCGCGCGCCTCGAGCGAGAGCTCGGCGGCCGGCTCGGCCCGCGGGTGGAACGGAAGCGGCTCGTGCTTCCACACGATGCGGACCTTGTCCTTGTAGGTGTCCTGCACTTCCTTGAGCGTCGGCTCGACGCGCTTGCAGTACGGGCACTGGAAGTCGGAAAATTCGACGATCGTGACGATCGCGTCCTTCGGGCCCTTCACCGGCGAGTTGCCGACCGGGACCTTCCAGACGGTCTTCGTGTCTTCCTTCTCCTCTTCCTCTTCCTCGTGCTTCGCCGGAGCCTTGAAGTTCTCCTGCGACATCGTCACGTAGATCTTGTCCTTCGGCGTGCCCGCCGCGATCTTCGCCTGGGCCTTGCCGAGCTCCTTGTCGATCAGCTCCTTGAACTTGTCGAAGGGCTGCGCGCCGGAGAGCTCCGCGCCGTTGATGCGGAACGCGGGCGTGCCGTTGGCGCCGACCTTGTTCGCGAGCTGCTGGTCCTCGTCGACCTTCTTGGCCGCCTTCTTCGAGGCGAGCTCCTTCTTGAAGGCCGCCGCGTCGACACCGGCCGCGACCGCCCACTTCTCGTAGGCGTCCGGACCGAGGTCCTTCTGGTTCTTGAAGGCGGTGTCGTGGAACTTCCAGAACGCCTCGCTGCCCTTGAGCATGAAGACGGTCTGCGCGGCCTCGGCGGCCGGCTTCGCCTTGTCGTGGAACGGCAGCGGCTGGTTCTTCCAGATGATGCGGACCTTGTCCGGACCGTACGTGCTCTTGACCTGATCGAGCGTCGGCTCGACGCGCGAGCAGAACGGGCACTGGAAGTCCGAGAACACGACGATGGTGACCGGAGCGTCGCGCTTGCCCCACATGGGGTCGTCGCTCGTCACCGGGATCGGCGAGTCCTTGTCCGACCACGTCGGACCGCCGGCGCTGCTCTCCGCGGTGATGCCCGCGGTCTTCATGCGGTGGCTGTCGTAGCCCCACATGACCGCTCCTCCGGCGAGGAAGCAGAGGATGAATCCGATGATCGCGACGCCGGTGCTCATCCCGCCCTCGGGCGGCGGACGCACGTCGGCGACGTGACCCTTTTCTTTGTCCTTGGCCATGGTTCTCTTCCTAATCGATGTAAAGTACACCTATCGCCACGTGCACCACGGATCGACGTCCGGGCGCACGCGCGAGCCCTTCAGAGACGCGAACGCGCGGGCGAGCCGCGCTTCAGCAGCGAGGCGGGCGTTCGACGTCGGAGCGCACGCCGGACGGCGCGCGCGCGAGGGCGGCTTCGGGCGCGCAGACGCGCGCTAGCGGAGCAGCGACGGGGACGACGACGTCGCCGGCGATCGCGGGCTCCTGGGAAGACGAGAGGTCGATCTGCGCGCGATGACCGCGCGTCACGTGCCTGGCCTCGCGCGGGTCCTCCGCGCGACCGTCGCACGGCGCGACCACGTCGAGCGACTGCTCGGGGTCCTGCATCTGCGGCGGCGGCGCGAACGTGATCGCCCCGCGCGGGTCGCACACCGGAGCGGCCGACTGCGCTGCCCACACGACGCGAGGCGCGACCAGCCACGCCACGACGAACGTGGCGAGCGCGCTCACGAGGCGGAGCATCCGCATGTGGCTGGACCGGGGCCGCACGGCGACGCGTAGTCTGGACCGCCCTCGGCCGGAAAGGCAAGCAGAGCCTTTCCGCGGGCAGGCCATGCGGCCCGGATGCCGCCGCCGCGGGAATACTGGGCGGATCAGGGGGGTTGTCCCTCGCCGGGTCGTGCCTGCCGCAGCCCGACGAAGATCCTGGCGCCGATCGCCCCCATCGTCGCGCCGAGGATCGCGCCCGCCGCGACGTCGCCCGGGAAGTGCACCCCGAGCGCGATGCGCGAGAGGGCCACGCCGGCGGCGAGGACGAGCAGGACCGCAGAGGCGATCCACGACGCCTTCCCGGGGCGCGTGCGGAGGAGCACGACGGCGACGAACGTCGCGTAGCAGAAGCTCCCCGCCGCGTGACCGCTGGGGAACGAGAAGTCGGTCGGGCCCGCGAAGACCAGCGGACGCACGTCGGGCAGCACCATCCACGGCCGCGGACGCGCGACGATCATCTTGAGCGCGAAGACGACGATCGTGTTGATGCCGATGGTCGCGGCGAACGCGAGCGCGAAGCGGCGCGTGCGCGACGGCGCGAACAGCGGGAGGATCGACAGCGCTCCCCAGCCGCCGCCCACCACCGTGAGCGCGGCCATGAGCGCGAGCCACCCGCCGCCGAGCGCCTCGTGGATCGCGCGGAAGAGGCGGATGTCGAGCGCGGTCACGCGTTACTCGTCGAATCCGCCGAAGTCGAAGTTGTCGGCGACGCCCGAGATGTCGAAGTCGTCCGACGACGACGACGAGCACGAGTCGTAGGACGAGCACGAGTCGTGCGAGTGCGAGATCGCCGACCCGATCGCCGCGCCCGCGAACGCGGCTGCGACGTTCCCCCAGACGCCCACCGCCTGCATCTGCTGCTGCTGCGCGCGCTGCTGCTCCATCGCGGCCTTGCGCTGCGGGGCGCCGGCGAACGCCTCGTTGCAGCGCATGCAGTTCGAGACGTTGTGCGGAGAGAGCGAGCCGCAGAACACGCAGCTGACCACGAGCCACGCCTGGCACGCGCCGCACTTCTGCTTGCCCCAGCGGCAGAGCATCCGGCAGTTCTGGTTGGGGCACGGGATCGCCGTGCGCTGAGCTTCGGCGGACACCGCCTGGCGGCAGAACCTGCACGTGACGAAGTCGCCGTTGTCGGGAGCGCCGCAGTTCGCGCAGACCGCTGCCGTGTTCGGAGGACCGCCCTGGGCCATGACCACGAGCATAGGACACGCGCGCCGGCCGTGAAATGCGCGGCGCTTCGCGTACAGTAGGGCGCGATGTCAGCATCGTCTTTCCCGCCCGATCCGGTCCTCTCGGCGCTCCGCGACGACCTCGCGCGCACCGACCAGGAGATCGTGGGCAAGCTCGCCGAACGCATGCGCCTCATCCGTGAGGTCGCGAAGGTGAAGGCGAAGAGGAGCCTCCCCTCCTTCGATCGCCTGCGCGAGGGCGCCCTCCTCGACGACCTCGTCGCCAAGGGCCGCGAGTCCGGCCTCGCGGGCGACGTCGTGCGCGACATCTACGGGATCCTCTTCGCCGCCTCGCGCCTCGAGCAGCGGCGCTTCCTCCAGCAGGAGGTGGAGCACTTCACCATCGGCGTGATCGGCGGCACGCAGGGCATGGGCGCGTTCCTCGCGCGCGTGTTCGAGAGCGGCGGCTACGAGGTCGAGGTGATGGGCCTCGAGGGCGGAGCGACCGCCGAGGAGGTCGCATCGCGCAACGACGTCGTGGTCATCGCCGTGCCGATCGCCGCCACCGTCGACGTGATCCGGAAGGTCGCGCCGCACGTGAAGCCGGGCGCCTGCCTGATCGACGTCACGTCGATCAAGAAGAAGCCGCTCGAGGCGATGCTCGAGCACGCCCCCGAAGGCGTCGACGTCGTCGGCACGCACCCGATGTTCGGCCCCCACGGCGTCGACTTCGACCGGCAGAAGGTCGTCCTGTGCAAGGGCCGCGGCGAGGCGTCCTTCACGCGCGTGAAGAAGCTCTTCGAGACGTTCGGCGCCGAGACGATCGAGGCCACCGCCGAGGAGCACGACGCGCAGATGGCGCTCATCCAGGTGCTCGTCCACGAGAAGACGATGGTGCTCGGCTCCGTGCTCGAGCGCCTCAAGGCCGACCTCGGACGCAGCCTCGCGTTCGCGAGCCCGATCTACCGGACCGAGCTCGCGATGATCGGCCGCATGTTCTCGCAGCGCGCGGAGCTCTACGCGGACATCCTCACGGTGAACCCCGACGCGCCGCGGCTGTCACACGTCTTCGAGCAGGAGGCGGCGCACTTCGCACGCGCGGTCGCGATGAGCGATCGCGAGACGGTCGTACGCCGCTTCCAGCAGGTCGCCGAGTTCATGAAGGACTTCGCCGCCTGGGCGAAGACGCAGTCCGACGCGATCCTCGACGACCTCGTCCGTCACGGGTGACCCCCGTGAGCTCGCTCACGGGTGAGCGGGGATGGGGATGCACACGTAGCGGCGGTACTTCCAGTCGCCGTTCTTGTACACGCTCGACTCCTTCACCATCAGGTGCGTGTCGGAGACGAACGACGTGTTCTTCGTGTTCGCCACGTCGCGCTTCAGCACGTCGCTCGTGATCGCGACGACGCCGTCCTCGAGGGCGAACACGGGGGACTGGTTGCCCCAGTACGAGTTGTAGAACGACACGCCGAGCGTGCTCGGCCCGGTCACCTGCGCGGTTGCGCGGAGCTGGAACTGCGGGTTGGTCGCACCGAACGTCCACGCGCGGCACCCCGTCTCCGGGTGGCAGTACTGGCTGTCCTCGAGGACCGTGGCCTGGCCGAGGTTCACCGAGGCGCTCCCGCGCGGGAACCGAGCGAGGACCTCTTCGTCGGTGATGACCGCGTTCGCCTCGCAGTCCGGCGGCGGCGGCTCCGCCGGGTACGTCGTGCGCGGCGCGACGGCGGGAGTGGTCGCCTGGTAGGTGACCTCGACGTCGTAGTACGTGATGGCGTCGATCGCGTTGCGCGTGCGGCCCGACAGCGAGATGCACGAGGTCGTCGCTGCGCCCGCGACCGCGACGGGGATGTTGCGGCCGTCGTCGGCGCGCACGTTGACGGTGCCCTTGAGCTCGCCCGTCGCGCCGTCGTGCTCGGCGCCGACGACGCCGCCCATCAGCCATTTCCCGTCCGCACGCCGCGTGAACGACACCTGCGCGTTCGCGTTGTTGGTGACGACCGGATCCGCGCAGCCGGTGGCGACGTTGCAGCGACGGATGCTCGACTTGTACTCGCCGACGACGGAGAGGCCCGGCGCCTGCGCCTGCGGCGTACGCTCGACGAAGCCCTGGTTCAGGAGCGGCGCGCCCGTGCACGCGGCCGGCAGACCGCCGGCCTTGTCGAGCTTGACGGTGAACGTCGCGTTGCGCCGGCTCCGGTCGCGGAAGACGATGAAGTACTCGTGAGTCTGGGCGAGCTTCGCCTTCACGAGCCCGTCGGCCGAGCTCGTGCCCGACAGGATGGCGACGTACTTGCCGTCGGCGCGCTTCTCGACGAGGTACGCGCGCGGGAGGCGATCGGGCGTGGTCGACGCGACGGTCGCGACGAGCTCGTCGCCCTCGCTCCCGTTCCACCGGACGACGCCCCACTCCGTACGCGAGGTCGCGATCGCGGCGCTCGTGTCGCCGTACGAGAGCTGCGGGGCGTTCGTGAACGCCGCGGCGGGGAACTGGACGAGGCCGCTCTCCGACTCGGCGACGTCCTCTTCTTCGGACGGCATCGAGCAGGCGGTGGCGGCGAAGGCGCTGGCGAAGGTGAGGCCGAAAAGGCTCACAAGGAAGGCGTGTCTCATGGTGCGCGGTCGTACGCACACCGTGGGACACAGCTTCCCTCGCCCTCGGGTCAGCCGAGGCCGCGCAGGTCCGTCGCCGCCTTCACGCGCTCGATCGCGAGCGCGAACGCGGCGGTGCGCATCGAGCAGCCGAGACGCGTCATCATCGCGCGGATCTCCTTGTGCGCGGCGACCATCACGCGCTCGAGCTCCTCGTTCACCTTGTCCTCCGACCACTTGTGCTGCTGGAGGTTCTGCACCCATTCGAAGTAGCTGACGGTGACGCCGCCCGCGTTCGCCCAGATGTCCGGCAAGCACACGATGCCGCGCTGATCGAGGACGTCGTTGCCCTCGAGCGTGCACGGGCCGTTCGCCGCCTCGAGCACGTACGCGGCCTTCACGTCCTTCGCGACCTTCTCGTCGATGACGTGACCGAGCGCGGCAGGCACGAGGACGTCGCAGTCGGCGCGGAGCAGCTCGTCGTTCGACATCGGCTTGCTGCCCGGGAAGCCGACCACGCTGCCGGTCGCCTTCACGTGCTCGACGAGCTTCACGACGTCGAGGCCGTCGCCGGCCTGGATGCCGCCCTTCACGTCGCTCACCGCGACGATCTTCGCCCCCTGCGCGTGGGCCAGGCGCGCGAACCAGCTGCCGACGTTGCCGAAGCCCTGGACCGCGAAGCGTGTACCTTGCAACCTCTTGCCGTCGGCGACCAGCGCCTCGCGGACGGCGAACAGACATCCGCGGCCGGTCGCTGCCTCGCGCCCGAGCGAGCCGTGGAGCGACACGGGCTTGCCCGTCACGACGCCCGGCGAAAATCCGTGGTGGAGCGTGTACTGGTCGAAGAACCAGCCCATCACCTTCGCGTTCGTGTTGACGTCGGGCGCGGGGATGTCGATGAGCGGTCCGATGAAGTCGTGGATCTGATCGACGAAGCGCCGGGTGAGGCGCTCGAGCTCGCGCTCGGAGAGCTTCGTCGGATCGACGTGGATGCCGCCCTTCGCGCCGCCGAACGGGATGTCGACGACGGCGGTCTTCCAGGTCATGAGGCTCGCGAGCGAGCGCACCTCGTCGATGTCGACTTCGGGATGGAAGCGGATGCCGCCCTTGTACGGCCCGCGCGAGTCGTCGTGCTGCACGCGGTAGCCGATGAAGTTGCCGAGCGAGCCGTCGTCCATGCGGATCGCGAGCTCCACGCGCAGCTCGCGGCGCGGTGTGAGCAGCAGCACCTCGTAGGCACCATCGAGCTTCAGCGCAGCGAAGGCGCGCTTCAGGAACGTGTTCGTCGTCTCGTAGGCGTTCATCCCCATGACGGGGATACTACGACGGCTCGACGCCCGCGGCGACGTCGCGCCACGCGGCGTCGAACGCCGCGTCCTCGGTCGCCGACCGGCGCCCGGTGTCGGTGACGAACCCGACGCCCAGCCGGCGCAGCGTCTCGCCGAGCACCTTCGTGCCGAACGCGCCGCCTTCCTTCTTCGCGCGCTCGATCTCCGCGGCCGTCGCCCCAACGAGGTGCACCAGCGTGCAGCGCCCGCCCGGCAGGCGCAGCGTGCTCGGGTACTCGGTGCTCGTCGTCGCGAACATGTGCGAGAGCTGCGTGCCCGGGGCGACCTTCGCGAACGCGCCCGTCGGCATGCGATCGCCCGGGAGGATGATGACCGCCTCCTCGTCGAAGAGGAGGTACTTCACGAGCTCGAGGAGGAGCATCGACGGCCACTCGCACCGCGTCGGGGTGGAGATCACGAGCTCGCAGCCGAGCCCGGACACCTCGCCCGGCTCGCCGTCGAAGTCGAGCGGCTGCGAGAGGCCGTGCGTGACGTAGTGCCATCCACGACGATCGCCGCGCGGCGGAAACACGTAGATCCCGCCGCCCGGCCAGTTGATCGTGAGCTGCGCGTCCCCGGGCGAGAGGATCTGCCCCGGCGGATCGCTCTCACCGAAGATCGCGGCGTACGCGTCCTCGCGCGCCTTCATGTGCGCAGCGAAGGCGCGCTCCTCTTCGCCGAGCTCGGGGTGGAGATCGCGGACGTCCGGCAGGTCCGAGAAGTCGACCTCGATCGGCTCCTCGTCCCCGCTCATGACTTGATCACGCCGAGCCGCTTGCCGACGGTCGCGAACGCGGCGATCGCCCGGTCGATCTGCGCTCCGTCGTGCTGCGCAGAGAGCTGCACGCGGATGCGCGCCTCGCCCTTCGGGACGACCGGATACGAGAAGCCGATGACGTAGATGCCCTCGTCGAGCAGGCCCTTGGCGAGCTCCGCCGCGAGGCGCGCGTCGCCGAGCATGACCGGCACGATCGGCGTCACACCTTCCTTCACCGTGAAGCCGGCCTTCACCATGCCGTCGCGGAAGCGCTTCGCGTTGTCCATGAGGCGGTCGCGCAGCTCCGTCGTCGACGAGAGCAGCTCGAGCACCGCGAGCGACGCTCCCGCGATCGCCGGCGCGATCGAGTTCGAGAAGAGGTACGGCCGTGACCGCTGCCGGAGCAGCGCGACGATCTCCTTCTTGCCCGTCGTGAAGCCGCCCGCCGCGCCGCCGAGCGCCTTGCCGAGCGTCGACGTCATCACGTCGACGCGGCTCTGGACGCCGAAGTGCTCGGGCGTCCCGCGCCCGGTCTTGCCGATGAAGCCGCTCGCGTGCGAGTCGTCGACCATCACCATCGCCTGGTACTTGTCGGCGAGGTCGCAGATGCGGTCGAGCTTCGCGAGGTAGCCGTCCATCGAGAAGACGCCGTCGGTCGCGATCATGCGCAGGCGCTTGCCCTGCGTCTTCTTCAGCGCGTCCTCGAGCGCGTTCAGGTCGCCGTTCGGGTAGCGGTGCCGCTCGGCCTTGCACAGGCGGATGCCGTCGATGATCGACGCGTGGTTCAGCGCATCGGAGATGATCGCATCCTCCTCGCCGAGGAGCGTCTCGAAGAGACCGCCGTTCGCGTCGAAGCACGACGAGTAGAGGATGGTGTCCTCGGTGCCGAAGAACTCGGAGATCTTCCCCTCCAGCTCCTTGTGGAGGTCCTGCGTCCCGCAGATGAACCGCACGGAGCTCATGCCGAACCCGTGCGAGTCGAGCGCCGCGTGCGCCGCCGCGATCACCTTCGGATGCGACGACAGCCCGAGATAGTTGTTCGCGCAGAAGTTGAGGACGTTCCGGCGCGCTTCGCCCGCGCCGACGCCGATCTCGGCGCTCTGCGGCGTGGTGATGATGCGCTCTTCCTTGTAGAGCCCCGCGTCACGAATCTCGCGGAGCGTGCCTTCGTAGATTTCCTTCGCGCGACCGAACATGCGGCCTCTCTTAGCCAACCGTGGATCGCGCGTCCACCGGGCGTCGACTGGCCGTCTACGACGCTTATCGAAGTGCTCGGAACCAGACGCCTCGAAAACCGCTGAATCGCGATTCAGCCCCGTCCGAGCGGTTGCGGTCCATGGATTGCATCCTACATCGATGTGGACTACAGGCATCGCGCATTCACCGCGCTTACCCGGAGCACTTCGATGACCACTTTCGACGTAAAGGCCGTTGCTGCCCACGTAATCCGTCATCTCGCCGCCGAGCAGTCGCGCGGCCGCGCCGTCCACCTCGAGGAGCTCGCCGACGCGATCGGCGTCCGCCATGTGGACGTTCGCCACGTCGTGTCACAGCTCCACGCCGAGGGGCACGTCGACGCGAAGCGCATGAAGCTCACCATGACCGGCCTCGCGCTCGCGGTCTCGATGAAGGACTGCAAGCTCCGCGAGGTCCGGCGCAAGTCCGGCACGATCGCGCGCGTGACCGCCCGCGTCGCGTAGCGTGCTCGACCGCGAGCGCACCGTCGCGCCGCCCGGCTACAGCCGGTGGCTCGTCCCGCCGGCCGCGCTCGCCGTGCACCTGTCGATCGGCCAGGCGTACGCCCTCTCCGTCTTCAACCTGCCGCTCGCGAAGGAGCTCCACGTCTCGCTCTCGGCGACGATCTGGATGTTCAACATCGCGTTCTTCTTCCTCGGCGCCTCCGCGGCGCTGTTCGGGACGTGGGTCGAACGTGCAGGTCCCCGCAAGGCGATGCTCGCCTCCGCGGTCTGCTTCTCCGGCGGGTTCTTCGTCTCCGCGCTCGCGGTGAAGCTGAAGGTCCTCTTCCTCTTGTATGCGGGCTACGGCGTCCTCGGCGGTGTCGGGCTCGGCCTCGGATACATCTCCCCCGTCTCCACGCTCATCAAGTGGTTCCCCGACCGCCCCGGGATGGCCACCGGCCTCGCGATCATGGGCTTCGGCGGCGGCGCGATGCTCGGCTCGCCCCTCGCGGTCACCTTGATGGATCACACGAGCGTCGCCGCCACGTTCGTGGCGATGGGCGCGATCTACCTGGTGTTGATGCTGTTCGGCGCCGCCATCGTGCGCCTGCCCCCCTCGTCCGCGTCCGCGTCGTCGGACGCTCCCGCCGCGGAGGGGATCTCGGCCGCCGACGCCATCCGATCGCGCGAGTTCTGGCTCGTCTGGGCGGTGCTCTTCACGAACGTGACCGCGGGCATCGGCATCCTCGGGCAGGCCTCTCCCATGATCCAGGAGATGTTCGCCAAGCCCCCACAGGCCGCCGCCGGCTTCGTCGGCCTCTTGAGCCTCTTCAACCTCGCCGGCCGCTTCGCGTGGTCGTCGCTGTCCGATCGTCTCGGTCGCAAGCGGACGTACGCCGTCTACTTCGGCCTCGGCATGCTGCTCTATGCGCTCGTCCCGGCGACGCGCCGGCTCGATGCCGCCTGGCTCTTCGTCGCCGCCACGTGCGTCATCCTCAGCATGTACGGCGGCGGCTTCGCGACCGTGCCCGCGTATCTCCGCGATCTCTTCGGCACGAGACAGGTCGGCGCCATCCACGGCCGCCTCCTCACGGCATGGTCGACCGCGGCGCTCGTCGGGCCGACCGTCGTCACGTACGCACGCGAGCATCAGCTCGCCCGCGGGGTCGCGAAGGCGAACGCCTACTCCACGACGATGTACTTCCTCGTCGGCCTCCTCGCGATCGGCTTCGTCTGCAACGCGCGGATCCCCGCGCCGCGTGTCTTCGGCGTCGCGACCGCGACTGCGACCGGCAGAGCTACGCCGCCCCGCGTCGAGAACCACCCGCCGCCCGCTCACCCGCCGCTCGGACGCCTCCTCGCCTACTGGGCGATCGTCGCTCTCCCCCTCCTCTGGGGGATCTCGCAGGTCGTCGAGAAATCGATCGCGCTCTTCCGTGGTAGCGTGCCGCCGCGATGAGCAAGCCCGTCGTCCTCGTCACCGGCGCCAACGGAGAGATCGGCCGTACCCTCCTGCAGAAGCTCCACACGGACGGACGCTATCGCGTCGTCACCGTCGACCTCACGCCGCTCCCCGAGCGCTATCGCGCGTTCTGCCTCGAGACGTACGCGGGCAACATCATGGACCGCTACCTCCTCGATCAGATCGCGGCTCACCACGAGATCGAGGTCGTCTTCCACCTCGCCGCCCTCCTCTCGACGCGCGGCGAGCGCGACCCGGAGCTCGCCCATCAGGTCAACGTCGAGGGCACGCTGCACCTGCTCCGCATGGCGCAGAACCAGTCGGGCCGCCTCGGCCGCCCGGTGCGCTTCCTCTTCCCGAGCTCGATCGCCGTCTACGGCCTGCCCTCCGTCGAGGCGAAGGCGAAGGCCAGAGCCGTGAAGGAGCAGGAGTGGAACGTCCCGATCACGATGTACGGCTGCAACAAGCTCTATTGCGAGCACCTCGGCCGCTACTTCACCAACTACTTCCGCCAGCTCGGTGCGCTCGCGACGGCCGCGCGCCTCGACTTCCGATCGATCCGCTTCCCCGGCCTCATCTCCGCCGAGACCGTCCCCACCGGCGGCACCAGCGACTTCGGCCCCGAGATGCTCCACGCCGCGGCGCAGAAGCAGCCCTACCACTGTTTCGTCGGCCCCGAGGCGAAGATCCCGTTCATGGCGATGCCCGACGCGGTCACGTCGCTCCTCCACCTCCTCGAGGCCGATCGCGCGAAGCTCTCGTCCACCGTCTACAACGTCAGCGCCTTCAGCGTGAGCGCCGCCGAGATCGCCGCGCGCGTCCAGAAGGCGTTCCCCGGCGCGAAGATCTCGTTCGAGCCCGACGCCGTCCGCTCGAAGATCGTCGACTCGTGGCCCGAGGACATCGACGACACGCTCGCCAGGAGCGACTGGGGCTGGAAGCCCGCCTACGACTTCGAGCGCGCGTTCGAGGAGTACCTCTTGCCTACGATCCGTCGTCGATACGCATGACGCGTCCGAGATAGATGAACAGGCCGCGCCGTTCCGTCGTCGACAGCGGCCCGAGGAGCTGGTTCGCGAAAGCCGTCAGGTACGGCTGCTCGCGCTCGAGCCAGGCGAGCCCCGCCTCGGTCTTCATGAGCGATCGATAGTTCTTCCACCGGTGCTCGGCGACGAGACCGCGAGCCTTCAGCGACTTCACCAGCCGCGACGCATGCGGCAGAGAGCAGCCGAGGATGCGCTCGAGATCGGTCGCGCCCAGCGCCATCTCGTTGCGTGCGAACACACGCATGGCGAGCACCTCGAGCGGACTCCACTCCTCGAACCCGGCCATCTCCCTCATCTGCACGACCATCCGGTGCTGGCAGGCGAACATCCGCTCGACGACGTCCTCGCTCGTCACCTTCGACACGTCCCTCATACCCGCGCCTCGTGCACGACGTGCGCCACGCCTCGCCGCGAGCGATTTCGCGCGCATCGCGATCGTGACCCTATGGCCCGGCCACTTTCCGCTTGGCCCGGGCCACTCGCGTCCCCGCCGCCGACGGCCGTCGGCCCGTCCGCGGGCACTTTCATGAGTAAGTTGCCTGTGAAAATGCCCGAAAATGGGCCACCGGCCCGACCGGCGCGGCGTGGGGCGGCAGCGACGAGTCACGGGCCCGCGAGGGTGACGTACGCGACCGGGATCGCGATGCCGAGGAGGACGAGGACGGCGCCGCGGCCGAGGAGGCCTTTCTTGCCGGCGATCATGAACATGCCGCTCGTCGCGAGGAAGAGGAGGCCGGCGGCGTACGCGTCGGCCACGTACGTCCATGCCTTCTTCCCGCGGTTGAGGTGGAGCCAGTTGGCGATGCGGAGGAGGAAGCGAGGCTTCTGGCCTTCGTCGACGACGCGGCCGGTGGCGAGGTCGACGTGGAGCGTGCGCTTGTCGAAGAGGATCTCGATCTCGTCGGGCGACGACTCGTAGACCTCGCGCGGCTTGTCGGTGATCGCGAGGCGCGCGAGGACGTCGTCGGCGTTCTTCACGCCGTCGAGCTGGTGCGTGACCGAGTAGGTCTTGAAGCTGGGATCGCCGTCGGACCAGTCGGTGATGTGGTTCACCGCGATGCCGCTGAGGGCATAGATGAACGTGAGGCCGACGGCGACGTAGCCGACGTCACGATGGATGGCGCGGAGCCACTTTCGGCCCTCAGCCGTAACGCTCCTCTTTCCACGGGCCTCCGTGGTTGTGATAGCCGCGCGTTTCCCAGTAGCCGGGCCGGTCGGCGGCGACGAATCGGATGCCGGTGAGCCACTTGGCGCTCTTCCAGAAGTAGAGGTCGGGGACGATGACACGGGCGGGTGCTCCATGGGCCCGCGCGAGAGGCGAGCCTTCGTACTTGTGCGCGACGAGGACGTTCGGGGCGAGCGCTTCGCGGAGCGGGACGTTCGCGGTGTAGCCGGCAGCGGCTTCGAAGATCACGTGGCGTGCGGTGGGCTTCGGGCGGGCGCGGGCTGCGAGGTCGGCGACCTTCACGCCGGTCCATCTGGTGTCGAGGGCGGTCCACTTGGTCACGCAGTGCACGTCGCAGACCTGCTCGACCTGGGGCATCTTCAAGAGCTCGGCGAAGTCGATGGTGAAGGGCTGCTCGACCTCGCCATGGACCTGGAGGCGGAAGGCGCCGGGGCTCGGATCGCCCTCGATTCCGCCCATCGGCTTGATCCGGGAGAGGAGGTGCTGGCCGGGCGGGAGGCGGGGCTGGCCGTCGGGACGGAGGGTCGCACGGGCCCGCTTCTCCTCTTCTGTGCTGGCGAGGCAGTAGCTGGCACCGCCCAGGGCGGTGATGACGGTGCCGGCCATGGCCGAGCGGACGAACGTCCGTCGGCTCATCGATGGCTTGAACATCTCGAGAGAGGATACGCTCGCCCCCTCGATGCGGTTTCGCGACCCCGGATATACGCCTGCATTCCGCGATGTTGCCGGTCTGCTCGAGGTCCTCGAGAAGACCGCGGACGAGGACGAGGCGAAGCTCGCCGAGCGGGCGGTGCTCAGGCTCGACCCGATGCATCGGGAGCGCGCGGCAGAGCTCGTGGTCGCGCGCGCGA
>WBZO01001603.1_pt1 | contig 34094 bp, 23 predicted proteins | sample 5204261 | NCBI WGS metagenome assembly WBZO01 (sample SAMN12412400, study PRJNA552823) | activated sludge metagenome | isolation source: activated sludge from anammox sidestream of wastewater treatment plant... | place: USA: North Carolina | collected 2017-09
ATACCCTTTTTACAAAGATCTATTGCAATATTCAGAGTATTTAAAACATAGCTAGCATTAATTGCTAATGGACGTCCAATACAATCATGATTTGGACAATCAATATGAAAAACTGCCAACTGCCCATATTTCAAGATCGGGAAATCATCAGGATCACTAATTATAATAAAATCAATATCCTTCCCAATAAGTTCTGCTCGCTTGCTAAGAAGATGGACATCTCCGATTAATAACAAATTGTAACTATCAACATAAGGTGAATTAACCAGGTCAAGACAAATTTCAGGTCCAATTCCTGCGGGTTCACCGGTTGTAATACAAATTAATGGTTTTTTATTCATCTTAGTTATCATTGAGCTTTACATACGCCATCTCACGTAGATTCCGTACCCATTCAGTATAAAGCATTTGAGCCTTCATTTCTCTTAACTCCTGGCGAATCTCCGCTTTTTCTTTATCATTAGCAAGGTTACTATCACGTGTTTCAGTAACTTCAAGAAGATGCCAGCCAAATGGGCTTCGAACTGGTTCACTAATTTGCCCTACTGGAGTTTTTAGCATTGCCTGCTCAAATTGTGGAACTGTGTCGCCCTTACTAACCCAGCCAATATCACCACCTTTGATACTACTGGTGTCTTCTGAATATCGTTTAGCCAAATCAATAAAATCTTTATTTTGTTTAGCTGTATTGCCATTATCTTTCATTAATTGATCACGGATTGAATTAATTTTCTGATGCGCCTCTTCATCGCTGGTTAATTCATTAACTTTTATAAGGATATGCCTGACATGATACTGCTTGACAATTTGCGGCATCCCATGCTGCTTGACTCCAGTTACCTTAAAGATAAAAAAACCAACCGGCATTTTAATGACTGGAGTAACCCCTCCTTGTGGTGTTTGAGCAACAGGATCAAGAACTATTGGTGGCAAGGAACTATTACTTTTCCAACCCAAATCACCACCATTTAAGGCATTTGGTGCCGATGAGTATTTGATAGCAAGCTGTTCAAATGACTGCCCTTGCTTTAACTGGGCGTAAACTTGGTTTGCCAAAGCCTCTCTTTTAGCAACAGCATCTTGAGTTGCCTGTTCTGGAATGCTAATCACAATATCAGATAGCCTGTAGTCGATTCTATTTTTATAAGTTTCACTATTTAGTATCCGAGTTACCTCATCATCATTAACGACTACACGCGCATCAACCTCACGTTGCTTTAATTTATCTGCTGTTATCTGATCATTTAACTGCTGTCGGAAATCATCATACGACATTCCCTGCTTGGCAAGTTTTGCCCGCATCTGCTGATCAGTTATACCTTGAGCTTTTTCAAGATTATTAATTGCATCATTTACTTCTGCATCAGTAGTCTTGATTCCACCTCTGGCAGCCAAATCAAGCTGAATTTGGAGTAAAATCAACTGATCAAGTACTCTAGTGCGCAAATCGTTATAATTTGTATTAGTAATCCCACGCTGCTGCAACGACTCTCTAGTCTGGGCAATCTGTTTCTCCAGCTCATTTTGGGTAATAATACGTTTATTAACATAAGCAACTATTTTATCAACTAAAACTGTTGATTGCTGTCGATTTCCAGTTGATGACTGCGACCTCTGTGTTGGAGCAGCTGCTTTAACCTGACTAGCTGCATTATTTTTTGTAGCAGCAACAGGTTGACTCGCATTTGCCCCTAATGTTAATGCGGATTCAGCATCATTAGCATAAACAAAAGCTGGTAAAGAAAATGCAGAGATCAATACTAATAATATTCTAATCATTCTAACTCCTAAAACCCTGTAAATTGCGGTTGAGAGATTGGCATATATCCAGGTACATTTGTCTTCAAATCTGAAGTAGGATCTCCAGTACCAACACCACCGATACCTTTTAGAGAAAACTGTAAAAAATAACCAATCTGTGTCTGGTTCACATTAAAGGTAAACTGCTCATAAACTGCACTAACTGTCCAGCAACCACCATTATATTCAACCCCACCAACCAGATTCAGAAATTGACTCATGGTGAAATCGTAGTTACTTCGTCCGACAGCAAAAAGCTTATTATCATAAATTGGCCATTGCCCGGAAACATCCAATGCATATTGATTTTCAAACGTAGCACCATTTGCGGTTAGAGCCTGTCCAGGTGTCCATCCATAAAAGAAAAGCGGCAATTGATATTGATAGCGGAATCTTACATTTAGAACTTTGTAATCTTCTGGATTAAATTTAAATCCTGCGCTATAGGCATCGACAGTATTATAAACTGTTGAATATTGAAAGCTTGCTGAAGTAGAAAATTTTCTGGTCCAGTTATTATTTAATTCAGCTATAAGATTCGGATTTGGCAAAAACAATTGGGCATACTGTGTCTGATTACCATAAAGAAAATTATTTTGTTCCGTAATATAATATCTGTATCCGGCACTAAAATTCATTAATTCCATACCATTTGAATCGTTTAGTATTCTGGTAGTACCACCAATAGTCACATCATTTGCTGAATTTATCCGGTCAAAACCAGTAAAGCGGTTTTCACTAAACAACTGATTATAATTATAAGTAGCTGTTGCGGTATCAAAATCCGGTAAATTTGCCTGATTATTCTGCGGAATATACAGGTAGTATAATCGTGGTTCAAGTGTCTGAGTAAAATTCCCGCCGCCGCCAAGTTGCATTGGTCGATCAAAATATAAACCGTTGTCCAGTGAAACAACTGGTAGTGCACGCTGTACTTGCATTGCACTATTGGCAACATTTGGAGCTTCACCAAGATTATAATAGGTATAGTTATAACCAATTTTCGGGGTTGAATATCCCCAAGTCGCCTGCATTGGATATGTTATACTAGGATACAAATAAGTACGTTGACCACTTTGCATTGCAGGACTATAGAAGTAGGTATAATTACTGGTTAGTGCCCCTTTAAAACCCTCACCAATATCTTGTGGTTTTACATTGAAATTTATTGCTGGGTAAGAAGAATATATCGGTACGGTTGAAGCGTAACCATAAGGTTGTAAGGTCTGATAATTGAGTAATTTAATCCCAGCATTACCCCAAGTCGGCGTATAGTTGGCAAAAACACTTTGTTCCAGATTGACATTATCTGTTACTGAATAAAAATTCCCAAAATCATTAAAATAATTACTATCAGATACTACGTTATATTTATACCCCATTTGTAACTGATTAACTGGAGTGTAAATATCGTTGAGACTCCAGTAATAACGATAGCTATTTGGTACAGTTGTTCCCCAGTTATATGGAAGCTGCTCAGTATAGATACTACCCACATTTGATTCAGTCATATAGCGGAACTGATCAGAAACCATAACCCCCTGATTAGCCCAAATATATGGCGTAATCGTCATATCATAATTTGGTGCCATATTCCAGTAATACGGATCAGACGCCATAAACCCTGACGTAGAAGTACCACCAAACTGTGGGGTTAGCCATCCTGATTTACGTTGCCCCAAAGGAAAACTCATATAGGGAGTAGCAAAAATCGGCACGGACTCAAAATACATGGTAGCATTTCTGGCGGTACCACTTGCATCCTGATAGTTTACATTTATATTTTGTGACTTTATATACCATGCAGGATCATTTGGATCACAACCAGTAAAATAACCGTTACTAATACCTAAATGATTTTTATCATAGACATTAATACTTTCCCCTGCACCAGAAAGATTAGCACTTTCAAAATAAATATTAGCTTTGGTAAACGTACCTTTATATAAATCAAGGTAATAGTCTGCTTGTTGACCAGTAATAACATCATACTGCCTAGTTAAAACCATATTATCACCAGTAGTAACCCGACCAGTTGGCTGATTATAAATTAGCCAGTCAGCAGAAAAAGTCTGATTACCTTTATAACCAATAACATTTCCTTGCGCTATCTGATTACCCTTATTTTGTCCATTAATAGTATCTGCGGTTAAAAATAGCGTTTCTGATTCAACTCGTGGATATTTTACATAATCAGGTCCGGATTGATCAACCCATGCATCATCAGCCAAGCCACAAACTAAAGGCTGGGATTCCTGCAAATTACTCTGCCCAAGAAATGACCATACATCCCCAGCGGCATAGCTGCAATAGTTGGCAAAGCCAAGAATGATGAGTAATTTCTGCTTATTATAAATCATGCAATCCTGATAGCGTAATGGTAATAAAAGAAATAAAGCTAATAATTATATCATGTTTAATCGCGTAATCATCCGGTAACAAAAGATAAGGATGGTCTAACTATGATAAAATATTGCATTGATTATTGGTTATCTTAAAATTCAATCAGATATTCTTTATAACTTATTGAAAATTAAACTTGTATATAGATGAAAAAATGCAACAATTCCCTTCAGACACTCAAATTAACTGCCAATTAGATAGGTTCCTAAAAGAAAAAAATATTAACGATCAGCTTATCAAGTCAGCTTTAAATGAAATTAGTACATTAGCTAATGAAGTTGGCAAATTTCAGGATGAGATCGCAAAGAATAATTACCCGCAAATCCTAGCAGAATTAACTAAAGAGACAATCGAAATATCCGAGGAAGCTGAAGTTCTTGAGTATCTTATTCCAAAATGGCAGCAACTAAGAGGTAACAAAATCAGCAATAAGCCAATTGATGAATTTTATTATGAACTAGAACATTACCTGCTTCTTGAATTAATAAAACAAATGGCAGAAAAACAAATAATTTCGGATATAAACCTAAAGAAAATGCGCAAGATAGTTCGTCGCTATAGCACAATGCCCAATTTCTGGCAAATCTTATGTCTGCTAGATGGTGACTCTTTAATTAGCGCCTACACATTTTAGGTAATTACTCATACTATATTACCCCGTAACTGCCGGAATATGCAGCAAGAGCAAGGCGCAATGCGACGCGGTTTACATGAGAAGTAAATGAGGAGCCTTGCAGCACAGCTATTGCGAGATAGTCTGAGCAGTTACCATTTTAACTGATAAAAAATGAATTACACCCAAGATAATATTGTTGCAATCGCTTCTGGCACAGGATATGCTGGAGTCGGCATCATCCGGATTTCAGGATATGATCTATACCCAATAATTAAAGCCATCTCTGGCAAAAATGATCTTAAACCCCGCTATGCGCATTATTGTAATTTCTACGATGGTAAAAATGAAGTTATTGACTCGGGAATCTTAATTTATTTTGACAACCCAAAATCCTTTACTGGTGAAGATGTTGTTGAATTACAAACACATGGAAGCCCGGTCATCCTGAATATGCTCCTAAAATATTGTATTTCATTAGGTTGCAGACATGCAGAACCTGGCGAATTTACCAAACGGGCATACCTCAATGGAAAGCTTGATTTACTTCAAGCTGAAAGCATTGCCGATCTGATTCATGCAGAAAGTGAAGCCAGTGCAAAGGGCGCAATTAAATCATTGCGAGGAGAATTCTCCCACTTCATAAATGCGATTAATGAACGTCTAATCAACCTCAGAATGTTTGTCGAAGCTAGCCTTGATTTTCCAGATGAAGACATTGAATTTGTTGCTAGCGCAAAAATCAGGGAAAAACTAGAAGTAATTCGCAATGAAATTCATCCGCTATTAAAAACTACCAGACAGGGTGTTTTCCTCAATAATGGTGTTAATACGGTAATTATTGGACAACCCAATGTAGGTAAATCCAGCCTGTTAAATGTTATTGCCAATGAAGAAATTGCAATAGTGACAGATATAGCAGGAACAACCCGCGACATAGTAAAACAAAAGATAATTATTGATGGAGTGCCATTTAATATTATTGATACCGCAGGAATCAGGCAAACAGAAGATACAGTTGAAAAAATAGGGATAGAACGCGCCATTCATGCTACTAATGAAGCGGATATCTGTATTATCCTGATAGATAGCAAATCTGGAATTACTGCGGAAGATAAATTAATTTTGCAACATGTTCCAGATCACGTAAAGAAAGTTTATGTTCACAATAAGATTGACCTATCCGGTGAAACTCCACGAATATCAGTAGAATCCGAAAAAACCAGCATTTACATATCTGCAAAACAAAGAACTGGAATTGATGACTTGCGCAAATACTTATTAGATATAGTTGGTTTTCAATCAGCAAATGAAAGTCTGTTCATTGCTAGAACAAGGCATCTTAATGCCATGCAAAAAGCAGTAACCCATATTGATACTGCATTTGAACACTGGGAACAACTTGAAATCCTCGCTGAAGAATTACGCTATGCCCACACTGCGTTGAGTGAGATTACCGGAGAATTTAGTGCAGATGATTTACTGGGTGAAATATTCAGTAAATTCTGTATCGGAAAATAATATTAAAATCCATTAATGTTTAAATCTTGATTTATTCAGATTTAAAACAATGCTTTATCTAAAAATAAGTGTCCATAATTGCTTGTGATTATCTATACCTGACTAAATAAAATATACTTGAAAACATACTTACTCTGGAGTATAATGCAGTTATCAAGTATAGGTAATTGCAACATGAATAAAGATAACAAAACTACTCCTAAAAAAATTTCTACTGAGAACATCACACAATCAACTGTTCATCAGTTTCTTGGTAAAGTGCAAGAAAAGCAACTAGAGCTCGCTCTGGGCAATAATCTATATCTATTTGTCACAAAAATTGGTAGTTGTATTTTCAAATATCGTCATAACTATAATGGCAAGTTATCCTGGATGACTTTAGGTCAGTATATGGGGAAGGATAAATTAAATCGAATTCTTGGTTTGAGCCTTGATGAGGCGAAAATAAAAGCAATTGAATTTAATGTGAAAATTAGAAATGGGGTTAATCTTAAAGAAGAGATTGAACGAGAAAAATCAAAAGACATCACAATGATTGAGTTAGCTAACAAATATTTTAGCGAACAATTATCTTTAAAACGCCCAAACTTAAACAGCCAAAAACAATTTATTCGCGCTGTAAACATCGATATTCTGCAAACCATAGGAAATTACCCGGTAGCCAGTGTTGATGATGATTTAATTCGCGAGAAAGTTATTCAGCCAAAAATCAAAGATGGTAGTCCAGCTTCTGCCAGAAGAGCAAAAATCAACATAAAACTTCTATTTGATTATGCTATTGAAGAACTCAAAATACTTAAATATAACCCTGCCACTTTAATCAAATCCGAAAGAATCTATAAAGATCGTCCGCGCGAGCATTATTTAACGCTAGAGCAGCTAGGTTTATTGCTAAATATTGTATATAGTGCTCCTATCCGGACACAACACAAAATAGCTCTTCATTTAATAGCCATTCTTCTTCCTCGCAAAATGGAACTGTTAGCGGCTAAATGGTCTCAGGTTGACTTTCAAAATAAGACTTTTACAATAATGAGCACTAAAACTGGTAATAATCTTCTTGTTAAGTTACCTGAACAAGCTATTAAATTACTTGAAATTCAGAAAGAATTATCTACCAGCAGTGAATTTATTTTTCCTTCTCGTAATTCATTGGCTAAACCAATAAGTCATAATACCTTAAATTATATTTTACGCCCATTACTACAAAATCGGATTAATGAATTTGTTGTGCATGATTTAAGGCGTACTGGGGCTACTATATTAGGTGAGTTGGGTTATCCTGTTGAAATCATCGAAGCTAGCCTTAATCACACCAAATTTGGAATTCAAAAAGTATATCATCGTAGCCAATATTTAGAACAGCGGCAGAAGATGCTTCAGGATTACGCTGATAAAATTGACAAACTAATAATGCCAGAATTATTGCCATACGGTAAATATTTTGCGATTTAAACAATAATAGATTTTAAGGTAATAGACCAATGGTTAAGGATATAAATGTAAATGAATTAGTTCATGAATTAATGATTTTTTGTAGTGAATTAAAATTTGACTTAGACTTACAACAAATGCAGCAAGATGTAAAAAGCTTCAATTTTGAAACCTTATGGATTTTTATGCAGCTACTTTTTGGCGATTACTATTACTTATGCTCTCCATTAAATAACGATCAAATACCCTGGTTATTTTATAGAAGATTAGAAGATTTACATTATAAAATGGTTTTAATGAACTATAACAAAGTATTTGATAAAAATGAATGTAATGATCTGGTTTTTTCTCTTGGTAGCGATGCTATTAATAAAAAAGATGTGGAAAACTCTTTCAGAGTTAAGCTTCTTATTGCAACTGAATCAAAAAAATTAATTGGAGAAAACTATTTTAACTGGAGTAAGCTTTTTATTTTGGAAGATACGCCTAAACACGCAGAAATTAATAAATTTATTATTCTTGCTATATTTATTTCTGTTTTAATTATAATTAACCAAAATAATGCTTACCTTACTTTACTGGATGAGCTAATACTTAAAGCAAGTACCTTGATTAGTCTTATGGTAATGGATGTAGATAAGGTTGTTACAGCCTTTGCAAGACTTAAAGGTGATAAAACTAAACAAGGAAAAGATGCAGAAATGTTTAATTATTTGAGTGGATTAATTTTAGATGTCGTTGAAGGAGTAGTAAAGTCTGGTGGGGTTATTAAATCACCATTATCTTTTGATGATCCTATTATATTAAATGTAGCTCAAAATTGGTATCAATTTAACAAAGACCATGAGATTAAATCTTATTTTAGCAAAGAATCTAAATTGAAGGCTGCTGGGTTTGCTAATTGGTTAGATTATAGCAATAAAAAAACTAAAAAACGACACCTAGACTATCTAGAATTTTTCTTTGAACAATATAAAAATCATAAATTTTAGTAAATTTTTTTATAAAATCACATCAATATATTATATTGGATTTATTGTATGAAATAAATCATATTATATAAGTAAAAATTTGTTGATTTTTATATTCTAATCAGTGTAATCTATAGTCTGCCACAAATAAATATTAATGTTTTTTAAGGAGTAATTCATGTCAGAAAAATCTAAATTAATTCGTATGCGTCAAGTAACGGAATTAACAACTTTAAAACGTTCGACTATTTGCAAATTAATTAAAGATGGTGGGATCGTACCGCCAATAAAATTATTAGGAAGGATAAACGCATGGTATGAGCAAGATATTTTGAACTGGATAGAGTCGCAGAACACGGCAACTATTATAAGTAATGGCTAAGTAACGGTAATTACTTAGCCACATTGGTTGTTAATAAGGGGCGGCAACCCCTTATTAACGATGCTTTTAACCTCAAAAGCAACTTACATTTTATCATAAATCTAATTTTTATGCTATTGTAAGTTGCATGGTTGGCTATTGCCAACTAATCAGGAGTGCAATTTATGATTGTGTCTACAAAAATTACTGGGGATTATACCCCAGTTCCCAATGCCTTATTAAACTCATCATTTTTAGACCCCATTGCCAAAATTATTTATATGTTTTTGCGTTCAAAAGGTAAACGATGGATTGTTATCAATAGTTATTTAGCCAAAGCATTAGGCATAAGCATTAATACTTTAAAGCGCTATATTCAACAATTGATTGATTATGGTTGGGTAAGTCGAAAACAAAGGCGAAACCCAAATAATGGTCAATTACTGGGAGGGTATGATTATGTATTACATAATAGTCCTCAAAAAAATAAAGTTGTTAGTTCTGTGGATAATTTCGAAAATGATCCTGAATCGTATGAGAAATCAGTCAATTTTTGTAACGCTGTTCAACCGGATCGGCAAAATTTGACACCTAATATAAAACAAAATAAGAATAATATAGAAAAAATAACTAACATAAATCAGCCTCAAACTACTGTGGATAACTATTCAGAGCTTGAAATAAATGCAGCTAAACAGTACACTGCTTCGCAAGCAAATGTAAAAAATACTGATGCATATATGCGTTCAGTCCTAAAAAATAACTGGCATTTACCAATTTTGAATGAACTTCTTAATTCACAGAGAAAGCAAAAATACAAGATTTTTGACACCAAGAAAGGAGATGAAGCTTATTGCGGTTTAGTTAAACAAATCAAAAAATCTGCTTTAATCAACGAGTTGATAGCTCAACAAATTTTAACTCCAGCAAGAGTTATTGTTGGTAATCCGCGTAAATGTCTAGCACCAAATTATCTCGGCTTCCTGTATTGGCTGTACTTGAACTATCCTGATATTTGTAAATTTAATACTGATGAGCCAGAGTATCTTTATATTCAATTCTTTGGCTTACTAAATCCAGATAAGGTTCATCCAAATGAATAATCTAGCAAATTTGACACTAAGTCATGAAGATAAAATCAAGCTTAATCAGCAACGGCGGGATCAAATTTTACATTTTCTGGCGCTTGTGGATTGGACTACTGCTGATAATTTGACCATGATACTTGGTGTTAATCACATCAAATATACACGCAGACTTTTGGATAGCATGGTTAAGGATGGATTAATCTCCAAAAGTAAATTTGCTTGCAGTACTGGTTACCGAATAGTTTATTTTATTACAGTAAATGCACTTTCGGATCTGGGTTATGAGCCTAAAAAACTTAGGTCACCACAAATTTCACAACAGAATTTTATTCACTGTGAATTAGTTCAGCGATTGCAGATTATTACCATTAAGAATAACTTTGAGTGGATTGTTGAAAAAGCTTTATTCAAAAACAAGAGTTATAAAAGCTATCCCGATGGCTTATTGGTTATCCGGGACAGCTTTAAAATCAGTATTGAATTGCAGCGTAATCGTTATAGTTTGGAAGCTTTAAAGAATAAAATAGCCAAGTGTCTAGCAGATTGTTTATCTGGCAAATTTAATAAGATTTTATTTGTTTGTGCTGATAATCTCAGTGCCGATGTAATGCGTAAGGCATTATATTCTGTAACTATTTTGAAAGGTAAAAATCATCAGGATATTCACTTTAATGATGAATATAAATCATTTTTTGAATTCATTAATTTTGATGAATTTCAAAATTATCTACAAAAATTAATTTAATTTTAGGGGAAAATGTAATGGCATTAGTTAAATCTATTGAAAACAAATCTGAACTCAAGCTTAAAATTTCAAGCGAGCTTTTAACTGAATTGGAGCAGTTAAAAGTTAATGCTAAAGAGCGAAATTTAATGCTTGATCTGGATGAAGCTATTGAGAAATATCTCAGAAAACTCATCAAAAAAGCCTACGAAGAGCTAACTACAAAATAGTTAGCTCTTTTTTTATTCGTTGTCTCCTTCGTTGTTTAGTTCGTGTCTGGATAACAACGATTTTAAACAACGAGGTTTATTGCTTCATGATTTATTTTGTTTATATGACAAGGCACGCTACAAACTACGGCTGGACGCCTGTTTGCCGCTATTTACTAGGGTAAATACCTTGTTGTTTATTAGTTGCCCACAACCGCCCCGCGTGAGCGAGGCTTCGGCATTTTACCGCTGGTTTTTTGTTAAAACCTAAGGTAAATGCGGCGTAACATTCAGCATCAGCTGCACTGGCGTTTGCTGACTTGACTGTTTCTTAAAATGCCGAAGCCTCGCTCACAAAACCCTGGTGGGTGCTGGCGCTATTTTGTGGCAGGCGGTTGTGGCGGGCAAGCCCCCACTAAGGCATCGCGACTGGGGTCGCTAAAATCGGTGGACGATTTTTGCCTAAGTGGCACCCCCATTTGAAGCTTTGCTTCAAAGGCTGCGCTCTGGACGAGCTTGCCCCATTGCGCCATTTCTGCTTCAGCTTAATTACCGCAGCAATGGCTTATGGTTCCCAGTTTCTTTTATCATCGTTTAATCATTTATGGAAAGTTTATATCATGCAAAACTTATTAGATCAGGTGTTTTTATTTTTAATGAAGTACTTCTTCATGCAACCGTATCATGAAGTATTTTTAATGGCTAATATTTATTGGGTGGCATTTGCTTATGGGATATTTGTTAGCTTTGTGTTTTACACTATGAAATCAAAAAATATCATTGTTAATTTTATCCAGCGATTAGGATTTGGCATAGGTATTCTCTATTGGGGCTTATCTACATATTTACTCTACATTTCATTACCTGAAGTCATTAATGATTATGGAAGAAAATTACAGGCTTATCGTAGGGAGCAATTTACTGAACATGTATTATTTGAACTACTGACTTTGTTTGTTATTGGCTTAGTTAGTAGCGTAGCGCTCTCAATAATATTAAAAAGAAAATATGGCACCACACTTCAAGGAATAATTGCCCGGTTTACCAAAACTAATTTTAATAGTACCATGAGTACAGAACAATTAGCCAAAGAGATGAATAAGGTTCAGCCTAAAGAATATAATCCAGTATCTTATTTCAGGATTGATAAAAAGCAGGTGTTTCTAAATTGGGATGCAGAAAAAAGGCAGCCAGTTTATGAAGACTATTCAATATTCTCAAAGAAGCATGCTCAATTTAGTGGACGTAGTCAGTCTGGTAAAAATTTAGGGATTCAGCCATTGGCTATTCAAATGATGATGTTTGGTGAATTGGTAATTATGCTTGATGTTAAAAATGGCGGTGATGATATTATGGCGCCATTATTATATAAAGCAGCTAATGAATTACAGCAACCCTATACCTATATGGAATTTGGAGTATCAACCTCATTTCAGTTTAATATCTTGCAAACTAAAGATGTGGATACTTTACAGGAAATAATCCTACAGTTATGTAACATTCAGGAAACTTCAGATATGGCAACTGACTATTATCAGAAGCAAGCTAAAAAAATAGCTTTAAGTCTAGCTCAGTTTATAGCTAATGAAGAGCAAGAAATAACTATCCGTGATTTAATGACTATTCATTATGATAAGTTTTTTAATCCGTCTGCTAAAGATAATGAAAAATCCAAGATTGAAACTAGTTTGCAAATACTAGCCGATTGGGATTGTATTAATGCAAAAAATGCTATAAGCATTGATGAATTAATTGCTAATGGTGGAGTATGGTATATCCAGTCCAAGACTAAGGAAGCTTATCCTATTATTCAAGCTTTAATTTCAATACTATTAAAACTACCAAATCGCAAACGTAAAGTTTGTCTTATTGCCGATGAGTTTTTTAAATATGTAAATAAAGATCTGATTGAGGTATTTACTGAAGGCGGTGGCAAAGGTATTCACTGTTTAGTTGCTTATCAAACTGCAGCATTATTAAAAGCTCCACAGCTAAATATCACCAGTGAAGATATGATAGGCACTCTATTCGCTAACTGTAGTTATAGCTATATTTATGGCTCTAATGATCCATTTATTATCAAGCAGCTTGAAAAAGTTGGAGGAACTGTTAAAGTTAGTGTTGAAACACAGCATACTGAGCGTGGGCTAACATTGGTGGATAAAGGAACTGGTAATAAAAGTTATCGGGAGCAGGATGTACCAAAAATTACTAATGATATGCTTAATCTATTACGTGATCGCGAATGCTTTTTGGTCTGTGCAGGAAGACCAACTAATCGTGCGCATACGGGGATTATTGAGATTCTACCGGGGGAATTTGATAAAGATAGTCCAGCGTTCAAATCTTTATCAGCAGATGCAAGAAAAGTTGATGAAATCAAACAATCAACTGAAAACCAAGTTGGCTTTACTAATGACACATCTTCAGTTATAAGTAATCCATTTGCTTAAATTTACAAATAACACCCTGCAAGTCAGTCTAGTAACCGATTTGCAGAGTGTTATGCCGATAATAAAATCCATTGTAAAGGTTATATTAATATGCTGTAAATATTATTTATCATTAAAGTTTTATTTGTAAATAAGTAGTTTATTAACATTAGTAAATTTTATGCTTCTTTAATCTAGTGGAACTAGATTATTTTAACGATATATTTACTATTTCAATCAAGCAAGAAGAATGAATTATTCCGCTAATTACTTTGATTATTAGCTTTATGTTTTGATATAATATATCAAGAAAAAATATATCATTTTTCTTGAGAAATTATAAGAGTTTATCAGATGCAATCTATTGAAAACAAAGTATTTAACTCCATCAAAGGTAGCGGTAGAGGTTACGTATTTTCTTCGGCAGATTTTGCGGAAAAATACAATGGAACAACGGTTGATTGGGTGCTGTCTAATTTTGTACGGCAAAATAAAATTCGGCGGATCATGCGCGGCATATACGACTTTCCTAAGTACAGCGAATTATTGCAGCAGTATTTAAGCCCGGAGATAGATAAAGTAGCCCATGCCCTTGCTCGGAAATTCAAATGGCGAATTGAACCGTCAGGAGATACTGCACTTTATTTGCTTGGTCTATCCACTCAAGTGCCAGCCAGATATATTTATCTTAGCGATGGACCAAAGCGAGAATATGAGGTTATGGGTAATCAGCTAGAGTTTAAGAAAATAGCTCTTAAGAATGTTGGGTTTAAATACGCAGAAAGCGCTTTATTAGTTCAGGCAATAAAAAGTCTTGGTAAAGATAATATTTCAGCTGAGACTATTACCAAACTCAAGCAAAAAATTGATGGCAAATTATACCCTAAGATAATAAAAGATACGAAAACAGTTACCGACTGGATCTATAACGTCATTAAGCAAGTTTGTCAGGAATAGGATATGGATCATATCGCCATCCTTAATAAGTCTCAACTTAAAGAGATATTTAATGAAACCGCAATTAAAAAACAAGTAACTCCAGCAATTGCCGAAAAAGACTTTTGGGTTACTTGGGTGCTAAGTAAAATATATAGTGATCAATATCTATCCTCAATCTTAATGTTTAAAGGCGGTACCAGTTTATCCAAGGTGTTTAAGGTAATTGAACGTTTTTCTGAAGATATAGACTTAATTTTGGACTGGAGCACTGTTACTCAAGATAATCCAAGGCTAGCAAGGAGTAATAGTCAGCAAAATAAATTTAACCAATCGCTCAATGATAGCGCTCACGAATTTATGCATGATAAGTTGCTGCCAAGATTCAACGAGCTATTGCAGCCTATTTGCTATTGTGAGTTAGACCAAACAACCAAACTAGTTATTCAGGTTAATTATCCTGCTGTTTTTAATGACCCTTATTTACGACCCCAGATTTTATTAGAGATTGGTCCACTAGCAGCATGGTTGCCATTTGAGGAATTCTCTATAACTTCGCTTGTAGCAGATGCTTTTCCTCAATTAGCTAACAATTTGATTTGTAATGTAAAAGCAATCGTTGCCGAACGTACCTTTTGGGAGAAAGCAACCATACTACATCATGAGTCTAATCGCCCGCTTGATAGCCAATTACCACTACGTTATTCACGTCACTATTATGATTTAGCTATGTTGGCTTCTTCATCTATAAAGGATAATGCATTAGCTAACATGAGTCTATTAAATGATGTTGTCGAGTTTAAACAAAAATTTTATCCACGCAATTGGGCTAAGTATGAAGATTGTTTGACTGGTGATTTAAAATTAATCCCACCAGAATATCGCTTAAAAATGCTTCAAGACGATTATAAGCAAATGAGAGCTATGATTTTTGGTAGTTATCCAGATTTCAATGAGATACTAACTAATCTACACCAGCTTGAGAATCAGATCAATTCGTTATAGCAGATATCCCCAAAAAATGTGAATAAGCCGTGAGTAAATACTCACGGCTTAGGTTTATTTAAGCCTATGGCTGATTATATTGTTTATTTTTTCTTTTGCGGCTAACATTATAACGCCGATAAAGCATGTCCATGTTTCAGCTTGCCGAGTGTGAAATTATTAGCTCGGTAATCCTCATTAATAATCTTCATGAACGACACTACCAGAAACCAGTTAATTAGCAGATTTTATCAATTGCTAATTATGGTTCTGGTGTGCACCAAACTTTTATAAATTCTTTTACTTCGTAAACTCCATAAAACAATTCAAAAACTTTCGTGTTGGCGCAATCGCACTGGCAAGCACATGTCCATGCTTTTTAGTATCGCCATTAAGCCGCAAAAGAAAAAATATGCTGGTTTGGATGATATGCCTCTGGCAGCCAAAGGATTATCCTTTGGAATCAAATAATCTAGTTTGGCTTAATTAATCGGTAAATGGCGCTCGTTGGCGCTTTAGTAAACATGTGTCTTTATGGAGTGATAAATCATGAATAAATTGGAAAATGCAATTATTATCTTTGGTCTTGAAAATGGTCAATATACTATCAATGATATTAAGCAGATATATAGAAAACTAGCCAGTATTAATCATCCTGATAAGGGTGGGAATACTGAAACAATGCAATTAATCAATACTGCTTTTGCTGAATTATGTAAATACTTTGAAGCTAATCAAACTTTAGATATTAATCAGGATAATAATGAAACAGCGCATAACTTTGATTTTAGCTTTCTGGATACACTTAAAACCTTACGTGGAGTAGTTATCGAAGTGTGTGGCTATTGGGTATGGTTATCTGGGAATACTTATCCACATCGAGAAACTATCAGTAATCTAGGCTTTAAATTCTCTGGTGCTAAAAAATCATGGTATTGGAGTCCAACTATTAATATAACCAATTATAAGCGTGGTTCTAAATCAATGAAGCAAATCCGCAAGGATTATGGCAGCAAAATCATTGAAACTGAATTACAACCAGCAATTAACTAATTTAGTGGGAGTAATCCCACTTAGTTAAACAACCAAGACAAAGAACAAAACAAAATTAAAAACTAATCAAGTATCAATTAAATCACAGGAGTTACCTCAAATGACTGATAAAGAATATGCCAAAGAAATAGTTACTACAATTTTAAGCCAGTTAGGCGGTAGCAAATTTACTACCATGACTGGAGCTAAATTATCCTATAGCATTAATAGCAAAGATCAGCCAGTATTACACTGTAAACTGCCAGCTGATATTAAAATTAGGAGTAATATTAATCTAGTCCTTATTATCTATAATATCGGGTTAGATTTATATGAATATACTTTTATGAATACCAGAAAAGACGCTGAAAACCTAATAATCAGGCAGATCAATAATGTTTATGCGGAAGACTTAATTCCACTGTTTGAACAAGAGACTGGTTTGTACTGTTATTTATAAGTAATTATGTTACACTCTTCAAACAACTAAAACTATAGGCTTAGGATACCCCTAAGCCTAATCTAATTTATGCGCTAATCCCTGTTTTGCAAGCAAAACCCGCCATGCCCGTAGCCAGCGCTATAATAACCCCTAGAATGTATGATATAACTAAAGCATAATTTGTGATTATGGTAAAATTGGTAATCTTCGTTGTTTTGTAACGGATTTCAATGCAACTAACTCCTTATCATGCCAAGTTTTATGCTTACGATATCCTACGTAAGACTAGAAGCGATATTAGTAGTACTATCTTTAATGCCAAAGTCCAAATGAACCCGCATCAGGTATTGGCGGCACAATTTGCTATACGTTCACCGATTAGTAAAGGCGCAATTTTGGCAGATGAGGTTGGCTTGGGTAAAACCATTGAAGCCGGACTAATCCTTGCGCAATTGTGGGCGGAACGTAAGCGCAAACTAATAATTGTTTGCCCTGCTGTACTACGTAAGCAATGGCAAGAGGAGTTAAAAGATAAATTTGCGCTGGATTCGGTCATTCTTGATAGTAAGCCAATTAAGCAGGCTGAAAAAGAGGGGCAAGACTTATTTAACCTTTCTCAGCCAAAAATATTAATCTGTTCATATAATTTTCTTAATCGTGAAGAATATCGCAAACGCCTATTAAGCATTAATTTTGATCTAGCGGTATTTGATGAAGCGCATAAGCTGAAAAATGATAAAGCCAAAATTTATCAGGCTATTGCTGCAGCTTTTCCGTACACCAAAAAAGTGCTGCTAACTGCTACACCATTGCAAAATAACCTCAGCGAATTATATGGCTTGGTTAATCTGATTGATGATAAATTTTTCCCGGGTAAACGAGCCTTAAGCGGTAATCTTTCTGATCTACAGCTCCAACAGCTACGTGAGCGCTTAAAAATTATTTGCCACCGTAGCCTACGTAAAGATGTTGCGAGCTTTATCCGTTATACTGAGCGCCATTCGCAAACATTTAATTACCAATCAACCCAGTTTGAGTTACAACTTTATCAGGATTTGAATAATTTTATCCTTGAAGACCTAACTCAAGTTTATGATGAACGGGTCGTTCACTTAATTAGAGTTGCTTTGCTTAAAATAAAATCATCATCTTCAATCGCTATTTATGATACTTTGCAAAAAATCAAGGCGCGGGTAGAAGCAAGTTTGGCGGATATTGATCCGATTTCCAGTCTTGAAGAAATCGAGGAGGAAATCCTCAATGATACCCGCGAAGAACTGGATGATGAAGAGTTAAGTGATACTGATACAGAAAGAAACATTCAGGTAGATTTAGCCAATAAACAGCGAGTACTTGATCGACTAAATGAGTTAATCCGCAATCTGCAAATATTAATCAATAACAATCAGGATTCCAAGTTACCTAACCTAATCAAGGCATTAAAATATGGCTTTGATAAAATGCGTGAATTAGGGGCGCGTGAAAAATGTGTTATTTTTACCGAGTCAGTGGCTACACAGCAATATCTTAAACAATATTTGGAACAACATGGCTTTGCTGATAAGATCGTATTATTTAATGCTAGTAATAATGATCCTAAGTCCAAGCAAATCTACCAAGATTGGTTAAGTGTCAAGGCGAATCGCAAAAAAATCTCTGGGGTAAAAGCCGCAGATATGAAGCTGGCAATAACTGATTACTTTGAGAAATCAGCTAAGATACTAATTGCTACTGATTCTGCCTCGGAAGGGGTTAACCTCCAGTTCTGCTCACTATTGATTAACTACGATTTACCGTGGAATCCGCAACGAATCGAACAGCGGATTGGGCGTGTCCACCGCTACGGGCAAAAATATGATGTTGTAGTAATTAACTTTGTCGATACCAATAACACCATAGATAAGCGTATTTACGAAATACTCGATAAAAAGTTTGGCTTATTTGATGGTGTATTTGGTGCATCAAATCAGGTACTTGGCAGTATTGCTAACTTAAATAATGGTTTTGAGCGGGCAATTCAGGATATTTTTGAGCAATGCCGCGATGAAACTGCGATTAATCAACAGTTTGATTTATTAAGTGAACAATTCAGGGAAGAAAATAATCAACGCCTTGAGAAAGCACGCCAGATCCTTGCCACCTATTTTGATGAAGATGTCCAAAATTTATTGCAGGAATCTGAACAGCAAAATAAAACTCGTCTGGATCAAATTAGCAGCAAATTTTGGGAGCTAACTAAGTATCAGCTAACCAAATTGGTTGATAAAGTAACATTCAATGAAGAAGATAAGAGTATCGAGCTATCGCAACAAATCCAAGGTATCCGCGCCAGTACTTATTATCTAATCCAAAAAGATAGCTGGGAAGAACAGCAAGCTTACACCAATAATCAGCTATACCGCCTTAACCATCCGCTAGGCGAATTAGTAATTAGTTGTGCCAAACAAGAAGCCACGCCAGCGGCTATGCTTGAATTTGATCTTAGTGGCTATGGTAAACAAGTAAACGCACTAGAACCATACAAAAATCATTATGGTACTTTAAGTCTTGAGCACTTAACCATTGAAACTAATGGCTATAGCGAAGATTACTTGGTATTTAGCGGCAAACTGGATAATGGGCAGGAGTTAAGCCAAGAAGTATGCGAACGCTTATTTAATTTGAGTGCTACTATCAAACCAGCAGCTTTAGCCACAATTGATTTAACGCAATTGCAGCAAAGTAATCGCGATCAGGCATTAGCAAAATTTGAAGAATATAAAGCAAATAATTATCAGGAAGAATATAACAAACTTAATTATTATATGGAAGATGTGCTAATTGATATACAATCCGAGATTGAAGAAATAGAAGGTTTAATCGCTTCGAAACGCAAGCAGCATAGGCAGGTAAAACGAATTGATGAAAGCTTGTTAATCACTACGGAAATTGAAGATTTAGAAGATCGATTAACTGCACTAGAACTAAAAAGGAATCAGAAACGCCGTGGAATACGTAATGAAATTCGCGAACTAATTGAGAAGTATAATAACTACCTTCAACCAGCAATTAATTATACTAGTCTATTTACCGCAGGTTTTATAATCAGATAAATCAATATAGGGCAAAATTAAATAATGGGAAATAAGCAAAAATTTTTTAGTCAATTACAAAGTTTATATGTGGGTGCCAAACTTGATGGCAAAGGTGGAATGGCAAAACTTTTACAATTCAAATGCCAGTATTTTGAAAAAATTCAGCCATTAATTGAGTCCGAGATTAAACAGCGCTTTCCAGATAATCAGGCTAGTGGACTTACAGAACTATACGATAAGCTATATACTTTTTTTAGTAGTTATTTAACTGATGGTGGTTCAATTTATTTTAATGATACCCCGGCGTATAAAAATGTTTATGCTAAAGTTTATTTTGATAAAGAAGATACCGCTTTATTCTATAAAACTAAAGACTTGTATTATGTTAAATCACAAGTAATGTATCAATCGGTGGAGAATCTTACCTTTAAGCATGAAGATAAAGCGATAAATATATATTTTGATTTTGATGCTGGCGATTATATACCCACTACTAATAACACCAAAGAAAAAGTGCTTATTTTATTTACTGGGGTTAAAAACGGTAAACCACAGTTTAAAGTAATTGAAGAATCGCAATTGGTTAAGGGGGCTAACAACGCAGATAAAGTAATTATAGATCAGCTAAAAGATGTTGATGAAGCAAAATTATATGTAATAAAACAATCTGCTAATCAACTATTTGATGAAACAGTCGGTTTTTATGCACTTAACTTTGCTCAAAATAAAGAAACACGCGAAGCAGCATTAAAATTTCTTGATGAAAGTGGTTTAGCTATTAATGAAGAAATAATTAATAAAGCAATAAATATCTATAAAAAGCAAAATGAGGTTGATTTTTTTATCCATAAAAATGCAAAAGGTTTTCTAACTGAACAATTTAATTTATACATGTATAATTACCTTAGTAATGATATGGATAGTTTGTTAGAGCAAAGCCGCCTGGATACTATTCGTAAAATAAAAGAAGTTGCTCATATAGTCATTGATTACATTGCTAAATTTGAAGATGAGTTAAAAGCAATCTGGAATAAGCCAAAATTTGTCCGTAAATCCAATTATGTAGTAACACTAGATAAGCTAATTGATAAAAACTTTGATATTTCAATCTTGACTAATCATAAAGGAATGGATGAGCAAGTCAAGGAATGGTATGATTTGGGAATTATTGGTGAAGCGTTTAATGTTAATGAAGTAGCTCAAACTCAAGATATGTTTGATAGTAAATATAAATATCTACCGTTTGATACGAAGCATTTTGATGATGAGGTTAAATATAAGATTTTAGCATTATTTGATAATTTGGATGAAGAATGCGATGGAGTATTGATTAAGTCTGATAATTACCAGGCATTAAATACTACTATGCCTAAGTATAGGGAGCTAATTGACTTAATCTATATTGATCCACCATTTAATACGGGTAGCGATTTTTATTATAATGATAATTATCAGGATAGCACGTGGTGCAGTATTATGTGGGATAGGCTAAATTTATCCAAAGCCATAATGTCAGATAAAGGTAGTATTTATGTGCATTTGGATAGTGATGCAAATTATTATAATCGAATATTAATGAATGATATTTTTGGCAAGGATAATTTTCTTAATGGTATTTCATGGGTATATAGTACTGGAGGTATATCAGATAAATATTTTAGCCGTAAGCATGATACTATTAGTCTTTATGGGAAAAGTAATGCTTATATCTTTAATCAACAGTATGAGAAGACATATATCCCTACATTAGCAAATAGAACTTTTGCAATTGAAAAGTTAAACGCTCAAATTGATGATGTAGGTTGTCCAGATTGTGGATTAAAGGGACAGTGGTATAAAATGTCTAATATGAAAGATGTATGGAAAATCACGGCTTTATTTCGTAACTCTACAGAGCGATTAAACTATGATACACAAAAGCCAGAAAAATTACTTGAACGAATTATAAAAGCATCATCAAATGAATCTTCATTAGTTTGTGATTTTTTCGCGGGTAGCGGTACGACATTAGCCGTAGCTCAAAAGCTTAATCGTAAGTGGCTAGGTGTTGAGATGGGGGGTGGATTTAGCACAACTTATTTTGATGATGACGAACAAAAAATCGGCAATATAGGTCGTATGAAGTTGGTTTTATTTGGGCATAAGGTTGGCATTAGTAAAAATCAGGAAGTTAAAATTGGAGGTATATTCAAATATTACGAGTTGGAGCAATATGAAGATGTACTTGATAAAGCTGTTTATAACTATAGCAGTGACAATGTAGCAAATCTGGCTTATGATTTTAGTAATAACGAAAAGCTAGCTCATAATGGACTAGCAATTGATTATAACAATGAAAATAATCCAATTCATTACTCGTTTGAGAAACTTTATCCTGATGTGGATATTTGGGAAACGATTAGCAATTTCTATGGCTATAAAATTAAGCAATATATATCCAAAAATCAAGTAGTTTTTGTAAGCAATGATGGTAGAGAGCTAACTCTATCCCGAGATAAAGTTACTTTTGATAATATGCCTGAATTAAAACAGCTAATTTGGTGGTAATTATGGCTAAGAAAACTCAGAAAAAAAACTCATTTATTGCCAAAGTTAGCTTAGAAAAAATAGCTGATAATTTAACTTTGCCGCATCGTGCTTACTATGATTTTAATAGCTTTGCTGGTAGCATGCAGCTTTTTGATTATCAGGAACAGGCGGTTATCAAGGCAGTAAAATTACTTTGCCAGTATTTTGATAATTGCGCAGAACTTAACGGTGTAGACTATTTAACCAGTGCCTATTTGCGGAACTGTGATTACCCATTAGATAATTTATCGGTTAATCCTGCGTCAAGTTTATTTCCATTACTAGCCGAATATTTCACCGTAAATGATAATAAGATAGACTACAGGCAGCTACTTAACCGGATGAGTTTTTGGATGGCTACCGGGAGTGGGAAAACCGTAGTAATGGTTAAATTAATTGCTATTCTTAGCACTTTAATCAAAGATGGTTTAATCCCTGCTAAGCCTATAATGATTCTAGCGCCAGATGAAAGTATTCTTAACCAAATTATTGCTACTGTCGATAGATATAATACATATGCCGAGCATAAGTTAACCTTGGTTGATTTAAAACAAAACTGGGAAAAAGATAACCGTTATGCTCAACCAGACTATCTAGCTAATAATTACACTAAGGTATACTACTATAAATCTAATAATTTTGTAGCAGATAAGTCAGAAGTATCTGGAAATAATGATGGAAGAAATATCTATTATGACAATTATCGTAGTCCAGATGGTTGGTATCTGTTCTTAGATGAGGCACACCGAGGTGAAAAAAGCTCTTCTAAGCGTAAGGCGATATTTGATATTTTAGCTAAAGATGGTTTTTTATTTAACTTCTCAGCTACGTTTACTGATGATATTGATATCATAAGCACTATTTTTGATATGAATCTTGCTAAATTCTTACAGCTAGGCTACGGTAAAAAGCTGTATATTTCAGAAACTGAAATTGGAGAGTTAGCAACAGAAACTAATCAAAAACTTATAACCGATGATAACGACTTAGAAAAGCAAAAAACAATTGCTAAAACCGTACTATTATTGGCAGTACAAAGAAAAAATGCGCTCAAAATTAAAGCGATTGACTCTAGCCTGTATCATATGCCATTAATGTTGGTTCTTGCAGGCGTAGTAAATAGCGAAGATCGTGGCCTTAAACCATTTTTTAATTATCTGATTCAAATGGTAAAAAATGAATGGGATATTATTCAGGCAAAACAAGAGCTAATTAAAGAAATTAAGCGAACTAACGATGATGGTTTTGCCAATTTTAAATTTGGCTTGGGAGATCTTCAACAAATTCAGTTAATTAGTGACCAGATTGAAGAAATCACTACTGATGACCTTTGGCAGTACGTTTTTGGCGGCAATCGCGGTAACATTGAAGTGATAACTTATGAAAAAAATCGTAATGAAGTTGCGTTTAAACTAAAAACTGCAACTGAACCATTTGCTTTATTAGTAATCGGTGATGCAATTAATTGGTTAAAACATGATACTAGTGGTGTGTTTGAAGTAGTTAACCGGAGTATTGATTCATCATTATTTGAGAGTATCAATAGTCAGGATAATATTGCTATGCTGTTAGGTAGCCAAATGTTTAAAGAAGGGTGGGATAGTAATCGTCCTAATATTGTATGTTATTTAGGAATTGGAAAAAACGAGGATAATAAAAAATATGTAATGCAGACTATTGGACGTGGTATTCGGATTGAACCATTAAGAGGTCAACGTAAGCGCTTTGAATATTGCAATACAGAAAGTCTATCAGTTGAACAAGTGACTTTTATTCGCTCATTAGTACCAGTACTTGAAACTGAATTCATATTTGCAACTGATAGCAAGGCGATTAATCAAATTTGGGCAATCGTTCAAGAGCAAGGGTCTAAAGAGGAATGGAACGAGAAAATTGCTCAACATTTCAAGCTTAACAAGAATTTACCTCGTGAGCTAATTTTGCCCCGCTATAAAGATAGCTCAAACCTCAATAATCAACCTTATCGGACAAGTGAAAGCAACAGGCAAAATTTATCTGACTATTTGATAAAATTAGGTTCTGATAAAGTCTTGGCACTAAAGCATAATCTCAATCTACGCGCTATTAACAAATTAAGGGATAGCAATAATATAAGCGTGAATAACAAATCTAAAACGCCATTATATAAACCAGAGTATTTAGTTGAATCTATACGTGACCATTTCAATCGCCGTGAAAAAGTAATTGCTGATTTTGTTCACTTATCAGATCAGATTAAACATTACCAGCACATCGCAACTACCCTTACCAATGGCGAGCTGGAGCAGTTGGAGGCTGAGTTAAAACAAATTATGCTGGAAGATAACAGTATTCCAGACGAAGATACTTTACTTAGGCAATTACAATCACAACAGATTACCATTGACCAGTACGCTAGTCAATTACAGCTTGCCAAATTACAAAAAAATAATGAGATAAGCTATAAAATAATTACGACAATAAAAGGCATTAAGAGCTTATTTAAGCATCATTACTACCAGCCTATATTATTATGCAATGAAACCTACCAAGATAAGTTTAAACATGTATTAAAAGTTTCTTCTGAAATTCAATTTTTGACCGAGCTATGCACCTATCAGGATTATATAGATAATAAATATCAATGGTGGTATTTTACAAAAGTTGATGAAACATTAGATAAAGAAATTGGTATCGATTATTTTGATCAAAGCGTTGGTGCACCACGTAAATTTTATCCAGATTTTATTTTCTGGCTAAAAGATAAAGTAAGCGGTAGGTTGATAATTAAATTTGTTGATCCCAAAGGTGGTGAGCACCAAAATAACCCTTCCGATAAAGCTTTGGGTTTTCAAAGAATGTTTGCCATAGATAGTATGACAGAGTATGCGCGTGGGCAAATAGAAGATGAAAACTATCAGTTTGATCTTTATTTTTATAATAAAGATGAGGCTGTTGCTCGTCATTCAGGCGAGTTTAGAAGTCATTGGTGCAGCTCATTAGATCAAATATTCTAAATAAAGATTAGGAAGATTGAAATGTATTTAGCTGAGCTAAGATTATGGAATTTCCGCAGGTATGGTAGTCCTGAATGGGATTTAAGTACACCACATTTAATAGTTCCATTTCAAAAAGGCTTAAATGTCCTAATTGGCGAAAATGATTCGGGCAAGACCGCTATATTAGATGCAATAAAGCTTGTATTAAAAACACATGCTTATGAATGGATACGGGTAGAAGATCGTGACTTTCATCTAAATTCCAATAAGTTACGGATTGAAGTTATTTTCAAAGAACTTAATACTCAAGAAGCAAGTAATTTTACCGAGTGGCTAACTTGGGAAGATGAAGGTGTAGAAGCTAAGCCTGTCTTAAAGCTTATATACGAAGCAGAAAAGAAATTTGGCAAAATACTAGCAACCGAAGTTAAAGCAGGAGCAGATTCCGTTGGACATCTTCTAGATGCTGAAGCAAAGGAGTATTTAAAAGCTACCTATTTAAAAGCGCTACGTGATGCAGATGGTGAATTGGTTGCAAAGAAAAATTCTCGCCTATCTCAAATTCTCTTAGGTCATGATTTATTTAAGATGAATAATGGAGAAGAGCATAGGTTTGAGGAACTATTTAAGGAAATAAATAAGGAAATCAAAGACTGGTTTGAAAATAATGATGAGCAACAAGATGGAGGTAGAAGTAACAAGGAGCAGATTAAAGGTGTAATTGATAAATTTCTACAAAGTTTTATCGGTGAGTCTTATAATTCAAAATTCCAACTTACTGATCCTGATATTAAGGCTATCTTGGAAAAAATTTCTATAGATCTTGATAGCCTGAGTAACTTGGGTCTTGGCACAATGAATCGCCTATATATGGCAGCTGAGTTACTGCATTTAAAAAAAGAATGGGATGGATTGAAGCTTTGTTTGATTGAAGAGTTAGAAGCTCACTTACATCCTCAATCGCAAATGAAAGTTATTGAAACTTTATTGAATGAAACGGAAGTACAATTTATTTTAACAACCCATAGTCCTAATTTAGCTTCAAAAGTAGATGTAGATAAATTGATTATTTGCAATGGTGGTGACGTTTTTCCACTAACTAAAGGGAGTACATACCTTGATAGTAAAGATTATATTTATCTCAAACAGTTTTTAGATGTAACTAAATCAAATTTATTTTTTGCTAAAGGCGTTATTATTGTTGAGGGGTGGGCTGAAGAAATCTTGCTTCCAGTCATTGCTAAGCAATTAGGCTATGATTTAACTAAATATGAAGTGTCAATTATTAATGTTGGATCTACCGCTTATTTAAATTTTGCAAAAATATTCCTAAGAAAAGATAATAAAAAAATGAATATCCCTGTTTCTATTGTAACTGATTTGGATATTCGACCAGATGAAAGTGGGAATTTTGATGAAACTAGAGAAAATGAAAAAAGAGAATGTATAAAAGAAAACCTGAATAGTGATATCGGAGATAACATTAAATTATTTATAGCTAAGCAATGGACATTGGAGTGGTGTTTGTATAAATCGGGTTTGTTGAATTCTTTATTTAAACAGTCTGTTTCAACTGTTCATTCAGGAACTAATGAATTTAAGGAACTCACTAATGATGGGTTTAAAGCAGAATTTGAAGGTAAGTTGATAAAAAAATTAAAAAAACAGGAAGGAACTTCACCACTAGATAAAGTTGCAATAGCCCATAATTTAAGTGTGTTAATGAAGCAAGCCGATATAGATTTAAAGAAGAAGAGTGATGAATATATAAATTATTTATTTGATGCAATAAGACATGCATGCAGAGTTAGCTCATGATAATTAGTGAGGAACATATTCGTGAAGCAGAGCAATTTCTAATCGGTGGAGATACGTTTGACGAGGTTGAACGAGTTCCTTTTATTAAAAATCTTAATTCTTGCGACTTATTAGCTGTTCCAGGTAGCGGTAAAACAACAGCACTTTTAGCTAAGTTATATTGTTTATCAAAACAGTTACCCTTTAAAGATGGTTCTGGTATCCTAGTTTTATCACATACAAATACAGCGGTTAATGAGATAGAACAACAGTTAAAACCATATTGCCCAAAGCTCTTTGAATATCCAAATTTTGTGGGTACAATCCAAAGCTTTATAAATAAGTTTTTGGCATTGCCTTATTATTCAAGCACTTATGGTAACATTAATGTTCATATTGATGAACGTTTGTATTTTGCTGAGATTGAAAAAGTACTAAGCAAATGTTATATTAATGAAGTTTTTTACTATAAAAATAATCAAAGAGATATTTTTTTTAATGCAAGACTTTGGTATGACCATGTTGGAAATAATATTATTTCTGATGGCGTTTCAAACCATGAAATTAAGTTAAAAATTCCAAAGAAATGGGAAACTGAGGGCACTAAAGATCAGAAAATTTCAAATGTTAAAAAATTTATTTTTGATACTAAAAAAAAGATACTTTCAAAAGGAATTTTACATTATGATGATTGTTACTTTCTGGCTTATGAATACATAACAAAACACCCTAAATTAATTGATATCTCTAATTCTAGATTTAAATTTGTTTTCATTGATGAAATGCAGGATTTAGAAAAATTTCAAATAGACATCATCGATAAAATATTTATCAGTGAAAATGCATCAACTATAATCCAGAGAATTGGTGATTTAAATCAAGCTATTTACAATTCAGGAAAAAGTGTAAAAGTAAAAGCAGAATGGATACCTAGGAATCCAATGTATTTAAATGGCTCTAATCGATTGACGCCAGATATCGCCAAGGTAGTGAATTCATTTACTCTTGATAGACAAGTAAACGAAAGCGGGGAGCCAAGATTTGTAATAGATGGATTAAGAACATTAGATAATATTATTAAACCTCATATAATAATGTTTGACCATCAATCTAAAGATCAATTAAAAGCAGTATTTAAATCGCTTATTGAGCATCATTCGTTACATGAAACAAAAGAAGCCAATAAATATGGTTTTCACATTATTGGTTGGAATGCTACATGGGGTGAGACTCAAAATGCCGATAAATTAAGGTTGGAGAATATTTTCCCATTATATAACAATGCTAAACCAAGCAAAAATACTTTTGACTCACTTAGTGAATATTTGCAAAGCTTTGATAAAAATAGTAAAAGCTTAGCGGTCACCAATAATATTATTTTAAAAGCGTTGGTTCATGTTTTAATATTAGAGAAAAAAACATATACTGTTATTGTACGAGAACGAGAAGTAAAAAGATATTTTAGTATCTCTGAAATGATCAAATTTATTAAGAGTAATGATAACAGATATAAGTCATTTAAAAAATTCATGTATCAATGGTCAATAGATCTAAGCGCGAAAAGGGGCTATCAAGCTGTTTATGGTAACATTAAACAATTTATCCTTGGAGAGTTTAAACAATGGTTTAATCTTACAATATCATCAGAAACGTCTGGCTTTCTTGGAGAAAAGTTTATTTCTTTTGCTGGAACTTCTGAATCGCAATCTGAACCAGTAAATAGTGATTTGTTAGATATTAATATTGGAACAGTTCATTCAGCAAAAGGACAGACTCATTGTGCAACAATGTATGTTGAAACATCCTATTATAGCTATGAAACGCAGAAACCTAAAATCACTGACGCATTACTACTAATTGACCATCGATTTGACTTAGCCGATAATCGAGAGATAAGGGGTAAAGAGGCACTAAAAATGATGTACGTAGGGTTTTCTCGCCCTACGCATTTATTATGTTTTGCTTGTTTAAAAGAAAATGTATCAGATAATATCAATAATTTTCGTATTTCTGGGTGGGAAGTAGTGGATTTAACAGAAAGTATTAAAGAATTTAATGCAAGGATTTAGGTTTGCTTTGACTTATATAAAATTAGATTACTTGTATTATAAAATATTAAGGATGAAAAATGGATGGTATTTCTATTCAAAAGCAACAAAATTTAGTTGAGTTGATTAATAATTATGCTAGTACATGGTCACTACTATTGCAATATGATGAAGATAGGCTAGCTATACCTACGAATACTCACAAATCAAGTATTAGCCTAAATCATGAATTAGCCCTAGAGGTTATAGCTGAATTTAAAAACCACCTAATGGGCATCGGGGAAGCTACGCCATTGTTTGGCAATGAGCGGAATGAGCAGCTTCAATCGATTTTATCTAATCTTGATCAAACTATGTTTGGCGAAGAACTTTATAAAAGCGTCGAAGAAAAAGCCGCTAATTTGTTATACATGGTAATTAAAGATCATCCGTTTAGCGATGGTAATAAGAGGATTGGTAGCTTCCTATTTGTCCTATATATCCAACTGAATAAGCTACCACTAAAAATTGATAATCTTGGTTTAACGTCCTTAGCTTTATTGATTGCGGAATCTGATCCTAAGCAAAAGGATTTATTGATCAGGTTAATTATTAATTTTCTTGTTAAATAAATATTCTACTTTCCGTACGGTATTTTTTCGAATTTCTACAACAATTTATTTTGTTATACTTGAATTTATACTTAATAAATAGATTTATTCATTTAACACATTGATTAATATAAATATATTAAAGCCGCAAATTTTCTGTATCGGAAAGTAGCATCATCAGACCTTATCATAGCGATTATGGTGATCAATTGACAGCAATATCCCGAAACCCACCATTAGGACGATCGTAGCAGTTCCACCATAACTAATTAATGGTAATGGCACCCCAACTACAGGAAATATGCCACTAACCATACCCATATTGATAAATACATAAGAAATAAATGACATGGTAATACTTCCTGCCATAACCTGAGAAAATCTGTCCGTAGCAAGCCGCATAATTCTTAAACCACGCAAGGCAACTAATAAATAAATAGATAAGATCACACACACACCTATATAACCAAACTCTTCCGCCAAAACTGTAATTACAAAGTCGGTATGTTTCTCAGGAATAAAATTAAGATGAATCTGTGTTCCATGTAGATACCCCTTACCATGAATACCGCCAGAACCAATTGCAATCATACCCTGAATAATATGATAACCTTTGCCCAATGGATCTGACTGCGGATCAATTAGAGTTAATACCCGATGTTTCTGGTAGTCTTTTAACATGTGCCAAATTAGAGGGCTAGAGCAAATGACAAGAATAATACTACCAATTATTATTCTCCATGGTAATCCGGCAAAAAAAAGCACAAAAAAGCCAGCAGCAAAAACTAAGATTGCAGTTCCTAGATCTGGCTGTTTGGCAATTAATGCAAAGGGAATCAAAATTATCAAAATACCCAGCGTGAACTGCCATGCCTTTACTGCCATAGGTTTAACTGACAAAACATAAGCTACCAGCAAAGGAACGGAAATTTTGCATAATTCTGATGGCTGTATTCGCATCCCCAGATTGAGCCATCGTCTGGCACCATTTACTTTAACTCCGATAATTAGCACCAAAATGATCAGAATCAATGAAACTATGTAAATGGGAATTGCACTGGCACGAATACGGTTATAATTAACTCCAGCTATTACCAACATGATAATAAAAGAAAAAATCATATATCCCACATCATTATATATTCTGGTTAATACCTGATCATTTGCCGAATATTGAATAAACCCATTTATAACAAATAACGAAAGCAGTGCAAAAATTAATACATAATCAAAATTATAAAAATAGCGCCAGAATCGATATAATCTAGTCTTGAATGATTGTTTCATTTTCTTCACCATTATCATTATTTTCAGAAGAGTCTTCCTCTTCATCATGAGTCGATTCATTTACTTTTGGGGTAAATTTCTTATACCGCAAAACGTTCATACTTTCGTGGCTTTCAGCACCTAATAAATAAGTATCAAAAATTGCTCTAGCAATCGGAGCTGCTGCTGCGGCACCAAAACCACCATTTTCAACAAGTACGGCTATAGCTATTTTGGGTTTATCTACTGGAGCAAAAGCAATAAACCATGAATGATCCTTATATTTTTCACCCGCAAACTTTGCATGACGCGAACCAGCGGCTAAAGCAACTACTTGTGCAGTACCAGTTTTACCTGCCATAGTATATTGTAAACCCTGACCAACACTAGCCCCAGTACCAATTTGCATTACTTTTTGCATACCAGTTTTTACCAGCTCCAAGTAAGATTTAGGAATAGGGATCTCTTCTTTAGTTCCATGATAGGTAGTTACAACACTACCACTTTTATCAATTACTTTATCTAAAAGATGCGGTCGATAATATACACCATCATTGGCTAGAATACTTGTAGCAAAAGCCATTTGTAATGGAGTATAATGATTGAATCCCTGCCCTACTCCCATATTTACACTATCCGCGGCTTGCCAGTTTACTTGATACGAGTCCTTAGCAAAGCGCTTAGCTTTCCATGCTCTTGATGGCAAAAGACCTGTATTTTCTTGGGGCAAATCAATCCCGGTTTTACTACCAAGACCAAAGAGAGAAAGCCCTTTATCCATCCGGTCAACACCCATATCTAGTCCAAGCTTGAAAAAGAAAGCATCAGAAGATTTAGCAATAGCAGTAACAAAATCAAGTGTTCCTAAAGCACGTCCACCACCGCTATTGCGAAATCTCCGGGAAGAGCCGGGTATAACAAAATAACCAATATCATTATAACGATATTGTGGAGTTCTAACACCCAGATATAATGCAGCAGCAGACATAAACGGTTTGAAGGTTGAACCTGGAGGATATGTTCCTTGAGCACCTCTATTTAAAAGAGGGTTTCGTTCATCCTGCTGCAAATCCTCCCAATCATCAGGTGTAATACCATCCAAAAATAGGCTTGGATCATATCCAGGCTTGGAAGCAAAAACTAAAACTCCGCCTGTTTGAGGATCAATAGCAACTACGGCTCCCTTATGATTACCTAACAGTTTATATGCCTGTTGTTGAAGTACATTATCAAGCGTAAGTTGTAGCGTGTAGCCATCAGTAGCTGGCTCATTACTAATTAGTCCAACCTCATTACCATGGGCATCAGTACGAATAATTTTCTTACCAATTGTTCCTCGCAAAACCGATTCATATTTTTGCTCAAGCCCATTTTTACCGATATAGTCATTAGCCAAATAATTCTGAGCAGTTCCTGCTGCATCAAGTTTTTTCTTGTCCGTCTGACTAACTCGGCTTACATAGCCAACACTATGAGAGTACACCTCACTAAACGGATAATCTCGCTTGGTGTGAGCAAATATATTCAATTTAGGAAAAAGGTATGCATGTGAAGTTAAATTAGCTACTTCAGTATTAGACAAATCATCCTTAATAATCACCCAATCATAATTTTTGGATTGACGCAACTGTTTGGCATATTTCTTTTTATCCAGCGCCGTTAGATTAATGTAGCTCTCTAGGGTCTTAAATAACTCCTCGATATCATTATTATCTTTAGGTAAAATAGCAATAGCGTAAGAAACCCGATTATCAGCGAGAATAACACCATTACGATCAATTATTCCACCTCGAACAGGCTGAGTTGCAACTATGGAAGAGTAGTTTTCTACAGACTTAGTCAACAAATCCTGATGATCATTAATCTGTAAATAGGCATAGCGAAGTAATAGTATTACGATTACCAGACAAACAAATAAATAGGCAATAACAATGCGTAATTTACTCATTGCTAGAAATAATATTCAGATGGTTTACGAACAGTTAACTTCTCCAAGACAAGCTGAACAAGTGGTAAAATAACCAGAAGCTGGAAAATCAGACTATCAACCGAAGTAAATACCCTATGAGTAAATAATTCAATCAAATAAATAACAAAGAAAAAAAGCGCAAAATAAAACATTGAAATTATCATCCGAGGAAACCAGCCGCACATACGATAAAAATTTGCTATTTTCCCGGTAAAGAAACTAATTATAACCACCGCCAATAAATGGCTTCCCAGATACCAGTGCCCAATTAAATCACCAATAAAGCTTAATATAATAAGTTGCAACCAAATTAAATTGCCACGTAACAACAAGCTCACCAATAATATGGCAATAACGTCAACATAAAAGATAGTGAAGTTATTTATTGTAAACTGCAAAAAAACCAGTACAGTACATAATATTATAAATCGCAAATTATTAACTATCACTCTTCAACACCGAAACATACTGTAACTGCCTAAAATCAACTACTGGCACACACACTGCACTATTAAAACCATTATTTTCATAAAATACTCGAATTACTCTGGCAACCGGAATCTGTGCAGGATAAACATCATCTAGCCCAGTTGTTTCAAGAATATCACCCACTTTAATCTTATCATTCTTATCAATATATTTTACAATTATAGTATTATTACCAGCACCCTGAGCCAACATTTTTGATTTTGAAACACTGTGCTCTACATAAATCTTATATTCTGGGTTGGTAATTAAACTGATTTGCGAACTATTTGGATTGACCGTGGAAATCTGCCCAATGACACCATCTTTATTAACTACGGCATAGCCAACTTGAATATTTTTATTCTCACCCTGATCAATCAGTAATT
>WBZO01001604.1_pt1 | contig 34090 bp, 26 predicted proteins | sample 5204261 | NCBI WGS metagenome assembly WBZO01 (sample SAMN12412400, study PRJNA552823) | activated sludge metagenome | isolation source: activated sludge from anammox sidestream of wastewater treatment plant... | place: USA: North Carolina | collected 2017-09
ACACTTATCCACAAGCCGCCCTATGACGGACGGCTATAGCCCCTGGTCAAAATTCAACGCGCACAGGTGGTCAGTTTTAAACGCGCGCCGACACGCATACGATTTGTTCGAGAGGTGGGGCTGCTGCGACACATGGCGTGGTCTGGGCGTCGAATCAAACGTCGTAGCCGTGGGACATTAGGACCTGGGCCATGTTGGCGCCCTCCCATGAGCCCGGCCGCGTCATGACCATTGCGGCGTCCTCGGCCAGCATGGCAAGCAGGCGCTCCAGGGACAGTTTGCCGTGCGTCGTGAAGCCCTCGCGGGCGTCGTGCGAGTCGTTGCAGGACTTTACCAGCCTCGCCAGCGTGGCGGCGGTTTCGTCGGAAACGTCGATGCAGATTCGTTTCATGGCCGCGCGGCCTCCACCGACGCAACGGCGCGCTTGGCGATCCTGATCGCAGCGATGGCCTTGACCAGGAGACCCGCCTCCCGTCGAATCGCCGCCAGTCGCGCTTCGGTCTCTTCGATCATCGGTTTCTCCCATTCCTTGGCGAAGACCATGATCTTTGACAGCGCGTAGCCATGGGCGCCCTTGGGCTTGGCGATGTAGACCCTGGTGGCGCCGCGGTTTCCCATCGCCTTCGATCCGTGCCACCGAATCCCGCACCAGTCGGCACGGATGGAGTTCCCCACCTTTTCGCAGCGGAGCTGAAGGCTGCTCTTGTCCTCCCAGTGACTGGACTTACTTTCCATGCGGCGCACGAACTGCCAGTGCCGCTCGACGATCGCGTAGGCCGTGTGAAACAGGGCATCGATGCGCGCTTCCAGGATGCGCTGAGCCTCGTCATGGGGTGTCGTGTCGGGTGCAAAGTTTTCCATGTCCAATCGCTCTTCTTACCGAGGAGCGGCCGGACCTACGATCGCTCCTTGGCGTACCCGCCGTTCGCCGTCTCGGGCGGGCGGCGCCTCTGATAGGAGCAATCCGTCGCCGAATCGCTCCTCCGCCACAGTGCGCCGCGACCACATCGGCATTTCTGTCGGCGCACGTGCCGGCCAGGAGCAAAACGAACCCCGATTCGCTCTTATCAGGAGCGATGCAGCGACCCGTCGGCATGAATTCCACATATGCGCTGTCCCCCCTTCCTGTCCCGGCAAATACCTGAATTGCTTCATCGCCGCCCCGCACCCTCGCTGAATCCGCGCAAGCCGCTACGGTAGCAAGCCGCTTTCCGGAAACCACTTCGAAATGCGTCACTTCTGTGCGCTTTTCGCCCTCGTTTGGAGTTGGTCGACTGCTAAGTTCCCAGGCGGTCTGCTAGCGGTACTCAGTGGCCATAAGGCGGCGCGCGTGTCGCGGGCGGTTCTCTGAGATACGACTGACGGTGCACTGGGCACCCCACCGGCGAAGCGACGGACAGCTTGTTCTCTCACGATTCACAGGAGGTCGATTTGAACATCCTCGGCATTGACATCGGGTATTCCAACTTGAAAGTCGCCTTCGGGCAGAAGGGTGGAACCCCGAAAACCCATCTGCGCCCCGCCGGCGCAGCCCCCGCCGACCGGTTCGGTTCCCGCTTCGACGGCAAGGCGCAGGACGACTTCCTGCACGTGCTCGCGGACGGGCAGGCGTTCGTCGCTGGCGTCTCGCCGGACCGCGCGGAGCTTTGGAGTCGCTCCCTCCATGCGGATTACGCATCCAGCAATTCCTACGCGGCGCTGTTCCATGCCGGCCTGCTCCTGTCCGAGATGGATCGGATCGACACGCTCGTCACCGGGCTGCCGGTCTCGCAATACCTGGACGAGGCACGGCGCAATGCGCTCGCCGCGCAAATGCAGGGAACCCACCAGGTCACGCCCAAGCGGACCGTCTCCGTGGAAAAGGTCAAAGTCATCCCTCAGCCGATCGGCGGGCTCCTCGACTACATCGCCCAGGAGGACGCCGATATCGACGATGCACGGGTGCTGGTGGTCGATCCCGGTTTCTTCTCGGTCGACTGGGTCGTGATCGCCCACAAGGATCTGCATCGACAATCGTCCGGCACGAGTCTCAACGCGTCTTCCGTGGTCCTGGAGGAGGCGTCCCGGCTGATCGCCAAGGATCACGGATCGGCGCTCAACATCGAAACCCTGGAAAACGCCCTCCGGGCCGGCAAGGCGACCGTGCTCGTTCTCGGCCAGCGCGTGGAGGTTTCACCTTACATCGAGCAGGCGACGAAGACTGTCGGCCCTGTCGTGATCGAATCCATCCAGAAATCGCTGCGGACGGAAAGCAAGATGCCTGACCTCGTGGTTCTCGTCGGCGGCGGCGCCGCCTTCTTCCGTGAAGCCGTGCAAGACGCCTTTCCGCGACTGGCCGTACTCACGCCCAAGGAATCGGTCTTCTCCAATGCCCGCGGGTTCTGGTTGATGGGGGCCGCCTTGTGAGCAGCATCCGCGTCGTGCTCACGGTCACGCCGGCGAGCCCGGAGCTTTTCGCCGGGCTGAAGGACGTGCCCGCCAGGCTTCGGGCCGAGCGCGTCCGCACGCTGGCCACGCTGGGCCTGGCCGCCGTGTCGGGTGGGATCCTCCCTGCCACAGCAGCCACAGCCCCACACGCGCCGGCAGCCAGGCAGAGCCATGGGGCTTCGAATCGTGCCCTGACGTTCGCCAAGTCGTTGGGGGACGGGGTATGACCAGGCCGGCCAGGCTTCCGCCAAATGACATCCTGTTTGCGCTGTTGCCGCGCATGTGGCGCGAGAGGCCGAATCGCTTCTGCGGCGTATGACGCATGCCTCCGGTTGAACGGAAAGTCGGTCGCCATCACCTGGCGCTCTACCGCGGCTGGCTCCAGGGGCTCGATCTCAAAGCCCTGGCAGATCGCTACCTCGAGACCGGGCTGGATCTTCGGCTCGCGAAGGCCACGCTTGTCTGGCTGCGGGACACGCTGAGCCAGGCCGCCTTGCGCCACGGCCACCGAGGAGAGGCACGGTTGCTGCGACTCCATCTGGCGCCCGGGCAGCAGGCCGAAGCCCTTCCCTGCCCGTCACTGGATGATTTCCGGGCTGAACACGATCCAGGCGGATTCTATCGAGAGGAGGAGTTGATCCAGCTCTACCTCGATGCTTTTCCGGAAGCGAGGGACAAGAGCGGTCGCCAACGCCAGCGACTGATCGACCGCCAGCTCGCCGCCCTGGTCTGGATAGAACGACTGCTGGTCACCGACCCCGTGCCGGCCGATCCGGTGTCCGCCTGGTTCGACCAGCCCATCGCAGACCGCCTCATTCTTGCCGGCATCCCGACCGTCGGGGCTCTTCTGGAGCGCATCCGGGGACGAGGATACCGCTGGTGGGTCACGGTGCCGAGGCTGGGTGAGAAAGGCGCCAACCGGATCGTCGCGTGGCTGCGAGGGTACGAATCGTCCCTGGGCGCCCTGCCCGGCCACGCCCTCGCGCCCCTCCGCACCCAGCCTGTGCCGGCGCTCATCCAGGAGAGGAGTCGCGAAACCGCCATCGTGCCGATGGAAGCATTCGCCGTCCCCGACGCGCTCGCCGGCGCGACCGGTTCCAATCGCTATCCCGGCCAGCCGCGCATTCAGGCGGTCAACGATCTTCAAGCCATCCAGTCATGGCTTGCGACGAAATCGGGCAGCTCCAATACCGAGCGCGCATACCGCAAGGAATCGGAGCGCCTGCTGCTGTGGGCCGTGATCGAGCGCCGAAAGGCGCTCTCCGATCTGACCGTCGACGATTGCGCGGCCTACCGCGACTGGCTGTCGGCGCTCGGGCGAAGCTCTCCTGAGCACTGGCCCTTCCGTGTCTCACAGAGCGACTGGATCGGCAAGCGCAATACGCCGCGCTTCAGCCCCGCCTGGCGCCCGTTCGACGGCCCCCTGTCCGCCTCAAGCGTGCGCCAGGCCCTGACCATCGTTTCCGGCCTGTTCGAGTGGCTGGTGCGCGTCCAATACTGCGCCTTCAACCCTTTGGACGCAGTTGGCAAAAAGCTGACGACCCAAGAAGACGCACCGGCCGACATCGAGCTGACCCGGGTGTTCTCCCAGGCGCAGTGGCGATACCTGACCCACCACTTGGACCAGCTGCCGCGCGATGCACACTCCCACAGACTGCGCTTCGTGCTCCCGTTCGCCTATGCCACTGGTCTGCGGCTGTCCGAACTGGTGGATGCGAAGATCGGGCGGCTCTACACCATGCCGCTCAGGGACTCGTTGGGTGTCCGATGGATGCTCAAGGTGCGCGGCAAGGGAGGGAAATGGCGGGCCGTGCCGATCCCGGAAGGCGTCCTGATCGCCTTGGGAGAATACCTGACCCATCGCGGCCTTGCTCCCGATCCCTTGGCGAATCCGTCCGAGACCCCGCTGATCGCCCGACTCGGCGGCAACGAGCCAGTATCCCCCAGTAGCCTCTACAAGGCGTTGAGGGCTCTGTTCCAGGGCGCGGCCGACGCGCTCCGGGCAGAGGGTCACATGCAGGAGGCCAAGGACTTCGATCGGGCCACCGTGCACTGGCTCCGCCACACCCGGGGCAACCACCTCGGCCTTGCCGGGGTTCCCCCCAACCTCATCCAGAAGCTCCTGGGCCACGCGAGCCTCGCGACCACCTCCATCTATACGGAATCGGATGAGGAGCGAGTGTGGCAGGAGCTGGCTGACCTGGAGGCCGCCGATGCGGATTGAGTTCAGGAGCGATACCCGTGGCTACACCCTCGCCCTCGAACGCGACTTGTTCGGCGCCTTCGTACTCGTCCGGCGCTGGTATGGTCTCGGCAACCGGCGGGGCGGCGTGAAGCGCGAAGTGTTCCTCCAGGAGGACACGGCCCTACGCGAACTCAAGCGGATCGAGCGGTTGCGTGTCCGGCACGGCTATCGCAGGCTGGAGGAATAGTGCCGCGTGCGGGCTGCTGACCATTCGCTATTTGCGAATAGCAAATGGCGAGACGCCGTCCCGCCAGTGCACCGGCAGCGCACCCAATGCGGACGCGCGGGGTCGGCCTTCGGGCCGATGTCGCCCGTCAGTGCACCGCCTGTGCCTTCAATGCGGCATGCCGCCGGTGCCGGGCTGTCGAGCGTACCGTCAGTGCATCGTCTGCGCACTTGGTGGAGACCGGTGCCCTTACCCCGAGCAACCAGGTGCCGCGCCCGACCGTAACGGCGACGACGGCCGGGCGTGCCGGGAAGCTTGCCTAAGGTCATGATTTGCTTGACGTTCCAGCACGGCGATTCTCCATTGCCCAACTTGTCGTTGAAAAATGACGTTCTTGATAATGGCAGTTATCATGAATGGCCCATGGTCGGAGAGCATCGTCTTGTCCCACAACACGTCTAATGTCGAAAACCTTGGTGCCATCTTCGTTCGCAGCTTGCAGAATGTCTCCGATGTTGCCCCCAGCGCACTGCTGACCCTTCGCGCGGCGAGCATCAGGGAAGTCTTGACTTGCATCGAAAAGGAAACCACAGCGGCCTATGCAGAACGCAGGCTGCGTCAAATTTTTGCCGATCCGAACTGGGTGCTGGACCCACGGATGTTAGAGAGCGTGACACAGCTCGTCGGGGAAGTTCAGTTCTGGATGATGGCACGCGAACTCGGCGTAGATATTGAGCGGGTGCCAGAAAGTGATGACAAGACGCCCGACTTCTGCCTCGTCAGTGGCAGCAAAAACGTCAGATTTGAGGTCAAGACTCTTTCCGTCGCAGACGGACTCCACAACCTGAACTCGATGTCCGAGGATAGCTACCAGGCACAACTGGACTTGATGGCGCAACGGGCTGAGGGCAAACGGGTCGCAATCGCGCTGACTGAGATCGCGCCGCATGGCAAGCGGAAGCCGCAGACAGGCATGATGACAGGCGTATGTCGCCGTCTTATCGACAAAACCGTCCAGAACATCAAAATCGGCCAATATCGCGGAGCACCGACGTTGCTGGTTATCAATCTGATGGTCATTGATGGTTACTTTACGGGCAATGCTGCGCTCCGACCGGTCTTCCCTGGTTATCCTCACCCCCGGTCAGTACAAACGGGGCCTTATTGGACACTAGCGTTTGGTTACATGGATCAGGCTATTCATGTGCCTCCGGAGTTTGAAGGCAAGCCCGGGATCGAGGGAACGCTGGATCGGATTGGCGTTCTTTCCAATCCAGAGTTCTCAGACGTTCTTGCGCTCCTGCTAGTAATTCACCCTTGGCAACAGCCGCCATACCTTGGGGGCTTGATACGATCCAAGGATCAGGATGCCGAATTCGCCGAAGTGTTTTTCGCCTTGACACGTAAGAATTGGAACGACGAAGTTGACTCGAATGGATTTGCACTCGACCAACCCTAGGCGATTATGCTATTCCCATTGTCATGACCGAGTTCAGCCGTCTTGGCCGCTAATTTGCGCGATACAAACGATGCCCCACTTACCTCCGCCTGACTCTAATCCAGCGCCCTCCACACCTCCCGGTGAAGGGGAGCGACGGGCGCAGCGCGGGTACATGCCTCAATACGACTCTTCAGCGGCAGCTATCTATGCCAGCCTCGAGCGTGGCGAACTAGATTGGGTAGGCGTTGCGGACCGCGGTGCTGGCGTCGCCGATGACGTGGTTCTGGGGTTCTCAGGGCGTGTTGTCGGGCATCAATTCAAGACGTCCCGGTTCCCCGATAGATTTCAGTTGCGCACGTTGCTTCTCGGGGCGGAAGGCCTTCTGTCGCCCCTGGCTGCTGCATGGCAGGCCCTGAAGCGCAGCAATCCGGGGCAGCTAGCCGAGATCCGCTTGGTCACGAACGACTACCCCTCGACGAGGGATAGGCTGATAGAGGTCGAAGGCACGCATAGCGCGTCGTTCCTATCTGAGTTCGACGCTCACCCGGCGCGCACGCTCGTCGAATGGCGCGCTACACCTTGGCAGCCTTGGGTCAACGAACTGTGCAGGGCCAGCGGCCTTGAGGAGCAGGAGTTCGATCTCTTCCTGCGGTCATTGAAGATCCTGCACGGTGCCGCCGCCGACTTCGTTCAGGCGCACCGCCTGACCCCGGAAGGAGCACGACTTGCGGGCGAAATCGCGGCCTTGTTGCCCCGCCTGGTCGCTGACCAGCGCGACAAGGACCGATGGACGCGTGCAGAGCTTCTCCACGAATTGGGCTGGCGCGATAGCGCCGTCGCGCGCCACGTTCATCAGTTTCCGGTTGGAGCCTACGTACAGCGCAACGTGGCGACGGAGCTCGCACTCCGCGACGCCATTCGCCAGAACACCAGCGGGTACGTAAGCCTGGTCGCACCGCCAGGCGCCGGGAAGTCGACCCTGCTGCAAGCGTCGCTGGAGGCCGAGCAGGGGATGTTTTTGGTCCGCTACCTGGCCTACGTGCCGGGTATCGGGCAAGGGGTTGGGCGAGGCGAAGCTGACGACTTCTTCGACGATCTCAACACCCATCTCAAGAACACGGGCTTGTACGGCTTGAGGTTCCGCGACGACTCGCTGCACGAGCGTCGCGCGCAATTCAATGCCCTGCTGCAGCAGGCAGGCGAGAGGTTCGTGCGCGACGGGGTCCGGACGCTCATCGTGATTGACGGTCTGGACCATGTCCCGCGCGAGGAGAGGCCGCAGCACTCGTTCCTGGCGGATCTGCCGTTGCCGCAGGCTGTGCCCGAAGGTGTCCTGTTCGTGCTCGGAACGCAGAGCCTCAACCTCGATGACATCAAGCCAGCGGTTCAGGATCAAGCCGGCGCGGCTGGGCGCAGGATCACGGTCCAGCCGCTGCCGCGTGAGGCAGTCCATCGCATGGCGGACCTCCTCGGTCTCGACGGAAGCATCGATCGCGATGGCGTCTTCAGATTGTCGAAGGGGCACCCGCTGGTGACGAGGTACCTCATTGAGGCCCTCCGCGAAGCCGACGAGATAGCCCGCGACGAGCTGTTGGCCGGATCCATGCAGTTCGATGGGGACATCGAAGCTGTCTACGACTCGGCCTGGAGGAGCATCCGCGACGACGAACAGGCGCGGGATGTCCTCGACTATCTCGCCAGGGCCGAGGGACCAATGCCACTCGATCTGCTCGCCCAGGCCCTTTCCGAGCAAGCCATCGAGCGCGCGTTGCGGGCTACCAAGCACCTTCTTTGCGAAGAGCCGCACGGTTGGAGCGTGTTCCACAACAGCTTCCGCCTGTTCATCTTGGACAAGCCGAAGATGCGTCTTGGACGCCCTGCCTCTGGGTACAGCAAGCGCGTTTTTCAGGCGCTGGCCGCTCTGGCTCGCGCAGCGCCCAACGAGTCGCAGCAGCGTTGGCTGGAGCTCCGGTATCTCGCGCGCGCGGAAGAGCATGCCGCGGTGCTGGCTCTTGCTACGGCGGAGCGCTTTCGCCAACAGCTGGCAGAGCGCCGCTCGTTCGCAGAGCTACGGGCCGATCTGCGTCTGGCGTTCGCGTCGGCGCGGCATCACTACGACCCGGCGATGGTCTTTCAGCTGATGCTGATCCAAGACGAAGTGGGTCGGCGATGGGGGGCATACGAGGAGGCCCGTTCGATCGCGGAGGCTCTGCTGTATGTCGGTGACCTCGACGCCGCGGTGGCGTTCGTAGAACAGGTCCCAGACAAAGGCTACCAGGTGGTGGATGCTTTGCTCCGTGCCGGCGACATCCCGCGGGCACGTACGCTCTTCGACAGCCTTGAGCCGCTTCAGCAACTGCTAAGCGGAACATCCAACGGTAACCCGCTTGAGGTCTCCGAACTCAAGGAGTGGGCTCGGCGGGTGATTCACTTCCGGGGCGTGGATCAGATCCTTCTGGCGATCGACCGGGTAGCGCATGCGGCAAGGTTGCCGGGCCTGGAGGTGAACGAGGAGGACGTCGAGGCGCTGGCCGCGCATCTGCGGGGCGAGGTCGCGCTCGCAATCATCGGCGCACGGGACGACGCTGATGCCGTTGCAGTGAGCCAACGCCTCGGGATCGACGCTGCCGCGTTCGTCACCGTGCTGATCGGAGCCGGACTTGCCGCGGCGGAGCGCGGTGCGAACGGCGCAGCGCTTGCTCGCATTCGAGAGGCCTTCGATCACGCCGCGTTTCCGGAAGCGTCCAATGCTCTGCGACGCGCCGCAGCACTCACCGCAGCAAAGAACGGCGAGCTGAGCCTAGCCACTGAGATCCATCGCGGGTTGGTGACCCCTGTGCTCGCCGAACTGGACCACTTGACCGGGGACGCGGCATCCGAGCACATGGCGCGTGCCGTTCTCAAGCATGCGGAACTGACCGCCATGCTCGGCCAAGAGACTTCGGCGAGCCGTGAGTCCGACCGCCAGGTACTGCGGCCGCTACAGTTTCACGCGACAACTATCGGGGAACTGCTCGGCAGGGCTCGCCGTGATCCGGCGGCGGTGCACTCCGGCGAGGTCGTCCGTACCGCACGCGCAGCTCTTACCTATCTCGACCGCGTTCAGCCCAGCGGGTCCGGCGAGTTTTACGCCCTCCATCAGATCGCCGCAGCGACACCCGCCTTGGGCAAGGCGCTGATCCAGGCAGCCGCGTTGTGCGGTGAGCAGGAATTTTGCGCAACCATCGCGGAGTTCGATGAAGCGTTTGCGCAGCCCGACAGCACAAACAGTGCGAGAACGAATCTTCGGCGCGAGGTGGCTGTGCAGATCTATCGATGCTCGGGCAATACCGAAGAAGCTTCGCGCCGCCTGGAGCAGCTGGTGCCGGCTCTAAAGGAGGACACGCCAGCGCAGCAGATCGACGGACTCGCCGACCTGGCTGCCTCGTTTGCGCAGGTGAGTAACATGCCTCGCGCCAAGGAGTTGCTGGCGCGCATCCCCAAGGAGTCTCTTGGTTACGCGCTCGCGCCGAAGAAGGATCCGCAATACGCGATCTGGAGGGAACTGCTCCGGCAGGCGAACCAGGTCCAGCCAGGGAGGCGCTCTGACCGCGTCGCGCTTCTCCTGCGCCAGGTGGCCGGGATGATGCAAACCGAGGGTCGCCATTCAGCCTATCGCATTGCCTCGGTGCTGCTCGAAGAGGCGATGCTGTGTGACTCCACAACCGGCTGGTGGGCCGGGCGTTTCCTCGTCGACAAAGGCGTGATTGGTTGGGCGCAACTGGTCGACTCGCTGATGCTGGGTCTGGTGAAGCGCAGGCCGGACATCGTCGTGGTAGCGACGCTCACGTGGTGCGAACTTGCGCTGCCGTACTACATGGAGCCGTACTACAACGAATCGCGGCTCGGAGCGTTTGTTGCGGCAGCGATCGAGGTGGCTGCTCCCGAGGAAGTCGGTGCAGTCGTCGACATCCTCCTTCCCGCGATCGAGGCAGAGTCTCGAGCGCATGAACGGGCAGGGCTGCTGGATCGAATGCTTCAGGCGGCCAGGGCGCGAGGGCTCGCGAGTAAGGCGATGGAAGACGCGCGTGTGCACTGGGCAGCAGAGGCGCCGCCGCCGCGGCATACACACACGCCAATGTGCTACGACGATGTACCCACGCTTGGCGACCTGAAGGGTCGGCTCGAACAGGATGCCTCGACCGGTGAGATCGGCTATGAAGCGTCGCACGCCTTCAACCGCCTGGCGACCGGGGCCGACTTCGCGGCGGCGAAGGAGGTATTCGGCAGATGGGAGGCCATTCAGCAGGACTCGCGCGCCCGATTCATCGTCATCGACCTGGCTATCGCAGCAGGACAGGTCGACGAGGCTCGTCAACTGATGGAGGGCTACAACGCCCATACCGACGAGCGGGCCACCTGGACCTCGTGGACCGGGGGAAGCTTGCAGCGCTACTTCCGGGCCAAGCTCAACTTGGAGGGGGCGAAGATCCATAGGGAGGCGTACGACAACCTCGTGTGTGGCTTGGCGGCTGGTCGGGAGTCGATCCCGTCCGCCCTGCTCGAGTTCGACGACATCTTTCCCACGCTGGTCGAGTCGCCTGACTGGGCGAGGATGTGGGACAGTTTGTCGGAACAACTGGCAACGACGCGGGAACATGCCATCGGCTCGGCTTTCAGCGTGGAAGGCCGCGATAGCGTAAGCGATGATGAGTTGATCGCGTCACTGTTCGCCTGGGCTCTGGATCTGTCTGTTGCCGAAGTGCATCGGCACGCGGAAAGCGGAGCTCTTCGACTGCAACCGATGAAGGGTGGGAGTCCAGTATTCTCGCTGCTGGTCCGGCGACTGCTTGCTGGGCAGGGTGATCACCCTGCGGAGGGGATCCAACTCCTGCTGCTGGAGACGGAAGACTCACTAGCCTCGCAACTTGCTGATGAAGTCGTGAAGCTGACCCAGCACGCAGACTACGCGGTCGCGGAGCCGGCAGCGGTACTTGCCCGACGGTGGGGACTGTCGCCGGCCCGGAAGATGGAACCGCTGCCGCCTTACTACTCATTGGTGCTCGAAGACGAAGGTGAGTTTGGCCGGCCCCAGTTGGTTGATACAGTGGCGGGGCCAATGCGGGTCGAGGATCCTCTCGGCTGGACCTACGCCTTCAGGGATCAGATCGAGTTTCTCACCCAGAGCGGCGCTTCGTCTTCTCACATTCGACATCGCTGCCGGATGTTCATCGAACAGTGGGGCGGGCTGGAGGCATTCGGCCCGGAGGCAACGCGACGACTCGAGGCCGACCTTCGTAATGTTGAGATGAAGATGGCTTACGCGCGCCCCCACGTCGTCGTCGCGGCTCGCGCACTCCGGTATGTTGCTGGCGAGCTGCGGCGGGGCGGCTCCATCCCTGACGAGGCAGCGACCGAATTACTGTACATGATGGGGTATCCCGTGCCGCGGGCGCCACTCATCCTGCCCGTGTCGCGTCCGGCGTTCATTCGACGACCAACTCTGGACGAAACCCGTTGGCGTGCCGAAGAGGAAGACTGGTTGAAGGGGGTTGATGATGACGTTGCCCGCTTGAGAGCTGGCAACGACACGATTCTTGCAGAAGTGTCCGAGTTCCACATCCGTCGCTCGCGTCGCATGTTCCACATGAAGCGCGTTCGTGCTCAAGCGCTGGCTGCCGACAGCACGATGCTGGATCTCGATGAGTTTAAGCTGCTACCTAGTGCCGTCTGGGCCGGCTACCCTGTGCCAATGCCTCCCAAGCCGGCGCGGACGATCGTTCGTCGCCTTTCGACTAGCTGGAATCCTGAGGTGCCGCGGTTCCGGCTGGTGATCTGCCCATACTGGCTGCGGCGACTCGACTGGCATTCCCATCCGAGCAACGAGCTCGTGTATCTGGACAGGTTCGGCGCTATCGTCGCACGGATGATTTGGTGGCGCGATGGCGGGCCGGTCGACGTTGATGACGAAGTCATCTGGGGCGAGGGTGTGTTCCTGAGCTTGACTCCAGCGGGACGGCAGCAGATTGAGGTACTCACAGCTCCGCTCACTATTCAGGTCTACGTGCGCCGAGATTGCGAACCGGATTCGCAAAACGGGCAAGCGCAGGTGCGAGTAGCAGTCTCCACCGACTAGGGTGGAGTGTGGCCTACGGCATAGCGGTCCACGAGACGCGGCCTACCGAACGGCCACAACGGATCGAAAGTTCGCGTTACTGAATCGGCAGGCTACTTGGCAGTAACTTGCCGTCCGCAGCCCTTCGCTCCGCTCGCTAAGCGTTGACGTCAGTCGGTGGAACCTCCCACTCGTAGCCGACCAAGAGCTGCTTTTCAAAGCGCCGTCGTAATTCGAAGGCACTTTGAAAAGCCCCCGCGCCTTGCGGCGCAGGGGAATTGGGTAGTGTCAAACGGCCTCCGAGGCTTCCGCCTCTTCGGCCGCTGCCATCTCGCCCTTCGTAAGATCGAGCGCTGCTTCAATCTCACGCTGGCGCTGCTGGAGCCAGGCCAGCCGCTCCGCCTTGTCGAAAGGCCTCGCGACCTCGACCAGAATATCGGCCATGCGCTTCTCCGTCCGGGCCAAATGCTCTCGTTCTTCTTCGAGCATCAGCTCCATCCGATGCAGCACATTTTCGAGCACCTTGACGAAGCCGATCGGCGATTCCGCTCGCCCAGCCTCATATTCGATGCTCCCCAGGATCACCAGTGCCTTGCCGAACTCCCGGACCGCAGCCGCTTTGACGGCCACACGGAAACCGGCAATCTGACCGACGACACGCTCGCTGCCGTGGCGTACCCCATGCACAGCATGCAGGAGCGCGTTTCCGGCTTCGACGCGATCCGAATATCGTTTCCCCTCAACTTCCATGAGGAACCGGCTTCCGGACACGTCGCGGCGAACCGCGATGTCGGCCTCGATGGCGGCGATGCGCCCCTTGATCCGCTCGATGCGGGAGGGCAAACCGGCCAACTCCTGCTTGTTGCGCCATTGCTGCTGATCCAATTGGGACTTGAGCAGCGAGAGCCTGGCAAGCTCGGTGTCGACGCCGGCCTTTTCCAGCACCAACGGGTTGCCCGACGCCAAGGCTTTCACCTCGGCATAGGAAAGGGCGGCGAGTTCCACGTCCTCGGCGCTGCGCATGCCGGTATCTCCTTGCATGACCTGGGCGATGAACCGCGCCTTGGTCTCGAGGGTCTGCCAGATATACGCATCGAACGAGCCTTCGGTGACATAGCGGTAGATCCACACCCGCTCGTTCAGGTTGCCCTGCCGGACGATGCGGCCCTCCCGCTGTTCCACGTCCGCCGGACGCCACGGGGCATCCAGGTGGTGAAGCGCCACCAGCCGAGTCTGCACGTTCGTGCCGACCCCCATCTTGCCGGTGCTACCCAGCAGGACGCGGATACGCCCGTCGCGCACGGCCTTGAACAGCTCCTCCTTGGCGGAATCGCTCTCGTAGTCGTGGATGAAGGCTATCTCCGTGCCCAGCACGCCCATGTCGACCAGCTTGTGACGCAGGTCTTGATAGACGCTGAACCGGCCGTCCGACTGGGGCGTGGACAGATCGCAGAACACGACCTGGGTGCCCTTGAAGCCGGCCGACTCTTGCCACACCCCGTGCACCTTGTGGGCGCAGAGGTTGACCTTGCTTCCTTCGTAGTCGCAGCCCAGAGGATCGACCAGCCGCATGTCCAACGCTGCCTTGCGGCCGTCGTTGGTCACCGCCAGCATGTTGTCCACGGATGGCGTGACCTTGCCGTTCCTGATGTCCTCCGCCCGTTCCACGAGGGTCTGGACGTAGGCTCTCAGTTCCGGCGTCGGCTTTGCCGTCACCGTCTCCTTGTGGGCTTTCGGCACCGGGAGATCCAGCATCTCCGCCGTGCGAATGTCCGCAACCTCGCCGAACATGGACATCAGTTCGGGAAGGTTCACGAAACGCGCAAAGCGGGTCTGCATCCGGTAGCCGCTCCCGTCCGGAGCCAGTTCCAGCGCCGTCACCGACTCGCCGAAATTGCCCGCCCAGGTGTCGAACATCCCCACCTGGAAAGCATCGAGCGTCTTCGGCTGCAAGTACCGCTGCATGACCCACATCTCGGCCATGCTGTTGGATACCGGCGTGCCCGTGGCGAAAACCACCCCTGCCCTGCCCCGGTGCCCGTCCATGATGTAGCGCGTCTTGACGAACATGTCGAATGCCCGTTCCGAATTGCTGTTGGGCAATCCGGCGACCCGCGTCATCTTGGTGAAGCGCCAGAGGTTCTTGAACAGGTGCGCCTCGTCGATGAACAGCCAGTCGATCCCCAGGTCCTCGAAGCTCAGAAGGCCATCCTTCTTCGCCTTTCCGGACAGCTTGGCCAGCTTGGCTTCCCATGCCTTCTTCGCACGGGCAAGCTCCTTGACGATGCGGTTGCCGCGATCCTGCTTCTCGGCGCGAATCGCATCCTCGATGAGGTCGATTTCGTTCTGGACATACTCCTCCATGAACTCGTCGCTCATCTTCAGGCGCTCAAACGACGCGTGCGTGATGAGCACCCCATCCCAGTCGCCAGTGGCGATCCGGGACATGAGCGCCCTGCGCCTGTCGCCTTGGAGATCCTCCTTGCCGGCCATCAGGATGTTGGCACCCGGATAGGCCCGCAGGAATTCGGCCGCGAACTGCTCCAGCATGTGGTTCGGGACCACATACATGGGCTTGCCCGCCTTGCCGAGCCGGCGAAGCTCCATTCCGGCACAGATCATGGTCAGAGTCTTTCCGGCCCCCACCACATGGGCAAGCAGCGTGTTCCTGCCGCTTGCGGCGATGCGCCAGATGGCGTCACGCTGGTGCTCGTGCAACCGATACACCTGGGAGAACCCAGGCAACACCAAGTGCCGGCCGTCGTAACGACGGGGCACGGTGCAGTTCATGGTGTCGTTGTAGAGACGGACCAATCGCTGCCCTCTCGCCTCGTCGGCCCACAGCCACTCGACGAACTTCTCCTTGAGTTGCTGTTGCTTCTCCCGTGCGGCGATGGTCTCCACCTGATTGACCACGCGCTTGTCACCATCATCCGGGCTTGGGTCGTAGACCGTCGGCACCGTCTGATTCAACGCCTGCTCGAAGAGCACCACCGCATTCGCCCGCTGAGTGCCGTAGGTCTGCGTTGCTGCCACAGACGATCGGCTGCGCCAATCGGGTTCCACATGCCACGCGCCGGCCGTCGCGCTGAACGACACATGGTTTTCGTCGCACTCCAGGATTTCATTCAGGAACGCCTCGTAGTCGCTCGTCGGAATCCAGGTGGATCCGATGCGCGCGCCGATCTCATGGGGCGCCAGATCGGCCGGGCTGACCGCTTCCAGCGCCTTCACGTTGCCGGCAAACCGCTCGCCCGCCACCCTGGCAGCCGTCAGCTTGTGGCGGACGTTGCCGGAGAGATAGGCGTCGGCCGTCTCCCACCTACCCGTTTCCGGGTCGAGGAATACGGCCCCCATGTCTTCCAGTTCCTGCATGGCATCGTTGCCCGATTTCCCGAGCAACGCGCCGATCCGGCTCTCGTCGATCCTGCCCTTCTCGACGATCGCGGCAATCAGCGCTTCCTGCGGCGACTCGCACCGCTCGACGCGCATGAACACCCCGACCGTCCGCCGACTAAAGATATCGGCCTTCTCGGCGGTCTGAGTTTCCTCGTCCCACCGTTCCAGCGACATCAGCAGTGGCATATCCGGATCGCCCCTGAAGGCTTGCCGGTTCGCCTTGGCATGGATGAACCCGTGCCGGCCGAGGAAGGCGTCATAGGCGACGTTGAGTGCCACCCGATAGGCGCCAAGCAACGTGTCGTCCTTGGTATCGGCCTGGGCCTTGATGAGCCTGCGCGCCGCGTCCCGGATTTCAACCAGGCCGGCGATGCGCTGCAGCGTCTTCTGCGGCGCCTTGTAGAGCACCGCTTCCGAGCCGCTGATCTCGTACACCTTGCCGTCGATCACCCGGAAGCCCGGGCGGTGCTGCTCGGTGAGCGAGAGCCTCACGACGTGGCCGCGTTCGACATCTTCCTCGCGGGAGGTGTAGATGCCCTCCGGCAGCCAGCCGGTCCGCTTGTGCAGCGCCACGGCAAGATCGCCATCGAACACGCAACCCGTGGACTTGCCGTAGCCGTTGTCGCACAGCCTCAACTTGCCGATTACCCACTGCGGGGTTTCCGCGAAGTATTGGTTGGCGAACAAGGCGTGACCATTCCACGAGTGCGGCTCCCCGTAGATCGGGGAGGACGACGGGATCGCCACGGACTCCATCCACCCGCGCTTGGTCGTCTTGCCGGCCAAGGGCTTCTGGAGAATCACGATATCGGTCGTGACTTCGGTATTGGCGATCTTCTTGAAGGCCGTGTTCGGCAGCCTGACTGCGGCCACCAGATCGGCTTTCGCGCCCAGGTACCGGCGCACGCGATCGTCGTGCTTGTCCAGCGTCCCGGAGGACGTGATGAACGCGACGAGCCCGCCCGGGCGCACCAGATCCAGGGTCTTCGCAAAGAAGTAGTCGTGGATCAGGAAGCTCTGGTACGGCACATTGCGCAGCTCGGCCACCTGATAGTTGCCGAACGGCACGTTGCCGATTGCGAGATCGAAGTACTCGGCGGGCAGCCGGGCGCTCTCGAATCCAGCCCGCATGACCTCGACACCGAAGGCGCCGTAAAGCGCCCCCAGCACGCGGGCCGACAGATCGTCGAGTTCGATCGCCGTGACGCGCGAGTTCCTGGCGACCTCCTCCGGCATGGCACCCAGGAAGTACCCGGTACCAGCCGCCGGCTCCAGGATGCGACCGCCCTTGAAGCCGAGCCGCTGCACCATCGCCCACATGGCCTCGATGACTTCCAGCGAGGTGTAATGGGCGTTTGGCGTGCTGGCTTCGGCCGACTTGTGCTCGGCCGCGGTCAGCAGCCCTTTGAGGCGCTCGGCACGGGCACCCCAGGACCGATCCCTCTGGTCCAGGTTGAACGCTTGCGGCAGACCGCCCCAACCGGTGTATCGATTGAGGATGGCTCGCTCATCGGCAGTCGGATGCCGGTGCTCGGCCTCCAACCTGCGCAGGAGCTCGATAGCGGTAAGGTTCGCTTCGAACTTCGTCGCGTCACCGGCAAGGCCGGCGAAAACGGACTCATCGAGGCGCGGCCAAACGCTCTTGGCGGAGGTCGCCACCCTTCTTTCGGGGAAGGGAATGACCTCCGCTTCCCGCCGCTCGCCGACGACCCCGAGAACTTCGATCGGGTCTTCGTCGGGCGCGAAGCCGGGCAGCCACATGACTGCCTCGGCGAGTGCTTTGAGTTTCATAGTGTCTCCGGAAACAAAGAGCCCCCGGAGACACTTCGCCCCTTGCGGGATGAAGGCATCCCGCAGGGGCTGTTGGTGAAAGTCATCGCGGCGTCCCGCGATGACGATTGAGTGCTGCTTGTTTCGAGTCGCCAGCTGCGACGTTCGACCTATCGGTTACCCGATCGGAAGAATTCGGCTTTCCGCAGCCGACGCATGGAATCGGCTCGGGAAAGCCCCGCGCGAACGCGGGGTGGTGAGACTGCTACCGGGACTCAACGCCACGACGGCAGAACGCCGAGGATGGAGTTGGGACGACGGTTCCTGATGACCATGGCCGCATCGTGGGCTTTTTCGATGGCCTCGAACTCGGCGCGAGGTGCATTGGAGCCCCGTTCCAGAATCAAGCCATCGATACCGAGAGGCCGATCATCGGCGCTGCCGCCGAAGGCGGGGTCACCGGTTCCGGAGAACTCGATGACGCCCATCCTTCTGGGCAGGCATTGACCCCACTGCGACTTCGTCCGCTCGACGTAGGCGGGGTTTTCCAAGCTGAGGGGCGTCATGACGAGTGCCCCTTCACCTTGGAGATGGCCGCTTCGAGCGGGCCGATTTCCGGCACGAAGTCGGACCATTCTTTGAGCCGCGCAAGCGCGGCTTCCGCTGCCGCCAACAGATCGGCCTGGCCAGCGATTGCTGCGACTTCGGCGCCGTTTCGGGCCGGGTCGATCAACTTGGCCTTGATTGCCGAATTGACGAGCGCCTCGACGCCGATCGCGGCCTTCAGATACAACTGGAGTGCTGCGCCACCCTCATAGCAGGACGATTCGACGGGTATGTCCGAACGGATGGTCTGGCCCTTTTCGTCTTGCACAAGCACGATGCGAAGGGCATTCACTGTCGACCAGTCTTCGTCGAACACGGTCCCCTCGTCCTCGACCGCCTTGCGGGCGATCGCGGCGAGATTCTCGTCGGACAGATCGGTTTCCGCCGGCACCTCGATGGTGGCGTACGCCGACAGGTCCTGGCCGAGCGTGATGGTGAGTTTCTTCATGAACGATCTCCTTCCGGGAAAAATACCCATCGGGAGCCGCCCCAGCGGGACGGTGATCCCGGTGGGGAATCCGCCGCGCGGCGGGCTAGTAGTTGCAAAGGCTCATGGTCGCCGTCGGCTTGGCGATGCCGATCGACTTCAGATACGTCAGCAGTCCGTCGGTATCGCGTCCGTGCCGCATGAATCCGTCTTCGACGAGCCATAGGCCAGCCTCGCTCGGCCATCCGGTCTCCTCGTCCTCGTTCGAGAACTGGAAGACCGTCTTGCCGTTCTGGTTCTCGACATGCGCCTTGAACCAGCCTCGCTCGTCGAGGTCGATGATCAGAGCCAGTTCCTGCCGGATGGGTTTGAAGGCGCTCATCACAGCAGTCCCCGGGCGGCAAACGAGATGGCCTGGTTGCCCGCCGCGACGAAGTGATCCAGCACCCTGACGTCCACCAGCGCAAGCGCGGACTTGAGGGCCGTGGTCAAGCTCTCGTCGGCACGCGATGGCTCAGGGATCCCAGATGGATGGTTGTGGGCGAAGATCACCGCCGCGGCGTTGCGGGCAAGCGCCTTCTTCACGACTTCCCTGGGATAGACGCTGGTCTGCGTAAGCGTGCCTTGGAATAGCTGCTCGGCTACGATCAGGCGGTTTTGCGCGTCCAGCCAGAAGCTCCAGAACACCTCATGTTCCAGATGACCGATCCTCGAGCACAGGAACGCCTGGACGGTTTCCGGCGAGGAAAAGCAAAGGTCCTCCACCGCCATCCGTTCCAGGATGCAGCGCGTGAACAGCTCTTTCGCCGCCCCGATGGCGTGGTGGGCGACATAGGGCACGGGCTGCTCGCCCAGCGCGGGTTGCCGCGGACGGCAGTAGCCGAAGATTTCGGCGAGCGGTCTGTCCGCCAACGATCGGGCCAACTTCCGGCCCACCAGCAGCGCCAGCAGCTCGGCGTTGTCCATTGATTCCAGCTTCATGAGTGCCTCCTTGAATGCAAAAAGGGGCACCCCTCCCCGACCGGGGAACGATGCCCCGGTTCGGGATGAATGATTTGGCCTTGCGAATCGCACGGCCGGTGTGCGTCCGGTCGCCCGAACGCCGTTTCGATGCTGTTTGTTTCGGAAGGCCAGCTACCTTCTTCTGCTCGATGGCATAACCACCGAGCCGAATACTGGTTTGCCAAAGCACGCTATTCAATGCGCTTTGGGAAACCCCTCCCGCCTTGCGACGGGAGGAATTTCTTTCAGCTGCAGCGGATTCGAACGGTCTCACCCCATGGGGCGGGCAACATCCCAGAGGTATCCCCCCACAGCACCGGATAATCCGGTGCCGACTCGGGGAAATACCCTGCCATGTCGGTCAGATAGACAAGGCATGACGGGTTTAGCCCTTCATTGGCGACCCACTCGAAGACCGGGCGGAAATCCGTGCCACCGTACCCCTTGGGGTTGATAGCGATCGGCTCGCCACGCTCGAAAACGTCCACCCCGTGGATCTCCGCGTCGCAGTAGACGACGTGCACCTGCTCGGGCTGCACTTCGTCCGCAATGGTGTTGATCTCCTTGGCGAACTGGCTGACCGTCAGGTCGTCGATACTGCCGGACGTGTCCACCGCGATCACCATGGGTGGCATGCTCTCCGCACGAAGGGCCGGCATGTACAGACCTGCGTACAAGTACCGGCTGTTCGGCTGCCGCCATGAGTAGTCATGGCTTGCGCTCGTCTGGACGAATCGGCGCAGGATGGAGCGCCAATCTCGTGGGGGATTCTTGATTTCCTCGACGAGGCGCTGCATCCCTGCCGGCAAGGTGCCCATAGCTTCGGCCTGTTTGGCGGCATTGAGGACCGACGCTGACCAGTCCGCCTGAATCTCCGGGGTCTGATCAGCTTCGCAGTCGGTGACTTCGCCACACTCCGATCCGTCGGGTCGTGGCGCCTCGCCACCACCATCTTGATCGTCCTGGGTATCGTCACCCGAATCGTTCCCTTGGGCGGATTGACCACCCTGCTGGCCGCCTCCGCCCTCCGATGAGTCCCCTTCTTCCGGTTGCTGATCCAGTGCCTGCCGTACCAGCCTTTCGTAGATCTCTTCCGCGCTCATCCCCTTGTAGGCCGAACCATCCAGCGCACCCGCGGGCAGCACCAAGCCCGCATCCGTCACGATCGGATTGATCGCGAGGTCGCACGCCTGATTCCACACCTTGGGATCACGGTTACCCCGGCGCCAGGCGTGACCATTGGCGCAGTGAAGCACCTCGTGGGCAACGACCCCGACAACCTCGTAGCGGTTCAGGCTCGTTGCGTACTCCGGGTTGAACCAAAGCTTGCGCCCGTCCGTACGGAGGGTCTTGACCGAGCGATCCTCAATCAGATCAAGCTTCAGGGAGAGCACCCCGAAGAATGGATGATCCAGGACCAGGTTTCTCCTGGCCGCGGACACATACTCTTTCGCCTTCATGAAATTTCCTCCTGAGAATGCCGCCCCGCGGACGGGGCGGCGGTTTCGGACGACGCTCAACTCATGTAGGCATCCATGATGGAAGAGATCTCTTTGGCCTGGGCGGCGACCCTGGCACGCAGAATCGCGTCGTCCCGCAATGCCTGCGGCTCATGCACCGCAAGCGCTTCGGCACACGTCGCGCCGATCTGCTCGAGATTGCGGTCGCCCGTGAAATTGAGCTTCGGAATCAGCTCGACGATGGACTGGAGATTGCTCACCAGCGTGTCGTGGAAGCGGCCCTCCGGGTTGCTGAGCCGAACCACCATGTTGTCGACCGCATGGCGCAGCCGGTTCCAGAGGTCCCTATTGGCATTCGCGAACTCATCCTGCAGCCGTTTCTCAATGTCGCGCTGGATCCGCGCCACCTCCTCATTGGCCAGCGCAACGCGGAAGTCCTCGGCAGCCGGCAAAGGGAGTGTTTCGAGCTCGATCGAGAATCGGGTGCGCATGTCCTCGACCGCTGGATAATCCAATTCGTTGAACATGCCGTTCAACAGGACACGTGCATCTTCCTTTAGGATCGGATACTCCCGCAGGAACTCCTCGACCAGCATCGCGTACTCGCGCTTGAACCGCCGGACCCCTTCGGAGAAGTCCTCAAAGTTGGCCGCTGGAAGGATCCTCTGCCCTTCTTTCGACCATGGCAGGGTGTTCTCGTAGTGGAAGGCGCGCAGTTCGCGCCCCTTCTTGTGAACGGCCTCGTACGATTCGGCACTGCCCGGAAGCAGGTGCTTATTGAAGCGCCCCGCATCGGGCGTGGCGGCATGCTGCTCGGCAACCTCGATGCTGATCTTCCGGTCGTACTTCCTGGCCTGCCAGCCGCGAATGGCGAGCCCGACCAGCATGGCTTTCGTAGAGAGATTGGGGATCATGTGCGACTCCTCGATAGAATCGCGGGCCCCCCGACCCTTGCGGGGTCGGAAGTCCCGCAGGGTTGAATAAATGTCGATCAGGCAAGAAAAGACTTGCCGAGGTTCGTGAGCACCAGACGCGTCCAGTCCGGCGTGTCGCGTACCGATGGCGTGAGGCGGTTGATGTCCTTCACCATCATCACGGCAAACTCGGACTTCCCGTCGTCAAACAGCCGCTCTGCGTACCGGAAGATGCGGCCGCAGTTGGTGTCGCTGGCGCGTTTCGCCAAGGCGGTCGTGACCGCCCAGAGCAAATCGGGCCGGCCGGGAATCGGCGCATTGTCCGGGTCGAGAATGATGCTGTCCGGATTCGGCAGCTTGCTCCGAACCATGGTCAGGAACCCGCGAAGCTCGATCGCCGCGCCCTCGCCGACTGCGCCGGCGAACGCTGCGAATTCGAGATCCTCCGCCAGCCCCAGTTGGATGGCCTTGCCCGCATATTCCCAAGTGCGGGGACACGGAAAGTTCTCCATGTCATCCGCCTTCTTGGTGTCTTGCAGGTGCAGCAGATTCGGACGGAACCGGATGAACGAGATGAGCTCGGGAGGCACGTCGGCCACCAGCGCCCACTCGCACCAGTCGTCGACGGACGTTTCCACTCCGACCACGGCGCCGAAGCGCGAGATGACTGGAGACAGAATGCCCGAGACGCCAGCGCGATCCGAGCGGCGATTGGTCGCTGCGACGAAGGTCACGCAACCAGGTAGCGCGTGCCCATTGACCTTGCGGGCCAAGAGCAGTTGCATGAACGATGCCTGAACCGCCGGGCTGGCTTGACCCAGGTCGTCCAGGAACCAGACCGTCGGCGTCGTTGCCTTGATCGCCCTGGCGAGATCGCCAAAGGGCAAGAATGTTGCGCTCTCGCCATCCTTGCCGGGCCAGGGAAGGCCCTTGGCGTCGGTGGGATCGGCCACCACCGGATGCGACAAGATCACATCGTAGCCGGCTGCTTTCGCCGCCTGCTCGACGATCGACGACTTGCCGACGCCGGGGGCACCGGTCAGCAGGACAGGGATGCGGGCATCGATGTACCTGCCGACAAGGTTGGCCGCCTGTTGCGGCCGAATAGATGCTGTTGCCATGGAAGCTCCCAGTGAAAAATGCGGAGCTCCCCCTTTGCAGGGAGCGCCCCGCAAAGGGTTGGAAAAATGGCCGGCTGGATCGCCCAGAACGGCGTTGATTTGCTGCTTCCCCTTTCGGGGCGGCCAGCTACCGCATCTTGCCGACACCCGTACGGTGCGACTCGAATCTGCCTTTTCACAGCGCACCGCATGATGCGCTGGGAAAAGCCCCGCCTTGCGGCGGGGCACCGTTACTGCCAGCCCGCTTCCGCGATGCTTCGCGCTGCGTCTGCGAAGGGGCCGCTGAACGTCACGGTCTCTTCTCGGACGAGCATCCGGCCGACCACGGCGATATGCTGACGAACGCCGATGTCGTGACTCCAGCGGTCGCGCATGTACTCGCGGTAATCGCCCTCGAAGCCGGCCGGCGGCGCGAACGCCGAGGCCGCTCCCGGTTCGGTGTCGATGACGCCGAAGTCGATGATTCCGTACATGGCATCATCTCCTTCAGGCGGCGCAGCGCATGAAGCGCCCATCGATGGACTTCAGGCTGGGAAACCCGGCCTTGCCGTCCCGATTCAGGATGTCCAGCCAGTCCAATGACTTCTGGCCAGGCCGAATCTCTCCGGCGGGAACGATGGCCGATGCCTGGATGCCCACCCCCCAGAGCCGTTGGACAAGCTGCTTGGCGGCTTCCTGTCCATGCCCCTTGGGGTGCTGGTCGGTGGGACGATCCTTGTCCGCGAAGACGAGAACCCGCTTCACCCAGCCTGGTGGGACGAAGTTCGCCAGCACGAGCGCGTTGATCGCGCACCAGACCGGCAGGCCCGTGCCCTCCATGACGGCGAGCGACGTTTCCAGCCCCTCTGCCACTACCATCACCTGGCTTTGCGCGTCGCTGAGCCGGATGGCACCCCCGACGATCTTGCGATCTTTCGGATAGGCCATGAGCTTCTTCGGCGACTCGACGGGCGCCTTCTGCCCGTCCGATGTCAGGTAGGTCCGATGAATCGTCACCGGGTCGCCCTGGGCTCCGGATACCAAGCCGATGATCGCCGGAAACTCCCCGATCCTCTTCTCACCGTCGTAGTACGCCAGAGCCGGATGAAAGCGAAGGCCTTCGGGTGGCGAGATCGAGATTCCCCGCCGGGCCAGATACAACCTGGCCGGCTCGGCGCCCCGGTTGGAGATCGGGACCGACTCATTCCAGACCCGGTTTAGCGACTGCCGCAGCCTCTCGTCATCCTCGCCCGCCGCCGCATCCGACTTCGCCACCTTCCGCGCAGGCCTCGCCGGACGAGCCCCGACACGCAGATAGTCAGCCACCGACTTGAGCGTGGTCGAGTAGCGCCAACCGTTCGCCCACATGAGCGTCGCGATGCCGTCGGAATTGATCCCGCAGGTATTGCAGACGCTCCCGCCGGTTTTGTCCACGTCCTTAAAGACGCGAAACCCGTCCTTGCCGCCATGCATCGGGCATGGAACATGCCGACCGATGCGGTCGAGTGCGGCTTGCAGTTGCGGTGCGAGGGCGCCGAGGATTCCTCCCCAGCGCCCATGCGCTATGCGCAATACCTCATTCTTGAGGTCGTCCAACTCCTCCTTCGTCATGGTCCTCTCCTGGAAAGCCCCGAAACGGGGTGAAAGAAAAACCAGCGCGAGGAGGCTCCCCGACCGGGGGATGACCTCCCCGGTTGGGGTTCAGCGATCGTTCTCAGTTCAGAACGGACCGTCGTCGTGAGTCTGCTTGGCCTTCGTCCGGTCTTTCGGCGCCGGCTTCGGCGTGTCGGGTTCGGGTTTAGACTTGCCGCCGCTCGGGAGCATCTTCATGGCCTCGGCGATAACCTCCGTGGTGTACCGGGTCTCGCCGTCCTTCTCCCAGGAACGGGTCTGAATGTGGCCTTCGACGTACACCAGGGAGCCCTTCCTCAGGTGCTCGCCGACGATCTCGGCGAGCTTCCCGAAGAAAACGACGTTGTGCCATTCGGTCCGCTCGTGCTTCTCGCCGTTCTTCTTCCAGGTTTCGCTGGTGGCGACACGCACGCGGGCGACGGCTTCCTGCCCCTGGGTGTAGCGAACCTCGGGATCCGCGCCCAGAAAGCCGATCAACTGCACTTTGTTCAACATGGTGAAACTCCTTTCTGTGATGACAAGAAAATGGCGGTCGCACCATGCCCCTGACGGGAAGCATGACGTTCCCGCCGTGGTTACTGAGTCGTGGGTTACCGCGGCGCCTCCATGCACTCGCCGGCCATGAAAGCAACCCATTGGGCAGCCTTGGCGTAGCTCAGGAAGCGTGCAGTGAGCTCACCGCTGACGAAGACGGCATGCGTGTAGCTGCCTTGCCGTTCGGTCGCGATTTGCATCACCGGCGCCTGGTACTTCAGATGCGTCCAGAGCACCTTGCGGGACGCCGTATCCATCAGCCTGACGATGCAGTGATCGAGGATGCCGTTGCCCCACGATTCGCCCCTCGCAAGGAGAATCGGCACCTTGAAGATGCCGCACGAGCGGGCGACGATGCCCACCACGTCGTTCTCCTCCAGCCAGTCGCGGCCCGTCTCCGTGTCTCCGTAGAAGATGCGGATTGGGCTGCCGCTCTTGCGATAGCGCTCGAGGATGCGGCACACATCGACCGGGGTGTTCAGGTGGAACCAGGTCTCCTTGAGGTTCGCCTTCCTGGCTTCGCCGATCGCCCGCTGGTAGTCGGCGTACTGCCCGATCGTTCCCTTCTCGTCCTCGCGGACGGTGATCGGGAGGTTCAGCCTGGCGACGAGTTGCTTCAGTTGACCGAAGACATACTCGAAGCCCAGGGTCGAAACTCCATGAGCAGCGGGAACGACGAACAGCTCCTGTTGATGATTCACTACGACGTTCATCGCACCTCCAAACGAGAATCCGCCGGAGGCGCGTAGCCCCTCGCCCGGGGACATGCGTCCCCGGCGGGGTGGTTTTATATGACATCCGGTCGCCCGGCTGTCGCCTGTATGCTGTTTGTTTCGGAAGGCCAGCTACCTTCATGTCCCCTGGCAGAGCCAGTGGGGAGCAATTCCGCTTTCCCGAGCGCACTTCGGAAAATGCACTCGGGAAAACCCCGCGCGCGAGCGCGGGGAGATGTTTCTAGATCAGGGTGGCGATCCGTGCCTTGATGCGCCGGTAAGCACGCATCACGGATTCGAGATCGGCCCCCTCGAACTCGGCCTCGGCCCGGATGTAGGCCTCGTCCAGAGCATCGACCGTCTTCGCCTTTTCCATGGCCTTGATGGTTGCGTCGAGCTTCGGATTGCCCTTGCCGTCCTTGCCCGACTCGGTCACGGAAGCCGTGGCGGCTGGACTCTCGACCTTGGATGCTTGCGCACCCGTGGCCTCGGCCTTGGTTTCCTGGGCCGCCTGTTCCGGCTTCGCATCGTCCTTGCCGTCGGCGTGCGGTGTATCACCCGTCTCGTCGACGACCGGGGCATAGTTGCCCTCGATGACGTCGTCGAGATCCAGGTTCTGCGCACTTCCCTGCTCGTTCGCCGCGTCCATGGCCAGGGCCGTGGCCAGTTCCGGCGACTTCGGCAGGAACTTGCTCAGGCGACGGATGACCGTTTTCAGGCCCATCGCAACGAAGTCGGAATCCCAGACGGATTCCTTCTTGTATTGCTTGGCGCTCTGATAGCCGCGGCTGCCATCGCGGATCTTCTCGACCTCCTTGCAGCTCATCGCCACGAAGGTGCGGGAGCCATCCTTGAAGACGGCGACGGCGTAGAAGCCGGCCACTTCGCCGCGCTCCTCATCGGATGCTGGGAAGCCCCCAGGGGCGGTCAGCGGTTCGTGCTCCAGGGAACGCTCCATGCCAAGTTTCAGCATGAACTTGTCGTTCACACGGACCTCGTGCGCATAGATGTCCTGGACCAGCCCGGACTGCCGCGCCAGCTTCATCAGGCCCGTGTAGCCAGGGATGAGCTGGCACTGGCCCTTGAACGGCACCAGGTGCGCCTCCCCCATCAGCCCCACCTCCAGTCCCAGCTGCGAGGACTGGATGACGGCCGCGAAGACCGATCGCGGATCGCACTCGGCCAACTTCGGCGTCATGCGAAACGCCGTCAAGGCGATGCGGGCCATCCGGTCGGGGTTGATGTGCCGGGGCAATGCCCGCGCGATCTCGCCCTTGAACTTCTCCAGCATGGCCGGAAAGCCTTGCGGCTGGCCCTCGGCGGGCGCGTCGCGTTTGATGTTCTTCAGTGCTTGCAGTGCTGCCATGTTGTGACCTCCATCGAAAAATGACAAAGAAACGGCGGTCACACCATGCCCCTTGGCGGGGTATGACGTTCCCGCCAGGGGTTGCTATTGCTTCTGCTATTGCGCCGATCGCGGCGTCTCGGGTTCGGAACCCGTCACGCCTTCGATATGGCCTTGTGCCGGTTACACATCACTTCGGCCGCCTCGATTTCCGAGTCGACGTAGTCAGGACTCCAGATCGAAGTGGGCCGCCCAGCGCGGCAGGTTGATCGTCTCGATCTCCCCGTTCGGCTGGTAGCCCGGCCAGTTGTCGCGCTCTCGGCACCACTTCAGGAGCTGAAGGCCGCCGCGGTACTTGGCCCGCCCGACTTCGATGACCTCGTCACTCGCCTTGTAGGCTGCCACCGCGTAGGGCGCGTCCTTCTCGACGGCGATGAAGTAGAAGGGAATCGTCCTGCCCGTCAGGGTCTTGAACCCGTCCTGGTAGAACGCTGCCTGTACGTCGTACCCAAGCGTGGCGATGGCGCGGGCGAAGCCATCGGCGCTGGCATCGCAACACGTCTTCACGTCCACGATGCCGGTGATGCGGTCCCCGTCCATGACCAAAAAGTCCGGGCGGCACTTGCACTCGACGCCGCTTTCCGGATCGATCCAGAAGCCGGACATCTCGGCCAGGCCATGGGAGAGCAGCTTGTCGGCGCCGGCGTGACAGCGCACGAGGTACGCCATCGACTGAATCGCCTCCATCTGCTCGGCGGTCAATGCGGTCTTGCCGGCGTTGTCCGCTTCCCAGGCTTCGGCCGCGGCCTTGCCGTCTTTGGTACGACGATCGAACTTGGTCGCCACCACGAAGGTCTCCCCGAACCGATCCGATTCGAGCAGCGCCGTGTGGAAGGCCGTCCCCAACTGCATCGCCGGCGTCGGCTCGGGCGGATGGGTGACGTACTCCCGGTAGTGGGCAGGCGAGCGCATGATGCGCACCAGCCCGGAGTGGCCCACGGCGGGATGCAAGTGGTAGTGGTCAGCCGGCATGGACAGCAGGCTGATGTTTTCCATCTTCATAGTGCCTCCTTTCGCCGGAGGCACCTGCCCCAAACCGGGACAAGTGTCCCGGCCGGGGTTGGTGAATGCTGATCCGGTGACCCGGCTCAGCAGCTCGATGCTGTTTGTTTCGGAAGGCCAGCTACCTTCATGTCCCCTGGCAGAACCAGTGGGGAGCAATTCCGCTTTCCACGAGCGCACTCTGGAAATGCGCTCGGGAAAGCCCCGCGGTCGGCGGGGCGCGTGTCAAGCCGCACACCGTCCGATCCCGGCTTTCCGTAAGGCGTCGCGCAACATCTTTCGCGTATCGGGCGCAGTGCAGCCGGCCTGAAGGCGTCGATGAAGTTCGCATGCCAGGGCAAGGGGGATCGAGCGGTAAAGGTGCTTCAGCAGATGATTCGACATAGCGGCCTCCGGCTATCAGCGCAGCCCGATCGCGCGGACGATTGGACGACTGATGACGATGCCGGAAAGAACGCACATCAAGAGGATCACGAATGTCATGGCGACGCTCCTTGCAGGATTGGTTGGTTGATCCCGCAGGACTTGCCAGGCTTGATACACGCCCGAAGCAACCCCGCAGGCCGGAAGCCTCTCCGCGAGAGGACTCGGGCCTGCGGGATTCCCACAGGCGAGTTGCACTTCTGGTTACAGACCCAGCGCCCGAACAATCGGACGGCTGATGACCCAGCCGGAAATGCAGCAAGCGATAATGACGGCAGCCATGATGCCTCCTCAAAAGAAAAACGGAGGCAGCACGGCCCATTGCGGGAGCGTGATAGCCCCCACAGGGTGAAAAAATGATGGAACCGGATCGGGTTCCTGTCCGACTACGCCAAAACCTCGAAGTTGGCGGTGTCGGTTGACGGCGGTGTCGCGTCGCTCTCAGCCGTCGCCTTGCGGCGATGCTTGCGAGCCTTCGTCGGCTTCGCCGGCACCGGCTCCAGCGTGGGCATCGGAATGCCACGCCGGATGAACGCCGGGATGTCGTATTTCGACCAGTCGTCCTCGCCGTCCTTGCGGACAGCCATTGGTCTCACATCCGGCATCCGAACAATGCTGGGAAAGGTATCCGCCTTCGGCACCGCGAACGCAAACACCAGCTTGCCGACCTTGCCCATTCCCCGAAACGCGAGATGAGCCGAGCCCAACAAGGCCATGACGAGCAGGATCTTTTCCATCGTGCCTCCTTGAAGAAAATCGCGGAGGCACCACGACCCAGACGGGAGCATGATGGCCCCCGCAGGGTTGAGAAACCGGCCCGCAGAGCGCGGGCGGGAGACGGCGCCCTTTCGGGGACGGCATCTCAGTTGAGTGACCCATTTACGCAGGTTCACGGGGCGTGCTGCCTCATGGCCGCGCGATGTGCGCAACCGAGGTCTTACACCGGCGCCCAAGCCCATGCCGCATTGCCCCGCGACGTAGGGTCGGGCACTTCGGCCCCCTTGACTCGCCGCAGCGCATGGCGCGATCGGCGGACTGGATGCTGTTTGTTTCGAGCGGCCAGCTACCGCTGCATCGAAGGCATTATGCACTTCGTATGATGCTGGGAATTCTATCCGTCACCAGCGCAACTGCAACTGCCAAACGGTTCGTTTCAGTGCGCTTTTCACCCACGGCTTCCTGCCTGCGCTTGCGTAGCATGATTCGCTACCGAACCCTCCGGGAGGATTCCATGTCAGGCGCATCGCGGGACAACGCCAAGAGCCATCCCTACTTCACGCAGAAAGTGAAGCTCCATTCATTCCATGCCCAGCAGGCATTCGATCGTGGCTTCGAGCTGTGCGCAAATGCCATCTTCTCCCTCTCGGTCGTCTTACGGATCATCGGGACCGACGAACAGGCGCACGAGGTCGAGGGGCTCGTCGACGAGCGACTGAACAAGATGGTCGAGGACATGCGCAACGAGGCTTCCCGCCTGGACAAGATGGCCGAGGCGAATGGCATAGAGTTCAAGGGCATCGATTACTCCCATCCCAAGGAAGTCGAGGCAAAGATCACCTCTCCCCGCGCCGTGCGCTACGTGGGCCTGATTCGGGAATTCGACGGCCTGATCGCCAAGCTCGACACGCTGTGGCTATCCGGCGTCATCGCGGACAGCGCCTATTCGCGCAGCATCTACGAGTGGAAACGCCGACTGCTCCGGCTGGCGGGAGGCATACGGTCGATCGCCGGACGCGCGATGATCGCAGCGCGCCGGAAGGACGTGCAGGGCGATGCCAACGATGTCCCGGATGACGCTGCAAGTGCCGGCGATGAAGTAACTGCGGCCGTCGCAGCACCAACCGCATAGGTGAAGCTGAACTCCTGCCAATAAGGCGCCCTCGCCGCCACCGGCCAGCGCTCCATCATCCCTTGTCCGGGCTCTGGCAACCGGGTTGAGCTGGAAACGGTTCCGAAGTGCGCGCTTTTGACTGGTGAGAGTGCCAGGGGCACAGGCTAGATTATTGGCAACACCCAGCACGTACCGGAAGGCATATGCGCACCATCCAAGACGACGAGCTCAAGCGCCCCGGACTGATTCTCATCAGCCGAAGGCAACTTCTCAGCATCGTTCCACTCTCCGATCGGACAATCTACAACATGGAGAAGCGGGGGGACTTCCCGAAACGGATAGCGCTCACCAGCCGGAACGTTGCCTGGGACTTGGGCGAGGTCAAGGCGTGGATCGAGGGCCGCAAAGCTTCCGGCGGCCAAGCAGCCCGCCCCGGTCAGACAGTCATCGTTTCTTGATCGTCCACCCGTCGATCATGTCCGCCCAATCCTGCAACATGCCTGTGCGCTGTTCGCGGTACTCGGCCTTGTTGTACACCGCCCGCACTCCGCGCTGCTCATGGGCGAGACACTTTTCAATCCAGTCCGTGTTGTACCCGGCCTCGTGCAGCAAGGTGCTTGCCGTGCGCCGCAAGTCATGCGGGCCGAACTTGCCCAGGTCCTTGCCGTCCTTCTGGGCCTGCGTATAGACCAGCTCCAGCACTCGGTTCAGCGTCGCATTGCTCATCGGCTGGCCAGCGTCGTAGCGTGACGGCAGCACCCATTCGGATCCGCCGGCAAATGTCTTGAGCGCCATGAAGATGTCCAGCGCCTGCCGGGACAGGAACACGAGATGCGGAGTGCGCCGCTTCATGCGTTCCTTGGGGATCGTCCAGAGCGCATCGGTGAAACTGATCTCCGACCACTTGGCATCGGTCAATTCTCCCTTGCGCACCATCGTCAGGAGCAGCAGCTTGCACGCCACCTTGAACTGAGGGCCGGCGGCCACCTTCTCCAGATACTCGTACATCAGGCCGATTTCATCGGGCGACAGGGCCCGCTCACGCGGCTGAAACTTGGCAATGGCCGTCGGCCTCACCATGTCGGCGGGATTCTCCACCCGCTGCCCACGCTCATTGGCCCACCGGAAAATCTGCATCACAACCTCACGTGCATGAACCGCCGTGGCCGGCGCCCCCCTGTCCACGATCTTGTCGGTCAGGTGGCGCAAGTCGTCGTGGGTGATTTCGGCCAGCAGCTTGTTGCCGAACGGGCCTTTCAATTCCCGTTCGTAGCACGCCCGGCGCATGTCGCGGGTGGAGTCGGCCATCTCGTAGCCGCGCAGCCAGCCCTGCGCCCAGTCATCGAAAGTCTTGGCGTCCTTCTCCCGGTCCTTGGCCCGAGCTTTCTCTCGAGCCGGCGACTTGCCGCCCGCGATCATCTTCTTGGCCTCGCCCAGCCGTTCGCGGGCTTCGGCGAGGGTAATGCCGCCAACGCCGTACTGCCCGAAGGTGACGGTCTCCTGCCTGCCGTTCAGCGTGTAGTTGTAGCGGAAGGAAATGGCCCCGGCCTTGGTCACGGCGACATACAGGCCGTCGCGGTCAGCCACTTTGTACATCTTATCCTGCGGCTTGAGATTGCGCAGCTTGGTATCGGAAAGCATGGCTCTCCCCTTCCCTTCGTTGGTTCGGCCGGTTTGTCATGGTATCTTCGCGGCTTGCGATACCATGATTTTCAGAACCATTAAAACTGCCGTACTCCTATGATACGCCTAGTTTTTTACGATTTCGATACCATGATTTCACAAGACATCAACGAATGGTATCGCACAAAATTCCATGGCGCAAAAAAATAATACCATTGACGATACCAAGTGAAATAGCTGCTTACCGATGCATTGCCATGCATGGTGTTGCCAGACGCAATTAACAAAAAAGCCCGCAGTTACGCGGGCTTACGTTTGTTTATTGCCGTTCTATGCCTGGCCGTGCTAGACCTCAGATCATTCCCACTCGATGGTCGCGGGAGGCTTGCCCGAAATGTCGTACACGACGCGGTTGATCCCGCGCACCTCGTTGATGATGCGGCTGGAAACCTTGGCCAGCAGACCGTAGGGCAGCTCGGCCCAGTGCGCCGTCATGAAGTCCTGCGTCTGCACGGCGCGCAGCGCCACGACGTTCTCGTAGGTGCGCCCATCGCCCATGACGCCGACCGAGCGCACGGGAATGAAGACGACGAAGGCCTGCGAGGTCTTCTCGTACCAGTCGGCGGCGCGCAGCTCGTCGATGAAAATGGCGTCGGCGCGGCGCAGCAGGTCGGCGTACTCGCGCTTCACCTCGCCGAGGATGCGCACGCCGAGGCCGGGACCGGGGAAGGGATGGCGATACACCATGTCGTGCGGCAGGCCGAGCGCCACGCCCAATTCGCGCACCTCATCCTTGAACAGTTCGCGCAGCGGTTCCAGCAGCTTCAGGTGCAGTGTTTCCGGCAAGCCACCGACATTATGGTGCGACTTGATGGTGTGAGCCTTCTTGGTCTTGGCGCCGGCGGACTCGATCACGTCCGGATAGATGGTGCCCTGCGCCAGCCACTTGGCTTTCGGCAGCTTCTTTGCCTCAGCCTGGAATACCTCGACAAAGTCAGCCCCGATGATGCGGCGCTTCTGCTCCGGCTCGGTCACGCCCGCCAGGCGGCCGAGGAATTGTTCGCTGGCATCGACATGGATGACCTTGACGCCGAGGCTGCGGGCGAAGGTTTTCATCACCTGCTCCGCTTCGTTCAGGCGCAGCAGGCCGTTGTCCACGAAAACGCAGGTAAGCTGGTCGCCGATGGCGCGGTGGATCAGTGCTGCCGCAACGGACGAGTCGACGCCGCCGGACAGGCCGAGAATGACTTCCTCGTTGCCGACCTGGGCGCGGATCTTGTCGACGGCCTCGCCGATGTAGTCCGGCATGTTCCAGTCGCCCGTGCAGCCGCAGATGTCCAGCACGAAGCGGGCGATGATGGCCTTGCCCTGGATGGTATGGGTGACCTCGGGATGGAACTGGACGCCGTAGAAGCGGCGGGACTCATCCGCCATGCCGGCGATGGGCGTCGCTTCGTTGCTGGCGATGATCTTGAAGCCCGGGGGCAGTTCGGTCACCTTGTCGCCGTGGCTCATCCAGACGTCGAGCAGGCCGTGGCCCTCGGCATTGACGCTGTCCTGGATGCCTTCCAACAGCCTGGAGTGGCCGCGGGCGCGGATTTCCGCATAGCCGAATTCGCGTTTCTTTGCGCCTTCCACCTTGCCGCCCAGTTGCTCGGCCATGGTCTGCATGCCGTAGCAGATGCCCAGGACCGGTATGCCCAGTTCGAAGACGATCTGGGGTGTCTTGAAGGCTTCCTCTTCATAGACCGAGTTCGGCCCCCCGGACAGGATGATGCCGACCGGCGCGAACTCGCGGATGAAGGCTTCGGACACATCGTAGGGATGCAGCTCGCAATAGACCTGCTGCTCGCGCACGCGGCGGGCGATCAACTGG
>WBZO01001605.1_pt1 | contig 34083 bp, 29 predicted proteins | sample 5204261 | NCBI WGS metagenome assembly WBZO01 (sample SAMN12412400, study PRJNA552823) | activated sludge metagenome | isolation source: activated sludge from anammox sidestream of wastewater treatment plant... | place: USA: North Carolina | collected 2017-09
TCTGCTGCTGTGGCTGGGCCAGGTTGCGGTGATCGAGCCAGACGCTCACGAAACGACCGTCGGGGCCGACGCCAAGGCCTTCCCATCCGCGGTTGCCGGCCGCGTCACTGCCGGGCACGGTGGCGGACCTGGAGAAGCTCCGCCCACCGTCGGTTGACGTGGCGCTGAGCAGCTTCGTGCCTGTCGCCCCCTTCGTGGTCCAGACGACGGCGATCTCCGGCAGGGCGCCGGAACGTGACTTCAGCGCGACCCGCGGCGGCTGCTCGCCGTTGACGCGTGCATCGCCGGGCGTGGAGTTGACGCGGACCGGCGCGGCAAACGTCCGCCCGCCATCACGGCTCGTCGCGGCGAAGATGTCGGTGTCTCCACCGGCCGCGGATGCGGCCCACGACGCGGCCACGAACGGGCCGCTCGCTGCCAGGGAGACGTGGGCATTGGCACGGCCCGGCACCGCGAGCGTGGCGGTGGCCGGTACGGCCTGCCCCATCAACGAGACCGCGCACGCCAGCGCAACCGCTGCAGCCCCCACCCAAGTCCACACACGCATGTGCACGCCTCCAGAAGCGATCCGATCGGACGTTAACACAGGGAAATCCGCCTTGACAGGCCGCTGCAGTGAGCACGACACTGGGAATTGGCCGTGCCGTGCACGGCCGTCACGGGGTCCTCGGTAGGCGAGGCTCCCGCGCCACACACAGGCCACTGCCCGCGCGATCTCGAGAGAGGTAGCCAGAGGGATCCTTACGGGGCGCGGTGCTGAAGCTCGAGCGAGTGGGGCTGAGCACGCTCGCTTTCCCTCCCTGCACGGGTTCTCCACGCAGTCACCACCGTCTCGTCAGGAAGTCGTCCCATGTCCGTCGTCGCCCTGTCCGAAATGCTCGGCGCCGCCGTCCGCGATGCGAGCGGAACGGTCAGGGGACGTGTGCGCGAAGTGGCGGTCTCGCCGCAGGAGCACCTCACGCGCGTGGCCTTCCTGGTCGTGCGCACCACGGCCGGGGATCGCATCCTGCCAGCCGATGACGTGAAGTCGTTCGGGGCGACGGTCCGCGCCACCAGCGAAATCGGCGCCTGGCAGCCGTTCACGAGCTTCGACGGTGTCCTGCTGCTCAAGCGCGACCTGCTCGACCAGCAGATCATCGACGTGCACGGGCGCAAGGTCGTCCGTGTCAACGACGTCGAGCTGTTCTCGAACCCGATCGTGGGCGGAATCAACTTCGACGTGCTCGCGGTCGACGTCGGCGCCCGCGGCGCGGTCCGCCGGCTCGCCAAGGGGCTCGTGCCCGCCTTCACCCTGCGGGCCCTGCTCGAGAAGATCCCCCCCCGGGTCATCCCGTGGCAGTACGTGGACCTCATCGAGACCGACCCTGCGCGGCGCGTGAAGCTGAAGATCGTCTACGAGGGGCTCTCGAAGATGCACCCCGCAGACATCGCGGACATCGTCGAGCACCTGGCGCCGGCCGAGCAGAAGGCCGTCTTCGAGGCGCTCGACGAGGAAGTGGCGGCCGAGGCGCTCGAGGAGATCGACCCGGACGTGCAGGTGGCGATCGTCGAGTCGCTCGACAGCGACCGTGCGGCCGACATCGTCGAGGAGATGGATCCGGACGCCGCCGCGGACCTCCTGGGCGACCTGACCGAGGACCGATCGGGCGAGATCCTGAAGGAGATGCAGCCCGAGGAGCGGCAGGAGGTCACCCAGCTCCTCGAGTTCGGCGAGCACACCGCGGCCGGCCGCATGACCACCGAGTACATCTCGGTGCCGGACGAGGGCACGGTGGCCGATGCCATCGAGACACTCCGCCAGTTCGAGGGGAGCAGCGAGGCCGTGGCCACGGTGTACCTGACGGGGCCCGGCAACGCGCTCGCGGGGGCGGTACCACTCGTGCGCATCGCGATCTCGCCGCCCGACATGCGCCTGAAGTCCCTCGCCGAGACGCCGACCACCTGCGCGCCGGACACGCCCGAGCGCGAGGTGGCGGAGATCTTCGACAAGTACAACCTGATCACCCTCGCCGTGACCGACGAGCACGGCCGCCTCGCGGGCATCATCACGGCAGACGACGTGATCTCGATGCTGAGGAACGACTGACATGGCGACGCTGAAGCAGTGGCGCACGCGCCTCGTGCTGTTCCTCGCCGTCGTCGGGCCGGGTTTCATCACGGCGAACGTCGACAACGATGCGGGCGGCATCTGGACCTATTCGGTGGCCGGCGCGCAGTTCGGCTACACGCTGCTGTGGGCGATGATCCCGACGACCATCGCGCTGGTGGTCGTGCAGGAGATGGCGTCGCGCATGGGCGCGGTGACCGGGAAGGGACTGAGCGACCTCATCCGCGAGGAGTTCGGCTTTCGCGTCACGTTCTGGCTGATGCTGGCGCTCGTCGTCACGAACTTCGGGAACGTGATGGCCGAGTTCGCCGGCGTGGCGAGCAGCCTCGAGCTCTTCGGCATCTCGCGCTACATCGTGGTGCCGCTCGCGGCGGCGGCAGTGTGGGTGATGGTGGTGCAGGGCACGTACGCGAGCATCGAGAAGATCTTCCTCGTCGCGTCAGGCTTCTACGTCTGCTACATCGTCGCCGGGGTGCTGGCGCAGCCCGACTGGCGGGCGGCCGCCTTCGCCATGGTCACCAGGCCGGCGGGCGAGGGCATCATCGGGAACTACGGCTACGTGTACATGCTGATTGGCCTGGTCGGCACCACGATCGCGCCCTGGATGCAGTTCTACCTGCAGGCGTCCGTGGTCGAGAAGGGCGTCACCATCCGCCAGTACCGGGCGTCACGCTGGGATGTCATCGTCGGCTGCCTGTTCGCCGCCATCGTCGCCTGGTTCATCATCGTGGCCTGCGCGGCCACGCTGCACCGCGCCGGGGTCACGCAGATCCTGAGTGCGGCGGATGCGGCGCAGGCGCTGCGGCCGCTCGCTGGGGAGTACGCGTACCTGCTGTTTGCGGCCGGGCTGTTCAATGCGTCGCTGTTCGCGGCGTCGATCCTGCCGCTGTCCACGTCGTACGCGGTGTGCGAGGGGCTGGGGTTCGAGTCGGGGCTGGACAAGAAGTTCCACGAGGCCCCGGTCTTCTACTGGCTCTACACCGCCCTCATCGTGGTGGGTGCCGGGGTGCTGCTGGTGCCGAACTTCCCGCTCACCGGCGTCATGGTGCTGTCACAGGTGGTCAACGGCGTGGTGCTGCCGTTCGTGCTGATCTTCATGCTCCTGCTCACGAACGATCGCGAGCTGATGGGCGAGCACGTCAACTCCCGCGCGTTCAACGTCATCGCGTGGGTGACGGTGGTGACAATGATCGGCCTCACCGTCGCGATGCTGCTGCCGCAGTTCTGATGGTCAGCGGGCGGTGGCGCGCCAGACGAACACCTGGGTGTACGACCCGTCGTCGTCGACGCGGAGGCCGCCGGTGGTCATGCCCGCCTTGAGGAGCACGGCCATCGAGGGGCCGTTCTCGGGCGACACGGTCGCGATGACCTCGCGGATCCCCCTGTCGAACGCGTAGCGGAGCAGCGCCCGCGCGGCTTCCGTGGCCAGGCCCTGGCCCCACGCCTCCCGGCGAAGCGCATATTTCAGCTCGGGGGTCTCGTGGCCGCCGGGGTGGACGAGGCCGGCAAACCCGAGCACCTGCCCGGTGGCGCGATCCGTGACGGCGAACATGCCGTATCCGCGTACCTCGTAGTTGCGCAGGCTGACGCCGACCCACTGCTGGCACTGCTCGGGGGTGAGCGCCCGGCCGTCGCCGACGAAGCGCATGGCCTCGGCGTCTCCGTAGACGTCGAACATCGCCCCCGCATCGTCCGGACCGATGCGTCGGATGCACAACCTCCGCGTCTCGGCAATCACGTCCACCCGCTGGCCTCCGCGTCCCGTCCCTGCCGCCCGCCGGCGGCTCCGTTGACATTACCGCACCTGCCGCGGCACGTGATGCGGCAGGGCTTCGGGCACCGGGGTGGTCACCGGTATGATCGGTGGAGCACAGAGGAGGTGTTCGTGTACGGATTGGATTTCGGAACGGTCGTCCGGTGCGCCGCCCTGGTGGCTGCGCTGAGCGTTGGCCTGTCGGACGGGACCGCGCTGGCGCAGGGACAGGCTGGTGGGGGTGCCGCGCGGACGGGGGGCGGCATGCCCGACGCCAGGCCCCAACTCGGGACGCTGAAGCTGCCCCAGGGCTTCAAGATGGAGGTGTTCGCCACCGGGGTGCAGGGTGCCCGTTCGATGGCGCTCGGCTCCGACGGCACCCTGTTCGTCGGCACGCGGGGGAACAAGATCTACGCCGTCGTCGACGCGGACAAGGACAACACCGCCGAGAAGGTGATTGAACTGGCCACGGGGCTGCGGACGCCGAACGGCCTCGCGTTCAGCAACGGTACGCTCTTCGTCGGCGAGCTGAACCGCATCGTCCGCTTCGACAACGTGCTGGAGGCGGTGAAGGCCGGGGGCGGCTCGCTGACGCCGAAGGTGGTGCTCGATGGCCTGCCGTCGGACTTCATGCACGGCTGGAAGTACATCGCGTTCGGCCCGGACGGGTATCTCTACTACCAGATTGGCGCCCCGTGCAACATCTGCGATCGCGGCGACCCTTATGCGGCGATCTGGCGCGTGAAACCCGACGGCACGGGGAACGAGGTGTTCGCACGTGGCGTGCGCAACTCGGTCGGCATGGCGTGGCACCCGGAGACGAAGGAGCTCTGGTTCACCGAGAACGGGCGCGACATGCTCGGCGACGAGCAGCCGAACGACGAGCTGAACCGGGCACCGAAGGCGGGCCTGCACTTCGGCTACCCGTACTGCCACGAGGGCACCATCGCGGACCCGGAGTTCGGCGCGAACCACCCGTGCACGTCGTATGAGCCGCCGGTCCAGAAGCTCGGTCCGCACGTGGCCGCTCTGGGCCTGAAGTTCTACACCGGCTCGATGTTCCCGGCGGAGTACCGCAACAAGCTGTTCATCGTGAACCACGGGTCCTGGAACCGGACGCCGCAGGCCGGACCGATTGGGTACCGGATCATGCTGGCCACCGTGGAGGGCGGAAAGGTGACGAAGTACGAGCCCTTCGCCGAGGGGTTCCTGCAGGGGCGGCTCGCGTGGGGCCGACCGGTCGACCTGCTGCAGATGCCCGATGGGTCGATGCTCGTGTCGGACGACACGGCCGGCGCCATCTACCGCCTCACGTACGCCCGGTAGGCAGGACCGGCTCCCCTGGGGCGGCGGCGCCCCAGGGGAACCCATCATTCCGTCGTCTCGCCCGGCTTCAGGTCGACGACGTCCACGCCCCTCGGTCCAACCAGTTCACGCAGCCGCGCCGGCGTACCAGTGAGCAGCGGGAACGTCCCCCAGTGCATCGGGATGACCTGCCGCACGCCGAGCAGGCCGCAGGCCACGGCCGCCTGGTCGGGTCCCATCGTGAAGTGATCGCCGATGGGCAGGAAGGCGAGGGTCGGCCTGTACATCTCGCCGATCAGCTTCATGTCGCTGAACACCGCCGTGTCGCCGGCATAGTACGCGGTGAGGCCGTCCTCGAACGTCACGACGTAGCCGGTGGCCAGGCCGGCGTATGCGATGCGTCCGTCCACCTCGTAGGAACTGCTGTGCACGGCTGGCACCATCGTCACCGACAGGCCACGCAGCGTCAGGGTGCCGCCCGGGTTCATGCCGGTCACCTGCTTCAGCCCCTTCTGCTGGAAGTACACCGACAGCTCGTACGGGGCCACGACCTGCGCGTCGGTGTCGCGCGCCAGGGTCACCACGTCGGCGGTGTGGTCCGAGTGACCGTGCGTGACGAGCATCAGGTCGACCGGCGCCACTTTCTTCGCGCCCTCAGGGCACGCCGGATTGGTGGCCAGCCATGGGTCGAAGATCAACCGAGTGCCACCAGGGGTCCGGAGCAGGAACGTCGAGTGCCCGAGCCATGTGATTGCGAGTTTTGGCATAGGGCGGGAATTGTAGCGTGCAGTAGTTGAATCGGGGGACGCAGCCGGACTACGTTTGGAGGACGTGAGTTCCGATCAGACAGCCTCCCGTCCCCGACAGGCCCGCAGGGCCCCGGCGAAGCGACGTACGCCGCCCGGCGCGCGGGGCGCATCCGGGGCACCGACGCGCGTCGAGATCATGAAGGCGGCGGCGGGGGCCTTCCGCAGGCTCGGCTACCACGGCGCCACGCTCGAGGAAATCGCGGCCGCACTGCGGATGAAGAAGGGGAACCTCTACTACTACTTCCGCAGCAAGGAGGACATCCTCTTCGCCTGCCACCAGTACTCGATGGACCGGCTGCTCGAAGTCCTCGAGAAGGTCGAGGCGAGCGACCTGTCGCCCGAGCACCGCCTGCGGCGCCTCATCGAGTCGTTCGTGCACACGATCCTGGACGACCTGCACGGAACGGCCCTGTTCCTCGACGTCAAGGCCCTCGGCACCCGGCACCTGCGGCAGGCCATCGCCCGACGCGACCAGTTCGACCAGGGTATCCGGCGGGTCATCCAGGAGGGCATCGACTGGGGGGTGTTCGACCCGCATGTCGACCCGAAACTCATCTCCTTCGCGATGCTGGGCGCCGTGAACTGGATTCCCCGCTGGTATTCACCGGACGGACCGGCCGACTCGCAGGAGATCGCGGACCGCTTCGCCGAGTACCTAATCACCGGCCTGCGCGCCTCGTAGCCCAACCCCGGCCGCGGGCACGACCCAGCAGGCCGGGATGGCACCGTCCCCGATATAATCGAGACAATGTCCCGCGTCATCCCGCTCGTGCCCGAACAGCCCCGGATCCCGAAGCCGGAGTGGCTGAAGGTGAAGGCTCCCGGGTCGCCCAGCTACCTGCGGCTGAAGTCGATCATGCGCGACCTCAAGCTGAACACGGTCTGCGAGGAGGCGCGCTGCCCCAACATCGGCGAGTGCTGGAACCATGGCACGGCCACCTTCATGATCCTCGGCGACGTCTGCACGCGCGCCTGCTCCTACTGTGCGGTCGCGCACGGACGCCCAGCGCCGGTCGACACCGAGGAGCCCGTCCGCGTGGCGAGCGCCATCGAGCAGCTCGCCCTCAACTACGTCGTCATCACCTCGGTGGACCGTGACGATCTCAAGGACGGCGGCGCGTCGATCTTCGCGGGTGTCATCACCGAGACGCGGCGGCGGCTTCCCGCCTGCCGGATCGAGGTGCTGATTCCGGACTTCAAGGGCGAGGAGGCGCCGCTGCGGACGGTGCTCGAGGCGCGGCCCGACGTGCTGAACCACAATACCGAGACGGTGCCGCGGCTGTACCGCATGGCCCGCTCGGGCGGCCGGTACGCGCGCACGCTCGAGCTCCTGGACCGCTCGCGCACGATCGCTCCGGACATCCCGACCAAGACCGGCCTGATGGTCGGGCTCGGCGAGGAGCGCGAGGAACTGCTGGCGGTCTTCAGGGACCTGCGCGCGGTGGGCTGCCAGATACTCACCATCGGCCAGTACCTCCGGCCCACGCAGGCGCACACGCCCATGGTGCGTTACTACACACCCGACGAGTTCAGGGAACTGAAGCAGGTCGCGCTCGACATGGGGTTCGTGCACGTCGAGTCCGGGCCGCTCGTCCGCAGTTCGTATCACGCCCACGAAACGGCCGACGCCTACGCCGAGGCCGCGGCCCAGGGATGACGAGGCACATGCGCAACCGGATCACGACCGTCCTCTTCGCCATCGTCGCGCTCGCCGCTGCTGCGGGTGAGGCCCGCGCCCAGGGGGCCCTGGTGCACGGAACCGTCGCGGCCGCCCTCTCCGGCGATACCACGTCGCCGGCCTTCGGCGGTGGCGTGACGTGGCGCTTCAATCGCGCCCTGGGCCTGGGCGTGGAGCTGTCGCACCTGCCGGGGCTCGAGCCGCAGTTCGCCCACATCTACTGCTGCGGGCGTGGCGAGGACGAGACACGGGCCACGGTCTTCAGCACGAACGTGCGGCTGGAGATTCCGACGGTGTCGCGGCGGGTCATCCCGTTCGTCATCGCCGGCGGCGGCGTGGCCGGGATTACCGAGTCGTATGACGTCTGGTATGCGGCGCTGGCCAACACCATCGACCGCGGCGCGGTGCGGACCGGCCAGATCCGGCTGATGGCTCCGTCCACCATCCTGCCCGGCCCGTCGGAGGTGGAAGTCACTTCGACCAGCATGGCGCTGACGCTCGGCGGCGGCGCAAGCCTGATGCTGACCGACCGCTTCGCCGTCGACATCGATCTGCGCGTGCTGCACCTGATGCGCGACGAAGGCCGCAACATCGGCCGCTTCGGCGCCGGCCTCAGCTACCGCTTCTAAGAGCGTCCGCGCGCATCCCTCGCGTCACCCGTGGTGACCGGGAACGGCGGCTGGCGTGAATGGCCGGACGTCACGCACGAACGGGATGCCGTGGAACGCCAGCACCTGATCCGCGCCCGTCACGTCCGCACAGAGCAGCACACCGCCCACCACCATCAGCGGCTGGTGGCTGTTCCCGATGAAGTAGGCCCACGTCGCCGCCCGCTCGGGCGTCTCCGGAACGATCACCAGCACCGGCTCGGGCTTCTCGCACACCGCGATCAGGAGCGGGGGCTGGTCCAGCGCCAGGCAGTCGCCGTCCCGAAGGACGGTCCCCCTGGGGAGCCCGACGCCGAACTCGACGCCTCCCTCGGTGCGCCATCGGCCCCTGGTCGACAGCCGCTCCTGCCAGCCAAGCACCACACGGTCGCGCAGATGTCCCGAAAGCCCCGCCGGCAGCCGATCCGCCCTGAACACTGTCTCCGCGACGGGAACCGACTTGAAGAAGGCCATGTCTACCTCGCATGGTGAGCGCGCGCGCCCAGTACGCGGCTGTAGGGCGCGGCCGGTGATGAAACGAAAGTGTAGCGGCCCTCCCGGCTTCGCAGCTCACTTTCACACGCGCCCGGGCAGTCGGATTTCGGCCTGATTTCCCGGTCTGCCTCGCCTGATAACGACGTCGGCGAGGCTGGCAAAAATGTTGCTAACCCGTCGGGCACCGGAGGAGTTCGATGAACGTCGAGAACGTGACAGAAAGGATTCGAGCGGAGTTCGAAGAGATGCCGGGGCTCGCGTTGACGATGCCGCAGGCGTCGCGGTTTTTCGGCCTGGATCGGGAGATGACCCAGTCGGTGATCGAGCGGCTGGTCGGATCCGCGTACCTCAAGAAGACCAGCGACGGGTCGCTTGTGAGGGCAACCCGGTAATCGCCGGTTTCCCGGCGATTACGCGGACTATTCCCCACGACCCGGGATCTTTCAGCGCTTCGGTCGGTAGACGTGGGTGGCGTGGCCGAAGAACATTTCGGCCGACTCCATCAGCGTCTCGGTCAGTGTCGGGTGCGGATGGATCGACAGCTTCAGGTCGGTGACATTCGCACCCATCTCAATCGCCAGCACCCCCTCGGCGATCATCTCCCCGGCACCCGGTCCGACAATGCCGACGCCGAGAATGCGCTCGGTCTTCGGATCGACGATGATCTTCGTGAGTCCGTCGGTCCGATCGAGCGAAACCGCTCGGCCTGAGGCCCCCCATGGGAACTTCGCGACGGTCACCGTGCGACCGTCCTTCTCGGCCTGCATCTCGGTCAGTCCTGCCCAGCACAGTTCGGGATCGGTGAAGACCACCGCCGGAATGGCCTGGGGCTGGAACGCCGCCTTGTGGCCGGCAATCACCTCCACCGCCACGCGGCCTTCGTGCGAGGCCTTGTGCGCGAGCATCGGCTCACCGACGACGTCGCCGATGGCGAAGATGTTCGGTTCGGCCGTCCGCAGCTGCTCGTCCACCTCGATGAACCCGCGGTCGTTCACGACGACCCGTGTCTTCTCGAGGCCGGGCATCGTGCGTCCGTTGGGACGGCGGCCGACCGAGACGAGGACGCGGTCGAACACCTGCTCGCCGGCACCGTCGCCCTCGAACGTGACGCGGATGCCTTCCTTCTCCGGCACGACCTTGGTGACTCGGGTGTTGAGCAGGACCGACTTCATCAGGCCGTTGATGCGGCGTGCGAGCACGTCCACCAGGTCGCGGTCCGCGCCTGGAAGCAGCCCCGACATCATCTCGACCACGGTGACGGCGCTGCCGAGCGTGGCGTAAACCGAGCCGAGTTCGAGGCCGATGTAGCCGCCGCCAACGACCAGCAGCGACTTCGGGATGTCCGGCAGGTCGAGCGCGCCGGTGGAGTCCATGACGCGCGGGTCGTCCACCTTCAGCATCGGCGGCACGGCCGGCGTCGACCCGAGCGCGAGGATGCAGTGCTCGAAGGAGAGCGTCTCCTCCGTGCCGTCCGCCTTCTTGATGCTCAGCGTCTTCGCGTCCACCATCGACGCGAACCCCTGGATGTAGACGACCTTGCGGGCCTTCCCGAGCTGGCCGGTGCCGGAGGTGAGCCGCTTCACGACGTTGTTCTTGAAGTCGCGGAGCTTGTCCAGGTCGATCTTCGGCTCGGCGAACTCCACGCCCCAGGCCTTGGCGTGGCGCGATTCGTCGATCAGCTTCGCGACGTGCAGGAGGGCCTTGGACGGGATGCAGCCGCGATAGACGCAGACGCCGCCCGGATTGGGTTCGGTATCAACAAGGGCGACGCTCAGGCCGAGATCCGCGGCATAGAACGCTGCCGCGTATCCGCCCGGTCCGCCGCCGACGACGACGAGTTGGGTTGAGGACATAGGAGGTAATGGGCAGGTCGGGCGGGCAGGGCTGGACGGACTGCGACAGTCCGACCAGCCTTGCCAGCCCCACCGGCCCTGAAAAGATCAGCCGTAAAGCGCCATGATGAACGGCTGCTCGAACGCCTCCGCCACCCAGCGCAGGAACCGGATGCCGTCGGCGCCGTCGATGACGCGATGGTCGTACGAGAGGGACAGCGGCAGCAGCTGCCGCGCCTGGAACTCCTTCGTCTCCTCGTTGTACACGGGCGTGAACCGCCCGCGCGAGATGCCCAGGATGGCCACCTCGGGCGAGTTGACGATGGGCGTGAAGAAGCTGCCGCCGATGCCGCCCAGGTTCGAGATGCTGAAGCAGCCGCCCTGCATCTCCTCCGCGGTGATCTTGCGCGTGCGCGCCTTCTCGGAGAGCTGCGCGAGGTCGACCGCGATCTGGATGAGGCTCTTCTTGTCGGCGTCGCGGATGACCGGCACCAGCAGGCCACGGTCGGTGTCCACCGCCACGCCGATGTGGACGTACTTCTTCTGGATGATCTCGCCCGACGCCATGTCGATCGAGGTGTTGAACTGCGGGAAGTGGCGCAGCGCCTCAGCCACGATCTTCACGGCCACTGCGGTGACGGTGAGGTTGCCACCAGCCGACTCCACCGTCTTGCGATAGCGGCGGCGCAGGTCCTCGAGGCCGGTGATGTCGGCGTACTCCTGCTGCGTGACGTGCGGGATGTTGAGCCACGCCGCGGTGAGGTGCTCGGCCGTCTTGCGGCGCACGGCCCGCATCGGCACGCGCTCGACCTCGCCCCACTTGCTGAAGTCCGGCAGCGGCTCAGTCGGGATACCCGACCCGCTGAAGCCACCAGACTGCGCGGCCACGATGATCGCCTTCGCGTGTTCCTTCACGTCGGCGTCCGAAATACGCCCGTTCGGTCCGCTCCCCTGCACCTGGTTGATGTCGACGCCAAGCTCGCGCGCCAGGCGGCGCACCGAGGGCGACGCAGGAGCAGCGGGCTGGTCGGCCGGACGGGGCTCGGCCGCCACGGGGCGCGCGGCGCGGGCGCTGATGTCGACCACCTGCGCGGCCGCGCGTGGAGCGGGTGCGGCCTGGCCGGCTTCGACCTCACCGGTCTTGTCGGCCGCCTGCTCACGCTTCTGCCCCTGCGCGTGCTGCTCGAGGCCGGGCTCGTTGCCAACCGCCTTCTCGGGCGAGTTGGCCGCCACCGCCTGCGGGGCGGCGGGCGCCGGCGCGGCGGCGCCTGCGGCCGCCTCGTCGACCGCGAGGATGGCCTGGCCCACCTTCACCTTCTGCCCGACCTTGACCTTGATCTCGGTCACCACGCCGGCAACCGACGACGGCACCTCGATGGTGGCCTTGTCGGTCTCGAGTTCGAGGACCGGCTGATCCTTCTTCAGGGTGTCGCCGGGGTTGACCATGATGCGGAGGACATCGCCGCCCGCGACGTTCTCTCCGAGGTTGGGGAGTTGGAAGTCTGTCGCCAAGTTATGGAATCTCCGAAAGGACGCGAGCGACCGGAGGGCGGACCATGTGTCCGCGCCTCCGGGCTTCGCAGCAGCAGGTCCGGACGCTTACGAGATTGCCGGGTTGGGCTTTTCCGGGTTGATGCCGAAGGCCGCAATGGCCTCCTGCGCAACCTTCGGGTCGATCTTCTTGTCGCGCGCCAGCGCCGACAGCGTGGCGACGACGACGTAGCGGTGATCGACCTCGAAGAACTCGCGCAGGCTCGCGCGGTTCTCGCTGCGGCCGAAACCGTCGGTGCCGAGCGCCACGAGCGGCCGCGGCAGCCAGCGGTCGATCGAGTCCGGCAGGACCTTCAGGTAATCGGAGGCGGCCACGAGCACGCCGGGCGCATCCTTCAGCGCCTGCGTGACGTAGGGCACGCGCGCCGGCTCCGCCGGGTGCAGCATGTTCCAGCGGTCGCAGGCATGGCCGTCGCGATAGAGCTCGGTGTAGCTGGTGACGCTCCACACGTCGGCGCCGACGTTGTACTGCGACTCGAGCACTTCCTGCGCCTTGAGCACCTCGGGCAGGATCGCTCCGCTGCCGAACAGCTGCGCGCGGGCCTTCGCCTTGGGGAGCCCCGTCGTCTTGAACTTGTAGATCCCCTTGAGGATTCCCTCAGCCGCGCCCTCCGGCATCGCCGGCATCGCGTACTGCTCGTTCATGACGGTGATGTAGTAGAAGATGCTCTCCCCGTCCACGTACATCCGCTTGATGCCGTCCTTGATGATGACGGCCAGCTCGAAGGCGAACGCCGGGTCGTAGCTGAGGCAGTTCGGCACCGGCAGCGCCAGCACATGGCTGTTGCCGTCCTGGTGCTGCAGCCCCTCGCCCGCCAGCGTCGTGCGGCCGGAGGTGCCACCCAGCAGGAAGCCGCGCGTGCGGCTGTCGGCAGCGGCCCAGATGAGGTCGCCCACACGCTGGAACCCGAACATCGAATAGAAGATGAAGAACGGGATCGTGTTGACGCCGTGCGTGGCGTACGCCGTGCCGGCCGCGATGAACGACGAGAGCGAGCCGGCTTCGTTGATCCCTTCCTCGAGGATCTGGCCGTCGGACGCCTCCTTGTAATAGAGGAGCGTGTCCATGTCGACCGGTTCGTACACCTGGCCCGAGTGGGCGTAGATGCCGACCTGGCGGAACAGCGCCTCCATGCCGAAGGTGCGGGCCTCGTCGGGGACGATCGGCACGACCAGCTTGCCGATTTCCTTGTCGCGCAGCAGCTTCGAGAGCAGCCGCACGAACACCATCGTGGTCGATGCCTTGCGCCCCTCGGTGCCCGCGAAGAACTCCGTGAACACATCGTCGGCCACCGGCTGGATGGCGGCGGCCTTGACGCGCCGCGAGGGCACGGGGCCGCCGAGCGCCGCGCGGCGCTCCTGCATGTACTTGGACTCTTCGGATTCGGGGGTGGGACGGTAGAACGGGGTCTTGGCGATCTCGGCGTCCGAGACCGGGATGGCGAATCGGGTGCGGAAGGCCCGCAGTTCCTCTTCGTTCATCTTCTTCTGCTGGTGGGTGATGTTCTTGCCCTCACCGGCTTCGCCGAGGCCGTAGCCCTTGATCGTGCGGGCGAGGATGACGGTGGGACCGCCCTTGTGCTCGACCGCCGCCTTGTAGGCGTTGTAGACCTTGATCGGGTCGTGCCCGCCGAGCGTCAGCATCTTGAGCTGGTCGTCGGTGAGGTGCTTGACCATGTCCAGCAGGCGGGGGTCGACACCCCAGAAGTGCTGCCGGATGTAGGCGCCCGATTCGACCGCGTACTTCTGGTACTGGCCGTCGACGATCTCACCCATCCGCTTGACCAGCAGGCCATCGCGATCCTTGGCGAGCAGCGGATCCCAGTCGCGGCCCCAGATGACCTTGATGACGTTCCAGCCCGCGCCGCGGAAGGCCGCCTCGAGCTCCTGGATGATCTGGCCGTTGCCGCGCACCGGACCGTCGAGCCGCTGCAGGTTGCAGTTGATCACGAAGATCAGGTTGTCCAGCTTCTCGCGCGACGCCAGCGTGATCGCGCCCAGCGACTCGGGCTCGTCGGTCTCACCGTCGCCGAGGTACGCCCACACCTTCGAATTCGACTTCGGCTTGAGGCCGCGGTCCTCGAGGTAGCGCATGAAGCGCGCGGAGTAGATCGCCTGGATCGGGCCAAGGCCCATGGACACCGTGGGGTATTCCCAGAAGTCGGGCATCAGCCACGGGTGCGGGTAGGAGGAGAGGCCGCCTCCCTCGCGCATTTCGCGGCGGAAGTTGTCGAGCATCCGCTCGTCGAACCGTCCTTCGAGGTAGGCGCGCGCGTAGATGCCGGGCGCGGCATGCCCCTGGAAATAGATCGTGTCGGCGTCCGGGCTGTCGTGCCCCCGGAAGAAGTGGTTGAAGCCGACCTCGTAGAGCGTGGCCGCCGACGCGAAGGTCGAAATATGCCCGCCGATCCCCTCTTCGGCCTTGTTGGCCCGCACCACCATCGCCGCGGCGTTCCAGCGGACGAGGCTCTTGATCCGGCGCTCCATCTCGCGGCTGCCGGGCATCAGCGCTTCGTCTTCGGTCTGGATGGTGTTGATGTAGGGGGTGTTGGCGGTAAACGGAATCTTTACTCCGTTATCCGTCGCGTGGGTCGAGAGGTCGCGCAGCAGGCGCTGGACTTTGACGGGTCCGCCGCTCTGCAGCACATAATCGAGGGAATCGAGCCATTCACGCCGTTCGACGGCGTCAAGCTCGGCGGCATCCTTTGGGGCAATGTTTCTCACTGGAACTCCAAGCTCCTCGGACTTGTCGGGGACCGACGGAAGGCCGGATGGCCAATCCCTTATTCTAACCACGACGCCCGCCAAGGTGAACATAGCTGGCGGGTTGCTGCCCCGTCCCGACGGGGTTTTCGCCTTTTCGCCGCCCCGGCTGGGCGGGTATGAGCCGTGACTCGCCTGAACCTGGTCCGCGACACCATCGTGGCGTGCGAACGCTGCCCCCGGCTCCGCAGTTACTGCCAGCGCATCGGGCGTGAGAAACGACGGGCGTACCTGTTGGACACGTACTGGGCGCGACCGGTCCCCGGCTTCGGCGACCCCGCCGCCCGCGTCCTCATCGTCGGCCTCGCCCCGGCCGCGCATGGGGCCAACCGGACCGGGCGGGTGTTCACGGGGGATGGGGTCGGTGGCTCGGGCGACTTCCTGATGGCCGCCCTCCACCGCACCGGGTTCGCCAACATCCCGACCTCGCAGCGGGTGGACGATGGGCTGCAGTTGACTGATGCATACATCGCGGCGGCCGTTCGCTGCGCCCCGCCCGACAACAAGCCCACACCCGAGGAGGTCGCCCGGTGCCTTCCCCACCTGGACGCCGAACTTGACGCCCTCCCGAACGTCCGTGTCGTCGTCGCGCTGGGCAAGATTGGGTTCGATGCCTACCTGCAGATGTTGAAAGCGAGGGGGATTGCCGTCCGCCCGAAGCCGGAGTTCGGGCACGGCAGCGTCGTCCGCCTGCCGAACGGACAGGTGCTCATCGGGAGTTACCATCCCAGCCGGCAGAACACGCACACCGGACGGCTGACGCCGGCCATGATGCGGGCGGTGTTCGCCACGGCGCGCCGGAAGCTGACCTGGCCACCGCCATGCTGAAACCCTATCTGGTCACGCTCGCCATCGTCGCCGCGATGATGCTGGTTGGCCTCATCGAACTCGGCATGGGCCGTGAGCCGATGTGCACCTGCGGATTCATCGCGTTGTGGCACGGGGCGGTGGACAGCCAGAACTCGCAGCACATCTCCGACTGGTACACCTTCACGCACGTCGAACACGGCATCGGGTTCTACGCGCTGCTGGTGCTCGTGGGACGGCGCATGCCGCTGCCCGTGAGGCTGCTCGCGGCGGTCGCGATCGAAGGCGCGTGGGAGGTGGCCGAGAACACGCCGTTCATCATCGATCGCTACCGCACGGCAACCGTGTCGCTCGACTACTACGGCGACAGCGTCGTGAACTCGCTCGCCGACATCGTGGCGATGATGGCCGGCTTCTGGCTGGCCAGGCGGCTTCCGGTGCGGGTGACCGTGGCGCTCGTGGTGGTCACTGAAGTGCTGCTCGCGATCGCCATTCGCGACAACCTGGCGCTGAACATCCTGATGCTGATCTATCCGCTCGACAGCGTCAGGCAGTGGCAACTCGGCGGGTGAGCGCCCGGAGGCGCGGACCTATCGTCCGTGCTTGCCCTTCCATTCATCCGTCGCCTGAATGGCATTCACCACGCGCAGCCAGGCCACGTTCGGAGATCCGCCGCTCAGCCGCTCGTTCAGGTAGACGTCGAACACCCAGGACGCGATGCCCAGGAAGTCGGGCCCGCCGTTGATCGACAGGCCGTCAGGCCGCTGGAGCCCTTCCGGCGCGCGGTAGAAGGTGTCCAGCTGCCGGAGCACGTTCAGGAACTCCGCCCGGTCGAACGACACCACCGGGGTGAAGCCCGGACGTGACAGCGGGCGCTCGCCAGGGTGCTTCTGCTGCCACTCGCCGGTCTGCGTGATGTCGGCCACCACGATCTGGAAGCTCTGCTCCTTGCCGAAACCGCGCGAACGGGCGGCCAGGTAGACGTCGAAGATCCAGGTGGCGATGCCGAGGAAGTCCGGCCCGCCGCCGATGGAGAGGCCTGCGTCGCGATTCAGCCCCATCGGGCTCGCGTAGAACGCGTTGAGGCGCTCCATCGCGTCCAGGAAGTCGATCCGATCGAAGCGCGTGCGCGGGGCCTGCACCGGCGCGGTGACGGCCATGGGGCGCATGGCCGTCCGATAGAACGACGCGACGGCATGTCGATCCAGTTGGGTCGGCTTCGTCGAGGTCCCCATGGAGTTCGCAAACGACCCGTACCCCTCGCGAGGCGTCATCACGGTCTGTCCGTTACTGGAGAACGCCGTCCTCACGTAGTGCATGATCGACAGGAAGTCGTACGGTCCGAGCGGGTCGCGCAGGTTGACGGTGCTGTATGCGTACCGCGCGGCTTCAGGGACGCTCGACAGGTCGACCTCCACGTAGGCATCCCGATCGGGCCGCTGGTGCTCGTGCCACAGGCCAAGCGCATGCCCGAACTCGTGGTTGATCACCGACTCGGCCCAGCACCCTTCGCCGAGGTTCAGGACGTACTGCCGCAACCTCGCCCCCTGACCGACAAAGGCGTAGCAGGGTGACACCTGCGTGGTGGCGGCGTTGCCGGTGACCTGCACGAACCCGAGCTGGCTGGTCCGCTCGACACAGCGGATCGGCGCGTCCGCGCCCCATTCGCCGCACGTCGCCAGGAATTGCACCCGGCGCGCGGCACTGATGCCGGGGCTGAACTCGTAGGGAATGACGCCGTAGTCCCATCCGCCCCAGGTGGCGAGATCGTAGGTGCCGAACCGATCACCCTGGCTCGCGTCCACAGGCGCAGCCGTGCGTGGGCGCAGCTGGCCATCACCACTGACGACCTGGAACTCCGCGAGGTCACGATCGAAGAGTTGATCATCGATCCGGATAAACGGTGCGTCGTCGATGACCGGTGCCTGTTGCGCGACCATGCCGTTGCCGGAGACGGCGAACAGACCGGCAAGGAGCGCCGACGGGAGGGCCGTCTTGGGTGCCAGCATGCGAATCCTTTCGTTGCGTGTCTGTCCAGGAGAGACGGACAACAACAAAAGGTTCCGCGTGGACCGCCACGCCTGGCGGCCCTGCCTGACACCCGGTTCGTCAGGACGGCCGGTGTCCGGCTCCCGCCGCCAGCTGCACCTCTCGCACGAGCGGCACCATCAGGTCCGGCCGATCGGTGATGAGGGCGTCGACCCCCCACTCCAGCAGCCGTCGCGCATCGGCGGTGTCGTTCACGGTCCACACCTGCACACCGAGCCCCGCGGCGTGCGAGTCCGCGATGAAGCGGGGCGACACGACGCGCGTGCCCCCCTTCTTCTCGGGGATCTGGTAGCCCACCCACGACGGACTGCTGACCGGCCAACGCACCCACGACCGGTAGAGCGCCAGGCGCACTTCCTCCATCGCCGCGCTGGTGGCCAGCGCCGGCTCTTCGGCCCGCACCGCGCGGAGCGCCGCGCGGCCGAATCCGCCCACGCACGCGCGGTCGATCGCGCCGGCGCGCCGCAACTCGTCCACGACGAGCCGCCCGAACGCCGGGTCGTTCTCCTTCAGCTCGACGATCACGCGCACGTCGGGACACGCGCGCAGCACCCCCGCGAGCTCCGGCACGTCGGCCGCGGCCAGTTCGGCGGCCGTCCTTGCCCGCACCGGTCCCCGCAACCGCGTCGTCCGGTCGAGCGTCTCATCGTGGTGCACCACCACGCGTCCATCGCTGGAGGGGCGCACGTCGAGCTCGATGCCGTCCGCGCCGAGCCCGACCCCGCGTTCGAATGCCTCGAGTGTGTTCTCGGGTGCGAGCGCAGCACCACCGCGGTGCGCGAACACGAGCGGACGAGGCGAGGTGAAGAAGGCGTGCCGCACGAAGGGGTCCAGTGTAGTTCGGATATGATCCGTGGAATGTCGTCAACCATCCGCACCCTGGGTGAGCTGCGGCGGCAGTACGGGTCGCAGCCACGGACCGTAAAGGAAGAGATTCGCGAGAACCTGGTGCGCAAGCTCCAGGCGGGCGAACGGCTCTTTCCGGGCGTCATCGGCTACGACGACACGGTCATCCCGCAGCTCGTCAACGCCATCCTCTCCCGCCACAACTTCATCCTGCTCGGGCTCCGCGGCCAGGCCAAGAGCCGCATCCTGCGCAGCCTCGTCGACCTGCTCGACGAGGCCATCCCGGTCGTGCCCGGCTGCGAGATCCACGACAACCCGCTCAACCCGATCTGCGGCGCCTGCCGGGCCCGTGTCGCCGCCGAGGGGGACTCGCTGCCGGTGGCTTGGCTCTCACGCGACGAGCGCTACGTCGAGAAGCTCGCCACGCCCGACGTCACAATCGCGGACATGGTGGGCGACATCGACCCGATCAAGGCCGCCCAGGCGGGGCTCAACCTCGCCGACGAGCTGACGATGCACTACGGGCTGCTTCCGCGCGCCAACCGCGGCATCTTCGCCATCAATGAGCTCCCCGACCTCGCCGGCAAGATCCAGGTGGGGCTCTTCAACATCCTGCAGGAGGGCGACGTCCAGATTAAGGGTTACCCCATCCGCCTGCAGCTCGACGTGATGCTGGTCTTCACGGCCAACCCGGAGGACTACACGGCGCGCGGGAAGATCATCACGCCGCTCAAGGACCGCATCGGCTCCGAGATCCGCACGCACTACCCCACCTCGCGCTCGAACGCGGTGTCGATCACGGCTCAGGAAGCGTGGACGAACCGGCCCGGCCTCAAGCTCGAGGTGCCGGACTACGTGCGCGAAGTGGTGGAAGAGGTGGCGTTCCAGGCGCGGGCCGACCGCAAGATCGACAAGCGGTCCGGCGTCAGCCAGCGGCTGCCCATCACGACGCTGGAGCTGGTCGTCTCGAACGCCGAGCGCCGCGCGCTCATCAACGGCGAGAAGGTGGTCGTGCCGCGCGTCACCGACCTCTACGCCGCCCTGCCCTCCATCACCGGCAAGTTCGAACTCGAATACGAGGGCGAGCTGAAGGGAGCCGAGACGGTCGCCCGCGATCTCATCCGGTCGGCCGTGGGCCACGTCTTCACGTCGATGTTCGACGGCGTGAACACGCGCAAGGTGGTCGAGTGGTTCGACCTCGGTGGCTCCCTGCCCCTCAGCGACAGCAGCGCCGCCGACGACGTGGTGAAGCAGACGCGCGGCGTGGAAGGCCTCATGGACCTCGCCGAGAAGGCCGGCCTGCCCCCCGGCGCGTCGGCTCCCGCCGTCGCCGCCGCCATCGACTTCGTCCTCGAGGGCCTGACCGCCCAGCGCAAGATCAGCCGCAACGACGACCGCGGCTACACCGCCGACAAGGAACAGCAGACCTCACGCCGCCAGCGGCACAACGAGCCGCCGACCGACGACGACGATTTCCAGCTGCCGGGCGGGAAGAAGAAGCGCTACTACAACTGATCGTCGAGGGCTTCGGACTGCAGGCTCCGGACTCCGGGGTCCCCCGGCTGCAGTCCGGAGGCCCGACCGCGCTGGAAGCCTGAAGTCGGGAGCCTGAAGCCTGATGAAGTATCGCTACACCAAGTTCACCGGCGACCTGCTCGACGAGATCGACATGGAGGATCTCGTGTCGAAGCTCTCCGACCTGCTCCTCTCGAGCGGGTTCGGCAGCCCTCGCGACTTCGATGCCGAGGAGCGGACGATGCAGGCGCTGCACGACGCCATCCTCGACGCGCTCTTCAACGGCGGTGTCCTGCCCGAGGAGACGATCGAGAAGCTGCTCGGCGATCCGGCCGACGGCGACCAGGAGGGCATGCGCTCGAAGCTCGAGGAGCTGATCGACCAGATCATCCAGAAGATGGGCGAGGATGGCTACATCACGCTGCCGCCCGACCTCGACGCCGAGCGCGAGCGACGCCAGGGACGCGGCGACGGCCAGGGGCCGGATCAGCCGCCGCAGACCTTCGAGGTCACCGACAAGGCGCTCGATTTCCTGGGCTACCGGGCACTGCGCGACCTGCTGGGCTCGCTGGGCAAGAGCAGCTACGGCCGGCACGACACGCGCGAACAGGCGACTGGCGTGGAGACCACCGGCGCCCCCAAGCCCTACGAATTCGGCGACACGCTGAACCTCGACCCGGCCAGCACGCTGCTGAACGCCGCGCAGCGCGAGCTCAGGGACGCGCTGGCCGAGCGACGGCCGGCGTCACGCCGCATCAATGTGGCGCACGAGGACCTGATGGTGGTCCAGGGCGAGTACCAGAGCTCCTGCGCCACCGTGCTCATGCTCGACTGCAGCCACAGCATGATCCTCTACGGCGAGGACCGGTTCACGCCCGCCAAGCGGGTGGCACTCGCGCTCGCGCAGCTGATCAAGAACCAGTATCCCGGTGACGCGCTCAATGTGGTCCTGTTCCACGACACGGCCGAGGAGATCCCGCTCTCCGAGCTGGGACGGGTGCGTGTGGGCCCCTACTACACGAACACGCGCGAGGGCCTGCGCCTGGCGCGCCGCATCCTCGACCGGCAGCGCAAGGACATGCGGCAGATCATCATGATCACCGACGGCAAGCCGTCCGCGCTCACGCAGCCCGACGGGCGCATCTACCGTAATGCCTTCGGCCTCGACCCGTTCGTCGTCACCGAGACGCTGCGCGAGGTGGCCGCCTGCCGGAAGAGCAACATCATGATCAACACCTTCATGCTGGCGCGCGACTACGACCTGGTCAGCTTCGTCCGCCGTGTCGCCGACATGTGCAAGGGCAAGGCGTACTTCACGACGCCGTACACGCTCGGCCAGTACGTCCTCATGGACTACATGGACAAGAAGACGAAGACCATCCACTGATTGCCAATCGCGAATCGCTAATCGCTGAAGTGAAGACGGATTCCTGCGTTCACACAGTCTGCCTTCAAATCAGCAATTGGCAATTGGCGATTAGCGATGTCCTCTGATGTCTGACCTCCTCCCCCTCTTCCCGCTCCCCTCGGTGGTGCTGTTCCCGGGCGTCTTCCTGCCGCTCCACATCTTCGAGCCGCGCTACCGGGCGATGGTCGCCGATGCGCTGGCCACCGACCGCCTGATCGGGATGACGCTCCTTCGCGACGGCTGGGAGGACGACTACGAGGGACGACCGCCGGTGTTCGAAGTGGGCTGCACCGGGCTGATCACACACTGCGAGAAACTGCCCGACGGACGCTACAACCTCATCCTGCGCGGCATGGACCGGTTCCGTATCCTCGGCGAGGACCATTCCCGGTCCTACCGGCGCGCCGTGACCGAGGCGCTGCGCGAACCCGACCTGACCAGGGAAGACCGTGCGCGCCTCAAGCAGCAGCGCACCCGGATCGAGTCGCTCATCTCGCCCTCCGAACAGGGCGACGGCATCGACCCCCGTGCCGCCTCGGCCCTGTCGGACGACGACCTCATCAACGCGCTCGCGCAATACCTTGAACTCGAACCAATCGAGCGTCAGGCACTGCTCGAGCAACCGGCCGTCACCCGCCGCGCCGACGCCCTCATCGAGCTGCTCGAGATGAAGAGCCTGCTCGCCCGGCACCCGTCCTCCTCCCCGCACGCGCACTGAGGCGGGCCGGCCGCCGACCCGAGGGTATGATGTGCGCTCATCGCACCAGACCGGACAACGCCCATGCCCTCACCTGACCTGCTCGCGCAGCTGTCGGCGCACGCCTCGCTCGGAGCCGTGCCACGCCACGAACTCGAATGGCTGGCCGCACACGGCGTGCCGCGGGCGTTCGCGGCGGGCGACATCCTTACCCGGGCCGGAGGCGCAACCCCGGAGGGGCTCTTCATCCTCTTCACCGGCCACATCGTCATCCACGTAGACCGCGGAGCCGGGCCGAAGAAGGTGATGGAGTGGCGCGGCGGCGATGTGACCGGCGTCCTGCCGTTCTCGCGGATGACGTCGCCCCCCGGCGACACCCTCGCTCTCGAACCCACGACGTCGCTGCTCATCGAGCGGCACCTGCTCCGGGAAATGACCCGGGAGTGCTACGAGGTGACCGGCGTCCTCGTGCACAAGATGGTGGACCGCGCGCGTCAGTTCGCCTCGAGCGACTTCCACGACGAGAAGATGGCGTCGCTCGGCCGCCTGTCCGCCGGTCTCGCCCACGAACTGAACAACCCCGCCGCCGCCATCGAGCGGACCTCCGCCCTGCTCGAGGACCGGCTCGACGAGGCAGAGCAGGCGACGCTGCGGCTCGGATCGGCGCGGCTGACGGATGCCCAGCTCGCGGCCGTGGAGCGGATCCGCAACGCGTGCCTGGCCAGGCCGGCCGGCGGCGTGCTGTCGCCCATCCAGCAGGCCACGCGCGAGGACGCCATCGGTGACTGGCTGGCCGAACATGGCCTCGACCAGGCGCTCGCCCTCCAGCTCTCGGACACCGCCGTCACGATCGACTCGCTGAACCAGATCGCCGACGCGGTGGAGGGACCGTCGCTCGACGCCGTGCTGCGCTGGGCCGCCGCCGGGTGCTCGGTGCGGGCCCTGGCGTCGGAAATACAGGACGCAGCCACCAGGATTTCCGGCATCGTCGCCGCAGTGAAGGGTTTCACGCACATGGACCAGGGACGGTCCTCGGAAGTCGACCTGTCGTCCGCCCTGGCCAACACGGTCGTCGTCCTGCGTTCGAAGGCCAGGACGCGGAAGGCGGAGGTGGCGCTCGACGTGCCGGACGACCTGCCGCGCGTATGCGGATATGTGGGTGAGCTGAACCAGATCTTCGCGAACCTGATCGACAACGCACTCGATGCAATTCCCGACGGCGGTCGCGTGCGCGTCTGGGCCGCGCGCGAGCGCGACCACGTGGTGGTGCATGTCGCCGACAATGGACCGGGCATCCCGAAGGAGATCCAGGACCGGATCTTCGACCCGTTCTTCACGACCAAGCCGGTGGGGCTCGGGACCGGGCTGGGGCTGGACATCGTGCGGCGGCTGCTGCGGCACAACGAGGCACAGGTGGAGCTCACGACCGAGCCGGGCCGCACGGACTTCATGGTGACGCTGCCGGTGGCGGGCGCCGAGAGCGGGGACACACACGCATGAACAAGCCATTCCTGATGGTGGTCGACGACGACCCGCAGGTGCTCGCCGCCATCCGTCGAGATCTCCGTTCCCGCTACGGCTCCACCTACACGGTGGTGAGCGCACAGTCCGGGGAACAGGCGCTCGAGAGTGTCCGCGAGCTCAAGGCTCGTGGTGACGCACTCGCACTGGTCGTCTCGGACCAGCGGATGCCGGGAATGCAGGGCACTGAACTGCTGGCCCGCACGCGCGAGTTTCACCCGCTGGCCCGGCGCCTCCTGCTCACCGCCTACTCCGATGTGCATGCGGCGATCACGGCCATCAACGACGCACATGTGCACCACTACCTGCAGAAACCATGGGATCCGCCAGAGGAGCGGCTCTTCCCCGTGGTCGACGATGAGCTGGATGCCTGGCAGGCCGAGTACCTGCCCGAGGCGAAGGGGCTGCGCCTGGTGGGGCACCAATGGGCGCCGCGATCGCACGCAATCAAGGACTTCCTCTCTGCCAACCTGATCCCGTTCCGGTGGCTCGACGTGGACCACCATCCGGATGCAGGCGGACTCCTCGACGCCGCCGGGGTGGAGGCGTCGGCCCTGCCGGCGCTCTTCTTCGAGGACGGCAGCGTGCTGCAGGATCCGGAACCGCGTGTAGTGGCCGAGCGGCTCGGGCGTTCGCTGACCGCGGGCTCGAACCTCTACGACCTCGTGATCGTCGGTGCCGGCCCGGCCGGGCTCGCCGCCGCGGTCTACGGCGCCTCGGAGGGCCTGAAGACCCTGATGATCGACTGTCACGCACCTGGCGGGCAGGCCGGCAGCAGTTCGCGCATCGAGAACTACCTCGGGTTTCCCACGGGTGTGAGCGGCAGCGAGCTGACCCGACGCGCCATCCTGCAGGCCGAGCGGCTCGGTGCCGAATTCATCGTGCCGCTGGAAGTGGCGAGTGTCGGTGTCGACGGCGGCTACAAGCGGCTCACGCTCCGCGACGGACGCGAGGTGGTGACGCGTACGATCGTGGCCGCCACCGGCATGTCGTACCGCGAGCACACGGCGAACGGGGTGGCCGAGCACACGGGCGCTGGCGTCTACTACGGGGCCGCCACGACCGAGGCGCCGTCGGTGGCCGGCAAGCGGGTGTTCGTCATCGGCGGCGGCAACTCCGCCGGCCAGGGGGCACTCTACCTGGCGCGGTATGCACGCGAGGTACACGTCGTCATCCGTCGCGAATCGCTGGCCGACACGATGTCGCAGTACCTGATCGACCAGCTCGCGAAGACACCGAACGTCCACCTGCGGCCACGCACCGAAGTGGCGGGCGTCGAGGGTGATGGACACGTGGAACACATCGCCCTGACGTCGACCGACTCCGCTGCCGCGGCGGTCGAGGACGCCGACGCCGTGTTCATCTTCATCGGCACGCGGCCGCGGAGCGACTGGCTGCCGGCGTCGGTGCTGCGCGACGCACGGGGGTTCGTGCTCACGGGCCGCGACCTCATGGCACATGACGACTTCGCCAGGGTGTGGAAGGAGTCGCGCCAGCCGCTGCTGCTCGAGACGAGCGTGCCCGGCGTCTTCGCCGCCGGGGATGTGCGGGCCGGTGCGATGAACCGCGTGGCGGCCGCCGTGGGCGAAGGCTCGATGACCGTCCGCCTCGTGCACGAGTACCTGGCGCTCACCTGAAGCCGGGGTGCCGACCCGCGCCTCCTCAGGCCGGGTTGGCGGCTCTGGCCAGCGTGAGCGCGAACCCGTCCGCCGCCCACTGGCCGGCCAGGTCGAACCCGGCCGCGGCGAGCAGCGTCTCCACATCCGGCAACCGGTACTTGTGGGAGCTCTCCGTCCAGATGAAGTCGCCGGGTTCGAAGAGCAGGTCGAGCGGCGCCGCAGGCACCGTGACACGCTGGCGGTGCAGGCTCACGAGGTGCATCTCCACACGTGATGCCGCGGCGTTCCACACCGCGCGGTGGCCAAAGCCGGCGAGATCGAACGTCGCGTCGAGGTCGCGGTTCAGCCGCAGGAGCAGGTTCCTGTTGAAGGCCGCCGTCACGCCGAGCGGGTCGTCGTAGGCCATCAGCAGCTCGGACTCGGGCTTCACCAGGTCGGTCCCGAGCAGCAGCCCGCCCTGGCCTGGCAGCGCACGGCGGATGCTCCGCAGGAGTTCGCGTGCCTCGTGCCCATCGAAATTGCCGATGTTCGATCCAAGGAAGACGACGAGCGGCGTGCGGCCCTGCCAGCGCGACCGGACATCCGACAACCCCTCTTCATACGTGGCGTGAACCCGCTCGACACGCAGCCCGGGGTCGAGCGACAGCGTCCGCTCGGCCAGCAGCAGCGCGTCGCGCGATACGTCCACGAGGGCGGTGTCGACCTGCGGCAGCTGACGGCCCGCGAGCAGCGTCAGCAGCTTCTCGCCGCTGCCAGGCCCGAGTTCCAGCACCGTGTCGACAGCACCGCAGACCGCGTGAATCTCGGCAGCATGGCGGCGCAAGAGTGCCATCTCGGTCCGCGCCACGGCGTACCAGGGCAGGTGGCAGATCGCCTCGAAGAGTGCCGAGCCCAGGTCGTCATAGAGCAGGTGGGTCGGCAGCTGGCGCGGCGTCCGGTTCAGGTGCTCCGCGACCAGCTGTGCGAGCGCCTGGCGGTGTCCGTCAGCGCGTTCGGGCACAGCGGAACGTCGCGTAGACATACGGATACCTGGCTCTGAACCAGTTCCGGAAACTGGGCCTGATCAGTTCGCGCGCGGTGACCGTGGAGCCGCCCTTCAGCACGAAGTGGTCGCCATCGAAGAAGTCCGCGGAGTACTCCGGGTACGACGCCATCGACCGGAAGCCCGGAAAGGGCTGGAAGGGCGTGCTGGTCCACTCCCAGCCGTTGCCAACCAGGTCCTCGACACCCCAGGCGCTCGCACCCGCCGGGTGGCTCCCTGCGGGTAGCGGATCGAATGACGTGAAGTCGAACGCGCCGTGGCGCGTCGACGGCGCGTCGTCTCCCCACGGGAAACGGCGCTCCCCGGACGGGCTCCCGTAGGCGGCGCGCTGGTACTCGGCTTCGGTCGGGAGGCGGGCACCACGCCACCGGGCGAACGCGGTCGCCTCCGCAAGGCTGACGTACACGGGCCAGGCTGGAGGCAGCGGGATCCGCCCGAACATCCCGCGCCAGAACCAGGCCGTGCCGTCGCGCTCCCAGAAGAGGGGTTGTTCGCGGGCTTCGGCGCGGAGCCACTGCCAGTCCGGCTCCGACCACCAGCGGGGGTCTGTGTATCCGCCCGACTCGACGAAAGCCAGGAACCACGCGTTCGTCACGTCGTGCCGGTCGATGCTGAAGGCGGGCACCGACACGCGGAATTCCGGATGCTCGTTGTCCCACCCGAATGGGCTCGACTCACGCGACACACCGAGTGTCGCCATCCCCTCCGGCACGTCGACCCAGTCCGGCGCCGGGACCGTACCGGCAGTCGTCGGGGCGTAGCCCTTCGGGCTTGCCTTCTCTGCGAACGGCAGCCGGTGCCACATGTAGAGGAGCGTCTCCTGGTGCATCTCCTCGTGTTCGAGGATTGCGAACACCGCCTCCATGCGGTCGAGCAGCGGATGTCCGGGCCGCTCCAGCGACGCAGACTCGAGCGCCGCCGTGACGCGGCGGTCGGCTTCCTCGGCGAACGCGATCACCTCGTTGCGGTCGGGCCAGGCCTGGCTGCGCGCGCCCGGGGCGTGGACGTCCGACTCGTGCGGATCGATGCCCCTCGCAAAGAGCGCCTCCAGGCGGGCGTCGATCCCAGGCTCGCCCAGGGCCTTCTTGACGAGCGTGTTCAGGCTGAAGCCGGGCAGGTGCCCTTCATAGAACACGATGGGGTGCCTGAGCTCAATCGGGCGGCTGTAGTACGCCTGCTCCGAGAGGAGGCCGAACAGCTCGGCCGAACGCTGCCTGTTCCTCCGGTAACGTGCGATCAGCCTCTCGCGGACTGTCGGGTCAGCGCTTGCCACGGGCCTCAGCCGCGCTCGCGGGCGCGTGCAGGTGTACGCAGCTCTTCCCGGCACTCATCGTTGGTGTCCATCTCCCGTCATGGCGGCCAAGTATAGCCGTCATGCAAACAAGGCTCCCGGTGCAGCCGTCCCCGCCCGATGGCTCAGGCCGTGCGCTTGCGCTGGAGCGCTCTCACGATCTTCTCGCCGTGAAAACGGCCGTTCTCGATGAAGATGGCGCCCGTGTCGAGCCCGCCGACGAGCCCGCCGGCCACGAACACGCCCGTCACGCTGGTCTCCATCGTCTCGGGATCGAAGATTGGCTCGCGCCGCTCGCCGAGCGTCACGCCGGTGCGCTCGAGCAGGTCGAAATCCGGGTGGTAGCCGGTCAGCAGCAGCACCGCGTCGGCCTGCACTTCGGTCTGTGCGCCGTCCTTCAGCTCGATCACCGCGGTCGTGGGGCGGATTTCGACGACGCGCGACTCGAAGTGGGCGATGACGGATCGCTCCTTGATGCGGTTGTCGATGTCGGGCCGGATCCAGTACTTGATGCGGTCCGAGAGTGTGGCGCCGCGATGCACCAGCGTCACCTGGGCCCCGGCCCTGTAGAGTTCGAGCGACGCGATGGCCGCCGAGTTCTTGCCACCCACGACGAGCACGTGCTGACGGTAATGCGCGTGCGGATCGCCGTAGTAGTGCTTCACGTGCGGCAGTGTCTCGCCGGGAATGCCGAGTTCGTTCGGCTGGTCGTAGTAGCCGATGGCGAACACGACGGCCCTGGCCTTCCGGCCCTGGCGGACGCCGCGGTCGGAGCGGCTGTCCACGATGAAGACCCGTTCGCCCTCAACGGCATCCTGCGTGATTCCCAGCACCTCCTCGCCGAACGCGATCGGGATCCGGTACGCGTCCACCACGCGGCGGTAGTAGCGGAGCGCCTCGTGCCTCGTCGGCTTCTCGTAGGGCGTGACGAACGGCAGGCGCCCGATCTCGAGCAGGTCGGGCGTGGTGAAGAAGGTCATGCCCGGAGGGAAGTTGAAGATGGAGTTGACCAGCACTCCCTTCTCGATCACCTCGTAATCGAGGCCGGCTTCGGACGCCGCAATGCCGACGGCGAGGCCGGCGGGGCCGGCCCCCACGATGAGCAGGTCACGAACGGACATGCATGACATTCTAGGCGGTCCACCGCGCCTTCATCGCCCAAGGGCCGCCTTTCATCCGATTCGCGGCAGGCATCGCCGGGGTTCGCCCTAGAATCGGGACCGGTCATGTGATGAAGGAGTTCCTCAGGCTCGCACGCATCGTGGTCGCTGCCGCCGCCGCCGTGCTGTTGTTCTTCGGGTCGTTCGGCCGGGCGGGCTGGAGCAACATCGTGATGGACGCGGGCGTGGCCCTGCTGTTCTCGGTGCTGATCGGCGTTCCAGCGCAGCTCCTGCTGCCTCGCCTCGGTCCATTCATCTTCAGGCGCACGACGCCGCCGCTGAACTGGATCCTCCTGATCGCCACGATGATGGCGATTGCCACGGTCGGCAGCCTGGCGGCCATCGCGGTCCTCATTGCGCTGGGCCTCCTGGCGCCCGAGGCGTTCCCGGGCTTCCTCGTGAGCGCCCTGCGCGTGTCCATGGCCATCAGCCTCACGTTCGGCGTGGGCATCACGCTCTACGAGCGCATGCGGCACCGGGCCATCACCGCGGAACTGGCGCTGCGGACCAAGGAACGGGACGAAGCCGACGCGAGGCGCATGGCAAGCGAGGCGCGGCTCGCATCCCTCGAAGCCCGCGTGCAGCCGCACTTCCTGTTCAACACGCTGAACTCGATCGCGGCATTGATCCCCCAGGATCCGGCTGGTGCCGAGCGCATGACGGCCAGGCTCGCGTCACTCCTCCGCTCGTCGCTCGACGATGCCGACTCGCCGCTGGTCGCCCTGGGCCACGAGGTGCAGAGCACGCGGCACTACCTCGAGATCGAACAGGTCCGCTTCGGCGATCGGCTCCGCTTCACCATCGACGTGCCCGAGGTGCTGTCCCGCACCCCGGTCCCGCGGTTCGCGCTCCAGACGCTTGTGGAGAACAGCGTGAAGTACGCCGTCTTCCCCAGGCGCGAGGGCGCCCACATCCGGATCACCGCGGACGGCTCGCCGGGACGGGTGCGCATTGCCGTCGAAGACGATGGGCCTGGTTTCGATGGGGACCACGACCTGCCACACCACGGCCTGTCGCTGCTGCGCGAGCGGCTGGCGCTGGCGTATGCCGGTGGGGCATCGCTGCTCGTGGAGAGCCGCCCTGCGCACAGTCGGGTGCAGATCGAGGTGCCCGCGTGATTCGCGCCTATCTGGTCGATGACGAGCGGCTGGCCGTGGACCGGCTGACGCGGATGCTGCTGCAGACCGGCCGTGTGCAGGTCGTTGGCAGCAGCACCGATCCCGAGGTGGCGCTCGGCGAGCTGGCAGCCGCGCGGCCCGACGTGCTGTTCCTGGACATCCAGATGCCTGGCCTGACCGGCTTCGACCTGCTCGAGCGCCTCGATGCCTCCATCCCGGTGATCTTCACGACGGCATACGACGAGCACGCCCTGCGTGCGTTCGCCACCAACTCCATCGACTACCTGCTCAAGCCCATCGAGGTGGATCGGCTCGACCAGGCCCTCGACAAGCTGGCCCGGCTGACCCGGGCCCCAGGACCGCAGGCCGACGTCCGGGCGCTGGCGCGTGAACTGGCTGCGCAACTGGCACCGTCACGCCGGCTCGATCGCCTGGCGTCGCGCGCGGGCGAAAGGACCACGCTGCTTGACGTCGCCCGGATCTCGCACGTCATCGCGCGGGACAAACTGACGTTCGCCGTCGTGGGAGGGCGGGAGCACGTGGTGGACCAGACGCTCACGCAGCTCGAGGGGCTGCTCGACCCGCGACGGTTCGCGCGCATCCACCGCTCGACGATCGTCAACCTGTCGTTTGCGCACGAGCTGCACGCCGACGTCGACGGCGGCGTGCTGCTGCGGCTGCGGGATGAGGCACGGACGGAGCTGTCCGTGGCGCGGGACCGCGTCCGGGAGCTGAAGGACCGCCTGGGGATCTAGCGGACGGTGACCTTCCAGTAGGCGTTCGTCCAGCAGCACTGGTCGGCCGAGGCGCTGTCGATGTTCCCGAAGGTGTCGACGCGGGCCCGCACGGTGTACTCACCAGGCGTGCTGAAGGTGGCGGTGGTCTCGACCGTACCCTGCGACTCCTTCACGGAGGTTCGTGCGGGTGCGAACGTGACGGACGAAACCGGCCCGGCATGCACGAACCAGGTGATGTTCATGCTGGGTACCAGGTCGCGCTTTACCGGCACCGGCTCCTTCTCGTGCACGGCATCGTCGTGCACGACCAGGCGGAGCGGCACGGGCACGCCGACCTTGGCCTGGACCGGCGTCTGGATGCCGGACGGCCCCCGCCCCGAGGGGCCTCCCTGGGCGAAGCGGACGAGGGGCGGCGTGGAGCCCATCGCCATCGGCCAGCTCAGCTGGTAGGCAGCCGCCTTGGCGCGGGCCGGCACCGAGAACACCTGCCCCTGATAGCGGAGCGTCCACACCACGTCGCCGGCGTAGTTGGCAGGGACCGTCACCGTGAAGGCGCCCCGCTCGCGCTCGTAATTGTTCGTGATGGTGGGACGCGGGGCCGGCTTCTTCGCGGCCGCGTCCCCCGTCTGCACGCTGGCGACACCGGCCGTGGCCCCGCCAACGCCGATCGAATCCGGCGCCGGCACGGGGAAGACCGTCGGCTGGCGACCGTCGAACTCCTTCGGGGTGACCACGTTGTCAGGGCCGATGGGAATCTCGACGGTGCGCTTGAACTGGTTCGAGAACCCGAAGGACAGCGTGACCGTGCCATCCGGGTTCGCATACCAGCCGTCGAAGAACGGGGCGACGCGTGCCTTCTCGGGGTTCATCGGTGCCAGCGGCCGTGGCACCTGAGCCTGCAGGGGCGCCGCCGACGCCATCGCCAGGGCGAACAGTCCGATACACAACACACGTCGCATCACAATGCTCTCTCCACGCCTGCCGAACGGGCTCACTGCTGTTGCTGCTGCTGGGTCCTGCCGGCCGCGGCGCGCTTCTCGCGTTCGGCCACGATCTGCTTGTACCCCGCGTCATCGAGGTGCGTGACCGCGATCCACCCGTGCGACATCTCGTCCGTCGTGCGGCTGCCACCGCCCACCCACTGATCGGGATCGGGGTTGCCCTTGTTGTTGGCCGTGTTGTCGTAGTACCCGGTGAGTACCAGGACCGAGCCGGTGGGGATGAGCGGGGCGTAGTCGTCCTGGTAGACGTGGCTGGTGTGCCACGCGTTGGTCCAGTTCGAGATCGAGCTGAGCATGGTGAGCTTGCCGGTGGTCGGGTCGAAGAGTTCCGCCGTCATGCCGACGAGGCGGGCGTGCCCGTGCGGCTGGAAGCTGTCGATGCGCACCGGGTGATCCCAGGAGTGGAACCCCTGCGTCATCGCGGTGCCATGGGGCGGAATCTCGAGTTCTCCGCCCTTCATCAGCAGCGAGTAGGACTTGAGATCCTGCCGGAAGCGCGACTTCTCCTTGTGATCCGCGGGATAGAGCCAGATGCCCAGTTCGACCACGTCGCCGGCGACTTCCTCGCCGAAGGGCCAGTAGTGGACGTCCCACTTCACCATCGCGTTGGCGGGCAGCGTGCGGCAGGCATCGGTCGGGATCACCTCGCCGGTCTTGCCCGAGGCGTATTCAGAGACCCGCTCCAGCAGCGCATACTGCCCGGTCGTCGCGTCGGGCACCATCAGGTCGCTGTTCGCGTGGTGCGTGCCCGGGCGTCCCTTCACCGAGGGGCGCACGGAAATGGCCCTGATGCAGCGATCGGTGGTCGTCCCCACGGGGACGATGGGGCGCCACCAGCGGTCCTGGCCGCGGGCGGGGAGATCGTAGGGCTTCGTCCTGACGATCACGTCGGGCTGGCCGAAGCGGTCCTCGTAGGCCCATTTGGTGCCGTCGGCCCACTTCACCGGGGGCGGCATGTCGGCCGGGTTGCCCTGCAGCGCGCCGCCGTCCACCCATTTCGCGATGGTGGCGATGGCCTGGTCGCTCAGTCGCAGGTCGTCCTTCAGCTGCTGGATCCCAACCTTGTCGTAGCGGTACGGCGGCATCTCGCCGTCCTGCACCTTCTGCTTGATCGAGCGCGCCCAGGGGCGCACGTCCTGGTAGTTCAGCAGGGACATCGGTGCCGAGCCGCCCGGTCGGTGGCACTCCTGGCAGCTCTTCTGGAGAATCGGCGCCACATCCTTCGTGAAGGTCACGGCGTTCGCTGCCGTCTGGGCCGAGGCGGGCGTGGCGGCGACGATGGACGCGAAGATCAACGGGACGATCGTCTTTCTCATGGGTTCACCTATGTCGGCATCAACCAGGGCCAGTGGGAGCCAGCACGGTGGCTCACCTGACCGTTCGGCAGTGGAGGATAGCCGAACTCCTGGAGACAAACATTGCGATTTTCTTAGATCGACACTGGGAACCTGGACGCTGGAACGCAGAACGTGGACGTCAGAAGCCGGGAAGGCGGGAGGGCGTTACACACGTCTGAGTTCTGACTTCCGCGTTCTGACGTCGGGGCGATTTGGCCATTGGCCGCACCGGGTGCCCGTTCACCCCCGCAATCGGCCAGCTCACCGGAACATTATTCCGGCAAACCTTGCTTCTACTATGATTTACGGCAATTCGTGGTACCCAGGTGGTACCACTCCGCATTTACAGGAGACGACACGAATGCACGCGCCCATCAAGTACTTCGAGAAGGGGCTGTCCATCGCGGCGAACGGCGCATGGGCGGTGTTCAGCACGCTGAACAAGATCAACCACAACCCCTCCTTCACGCCGAAGTGGTCCGACAAGCCGCTGCAGAAGTCGTATCAGAAGACGAAGCCGCCGCTCGGCTGGCCGCGCGAGACCGACTCGCTGTGCCCCGTGTGCACGCGTGAGGCGCGCCAGGAGATCCTCGACGGGAAGAAGGACGTCAGCGTCCTCCTGAACGAGAAGGTCGGCGAGATCAAGGCAACGATTCTCGAGCGCGACGGCAAGATCCTGATGGTGAAGGATTGCCCGATTCACGGCCACTTCGAGGACGTGATGGCGATCGACACCGAGTTCTTCAAGCACCTCGAGTCGGTGTTCCCGGGCCGCGACATCCGCGCGCACAACGACGAGAAGCTGCACAACCACGGCAGCAGCACCATCCTGCACGGCCGCGGGTCGGTCCTCACGGTGGACCTGACCAACCGCTGCAACATGATGTGCGACCCCTGCTTCATGGACGCCAACCAGGTCGGCTTCGTGCACGAACTGAGCTGGGAGGACATCAAGCAGGTGCTCGACAACGCGATCAGCATCAAGCCGAAGCGGC
>WBZO01001607.1_pt1 | contig 34044 bp, 26 predicted proteins | sample 5204261 | NCBI WGS metagenome assembly WBZO01 (sample SAMN12412400, study PRJNA552823) | activated sludge metagenome | isolation source: activated sludge from anammox sidestream of wastewater treatment plant... | place: USA: North Carolina | collected 2017-09
TCTTCGGTGATGCTTGCCCGTACTGCGGCTTCAAAGCGCTCCCGAAGTTCAGGCACCAGCTTGACAGGCAGAGTGAGACCTGCTGCTTGGTTGTGCCCTCCGAAATTTAACAATAAATCCTGACAGGATTTTATCGCTTGGTAAATGTTGAAGCCCGGCACCGACCGGGCAGAGCCAACGGCTAAGCCGTTTGATTCGGTCAACAGGATGGTGGGCCGGTGGAATTGCTCAACCAGGCGGGCAGCAGCAATGCCAATCACCCCTTTGTGCCAATCATTTTTAAACAAGAGAATGCTGCGCAACTCCTGCCAGTTGGGAAGGGCTTCGAAGTGCTTGGCAGCTTCCTCCCGGATGTTTTGGTCGTGCTCTTTGCGAAGGCGGTTGCGGTGGCTGAGTACCCGTGCGTTGTCGTGTGCCACTGTTTTCTCCTGCGAAAGCAAGAGCTTGACAGCCCGGTCGGCATCTGCCAGCCGCCCCGCGGCATTAATGAGTGGCGCTAGCCCGAATACAATGTCACTGATGGAGAGAGGGAGGGACTTCCCGCTTTGGCTAATGAGTGCATTCAGGCCGGAACGCTTCGTGCAGTTCAGTCGGTTGAGGCCAAAATGTGCTAACACCCTGTTCTCTCCGGTTATCGGTACGATGTCGGCTGCAATGCTCAGCACGAGTAAATCGAGGAGATCGTGCAGTTCTTCCTGCTGCAAATTATTTTTTTGTAAAAAAGCCTGTATTAATTTGAATGCCACGCCACACCCGCTCAACCCCTTGAAGGGGTAGGGGCAATCAGGCCGCAGCGGGTCAAGCACAGCTACTGCCCCGGGCAAGGCTCCGTCCGGAAGGTGGTGATCGCAAATAATAAAATCAATGCCCAGCAGCCGAGCTTTCGCAACCTGCTCCCTGGCCTGGATGCCGCAGTCCATCGCTATGACCAGGGAAATGCCATGACTGTCAGCATAGTCTATCCCAGCGAAGCTGATGCCGTAGCCCTCATTGTACCGATTGGGAATGTAGTAGTAGAGTTCGGCGTGCCTCTTTGACAGGAACTCATACATCATGGCGACGGAGGTAGTACCATCCACATCGTAATCGCCGTAAAGCAAAATTCGCTCTTTACATGCCAGAGCTTTGGACAACCTGCTTACTGCTACCTCCATATCCTTCATCAGGAAGGGGTCGTGGAGTTGGGATAAATTCGGCCGGAAAAAAACTTTGGCTTCTTCGTAAGTGGTGATGCCGCGCTGGACAAGCAAACGGCACAGGAGAGGATGAATTTTCAACGCCTCTTGAAGTTGTTGTACGGCAGTTTCATCGGTGGAGAGGAGGGACCAGCGTTTTCTCATGTTCGGGGTGTTTTGTTCTTCGTGTGAAGATAAACCACCGGGAGGAGAAATCCTACCGCTCTGTTGTTTTAAAAAAAAGAGGCTGCCGGAGCGGATCCAGCAACCTCTTTCAATAAAAGTGGCAAAATCAATCCACAATTATCTTTTTAAAAACAGCCTGTTTACCGGCTTTTACCTGGAATACATACAGGCCTGCCGGAAGTTGGTCAAAGAAAAACTCCTTTCTTATTTGCCCGGTTCGGAAATCTACTTTTTCAAAAAGCAGATGTTGACCCAGGATATTCGTCAGGGTGAGTTCCAAATCCTGCTGCGGTTTGCCTGTAAGGACTAAGCTGAAGTAGCCGCTGTTCGGATTGGGGAAAACGCTAAACTCTCGAATGCCTCCATTTTCTTCCACTGCGCTAATGGTAAATGTCACAATCTGGGTGGCTGTCGAAAATCCGCAATCATTGCTGGCAGTCATCGTAACGGTATATTCTCCTTCCACCTGATAGGTGTGCTCAGGATTTTGCTCGTCACTCGTCTCCCCGTCGCCGAAGTCCCAGAAATAGCTGGTGGCTCCGGATGAATTATTCGTAAAAATAACCGTGTTCATGTTTAGTTGGGCGGTGAATTCTGCATTTGGCGTGCCGCCGACTGAAATGTAGGCAATAGCAGTAAAAGTATCTGCTCCTTGCGCATTGGAGGCGGTTAGTATTACGTCGTAAACACCCGGTTCGTTGTACACGATTACCGGGTTTTCTTCGATTGAAGCTGAGGGGGTACCCCCTGGGAACTCCCAGGATAAATCAATGGCGTTTTTAGAAGAAAGATTTTTGAATGTCACTTCAAAGGGTGCGCATCCCGAAGTCGTATCTGCTGAAAATGCAGCGACTGGGCCTTGTGTTGCAATCACGACAAGTTGTGCAGCCGAAACGCTGCCACAGTCACTGGTAGCTGTGAGCGTAACGGTAAAGGCTCCGTCTGTAGCATACAGGTGGGAGGGACTCTTCTCGACACTCGTCTCCCCGTCGCCGAAGTCCCATAAATAGCTATTGGCATTAGAAGAGGTGTTTGTAAAATCAACCTGATTGTCGTTTTGAATAAAACTAAAACTGGCAGCCGGCACTCCAAGCACTGTGATGTAACCGCTAAGGCTCAGCGTATCTTCTCCTGCTGAATTGGACACAGTGAGCGTTACGTCGTACACACCAAGTGAGTCGTAGGTAACGACGGGGTTCGAATCCGTAGAAACAGATGGAGTTCCTCCCGGAAACTGCCAAGCGTAGTTGGTGGCATTTGCAGAGGATTCATTGGAGAACTGCACTTCAAAAGGCTGGCAGCCTTCTGTTTGTGCAGCGCTGAAGCCTGCTGAGGGTGGTGTGACGATGGTAAATTCACTGCTCACAGTGGCAGAGCCACAATCGTTTGTAGCAGTCAGAGTGACTTTATACACTCCGTCTGCCTGGTAGGTATGAGATGGATTTTCCTCTGTACTGCCTTCCCCGTCGCCAAAGTTCCATTCGTAGCTCGTGGCATTGGTAGTGTTATTTGAAAAGCTCACCGTTGTTTGGCTCACTGCCCCGCTGAAATCCGCATCGGGCACTGTATTTACGACAACGAGACCAGGATATGTCACGGTGTCGCTGCCTGCGGCATTGCCTGCGATCAGCGTAGCAGTGTAGATGCCTGGTTCTAAATACGTTATGACCGGGCTGGTTTCTGTCGAAGAAGAGGGGGTGCCACCGGGGAAACTCCACTGGAAAGTGGTTGCATTGGAGGAAGATTCGTTGTTGAAATTCACTATTGCCGGCGCACAATCTACTGTGCTGCTCGCAGAAAAGTCGGCAACAGGGAGCGATAAGACCGCAACTGTTTGGGTGCTCGTCGTGGAGCCGCAGGCGTTGGTGGCGGTCAGAGTTACGGTGTAAGACCCGTCTTGTGCGTAGGTGTGAACCGGATCAACGGCTGTACTATTCTGGCCGTCGCCAAAATGCCAGGAATAGGTCGTAGCTCCGGTAGATTGATTGACAAATGAGGTGGTAAGCAAATTGGAAGATTGGGTAAAGCCCGCAGTAGGCACGGAGTTGACGACAATGAAATCTGTTTGAGTAATAGTGGATTCACCTAAGGCATTGGATACCGTTAGGGTGACGGTGTAGGTGCCCACTGCATTGTAAGTGACCATAGGATTCTGGGAAGTCGAGCTGGAAGGATTGCCACCAGGGAAACTCCAACTCCAGGTGGTCACATTGGAAGATGATTCATCCTGGAATTGTACGGTGAAGGGTACGCATCCCACGGTAGCACCTGCGGAGAAGTTGGCCTGGGGCAGCGAAGTTATAAGCACGTCTTGCGTATAGGTATTTTCCCCACAGGTGTTCGTCGCAGTTAGTGTAACGGTATAGACGCCGTCGCCTGCATAGGTATGGGAAGGATTTTCCTGCGTACTGGTTCCACCGTCGCCAAAGCTCCAGGAATAGCTTGTTCCGTCAATCGTTGTATTTGTAAAATTGACAAGATAAACATTGGTGGCAGCTGTGAACCCTGTTGCCGGCGGTCCGTTAGCCACGACAAAATCCACCATGACCGTCGTGTCGCTACCCGCAGCATTGGAAGCAATTAATGTTACGTCGTATTGGCCGGGGACAGCATAAGTCACCGTCGGATTTTGCGCCGTTGAAGAAGAAGGCTCAGCTCCTGGAAACTCCCAGTAAAAGGAGGTGGCATTGGCAGAAGACTGGTTGTCAAATTGTACCGTCAACGGAACGCAACCCGTGGTTCCAGTTGCTGCAAACCCAGCAGCAGGTGGTGTGACGACGGTCACGTTTTGCGTTGTAGTCACCGTACCACAATCATTCGTAGCGCTAAGCGTGACCGCATAGACACCATCTCCTGCGTAGGTATGCGTAGGGTTCACCTCTACACTCGTTCCGCCATCTCCAAAGTCCCAGGAATAGCTCGTCGCATTGGCCGATGTGTTTGAAAAAGACACCGTGGCGTTGTTTGCAGAAAAAGTAAAACCGGCAGTAGGTGTTGTGTACACCACAATGTAATCGTTCCTGGCCAGGGTATTCTCCCCAGCGGTATTGCTTACCGTCAGGATAGCAGAGTAAGTTCCCGGAGCGTTGTAGGTCACCGTTGGGTTTTGCGCCGTTGAAGAGGAAGGTTCAGCTCCTGGAAACTCCCAGTAAAAAGAGGTAGCATTGGCAGAAGATTGGTTGTTAAATTGCACCGTCAGCGGAGCGCAGCCCGAGGTCACATTGGCTGAAAAGTCTGCCGTGGGCAGCGTAGTGATAATCAGGTTTTGCGTTGTGGTTGCCGTACCACAGCCGTTGGCTGCTGTGAGCGTGACAGCGTAAGTGCCGTCCTGTGTGTAAGTGTGAACCGGATTGACCTGGGTGCTGGTAGCACCATCCCCAAAATCCCAAAGGTAGCTGGTAGCGTTTGAAGAGGAATTTGTAAAAGAAACCGTTGTATTGTCTATGCTGTAGGAGAAACCGGCAACTGCCTGTGGGTCTGCTGTAATGTAATTTGTCAAGGTCAGCGTGTCTGCGCCTGCGGAATTTGCTACAATCAGCGTGACGCTATATGTGCCTGCCGCGTTGTAAACCACAGAAGGATTTGGCTCTGTAGAGGAGGAAGGTGAGCCACCAGGAAACGACCAGTTGTAAGTGGCAGCCCCAGCGGAAGAGGCGCTGTTGAAGTTGACCGTCAGTGCAACACATCCACTCGTGGGCGAAGCAGTAAAGCCTGCTGTCGGTGCTGTCAGGATGGTAACCGTTTGGGTTGCAAGGGCAGTGCCACAATCATTTGTAGCAGTGAGCTTGACAGTGTAGGAGCCGTTGATAGCATAAGTGTGAACGGGGTTGGCTTCTGTGCTGGTGCTGCCGTCTCCAAAATCCCAGAGATAAGAAACAGGGCCAATGCCGTTTGCATTGTCAGTAGTGTTGGTGAAAGTAACCGTATTCCCGTTGACTGTAAAACTGAATCCCGGAATCGGGATGATGCCGATGGTGATGAGATCAGTTTGAGTTATGGAGTTTACCCCGGCAGGATTCATAGCAGTCAAAGTTGCTGAGTAGGTTCCCGGAGAGGGATAAGTTACAACCGGATTTTGATCATTGGACGACGAGGGGACGCCGCCGGGAAAAGTCCACAGCCAACTCGTTGTATTTGGCGTGCTTTGATCCGTGTACTGTACCTGCAAAGAAGGGCAACCCGAAGTAGGACTTGCACTGAATGAGGCCTCGGGAACGGTGTAGACCGGAATAAGGATTGCAAAAACATCCGATCCGCATTCGTTTAGGGCGGTTAAAGTAACGGTGTAAAAACCCTCTTCTATAAAATCGTGGAAGGGGTCTTTTTCCGTGCTGGTAGTCCCATCGCCAAAATCCCAAATAAAACTGGTGGCATCGGGAGAGGACAGGTTGGTAAAGAAGAGCATAGTGCCCAATTGGCTAAAAGCAAAATTAGCCAGGGGCATTGCACTTACCGTGATGTAATCCGCTTTGGTGAGGGTGTTGCTGCCCGCAGCATTTGCCACTGTAAGGGTTACGCTGTAAGTGCCAGGTACCGAATAGACGACAGTCGGGTCTTTCAGGGTGGAGGTGCCGGGTGTACCCCCGGGGAAGGTCCACTCCCAGGAAGTGGGCGAGTTGGAAGACTCGTCAGTAAAAGAAACCGTCATCGGCACGCAGCCAGAGGTCGGGTCGGCAGAGAACTCGGCAATTGGCAGAGCAACACCCGGACAGTAACTCAGACACCAACGCGTCGGAATATACCCTCCAATCTGACTGATGGACTGCGAGGACCAGGTATTGGTGTTCTGAACACTTGGCGCCATGATGTGCGGGCTGTTCTGTGGGTCATGCTGTGCACTGAAGTTGTGCCCGATTTCATGAGCAGTCATTACCCTGAGCAGATTGGCATTCGTGGAAAAATCTTGCAGACAGTGGTAGCGGGAGGGTGTACACACGGAGCCTACCCAGGCAATGCCAATGGTGCTACCTGTGAAATCGCGCCGGGTCCACAGCTCTCCCAGGTCATGTGTCGCAGAAAAACCGTTAGGCCCCCAGTTTGTAAAAGAACTCAACAGCACCTCAGGATCATTGGAACTTGACCAGGGGTCATTGGCTGGAGGAACAACTACGTACTGCTCGACAATGACAAAAAGTACCTCGTCGGGGAATTCATTGTCGTAGTTGTTTTGCACATTATTAATGACTCCCAGATTATGGGCTTCTACTGCCCCAACTGACTGGTAATAGTTGTACATGGACCTGTCAGATGCAATCGCCAACTCTAACTCGTAGCAAGCTCCGGCTTTTTCTACCGGCATATCCGACTCCGGGACGAACGTGCCCTCCCCGTGCTCTTCCATGTATTTCTTCATTTCATCGAAACCGCACTTCAGGTCGGGGCGTGGCTTTACATCGGACGCAGCGTAAACAACGAACCGATCCTTTGGCTGATCAGGCATGAAGTACCAAAGAGGCTCGATGAAGTACATTTCTTCTCCGTCGCTGATAAACCCGTAGAGGAAATTGTGATCTATAGTGAGGGAAACCTTGCTGCTCTGAACACCCGGTAGGTAGCCTCGAAAGGTGATGTTCTCTCCTTTGGGCAGCGTCTTTTCACCGTTTTCAGTCAGAACAGTGCGGATGTAACTCGGGCTGCGGATGTCTTTGGGAGTCAGCCAGACGCCCCAGTTTTTGCTGCCGAACTGGAGGCTGAACTCCATGCCCGCATCTGTATTTTTAACAAAATTGTCGAAGGACTGTACGTCGAACTGGTAAACATCCCAATCGTTGAACTGGATTTCAAGTTCGGGGAAGTTTGCGCTTTTCTGAATGTTCCCCTGAAAAATTGCTTTTTGTGAAAAAAGGCTGTTGAAAGTTACCAGAAACAAGAGTGTGGTAAAATACCGAATCATGCTTTACTGAGGATTAGTTTCAATTTAAAAAGTCAGATTTGAAATTGTTAGCTTCTGGCTTGAAGGGATGAATCTTTGGAGAATCCGCCTGAGGTTATTAGCAGAGAAGAACACAGCGTTTTGAGGGAGTTGGCAAAAGTAGTATTTCACTATATATTTTATAGTGATTTTGCAAATGGTTACCCTTGCCCTGTCGGTTGAGTGACTGTTTTTAAGTTTTTATAAAACAGAAAAAAGGGAAGTTGGTTAAACCGTACCTTGTTCTAAAAAATGTAAATGCTGAAAAGCACCTGAAATATGGTGGCTTCAGCGGACTTCCAGGCAAGAGCCGGTTTGCCTGCTGAAAATAACTTCCCGGCTCAACTTGCATTCTTTGGAGTACTCAGTTCAAGGCCTTGATTTGTTCAAACAACATCTCTTCATCGCCAGGGATGAATTTGCGCTTATGGTGTACGATGTTGCCGTCTTTGTCCAGTATAAAAGTTTGTGGAAGTCCGTTTAACCGGCCGGGCATGATGATGCCAAACTCCTGGTTCAGGTCGTAGAAAGCGGCAAAGGGCCAGTGGCTATCTTCTACTCGTTTGACAAACTGCCCGTAATTTTTGGGAAAGTCAATGGAGATGGCGTACAAGTTGAAATCTGCTTCAGCCTTCCAGGTCTCGTATTTTTCGGAGAGCGCTGCCAGCTCGAGCCGACAGGGGCCGCAGGTTGTCAGCCAAAACAACAGGATAGTCGGCTTGCCGTTTTTTACAAAAGCTTCTGCGGAGTTTAACGTGTCGCCGCCTGCGGTGCGCAGGGCGATGTCATAAGGGAAATTTTGCTGTATCTGATCTGCCTGGCGGGCAGTGCTTATGTAAGGATTTGCGCGGGTGCTGGCAATCGTCATGGCCGGTGCCGGCTCCTGCCCGAATACAAACGCATTCATCGAAACAAAAAATAAAAATGAGATCAATTTGCCCATGTCAGATTATTTTAGATCGAAGGAAAAATAAAGTGTACATTTCGTTTTTAAAAAACCATTGCCACTGCAGGCTTATTGAAAACAATCAATGGGTACAATCTATTTATGCCTCATTTCTTACAATAGTCCGTGCAGATTTAAACTGCCCGTTTAGATTTTGAAAGTTAAAAAAGGTCGTAAAGTTTTGCGTTGCGAAACACCAAAACTTACGACCTATGAGTACCCAATGGATACTGGCGTCAATGTTCGCAAGAATGGATGGCGTTGGCAAATGGTGGCAAAATTTTTTTGTCCTGATTTTTTCCATACAAAGTAGAGTCAACTTCGAGAACCTTGCCCGATATAGTAAATTTAGGAACGTGCCGGAAATACCCAACTTATTTCCGACACGTTCCTTAGCTCAGATGCTAAGTTTGATTTAAATCATCCTGCCGTGCAAAAGGCTTTGAGCTTCGGTGCTGTTGCCTACGACTGATTCTCATTTTCTGCACAGACTATTGTTGTTGCAAAAATCGGTAATTAGCGCAGAACGCTATAAGAAAAAACCGTACCTGCTTCCAAACTCCAAAAGTCCGTGTAGCAGAGCAACTGTTTTTGCCTGGCTAATCAGCAAAGGTTAATTCACGAATACCTACCTTTGTCCTCCAAACACAAAAGCTTGCAGGCTGTAAAGAAGATGCACTTTCATACACACAGGCTTTTTTATTTACTTTTTAAACTATGAATCTGAAAGAATTAGTTGTCGTGACCGGTATGTCCGGCATCCAACGGATTGCAGTTAACCGCAGCAATGGCATGATGGTGGAGGATCTGGATACCGGGAAAATCCGCTTCGCTCCTTCCAGAAAACACCAGTTCTCTCCCCTTGAGAGCATTTCAGTATATACGGATGATGATGACTCAATTGAGCTGAAAGCCGTTCTGCAAAGCATGCTGGACAAAGCGGAAGAGCACCCCCCCGTTTCACCTGATTCAAAACCCGAGGTGTTGAGGGGGTATTTCTCCCTCGTTTTGCCTAATCACGACCGGGACAAGGTACACATCAGCGACATTAAAAAGATCATCCGCTGGTATCATTTCCTGGACGACCGCGGATTCCTGACCATGCCCGAAGAGGTTGCCGCCGACGAAGAAGAATAAACCTCACCACGACATGGCCTTGAGTAAAAATGCGAGGTCTGCCCAAATGGCGGATTTCGCATTTTCGTTTTAAAAATTCGACCCCATTGGGAGGCAGAGCCAAACGGAAAAAAGATACCACGCCTAAACCGGTGGTTTGCCTGGAGAGAAGGCACTTTCCCATCTCACCTATTTCATCTTTTGGCAATCCCTTCGCATCTTCACCCGGAAAACCTGACGAGCCTGTTTTATAAGTTGAATTGTTACCTGCGAAGGCGAAAAAACACCCCCCCTGAAAGGTTATTTAGCAGCAGCAGCCGCCAGTTGACTTTTGGGACAGCCTTGAGCTGGCAAAAAGTGCAGATGGCAAGCCCTGCTTTAAAAGTGATAAGATGAAAAAAATTGCCCGATCTATCCTACTGCTCAGCGCTGCCGCAGCTTTTATCTGCGCCCCCGGCTTTTCAGTCACTGCTGATGGCCAGGATGCCGTGTCGGGGCTGAAAGTGGATGATATAGCTCCCGACTTCCGCCTCAAAAATGTGGATGACCGCATAGTTTCTCTTGCCAGCTATGAAAATGTGGAAGGTTTTATCATCGTTTTTACCTGCAACACCTGCCCCTTTTCGGTGATGTACGAAGGCCGTCTTATTGACTTGCATAAAACCTTTGCCCCCAATGGCTGGCCAGTGATAGCTATTCAGCCTAATGACCCCGAATTCAAGCCAGGTGACAGTTTTGAAGAAATGAAAATCAGAGCCGCAGAAAGAGAATTTCCTTTTGTTTACCTCTTTGACGAGGGGCAAAAAGTAGTTCCGCAATATGGAGCAACACGTACGCCCTGTGTTTTTCTGCTGGACAAAAACAGGAAAGTCCGCTACATCGGAGCCATTGACAACAATCCTCAGGACAGAGACGCCGCGACCAGAAATTATGTCGCCGATGCCATTGTAGCCATGAAATCGGGTAAAGAGCCTGATCCCAATTTTACAAAAACAATAGGCTGCGCAATTAAGATCAGATGAGTGGCAATCCTTCTTTTATGGCAATGAACTTTGTTTGCAAATCAGGCATTTTTGTTGAAAGAGATCAATTCGAATACGCACATAACCAGAAACCATTTTCATTCAACCCTCGACATGGATACAGGCAGGAAATCATTGGAGAAGCCTTCGGGAAAAGCAGTTTCTCTGCTGAAGAGGAACAACGTCGCCGTTTTTATCTCGAAATCAAACATTCGGGAAAAATCGGTTACCAGCCTGCATAAAATCATCCGGGTGCCCAGAAGGATGCTATGGGCCTTTATGCTCGAAGGAGCTGAAACCAGAAAAATGCTGAATACCTTCGCCCGAAAGGGAAAGAGTTATATTCTCATTTCTACCGCTACCGAAACTCCCAGCGAAGAAGAACTCAGGGAAGCCATTTCCCAACTGAAAGACCTGCCCAAATTCCTGCCTTTTGTCGTTTTTATCACCATGCCCGTGCCTGGCATCACCGAGGGCTACGTACTGCTTGCCTTTACCCTCGAAAAATGGTTGGGTCGCCGCTTCAGCCTGCTGCCCACCCAGTTCAGGAAAATTTTTCAAAAAGAGGAAGATAATGAAGGTGAAAATGACGGCAATTGAGAACCCGGCACAGCAGGCAGTGTCTTCTTTTTTATAATTTAGCGGCCACATCATTTCTCAATTCTTGAAAGCTGTTTGGATTTAGCTACTGGAGGTAAAAAGGACGGAAAAGGCGACTTTTTTAGCCCGGTAAGCTAAATTCAAACAGCTTCTTAATTCAATAAACTGATTATGAAAAAGTTACTGTTTTTGACCATGGTATCCCTGGCTCTGGCGTTCATGTCCTGCACTGGTAGTAACTCCACCGGAGACACTCAACAACAAGATGCCAATGGCGCTCAGACCGAGAGCCAGCAAGCCGAACCACAAAAAGAAGGAAAAGAATACACCTCTGCTTACGTATGTCCCATGCATTGTGAGGGCAGTGGAAGTGAGGAGCCTGGCCAGTGCCCTGTCTGCGGCATGGACTACGTCGCCCTGGCAGACCTGGACGAAGCAGAGCATTCACACTAGCAGGTAAGCAGGTCGCCGTCTTGTGGGTTGCCCGTCATGTATGTGCAGGCACTGACATTAGCGCTTGTTTGCGATTTGGTCACTTGGCTAAAAAACGACCCTTTTACGCCACTTTTCCCCCTTTTTTTTCAGGTCCGTAGCGCTGCTACGCAACGGAAAAAAGGAGAAAAATTGACAAAAATTGCCCGTTTTCAGATGCTGTTGGGGTTGGGCGGAAAAGACACCTTTTTAGCCCGGTAAGCTCTATCCCAACAGCATCTCTGCTCAAGCACCAAAACGCAAACAAGCTCTTAGCAACTTGGTAAATGTTCATGCGCTTCCGCCAAAATATCGGGGAGAAATCTGATGAGGAGATCCTCGCAATGTACCGGTCAAACGGCGACCCGGCACAACTGGGCATCCTTTACCAGCGTTACGTAGAACTCGTGTACGGCGTTTGCCTCAAGTATTTCAAAGACAACACCAAAGCAGAAGACGCCGCAATGGGCATTTTTGAAAGCCTCATCGAAAAAGTAAAAACCCACGATATCCGCCAATTCCGACCCTGGCTCCACGTCGTGACCAAAAACTTCTGCCTGATGGAGTTGCGCAAGAAAAACAACACTCTCTCTTACGATGAATTGCCACCTTCGGTGCAGGCTGAGCTTGTGTATTCACAGGAGTCTTTGCATCAAACAAACGCACTGGAGGCTGACGAAGAAGAGCGTGCACTGAAAAAGTGCATTGAAAAACTTTCACCTCAACAAAAGCACTGCGTCGAGCAGTTTTATTTTGAAAATAAATCGTACAGGGAAATAGCTGAAGAAGATGGAGAAGAACTCGGGATGGTGCGTTCCCACATTCAAAATGGACGTAGAAACCTCAGGATTTGCATCGAAAAAATGATGCCGGCCAAGCACCGCAGCAACACGGATCAATGAAGAAGCAAAAGCAAAACAAGGTATGGCTGGAATCCCTCCATCGTTGGCTGACGGGAGAGGCTCGTCTGGAAGACGAGCGAAAGTTGGAGAACCTGGCAAAGGAGGATTCTTTCCTGGCTGAAGCCCTTGAGGGCTTTAGATCGCTGCCGCAGGACGACCACGCTGCCACCATCACCCGCCTGAAAGCCAACTTGCGCAGGAAAGCCCAAAAGCAGCGTGGCCTCTACTTTTACCTGCTGCGCGCGGCTGCCGTCGCTACCCTGCTGGTCGCAGCGTGGTTTGTGGTTCACCAGTTCTACTCCGAAGAAAAACTGCAGGATGGTATCAGCGAGGCTGCACGCCAGTCGCAGGAATTGACGGAAGAAAACCTCCCCGCCCCAGTCGCTGAGCACTCCGTTGCTGAGCCTGCCGCCCATTCAATGGACACCAACCTGCAAAAAGAAAATGCGCCCTACGGTGACCTTGCCCGGACGAGCCGCTCCAAGCCGCCACCAGATAAAACAACTTCCCCGCACGTCGCTTCTTCTCAACCGGCAGAAATATCGGAGCCTCCAGGTTTTTTCACGCCGGGCGACTCGGGCAAAACCGAAATTGCCACCGCCAGGGAGAGGCAGGAAGCACCCGGAAACCTTTCCCAAAACGCTGAAGTGTTGGATGGAGCCGAAGCAAAGGAGCCTCTTTGGGCAAAGGCAAGAAAAAGCCATCCGGGACCTCCTGCTCCTGTGGGAGGGTTTAAAAACTTTGAAAAATACATCGGCGAAAACCTGCACCGCCCGGCCGCAGCAGTAACTGCCGGCGTGGGAGGAACAGTCATCCTCCGGTTTCAGATACGGGCAAACGGGCGACCCGCTGATTTTGAAATCGTTCGTTCGTCGGGGCACGGCTGGGAGGAAGAGGCGATTCGGCTCCTTAAAGAAGGCCCTGATTGGGAGGCAGCACCTGGCGCCGTGGCTACTTATTCTTTTAAGTTTGAGTGAAAATTTCTCGCAGAGCATTCAACGGCTTGGCTTTTTGCATTTCCAAAATTGCTTTTTCTCTCCAATCATCACTTTTTCCCGGTTGAAACAGGGCAGGCAATGCCGTTTTTGTAAATTGCCCTGTCGTTTAGAACAATTAAGGAACGTGCCGAAATACCCAACTTATTTCCGGCACGTTCCTTACCGGGCTAAAAAGGTGTCTTTTCTGCCCAACCCCAACAGCATCTGAAAACGAGCAATTTTTGTCAATTTTTCTCCTTTTTTCCGTTGCGTAGCAGCGCTACGCAACGGAAAAAAGGGGGAAAGTGGCGTAAAAGGGCCGTTTTTTAGCCAAGTGACCCAATCGCAAACAAGCTCTAAAGAATTACCGCTCATGCCATCGCTTAAGACCCACGACGCACTTGCCCTTGCTGCCCTTGTGAAGAAGGGCGAAGTCACGCCGCAGGAACTGGCCGAAGCTGCCATACGGCGCATTGAAAAGCTGAATGGGCAGGTCAACGCTGTCATTCACCCCATGTTCGACGAAGGGCGGAAGGTAGCAAAAAGCAACCTGCCTGAAGGCCCCTTCCGTGGCGTACCGTTTTTGTTGAAGGACCTGCTGACGGCTTACGCCGGAGCGCCTTTTTCCAAAGGCTGCAAGGCGCTGAAGAGCTACATTGCTCCTGCTGATACCGAACTCATGCGCCGCTACCGAGCAACGGGCCTGGTCACTCTCGGTAAAACCAACACGCCTGAATTTGGCTTGGCCGGAACGACTGAGCCAGAAGCATTTGGCCCCAGCAGAAACCCCTGGAATACAGCGCACATCACCGGTGGCTCTAGCGGTGGCACAGCAGCGGCTGTAGCTTCGGGCATGGTTCCATGGGCGGCCGGAGGCGATGGTGGAGGCTCTATCCGCATCCCTGCTTCGTGTTGTGGAATCTTTGGACTGAAGCCTTCCCGCGGCCGGGTGACGACTGCCCCCAGCGGCGCAATCTGGCACGGAGCTGTCGTTGAGCACGTGCTTACGCGGTCGGTGCGAGACAGCGCTGCCATGCTTGACGCCATCCAGGGGGCTGCACCGGGAGCTCCTTATTTTGCCAAATCGCCTGCTCGCCCCTACCTCAGCGAAGTGGCGACAGAGCCTGGGAAATTAAAAATTGCATTCAGTTATGAGTCACCTATCGGCACGCCGGTACATCCCGAGAGCGTCGAAGCCGTAAAAAAGACAGCGCGGCTGCTTGAAGACCTCGGCCATTACGTAGAGGAGGCAAAACCGGACTACGACGGCCTCGAAATGGGCAAGGCCTTTATCGTCATGTTCCTCACCGAAGCCACCAGAGAGGTGGAAGAACTGCAAAACACCCTGAGGCGCAAGGTCTCCCCTGCCGACGTGGAAGCTCTAACCTGGGCCTGCAACCTGCTGGGCAAGGCACATTCCGCCCCTGAGTTGAACAGAGCGCTCAGCACCTGGGACAAAATTGCCCGCATCATGGGAAACTTCCATGAGCGCTACGACCTGTTTCTGACGCCCACAATGGCCGGTCCGCCTCCGAAGGTCGGCGAGATGCAGCTCTCTGCAAGGGACCGATTTTTAATGAAAATCGTGAACACTTTCGGCCTGGGTAGGCTGTTGAAGGCCTCCGGTATCGTGGAACAACTCGCTGAAAAAAACCTGACGCCACTGCCCTTTACGCAATTGGCCAACCTGACGGGCCAGCCTGCAATGTCTGTACCTCTACACTGGTCGGCGGATGGCCTGCCCTGTGGGGTGCAGTTTATGGCGGCAATAGGCGAAGAGGGCTTGCTGTTTCAAATGGCCGGACAGTTGGAGCGGGCAGTGCCCTGGTTTGACAAGCTGCCGCCTTTGTTTGCCGATTGAATCCTTTGCTTTTTCAACACATACTCTGGCACCAGCTTCCGGAGTCGTGATAAAATCCATTTCTCATGCGTCTATCAATCCTCGCCTTGGCTTTTTTCCTCGCATCCTGTAGCAACAACTTACGGCTGGCATCCTGGAACATCCGCCTTGACACACCCTCCGACGGCGTAAACCAATGGCCTAACCGAAAGGAAAGGGTCGCTTCACTCATTAAAAAATTGGATCCGGATATTTTCGGCGTGCAGGAGGCACTCCCCAATCAAATGGCTGACCTGGCAGCGCTGTTGCCCGGGTATGACCACTGCGGCGTAGGACGTGACGACGGCAAATCTGCCGGGGAGCATTCCGCTATCTTTTTTAAAAGGAAAAAGTTCTCCCTGCATCAGTGCAATACCTTCTGGCTTTCGGAAACGCCCGAGGTGCCAGGCAGCAAAAGCTGGGATGCCGCCCTCACCCGCATCTGTTCCTGGGCTGAGCTGCATGAAGTGGCAAATGGTACGCACTTCTACGTTTTTAACACGCACTTTGACCACATCGGCAAAATAGCCCGGCAGCAAAGTATGGAGCTCATCAGCGAGCGGATTGGCGCTATTGCCAAAGACCATCCCTTTGTGCTGATGGGTGATTTTAACACAGATCCCACGGAGGAGCCTTACAAAGTCGCTACGGACACAAGCCGCTGGAAAATTCAGGATAGCTATCTCGCCGCTTCCAAAAACCTGGCGACGACGCAATGTACCTGGACGGGCTTTGTGGTTGAAAATGCCGAGTGCCAACGCATTGACTTCATTTTTGCCTCCGAAAAAATCAAGGTGAAAACCTACAACACCCTCCGTGAAAATGACGGCCAATATTACTTGAGCGACCACTTGCCGGTGGTGGTAGAGTTGGGCCTTTAGAGCTTCAAGCGAGTGGGAAGAGGCACTTGTCAAAATTTTCCGGCAACGCGGTGTAGATTTTTTGAGCAGGCAATCAAACCCCATTCCCTTCGTTTAACTTTGCGACCTAAATTCGCTTTTAAATGAAATTAATCATACCGCTTTTAACCTCAATCCTCTCTGCTCTCTTCCCTATTCAGGTACATACTCAGCCTATTTTTGGAGAAACTGTCGAAGCGCTGGAGCAGCGGCTAAAGGCAGATACCAGCCTTTTCTCTAAATTAGTCGCCCGATTTAATGAGGGTGATACTACGCTGACAATGAGGGAATTGAGTACCTTATACTACGGCAATGCCCTGGGTGCGGACTACAATCCTATTCGGGAGGACCGGGTGCTTGACGCTGCCAGCTCGTTGAATCGCAGGCAGCGCTACGAAGAAGCCCGCAATCTGCTCAACAATTTTTTATCAAAAAACCCTGCCTGCCTGGCTGCCTTGCTGGAAAGCGGCTACAACTCCTGGCTCATGGACGACAGCCTTCAGACGGTGTTGGGCTACCAGAAGTATTTTAGCCTGTTGGAGGTGCCGTTTCAAAGCGGAACAGGGGAGTCTTTTGAAAAGGCCTTTGTCGTGAGCAGCACCCGCGACATTGAATTGGTGCTGGATAAAATGGACTTCGTTTCCACGGGTAATTCCCTGGTGGTGCAAAAAGGGCAGAATTACCAGATCGTCACGGCTGTCAAAGACGACAACCGCAAAGAGGGGCAGACGTTTTATTTCAATGTCGAATTGTCCAAGCGGGGAATGGAGAATTCGATTTTGAAAAATAATAAGTAGCAACACTGCATTTCTATCTTTGCACATAGCCACTGCAGCACAACCCTTTAATAGAGCGTGGAAGCAGTAGTAGGGCCGGTATCTTTTTTCTCTCCTTCCACAGAACGGAGGGGTTTCAATATAAAAACATGCAAGTTTTAGACATAGAAGCGATCAACCAGCAAATCTACCACGACAGCGCTTTCACAGAGCGCCTGGTTGCAGAGACCTCTAAAGTCATCGTCGGGCAGGAGAAAATGATTGAGCGCTTGATGATTGGACTGCTGACCAAAGGCCATATTCTGCTGGAAGGCTTGCCAGGCTTGGCTAAAACACTGGCCATCAAGACCCTATCCACGGCTATTGAGGCAAAATTTCACCGCATCCAGTTCACGCCTGATCTCCTGCCGGCAGACATTATCGGCACCATGGTTTACAATCCTGCCACTACTAAATTTGCAGTACACAAAGGGCCGATTTTCGCCAACTTCATTTTGGCAGACGAGATTAATCGTGCACCTGCCAAAGTGCAGTCAGCCTTGCTTGAAGCCATGCAGGAACGGCAGGTGACCATCGGCGGAGAGACCTTTCGCCTGGAAGAGCCTTTCCTTGTACTGGCAACGCAAAATCCCATTGAACAAGAGGGAACCTATCCCCTACCCGAGGCGCAGATGGACCGCTTCATGTTGAAAGTAAAAGTTGGCTACCCTGAAAAGGAGGAAGAGCGGGAGATCATGCGGCGCAACCTGGGGAACGACCAATTCGGCGAGGTACAGCCTGTGGTCAAATCCACCGAGATTCTACGGGCCAGAAGCTCTGTCCGCAAGGTTTACATGGATGAAAAAATCGAGCGCTACATCCTTGATATTGTCTTCGCCACCCGGCAGCCCAAAGAGTACGGCCTGGCCAACCTGGAGCCGCTCATCTACTACGGAGGTTCGCCTCGTGCCAGCATAAACCTGGCGCTGGCTGCCAAAGCGCATGCCTTCCTCAAACGCAGGGGCTACGTCATTCCCGAAGACGTTCGCAGTATCTGTTTCGATGTCATGCGCCACCGCATCGGACTCACTTACGAAGCAGAAGCCGAAAATATCAAACAGGAGGACATTATCAATCGGGTACTGAACCGCGTGGAAGTGCCATAATCTGCCACTGCTGCGGTAAAAAGAAATGCGTTCAAAAATACCATCCTGGTTTCTCTATGCTATGCTCACCACCCTTAGTTGGGGGGTATGGGGCGCTTTTGTCGAGATACCTGAAAAAGCTGGCTTCCCGGCCACGATGGGCTTCATCGTATGGTCTGCTAGCATGATTCCCTTCATGTTCATCGCGCTCATCAATGCAGGTTGGAAAATTGAATACCGCCTCAACACTATCCGGGAAGGGCTGCTCATCGGCCTGACGGGTGCGGGTGGCAACCTGCTGCTGTTTGAAGCCCTGCGAACAGGCCCAGCCTATATCGTCTTCCCTTTTGTATCGCTTTACCCGGTGATGACCATCGTGCTGTCCCTTCTTTTTTTAAAAGAAAAAGCCACCCCACGGCAGTGGGCCGGCATTGGCTTGGCCCTGGTCGCCATCTTTTTCCTCTCCTGGCAAAGCCCCGGCGACACAAATGTAAAAGGCAGAGCATGGATTATTCTGGCAACGCTGGCTTTTATGCTATGGGGTGCACAGAACGTCTTTTTCAAACTGGGCAACCGCCATTCCCGTGCGGAGAGCCTGTTTGTTTACATTACCATCGGCGGCTTATTGCTTGCTCCGGTCGCTTGGGCCATGACTGAACGAGGTGCTTCGGTCAATTGGGGGTTGAAGGGTTTTTGGCTGCTGGCCTTTCTTCACCTCATCAATTCGGCAGGAGCACTGGCCCTGGTGTATGCCTATCGCTATGGCAAAGCCATCGTAGTCGCCCCACTGACAGGATTAGCACCGGTCATTACCATTATCTTATCGCTCATCGTCTATGGCGTGATACCCGGCTTGTTACTTTCCACGGGGATGCTCCTTGCAGTAGCCGCCATGTTGCTTTTGCCCGACAGCAAGGATGACTGAGCCACTTGGTCTCAATCTGCCGGTGGGCAGGGCATTTCCTTCTTCGTCTTGAATTGTAGTTGCAGGAGAAGGTAGTTGGCGGGCAGCTGGCAACTGGCGGTTGCCCATAGGTAAGGAACTTGTCGGAAATAACTTACGCATTTGGGCGGCGTCTTTTGGGCGCTGGCTATGTTAGTGAAATAGTTACGTAGCTAAGGCTATGCGCCTATTTCACTGCCTTGCCAGCCCCCACAATACACTCGCCGAAATACCCAACTTATTTCCGGCACGCTCCTAAGCTGGCAAAATTACCTACCTTCGCTATCCAGCGATCAAAGCCTTTGCCCATGCTTTTTCGAAAAAAGATCGTCGTGATCGGCGGCACAACTGGCGCCGGATTGTTGGCAGCACAAGCCTTCCTGCGACAGGGTGCGCTGGTGGTCGCGCTGGGCAAGAATGTGGAAACTTCTACTCGTGCCATTGAGGTTTTGGGAAAAAATGCCCACGTACTCACTGGCGATGCTGCCGAAGAGGGCAGTGTGGAGGCAGCTATTGACCGATGCCTCGAACGTTGGGAGGGCTTTGACGGCCTGTGCCACGCGACGGATGACGATGGCAGCTACCTGGGTGGCAGCCCACTCCACAAACTCACGCCGGAAGCCTGGAAAAAAACTCTGCAACCCTGTCTGTGCTCTGTTATGCTTTCTAACCGGGCAGCAGTGCGGCAGTTTTTGCAGTTGGGAAAAGGTGGTGCCATCCTCAACTTCTGCGCTACCCCTGCTCACCCATTCTTTGCAGGCCCCGCCCATGCCACGGCAATAGCTGCGGTCATCGGCTTCACCCAATCCATAGCTGCATTTTATGCTGGTGAAAACATCCGCGTAAATGCAATCACTTCCAGTCCTATTGAGGCGGCTATGTCACCGGGAGCCTTGGAGAGCGAAGCAGCCATGTGGTACTCCTTCTACCGACAGTTTCCCGGTGGTGGGCGGGCTGCCCTGCCCAAGGACTTTGACAGCCTGGCTTCCCTGCTATTCTCAGATGCAGGCGCCTTCATTACCGGGCAGGTAATCGCTGTGGATGGTGGGTTTGGAAATTCGGATCATGGCATTTTTTGAATGGACAGAGCCGCAGGCAGCTGGCTTTGCTGCCCTTTGGCATGCCTGTGCTGGCGAGGGAAGAGAGTGAAAATGAGTTGGGTACTCCGATGCATTCTCTGGGAATGCTGCTGCAATTTAGCTTGCGGGAGAGGAGATGACCCGCACATAGAAAAACAACCTTGCCAAAGCCTGCAAAGCATCGGCCTGTTTTGTGCTGGCACACAGCGGATTTGCAAGAGACTACAGGCGCAAGGTCAGACCATTCAGCCAGGCGTAGGTGGTTTGGGGAGCGCCTGAAGGAAGGGATCGGTCAATGTTCCATGAAAAGTCGGCGTTGAAGGTCAGCTTTTTACCCACGGGCAGAATGAGCTTCCATTCGGAGGAAAAGCGATAGTTGCTGAACTGATCCACCTGTGGCTGGAAGTAGGTAGTGGTAACCAGCAAGACGCCTTCGCCGGGCCGGAATGTTGCTGAAACATAAGAACTCAGGCGATGCCAGTCGTGATCTTTATTGCCCTCCAGAAACTGGTTGTGTTCGTAGAGGTACGCCAGTCCGATGTAGATGCGGTTTTTACCGGGGGCATCCTTGAACGCCCGCAGCCGTAGGCCAGTGCCTGCCAAGGCCCTCATGCGGATAAGCAGCAGTTTGTTGTATTGGGCCTGCGTATAGGCTTCCCAGACTAAGGTCTTTGTCAGTTTGTAGTTGTAGCGCAAGTGCGAGAATCCAGCATTATTAAAATCCTGCTCCCCCGCTCGCAGAAACTTGCCATCCAGCAGTAACAAAGCGAGGTGCTTATCCTTTTTGTACTCTACCCGGGCTGCCGTGTTGACCTGCAAAACATGATCTTTTATTCGAAGCCAGTTTGCTCCCAGACTGAGTTGCCCATACCAGCGGACAGTGTCGGTGGTGCCGGTAATGCGCTGATTTTCAATATTGACTATTTGGGCATCAAGGAAGTCAGGCACAGAGAGGAAGGGCAAAAGGAGAAGAGGTATGAAGTGATTTTTCATTTCAGCATTTTTTAATAAATCTCATACAGACAGAGGAGTCGTGGAGAATTTTATGCCAGTACTTTGACTCAGAACTTCGGGGAGCGGAATCTGGCGGCTGCTTTTACAAGAAAAGCCGATGTAAAATAGCTGGAGGCTATTTTTACCTTTGTGCCCGTCGAACACGAACCGACAAAGCAGGCCAGGCATTTTTCCTGACCTGCCGGCAAAAGTCCGGATTATGAAAAGTGTTATTAACAGTCTTTGTTTTATTTTTTGTTTTTTCATGGCGGAGCGTACATCAGCCCAGGGCGTACTGACGCCCGAAGGAGCGATTGCTATTGTCTTGGAGCATAATTACAATATTCTTCTGGTGAAAAACGACTCGACATCTGCCGCCCTGGATGCGTCTTACGTTTATGCTGCATTTTTCCCCCGCCTGAATGCCACTGTTGGCACAGTGTGGAACAACAACAATCAGCGCCAGGGGTTTTTGGATGGCAATGTCCGGGAAAGCAAGGGGGTGAAATCCAACAACCTCGCTGGCTCGCTCAATCTCAACTGGACGCTATTTGACGGGATGCGAATGTTTGCCACAAAAGAGAAAATTGAAGAGATTGCCAGACTTGGAGAACTGAACATCAAGAATGAGGTGGTCAATACAGTGGCAGAAGTGGTGGCGATTTACTACAACATCGTGCGGCAAAAACAACAGCTAAAAGCCATAGAGGAGCAAATGGGCGTGAGTGAGGAGCGGGTCAAAGTCGCTGATCGAAAACTCTCTACCGGCCTCGGCAGCAAACCAGAACTCCTGCAATCCCGGGTAGATCTGAATGCCCAGAAAGCCCGGCAACTGCAACAACTGACACTGATTGCTCAATTGAAAGAGCAGTTGAACCAACTTGCCGGTATGCGGCTCCCGCCAGAATTTGACGTCGTGGATGAAATCCCTTTCAGCCACGACCTTCAACTCGAAGAAATTCAACGCGATATCGCCTCCACCAACCCTTCTCTGTTGTTGGCACAGCGCAACATCGGTATCGCTCAACTGGCCCTGCGCGAATTGAAAGCCGACCGCTACCCAACCATCTCTTTCAACGCTGCCTACAACTACAACCGGCTCAACAACCAGACGGTAGTCAATCCCTTCCAGCCACTGAACAGCCGCTCCAATGGATTTAATTTTGGACTGGTGGCCGACATCCCCATCCTGAACAACCGCATCGTGCAGCGAAATATCGAACAGGCCAGCCTCAATATTGACTACCTCCAGTTGGCTTATGCCGAGCGCCGTACCCAGATTGACGCCAATTTGCGCAATGCGTTCCGGGACTACGATTACCAAAAGCAGGCGCTCCAACTCGAAGAAGAAAATATTGAACTGGCACGGGAAAACGTGGCCATTGCCCTGGAGCGCTTTCGACAGGGCGTTTCTACTTACCTCGAACTCCGGGAGGCTCAAAAAAGCCTGGAGGAGGCTTATGACCGCCTCATTGCAGCCCGCTACAACGCCAAAATCGCTGAAATTAGCTTGATGCGATTGAAAGGAGAGCTGGTGAGATAAGACTGCATGCACTGGCTGGAACCCACCCTCCGAAGCATGGGAAATGAGTATCGGCGGTTGTCCAAATTTTGAATTTCTCCGCAATTAATTTATCTGTACCAGGCTAACTGGCATTAATGTTGTGCCTCTGCGCTGCACTTCAAGTCACTTCCCCCCTCCTTAGAAACAAGCTCTTAGTAAATGATACCCATCATTTTCAAAAAGCCCATAGTGAGAATAGCTTTTTAAAAATAAAATAGACATTTTATTTTTTCTTCGATCCTTAAAATTACGTCATGACAAAGGTTCATTTGCATTGGTTTGCTGCCCTGGCGTTTACCGCCTTTTTTGCTACACCTTGTTTTACCCAGATCCAATTAAAGCTTCAATGGATGAAAGACAGCCTCGCATGGGGGGTATTTATCACACCTGAAGAGGGGTTCCATCCCTCCCTGAACACGACTATGGGCTCCGGCCAAATTACAGTTGTAGCGCCTGCGGGATCGGAATTTCACAATTTCAAAACTTTCAGCGGCTCCTGGGCGCAAAATGCTTACGTTCCAGCCCCGCAAGAAAATCCGAGCAAGGATTACATCTCGTTTGGATTTGTAAAAGACAACCCTCCGGTTGAACTTCAGGCGGGAGAGGAGACACTGCTATTCACTTTTTCACCGAGAAAGGGCACCTGTCCCGATGAGCTTTACCTCATAGAAGAGGGTGATCCATTCATGGTCTTTCCAAATTCGGCCAGTGCTAACCCCGGCAACGAAATGAGTCTTTTCGATTCCAGTACCCGCATCATTTACCAATATACTGGGAATTATGCACTCGAAGCCTGGAATTGCCACCCCGGGAAAGAAGTAAAACAAGGCCTCTACCGGCAGAGCAGCGCGGGTAAAAAAGGAAATGAGATTAACAGACCCTGAAAAAACAGCAAAACAACCCTGCCAATTCGCGTCTCTGAGGAACTTGCCCCGCCCGGCTCCTGCTGCCATCCTTTCATTTTAATGATTAAAAAAACTGACACCTCGTCAGATTTTTTCTCCCGGTACGAATTGTGCAAAACTTTAGCGCACCCTAAAACCTTTCCTAATTATTATCTTTGTACCCTTTTTCAGGATTTTGGATTCAGGATTTCTGAAACTCAATGAATTGCTCAGGTCCAATCCTCAATCCAAGGTCTCCAATCCGAAATCAAATCATAATGATTGGTCTATTCAAAGGATTGTTCAAATCCAAAAGCGAAAGAGATTACGACAAATATTCCCCCATCATAGATGCTGTTTATGAGGAATATGACAAGTTACAGGGGTTGACTAACGATCAGCTCCGCAATAAAACCCTCGAGTTTCGCAGTCAGATTGCCGACCACCTGGCGGGAATTGACGAGGACTTGCGCTCAATTCGGGAGCAGGCAAAAGAAACGGAGGACATTCACCAAAAGGAAGAGCTTTTCAAAGAAGTGGACGCCCTCCAGAAAGAGCGCGACAAGCACCTGGAAGAAATCCTCAAGGAGCTTATGCCTCAAGCTTTCGCAGTCGTTAAAGAAACCGCCCGCCGGTTTAAAGAAAACCCTTCCTTAACGACTACTGCCACTGACCACGACAGAGAGCTGGCGGCCAACCCCGACAAAGGCTATGTTAAAATTGAGGGCGATAAAGCTATCTGGAAAAACCACTGGATGGCAGCCGGCGGCGATATCACCTGGAACATGGTGCACTACGACGTGCAGTTGATTGGTGGCGCTGTGCTTCACGAAGGCAAAATCGCAGAGATGGCAACCGGGGAAGGTAAAACGCTTGTTGCTACCTTGCCTGCTTATCTCAACGGCCTGAGCGGGCAAGGCGTTCATGTCGTCACCGTCAACGACTACCTGGCCCGACGCGACAGCGAGTGGATTGGCCCAGTGATGGAATTCCTCCTGCTGACTATTGATTGCATTGACAAACACCGCCCCCACTCCGAAGCACGCCGCAGAGCCTATTTGTCCGACATCACCTATGGAACCAATAACGAATTTGGCTTTGACTACCTGCGCGACAACATGGTGCGCTCCCTTGATGAAATGGTGCAGCGCAAACACCACTTCGCTATGGTGGACGAGGTGGACTCCGTGTTGATTGACGACGCCCGGACGCCGCTTATCATCTCCGGCCCTGTGGGAGAAGGCAGTGAGGAACTGGAGTACAAGGAGCTAAAGCCTGAAGTCGAAAAGCTCTTGGCTGCCCAGCAAAAGTTGGCCAGCAGCTACCTGGCAGATGCAAAGAAACTATTCAACGAAGGCGATACCGGCCACGATGAGGGCGAGGCAGGAATGGCACTTCTGCGCGCTTACAGAGCTTTGCCCAAAAACAGACCACTGATCAAGTTCATGAGCGAGGAGGGTGTAAAAGTTATGCTTCAGAAAGCAGAAAACTTCTACATGCAAGAAAACTCCAAAAATATGCACCTGGTGGACGAGCCGCTGCTGTTTACCATTGATGAAAAAAACCGAAACGTGGAACTTACAGATTACGGAGCCGAATACCTCGCACGCGGAAAAGACGATCCCCAGTTCTTCATCATGCCCGACCTTGCCGCCAAGATGGTGGAAATTGACAACAATAACGAGCTGGATAATGGTGAAAAGGAAGAAGCCAGGGTTAAACTCTCACAGGATTTTGCAGTGAAATCACGCCGCCTGCATGCCATGCACCAGTTGTTGAAGGCCTACACACTGTTTGAAAAAGACGAAGAGTATATCGTAATCGAAGGTGAAGTGAAAATCGTGGACGAACAAACCGGCCGTATGATGGAAGGTCGTCGCTACTCCGACGGCTTGCACCAGGCACTGGAGGCAAAAGAAAATGTCAAAGTGGGTGAGGCTACACAGACTTATGCCACCATCACCCTGCAGAACTACTTCAGGATGTACCACAAGCTGGCTGGTATGACGGGTACGGCCGAAACAGAAGCAAAGGAATTGTGGGATATCTACAAACTGGACGTGTCCGTCATTCCGACTAACGTCCCCGTCATCCGGGAAGACAACGAAGACGAGGTTTACAAAACTGCCCGTGAAAAATACAATGCTGTCATTGATAAGATCAGCCTGCTGAGCAAGGCGGGCAGGCCTGTCTTGGTTGGTACAACTTCGGTGGACGTATCCGAAAAGCTGAGCCGCTTGCTGCAAATGCGGGGTGTCAAACACGAAGTGCTGAACGCCAAGCAACACCAGCGGGAGGCTTTCATCGTAGCCCGTGCAGGCCAACAGGATGAAAATGGCAACGGCAACGTCACGATTGCTACCAATATGGCAGGCCGTGGTACGGACATCAAACTAGCCCCTGCCACACTCTTTGACGTGGTTTCTGTGAAAAATGACAGCTCGGTAAAAGGTGGCTATCGCTACACCCTGCGCGACCGGGCAGGTAAAAAGGAATTTACCTTGGATCCCTCCCACGAGCTATGGCCTGCCTTCCAACTTAAACCCGATGCAAAAGTCGTCGGAGGCTTGGCCATTATCGGCACCGAGCGCCACGACAGCCGCCGGGTTGACCGCCAGCTCCGGGGCCGCGCAGGCCGCCAGGGGGACCCCGGATCTTCCCAGTTTTACGTATCGCTGGAAGACAACCTCATGCGCCTTTTCCAGAGCGAGCGAATCGCAGGACTGATGGATCGCATGGGGCATCAGGAAGGCGATGTCATTCAGCACTCCATGGTCACCAAGTCCATCGAACGAGCACAAAGGAAAGTAGAAGAAAACAACTTCGGCATACGCAAGCGCCTGCTCGAATACGACGACGTGATGAACATCCAGCGGGAAGCCATCTACCGCAAGCGCTACAATGCACTCAGCGGAGAGCGCCTCCAGGTGGACCTCGACATGATGTTCAGAGGTATGACCGAAAGCCTGGTGAGCATGCACAAGGCAAACGGCGACTACGAATCCTTCCGCAAAGATTCAATGGGCGAGCTCGGTATTGACCCCACAGTGGGGGCAGCAGAATTTCAGGAGGGCAAACCCGAAGAAATTGCCCAGGTCTATCAGGAGCAGTTTTTTGAGTTTTACAACAGAAAAGAACAGAACCTCATCCAATTCCTGCTGCCCACGATCCAGCAGGTTTACGAGCGGGAAGGCCAGCGCTACAAGCGCATCGCCATTCCCTATACCGACGGGCGAAACAGAATGTTACCTATTGCTGCCGAGCTGGAAGATGCCGTGAAGTCCAGAGGCAAATCCATCATGAGAGATATCGAAAAAGCCATCACGCTGGCTATTTTGGATGAAAGATGGAAAGAGCACCTTCGTTCTATGGACGAGTTGAAGGAGTCTGTGCAGTCTGCCAGCTTTGAACAGAAGGATCCGCTGGTGATTTATAAAATGGAGGCGTACAATCTGTTTGAAGACCTGGTCTATCAGATCAATGAAGAAGTGACCACCTACCTATCCAGAGGCATGCTCGACATGCCTGAAAACAGGCAGGTGCAACAGGCACGTGAACAGCAGCGCACCGACCTGAGCCGTATGCGGACGAGCCGGCCGGGCGAAGAGCCTGCCGAAGCTGCAGCCGCTCGGGCAGCCGCTGAGGGAGTCTCTCAGCCAGTAAAACAGGAAACAGTGCGGCGCCAGGAGCCTAAGGTCGGCAGAAACGACCCTTGCCCTTGTGGCAGTGGCAAGAAGTACAAGCACTGCCACGGGCGATAAAAGCAGAAGTAGCAAACGGTAGCCTGGTTTAGCGTTTGCTGCTTCCCCTTCCTGCTCAGCAACTGTTATAGCCATGTTTCTCCTTTCAAAAGAAAGCATTGAGTTTCCCTCACCAGAGTTGGCTAATTCGAGGGGCATCCTGGCTGTTGGCGGAGACCTTTCACCTCAACGCTTGTTACTGGCTTATAACATGGGCATTTTTCCCTGGTACGAAAGAGGAAGCCAAATAATGTGGTGGTCGCTGGATCCTCGTTTTGTCCTTTTTCCCAATGAATTGAAGGTGTCGAAAAGCATGCGACCTTACTTCAATCAAAATAAATTTGAGCTAACTTGCGACAAGGCTTTCGAGGAAGTGATACGTGCCTGCCAGACTCAGCGGGGCTTTCTGCGCAGCGATACTTGGATCACAGAGGACATGGAGGAAGCTTACTGCAGGTTACACACACTGGGATTTGCTCACTCAGTGGAAGTGTGGCAAGGAGGAAAGTTAGTAGGGGGGCTTTACGGCGTCTCTTTGGGCAAATGTTTTTTTGGAGAGTCCATGTTTTCAAAAGTGAGCAATGCTTCAAAATTTGGATTTATAGCTTTGACCCGAAGGTTAGAAGAGCTGGGCTTTGGGCTGATTGACTGCCAGCAGGAAACTAATCACCTCGCCAGCTTAGGTGCCCGCGCTATTCCACGGCGGGAATTTCTGGCAATTCTAAAAAAAAATGAGCAGGAAGAGACACTTCAGGGAAAATGGACTCAATTGTTTTCTGGATTTAGGGTAATTTTCTGATTTCCAATTTTTAAAATAAGCGTTCGCATTTCCTTCTTTTCATGAAACATTCTTTCATCTTGAACAGTGTTTTCAAAAACAATAAAAATAACGCTTGACTAAAACCTAACTTTTTGATTTTCAGTTCTTAGAAAACATCCTCTCCTATCTATAAAAAATTGAAAATCAACCATCGGAAAACCAGGCGGAATCTCTACATTTGCGCGGCTTTTTCAAAAGCAGGTCGTCTGCCAAATTTTATCCTGAAAAGACAACACCGGATTTTTTTAAAAACAAAGTTAATGCGCCGATATATCCTGACGCTTATCTGCTCTTTTTTCTTAGGGTCATTCGCTTTTTCACAAGAGCATCCCGAGGGTCAAACGAATAATGGTGATACAGGGGAGCATGCCCACGTAATTTGTGGAGAAGAATTAGATCACGAATTCAAACCGGGTGCATCCGCCTTTCACCACGTCTCCGATCAAAACCTCTACAATATTGGCCCTTTCAACATTCCGCTGCCCTGTATCCTTTACGTACCTGGAGAAGGATTTCACACCTTTTCATCCAGCAAGTTTGAGATCGGCCACCACGGCAATGGCCAAATAGCGATTGATCGCTTCGTACTGGCGCAGGGTGTCATCAAGCGAATAACCGACCCGGGCTTCCCCGAAGGAGAAATTGCCATTAATGGTTTTGTTCCTAAGACAGAAACCATGGAGGACGGCAAGAAAAAAGACGTGATCTACGTCTGCCACGAAGAAAAGCTCTATCCAACCGATAGCAAGAGCACCGCAGATGCCGGCATGTTTGGCGGAGGCATTACCTCGTTCTACGACTTTTCCGTCACAAAAAATGTTGTTTCGATGGTGCTGGTCTTTGCCTTTCTGGCGTGGATGTTTATTTCCATAGCAAAGGCCTACAAAAAACGCGATGGCATGGCCCCCAAAGGCATGCAGTCGCTGCTCGAACCGGTTATCCTGTTCATCCAGGATGAAGTTGCAAAGCCCTTCATCGGCAATAAATGGGAGAAGTACCTGCCCTTCCTGCTTTCGCAGTTTTTCTTCATTCTCGGCTTAAACTTGTTTGGGCAAATCCCCTTCCTCGGTGGCTCAAACGTCACGGGGAACCTGGCATTCACCGGTGTTTTGGCCTTGTTTACCTTTTTTGTCGTCAATCTGAGTGGAAATAAAAATTACTGGGAACACATTTTCTGGATGCCTGGAGCACCGGCCTGGGTAAAAGTCATTTTGACACCAGTAGAATTTCTGGGACTTTTCATCAAGCCCTTTACGCTGATGCTTCGTCTCGCCGCCAACATCTCGGCAGGACACATCGTGATTATCGTTTTCGTGAGCCTTATTTTCCTGCTTGGCAAAGGGCAGTGGGCACCCAGCCTCGGCGTAGGCTTAGGCTCTACCCTGTTGACTATGTTTATGATGGCCATTGAGTTGCTGGTGGCATTCATTCAGGCATTTGTTTTTGTCCTGCTGACGGCTTCCTATATTGGAGCCGCCACAGAAGAAGCGCATCATTAATTATTCACCATAAATACCTTTTTAATTATGACACCAATTGGAATGGGTATAGCAGTAATCGGCGCCGGCATCGGTATCGGCGTGATCGGTTCAAAAGCTATGGAAGCCATTGCACGTCAGCCCGAAGCTGTAGCTGACATTCGTGCAAACATGATCCTGACTGCAGCCCTCGTGGAAGGTGCTGCTCTGATTGCGATCATCTTGTCGCTGGTGGCAGGAGGCTAATCCAAAAGTAAAAAAGGCCGCCCGACAGAGCGGTTGGCGCTGTCACGGCCTTTTCCATGTTTTTTAAAAAATAACTGCCTGGCTAAGAAGCTGTTTGGATTTGGCTGCCGAAGAGAAAAAGGCGTCTTTTTAGCCGGTGACCAAATCGCAAACAAGCTCTAAGGGGCAAGAGCGAGAAGGAACGCTCCCTCCTCCTCAAAACACTCCCTGCTAAGTAGTTACAAAAAATAATACCTTTCTGATATGATCTTCCTGATTGACTTAAGCGTAATCAAACCAGACTTTGGACTTATTGCCTGGACTGTCGTCATCTTTTTTATTTTCTGGTGGCTCATGGCTAAGCTTGCCTTTCGACCCATCGTCAGTGCCCTGAAAAAGCGGGAGTCTGACATTCAGAACTCGTTGGATGACGCCAAGCGCACCCGGCAGGAGATGGCCAACCTGAAGGCTGAAAACGAAGAACTGCTAGTACTTGCCCGCGAGGAGCGCGCTAAAATCCTGAAAGAAGCCAAGGATGCCGGTAATAACATCATCGAAGAGGCCAAGGAAAAGGCCAAGGAAGAAGCAAAGAAAATCGTGGCCAATGCCAAAGAGCAGATCGAACACCAGAAAATGGCAGCTATTGTCGAACTGAAAAACCAGGTCGGCAAGATCTCTCTCGAAATTGCTGAAAAAGTCATTCGCAAAGAACTCGGAAACGACAAAGTACACGAGGAATTTGTGAATGGATTGGTAAAGGAAATTAAACTGAATTAATAGATGGGGAGTGAAGAGCGGGAAATAAGCTCAAACTTCATTCCTCATTCCTCACTTGTAAAACCGGGATCAAGCTATCCTTATTAAAGATGAGTGTTCAAAAAGTAGCAACGAGGTATGCGAAGTCTTTGATTGACCTTGCTCAGGAGAAAGGCAAACTCGACCGGATTTTGGAAGACGTGAAGTCCTTCAGCAAAGTAGCTGAGAATCGAGACTTTGCCCTTTTACTGAAAAGCCCCGTCATTAAAGCAGATACCAAGTGGAAGGTTTTTGAAAAACTTTTCAAAAACAACTACGACGACCTGACCCTGTCTTTCCTCAGTATCCTCTTGAAGAAAAACAGAGAGGGCAACATGGTGGATATTGCCAATGAATTTATTGCTCAGTACAAAAAGATCAGGCACATCACAACTGTAAAGCTGACGACGGCAGCCCGCCTGGGAGAAGCCACCATAAAAAGCATTCACGAAAAACTGGAAGCCAGCCCTGCTACCGAAGACAACGTGGAATTGATCACCAAAGTCAACCCCAATCTGATTGGCGGCTTCGTGATTGAGTTTGATGATAATTTGTACGACGCCAGCGTTGCACACAAACTCAACGTCCTCAAAAAAGAATTTAAAGACAACCTTTATATCTCGCAAATTATAGCATAGTCAGAAATGCGGGGCAGCCGACCGAAACGATTCGACTGTCAAGTGTGCTGATAATCAAATTTTTAAAGAAATGATTGACGTTAAACCTGATGAAATATCGGCGATACTCAAGCAACAACTCTCCGGCTTCACTACCGCTACGGAGCTGGAAGAAGTAGGGACCGTTCTCCAGGTGGGTGATGGTATTGCCCGCGTGTACGGATTGAACAATGCCCAGGCCGGTGAGCTTGTCGAATTTGAAACAGGCGTTCGCGCCGTGGTTCTTAACCTCGAAGAAGACAACGTGGGTGTCGTTTTGATGGGCCCCGGCGACCACATTCGGGAAGGCTCAACCGTGCGCCGTACGGGCCGCATTGCCTCCATCGAAGTGGGTGAAGAATTTGTCGGCAGGGTGGTAAACCCCCTTGGCCAGCCTATTGACGGCAAAGGCCCTATCGGAGGCAAGAAATACGAAATGCCGCTGGAGCGCAAGGCCCCCGGCGTTATCTATCGTCAGCCGGTGAACGAGCCGTTGCAAACAGGTATAAAAGCCATTGACTCCATGATCCCTATTGGCCGCGGCCAGCGGGAGCTGATCATCGGCGATCGCCAGACGGGTAAGACGGCTATTGCCATTGATACCATCATCAACCAGAAAGAGTTTTACGACCGCGGCGAGCCGGTTTTCTGCATCTACGTGGCATCGGGGCAGAAAGCCTCTACCGTAGCCAATGTGGCAAAGACCCTGGAAGACGCCGGAGCACTGGCCTACACCGTAATCGTTTCTGCTTCTGCTGCCGACCCTGCTCCGATGGTGTTCTTCGCACCTTACGCAGGCGCAGCCATCGGTGAGTATTTCCGCGATACAGGCCGCCCGGCTCTCATCGTTTACGACGACCTTTCCAAGCAGGCTGTTGCCTACCGGGAAGTCTCTCTCTTGTTGCGCCGCCCGCCGGGACGTGAGGCTTATCCGGGTGATATTTTCTACCTGCACTCCCGCCTGCTGGAGCGCGCCGCTAAAGTCATCGCCAACGATGACATCGCTAAGAATATGAATGACCTCCCGCCAAGCCTCAAAGATGCTGGTATCGTAAAAGGAGGTGGCTCACTCACAGCTCTGCCCATCATCGAAACGCAGGCAGGTGACGTCTCTGCCTACATTCCGACCAACGTAATCTCCATCACCGACGGCCAGATATTTCTGGAATCCAATCTTTTCAACGCCGGTATCCGCCCTGCTATCAACGTGGGTATCTCGGTCAGCCGGGTTGGTGGTGCAGCGCAGATCAAGTCCATGAAAAAAGTAGCCGGTACGCTCAAGATTGACCAAGCTCAGTACCGCGAACTGGAGGCATTCGCCAAATTCGGTTCTGACCTTGATGCTGCCACGGTCGCTGTACTCGAAAAAGGAAAGCGGAACGTGGAGATACTGAAGCAGCCTCAATACTCTCCCGTATCGGTTGAAAAACAGGTGGCTATCATTTACCTGGGCACCAAGGGTTTGCTCAAAGATGTTCCGGTCAATAAAGTCCGCAATTTCGAGGAGATTTTCCTGTTGAAGCTGGAACAACTCTACCCGAAGGCCTTGGAGGATTTCCGCAATGGCAACCTGTCAAACGAGGCTATTGCCACCGTGGAAAAACTCGCAACAGAACTCACACAGCAATTTAAAAAATAATGGACCATGGGCGGTCTCGTCTAATTGTCCTTTGTCCATTAGTTATCTCCTATAAATGGCGAATTTAAAAGCAGTCAGAGAGCGAATTACCTCTGTTCAGAATACGCAGCAGATCACCAGAGCGATGAAGATGGTGTCAGCGGCTAAGCTTCGCAGGGCACAGCAGGCCATCCAGCAGATGAGGCCCTACGCTAATAAGCTAAATGACATGCTCCGCAACATTCTGTCTAACCTCGGAGCTGATGCCAATACTTCATTTGGCGTGCAAAGGCCGGTGAAAAAGGCTTGCATCGTGGTAATCACCTCAAATCGGGGACTCTGCGGTGCATTTAACACCAACGTCATCAAGTCTGCTATCGCAACAATTGAAAGTAAGTACGCCGATGTGCTGGTAGAAGGAAACCTGACTATTTTGCCAATAGGCAAGCGGGGTTACGACGTGATTCGGAAACGCTATACCCATTGCACCATCATTAGAGACTACATTGAGCTGTTCAATGACCTGAGCTTCGAAAATGTTTCTAAAGTTTCCAGGAAGCTGATGGATGCCTTTGAAAAAGGAGAATACGACGCTGTCGAGGTTTCTTACGGCCGCTTCAAAAATGCTGCTACCCAGTTCCCCGAAACAGAGCAATGGCTACCTGTACCCAAAACAGAAGCAGTTGAGGAAAACAATACGAAAGCTGACTACATCTTTGAACCGGGTATGCAAAATCTGTTGGAGACGCTGGTACCTAATATCCTGCAAACTTCATTTCACAAGTTCCTGTTGGACACTCACGCATCTGAACACGGCGCCAGAATGACGGCAATGGACAAGGCTACTGAAAATGCAAATGACTTGCTGAAAGACCTGCGACTTAGCTACAACAAAGCACGCCAGGAAGCCATCACCGGTGAAATACTTGAGATCGTCGGCGGGGCAGCAGCCTTGGAGGGAGCATAAATACAGACGGACACATTCCCAGGCGACATTGTCAGGCAGCAGTGGCTTTTGAGCGAAGGCTTCCTCTTTTCCTCAAAAACCATCCTGCTCACCTGCCTTTCCGGTCGGTTACAAAAACGAGATTGCATAAGAGCTTGTTTGCGATGGGGCCACTTGGTCAAAAACGGCTCTCTTTCGTCCTGTTTTCTCCTTTTTTCAAATCCGTAGTGCTGTTACGCCACTTCAAACAGCATCTCGGCTCAAGCACCAAAACGCAAGCAAGCTCTAAAAGCCGGGGCGCCCGACGATCGCCGGGCGC
>WBZO01001608.1_pt1 | contig 34037 bp, 41 predicted proteins | sample 5204261 | NCBI WGS metagenome assembly WBZO01 (sample SAMN12412400, study PRJNA552823) | activated sludge metagenome | isolation source: activated sludge from anammox sidestream of wastewater treatment plant... | place: USA: North Carolina | collected 2017-09
GGCGACAGTGGCGCGGCGTCAGCCACGGGCGACTGGGGAGCGGCGTCAGCCACGGGCCCCGGTGGCGCGGCGTCAGCCACGGGCGACTGGGGAGCGGCGTCAGCCACGGGCCCCGGTGGCGCGGCGTTGGCCACGGGCTACATGGGCGCGGCGTTGGCCACGGGCGAAGAGTCCACCGTCGGGAGCGCTGCATCCGGCACGTGCGTGCTCATGGCCAGATCAGGATACTGGATCGTCCGCCGCGGCGCCGTCCTGCTGCAAAGCTGGCAGGATGGCGATGCGCATCCGTACAGGGTCTTCGATTCGATCGCGCTCGGCCTAGAAGATGGAGAGAAAGTAGCCATCGTAGCGGGCGAGCTTCGCCGCGCGACAGCGGCGCCCGACAGGAGCCAACCATGACAGACGAGTGGACCCGACATCTGACCATCTACACACTGTGCAGCTCGAAGGAGCGACCCGAGGCGCCAGCGTGAAGATGAACACCATCGGCGCCGAACTGCGGGCTGCCCGCGAGCGTGCCCGACTGACCCAGGCGGACGCGGCGAGACTGATCGGAGTCGCGCCGAATCAGGTCTATCTGTGGGAGACCGGCCGGCGCATGCCTGGCGCCGCTCGGTATCTGCGCGCGATGGAGCTGCTCAAGGCCGCTGCGACCGCATCCGACCGAGCACCTGGTTGACCCGCTGCCGTGAGCAGCCGACCCGGCGTGCGATCTCGGCGTGACTGATGCTCGGATCGGACTCGGCCATCGCCCGGATGCGCTCGGCGACTGGCGTGCTTGGCCGACCAGGACGGCGGCGCGGCACGCCGTGCTCCACCAGCGCGCGATGCACGGTCGATGTGCCGACCTTGAACCGCCGCGCAAGCAGCGCGATCGTGTAGGCCGGATTGCGCCGCGCGGCATCAGCGATCGAAGCCCGCCGCTCGCGGAAATCCAGGAGACGCGCGGAAGTTTTACTTGACACGGCCATAATCATAGTGTATCTTAGCTGTCCAGTGGGAACAAGCGAATGAATGAGCTGATCGGATATGAGCCGTTCGCGGCGTACGCCGCGCGCCCGGGATGCAACTGGTCCACCGTGCGCGCGATGGCCGTGTCGCCGCTGCACTACCGCGCGGCGTGCGTCGGCAGTTACACGCCGACAGACGCGATGATCGAGGGCGGGGCGCTGCACACGATGCTGTTTGAGCCGCACACGCTGCCGGCGCGATACGCGCCATGGTACGAGGATCGCAGGGGCGAGGTCTGGCGCGAGTTCGCCGCTGAGGCGGCCGCGCTCGGCCGGCAGACGATTCGCGGTCGCGCGTACGATGCCTGCCTCGCCGCCGCCGATGCGGTGCGTTCCCACCCGCTTGTCGCGCCGTACCTCGACGGCGCGCGAGGAGAGATGACGATCGTCTGGACCGACCGCGACACGGGACTCGATTGCAAGTCGCGCCTCGACTGCGTCGGAGGCGGCGCGATCGTGGAGCTCAAGCGCACGCACGACATCTCTCCGCACGCCTTCTCGCGGATCTGCATGAAATACGGATATCACGGCCAGCTCGCGTTCCAGGCGATGGGCTGGCACGCCATCACTGGTGAGCTGCTGCCACTGCGCATCATCGCGGTCGAGGCGACAGACCCGCACGACGTGGCGGTCTACCGGCTGGAGCAGCGGATAGCCCTAGCGGGCGAAGAGCTCGCGCAGCGGCTGCTGCGCGCCATTGCGCGATGCCAGCAGACCGGGGCTTGGCCCGGCCAGTTCGCCGCCGAGGCCTCGCTTGAGCTGCCGCAGTGGGCCGCTGCGGACGCGGCGCTCGACGCGCGCACAGAAGAGATGCTGACGGAGGCGTATCGATGACGACGACCATCGCGACGCGCGGCCAGGCGGCGCCACCGCTCGTGCGGAGGCTGCTTGACCCCGCGATGAGGGAGCAGATCAGGCTCGCGCTGCCGCGGCACTGCCCGCCTGACCGGTACTGCCGCATGCTGCTCACGGCGCTGCGCGAGACGCCCAAGCTGCTAGACTGCGACGAGCTGAGCGTGATCGGCGGGATGTTCACGCTGGCCCAGCTCGGCCTGGAGCCCGGCGGCCCGCTCGGGCATGCGTGGCTCATTCCATTCCGTCAGCAGGGTAAGCTCCGCGCGCAGCTCATCATCGGGTACAAGGGATTCGTCACGCTCGCTGGGCGGGCGGGAATCACGCTGATGGCCGAAGCAGTCTACGAGGGGGATCAGTTCGAGTTCGAGCTGGGCACGACGCCGCGCATCATCCATCGGCCGACCGAGGATATCGAGCGCCGCGGCGAGATACGGTACGGCTACGCGGTCGCCACCTACGCGGATGGACGAAAGAACTTCAAGGTCGTGACTCGCGCGGACATCGCTGAGTCGATGCGCGCGTCGCATAGATCAGGCGAAGCCGATTCGCCGTGGCAGCAGCACCGGGCGAGCATGGTGCGCAAGACGGCGATCCTGCGACTGAGACCGTTCCTCGATCTGAGCGCGGAGATCATCGCGGGTGCGGGCGCGGCGTTTGCGCAGGCGAGCGTTCTGGCTGCGCAGGCGGCCGATGATGCGCCGCAGGAGTTCGCGTTGCCAGCGCCGCTCCAGCAGATCGACGCGGCCCAGGCATCGGCGCTGGAGGCGCGCGCGAAGGAGCGCGGCGTAAAACTGCCTGAGATTCTTGGCGCGTTCGGCTACGAGCGCGCCGACGAGATACAGGTCGGTGTCTATCAGTCGATCCTCGCGGAGATCGGGTAATGGACACATGCTGCGTATGTAGGACACGCGACTCCGTTGTTGGCCGCCGCGGCCGATGCGAGGTCTGCCCGAGTCACTGCGGCCAGTGTGGCAGCGACTCGCTGGAGATCGTCGGGACATCCGAGTGGTGCGCGCGTTGCGGCGCGCTCTGGCAAGGCGCCTGGGATCGCCCGGCGCTGCACTTTCTGGTCGCCGGGGTGCGCGACGGCCTGGCGTCTGCCGGCAGCGGCCGCATCGCAAACGTCATCGACGGGCTGCCTGGGATCGCCGGGATTGAGCGCGTAGGAGTGACGACATGAGCGGCATTTTCGAGGCCTGTTGCGGCGCGGATACTCAGAGGTTGACAAGGTCGTCACCGTTCGTGCGCGGCGGCATGCGCTACGCGACGGACGGGTTGATCTGCGTGCGTCAGCCTACGACCGCGCCGGATACGCCGCCGGTCAGCCCGCCGTACCCTGATTGCGCGGGGCTCGGCTGGCCGAATGGCGGGCTCGATTGCCCGGCGCTTCCGCTGCCCGAGCCGGAGAAGTCGTGCGGTCCATGCGATGGCACCGGTCGCATCGCCTGTCACGTGTGCGGCAGCGGGGCGCTGTGCGACGACTGCTTTGGCACTGGCGATCGGCTGACCACGTATCGCGTCGGCGACTCGCGCCTGGCTACGCGTTACATCGCGCTGTTGCGCGCGTACGGCGTCACGTGTGTGTATCAGCCGCGTGGGGCTGGATGGCCGTACTACTTCGTCGGGCCGGGCTTCACGGGCCTGGTCATGCCGTGCGTTGGGCCCGATCTGCACGAGGAAGGTGGAAGCGACGCGAAATCGAGTTCGTAGTTTCAATCGGGAACCATGGAGATCACAATGAGCAAGACGAAGAAGTGCAGCAGAGCGTTGCCGGCCAGAGTCTATGCACAGTGGGACGGCCTCAACAGCGACGATCCGGGAGAGGGCTTCCTGCGCTGTGACGAGTGGCCAGAAGGCGCGACCGATACCGAGACCAGCGGCGACGGGCCGAAAGTGGGCGAGTGTGTCGGCGTCTACGAACTCGTGCGCATCGTCAGGCTGGAGGTCAAGACCGAGATCACCGAGCATCCGGCGAAGTAAAAGCAGCCGTGGCGTGGACGAAGGAACACGAAACCGGTGAGTTGCTCTCGAGAACGAGAAGGAGAACCAATGAGACATCGATGGTGCGTGCATTGCGGGCGTCTGAGCCGCTGGCGCGAGTGCGAAGAGTGCTTCGGTCGCCGGCTGGAGCGGGTCGTCGCGGAGATCGAAGAGGGCCCGCGGATCGTGGTCGGGCCTGATCCGCGTCCGTACACGCGCGATGAGGTCCGCACGGCCGAGTGGGTCGCGTGGGGCCTCTCAGTGGTGACGGTCGGGCTGGTGGTCGGCCTGATCGTCTGGGGTTTGATGGGCTGAACAAGCGGGCGAACGGAGACCGGGCCCAACGGTCGGAGCACGGACGCGACGTTCGCCCAGTTTCCATTCGCGGATGGAAGGCAAGTACAGAGAACCACAACAGGAGATATTGTTCAGAACCGAGCGAGAATCGCCGCCTGAATGAGGCTGACTTCCTGAGGCTGTTTCGCGAGCAGTGTCCGAAACCGGAACAGCGGGAGTTCCCGGCGGGCCGCTTGGATGCAACAGACGACGGCGCGTTCAAAATGGGCGTTACTGTCATCAAGGGAAAGATTGTCATGGCGTTCGATCGCCCGATGGATTGGGTTGGCTTGACTCCAGTAGAGGCCAGCGACTTGGCCGACACTCTGAACGCGAGGGCACTGGAGGCAAGAGGAATAACATGATCCCGCCTTTTAGTTTAGATTGAAGGCAAGTACAGATGGCCGGAAGCGGCCAAGGATGCTGGCGATGAGAATAATGACCTACGTGGCCAATGAGTGGGAAGAGCGGTACGGAGAGACTGCGAGTCGGTTGCGGTCAAAGCTCGAAAAGGCCGGCTTCTCGGTCTCTCCGACCGGGCCTTGGCTGTGCGGTGGTGCGGTGCGACGCGCCATGCTCGGGCTTCCGCTCGACAGCGATCTTGACCTCTTCTTTCCAAACGAAGACGCTTTGGCGGCGGTGCGTGGCGAACACAAATGGAAAGCGAACAGTTCGTGCGAATCAGCAGAGTGCAATGGAGTTCCAGTGCAGCTGATTCGCATCGCGTGGTATCCGACGATCGCGGATGTACTGGAGTCGTTCGACTTCACGATCTGCCAATTTGGGTATGACGGCGATTCGTTTCACGTTGGCGAATGGGCGTTGGTCGATGCGACTAGAAAGCGGCTGGCCGTCCACAAGATTACGCACGCCGTGTCGTCAGTGCGTCGCATGCTCAAGTACGGCCGGCAGGGGTTTATGGTCTGCAATGGCGCAATCAGCTCGCTGTTGACAGAGATCGAGAGAAACCCCGAGAGCAAGGCGAGCGACATTCTGTACGTGGATTAGCGGAGCGAACCGATGACGTTCGCCCAGTTTCCCGAGGTAGTTCATTATCAGGAGAAAACGATGTCAGAGAGCGAGACGAAGGGCATGATCGTACGGATTAGCGCCGAGCACCGGCAGCAGATTGACGAGCTGTCGGTACTCTGCGGAACGAGCGAGCAGCACATCGCGGCGATGCTGATGCGTCTGGCGCTGACGCACGCGCCGATTGTCGATGCGGTGAAGCGCCACTTCGCCGGGCCGGTCCAGGTGGAGCCGTGAAACAGAGCGTAACGGTTGACACGCCGGTAACGGTGGAGATGATCCTGCACGACTGCGACGCGCAGACGGTAGTACGACACCTGCGCGAGGCCGGGCTAAACGACTGGGCGATGGACGTGGCCAATACGTGGTTCCGCATCGACGACAACGACCCTGACTCCGGGCACGACGCGACCGTGGCGGTCAAAAGCGTGAAGGATATCGCGCAACTCTACGCGGCAGTCATGGGCATCAAGGGCGGCGGCCGGCCAAGCAACATCTACTTGCAGATGTTGCTCGGCGACCAGAACGAAGCGATCTACGGTTCTGGGCACTTGGGCTGGCTGGTCGAAAGCGGCAAGACCGAGAACTCCGGCTACATCCGCATCAGGCCTGAGGTGTTCGCGTCGGCGTTGACGGAGGCGTGCGAGCGGGCGCGAGACACGCTCGATGATGCGTTGCGGTTCAAGGCGCCGCCGGCGGCGAGCAATGCCGAAGCCGAAACCAAGTAACGAGACGGCGCTCGTGCGCCAGTGCCTCGAAGTCCTGCGACTCTACCGCGTGACGGCCTGGCGCATGAACGTCGGCGCGGTCAAGGCCACGTACGCGGGCCGCGATCGCTTCGTGCGCTTCGGCGTGCCTGGCATGAGCGACATCATCGGCCTCATGCGGCCGAGCGGGCGTCTGGTCGCGATCGAGTGCAAGGTCGGGCGTCGCCGAGAGACGCCGGAGCAGGCGGCTTTTCAGCGCGACGTGCGCCAGGCCGGCGGCTTGGCGTGGACGATTCGGAGCGTGGACGAACTGGTGGAGAGACTCAAGCAGGAGTGAGAGCGATGGATACTCAGTTTGCCGCAGCAATGCGGGCCGTGCTGGACCAGAAGCGGCCGAATGTCATGCGGTTTGTGGCGATGAACCCGGTTGAGGAATTGGGCAAGCTCATCGAGCGATACGCCGCCGGTTCGCACTCAGACGATGCGACGGTCGTGCTGGATTCGCTGCTGGCGGCCTATGGACTGATGACGGCCATCCTGGAGCACGAAGAGCGCTCGCGTCATGACGATGAGCGCTGCGGCTGGACCGGACTCGGAACCTGCCCCGTGTGCGGGGATGAAGTCGGGAGGATTCTGTGATGGCAAACGTGTATCGGTACAGCGTCCAGTACGTGCTCGACGGCGTAGAGGGGCGCGTGGAAGTGGACGCTCGTGCGCCGCGAATCCGTGACGCTTTCGACGCGGCCCGCGAGATCGTCGGCGACAAAGCCAGGTTGATCGGCGCTCACTTGGACATCAGCAAGAGTAGCCCACTGCCCGGAATATACCCGATCTGGACGCATCACGTTGTCGGCAAGGTCGATAGAGCGGCATACCCGATGCTGCCCCGTTGTTCACGTTGCGGCGAAGTGCTCTGTCGGGACGTGAACCCGAGTGCGTGGCCGAAAGAGGGCCAGGCGTACTACGCGAAACAGGGCGTTATGGGCGAGTGGTATTACCAGCAGCGTGAGCCGACAGCGTACGAATCGTGCCTGAATGATCCGTCCATCGGGACGGGCAGAAAGTCACCCCTGCCCTGGTCCGCCGACCCGCCATTGCCCGCTGCTGAACACGACGGAGGAAATGCACCATGACAATGAGCTACCTGTGGCCAGTCGGCTGGCCGATCGGGACGGCGAAAGATCGCGCGGCGCTGTGCGGCGCGCTCCGATCGGCAGGGCTCCGATGCATGATGCTCGGCTGGGACTCGTGGGCCGATCCTGCCGCGGGGTGGATCCTGCGGAACGGCGTAAATGAGCTGGTCGCCGAGCTGCGCGCGGACGGCGTGATAGTCGGCGCGCAGACGATGCCCGTGCTGGCGCACCCGCTGGCGCGCTGGCTGGACCGCTGGACGACCGGCGTCGTCGAGCCCGACGGCTGGCGGCAGCTCGACGACGCCGGCTGCATGGTGAACATCGGGAGGATCGCGCACGGGTACGTGGAGGCCGGCTTTCACCGCATCTACGCAGACGGCTGGGAGGGGATCGGACCGCGCGACGCTGAGGGGCGCTGGATCGATCCGGCGCGCGGCGGCGTGCATGACGCCGAGGCGGTGCGGAAGATCGCCGAGCGCAGCGACCGGATGCATGCGGCGCTGCGCTCTGCGATCGTCGAACGTGGCGGGCGGATCGACAGGTACGAGACGTCTGAGGGCCGCTTCGACGGGCAGTACCTCGACTGGCTGCCGGGCGAGACATTCGCGGCGTTCTGCGGGAACATTCTCGGCGCTGGCGATTACCTGCTCGCGCGATGGGGGCGGGACATCCCGGTGACGTATGGGCAGGTGCCGCTATGGCACCCGACCAGGGGCAACCCGCCGCTGGCAGAGTTCGCCGCGCTGTGCGAGCTGGCGGTCGCGCACGATGCGCCGCTGGCGATCGCACTCTGGCCGGCGGCGCAGTCGGACCCGGCATGGCGGCTGTGGGCAGAGGTCATCAGGCACGCAGAGAGGCGGCGCACGCGATGACGCCGACGTCTCCAGGCCAAGCTGGCGCAGGGCGTCCTGGCCTTGGGGGGCGAGCTGGCCAGCCCGTACAATGCTCCCAAGGAGGTTAGCCCATGCCATCATATGAGAGTCAATTCGCACTCGGCGCGCTCGTCTGGCTCAAGAGCGAACAAGGGACCAACGTGCAGAAGGTGCGAATCACCGACATCATCTTCTCCGCCAACGACGACGGCGCGGAGCCATCGTACGCCGTGCAATGGTGGGACAGCAGTCAGGCCGAGTTGCGCGACGAGGTCGTGCTCGCCGGCCAGCTCGGAGTAATCACGTGAGCATCATCATCCGAGCGCGCATCAACCGATTCATCGGTCGCAAGGCCCCGCGGCGCAAACTGACTCCGTCCCTGCTCCGGAGCCGTATCCGACATGGCAAGATCATCATCGTCTGAGCGCTGGGACATGAGCGCGCCACCTGGGCTCCCTGAGCGCGTCGCGCACACGGAGAGCCGTGTCTCGGCGCTCGAGACGAGCATCGAGGCGCTGACGGAGACCACGCAGAGCGGGTTCCGCGAGCTGCGCACGACGCTGTCGGGCATGTCACGCGAGATCGCCGGCTCGCGCGCGACCAACTGGGGCGTCGTCTACTCCGGCCTCGGAGTCGTGGTCGCGATGCTCATGGCGCTCGGCGCGATCGTGGGGCTGCCGATCTTCCAGCGTCAGGACTACCTGGGCCGCGAGATCGAACGGACGCAACGCGGGTTCGCGGAATCGCTGCGTGACGAGCGAGAGATGCACCGCCTCACGCTGGAACGGGTTTCTGGCCGCCTGGATCAGCGACAGGACTACCAGGCGACCGCGATGAAGTCGGTCGCGGACGCGCAGACGACCCTGTCTGAGGCGATCGCGGCGCTCATCGAGACCGGCGCGCGGTCCGATGAGCGGCTGAAGGAGGCGGACCGCACGCGCGCGGTCTCCGAGAGCAACCGCGAGAAGCTGGCCAGCCTCGATCAGATGTTCCGCGAGGTCGAGACCCAGTTTCGATGGGCAACGGACGTCGCCGCGATGCGCGCCGCCTACCAGGAGCGAATCGCGGCGCTGCTCTGGCGCCGCGTCTTCGGCGACGAGCTGCCCTCTCCGCCGGTGATCTACGGGGGCCCCAATGGCAAGTGAGCTGCTGGACGCGATCGAAGCGAGCTACAGTCGCGGGCCGGACGTGGTGCGGCTGTCCCACGGCGTCGAGTACGTCGTGCGCGGCGACCTGGTCGCGATCACTGGCACCAACGAGTTCCGCGACTGGCTGCGCAACGGGTCGGCGTGGACGACGCCAGTGCGTGACCAGATGTCACTGCACGCGACGGGCCGGGCGCACGCTGGGTACTGGTCGGCGGCGATCCAGGTCGCGCGAGACGTTCAGAGCCGGTGGACGCCCGCGATGCGGCTGTGCGGCCATTCGCTCGGTGGCGCGGTGGCGGTGCTCGCCGGCGCGATCCTGGCGGACCGCGAGTCGCACCCGGTGCGTGTCGTCACGCTCGGACGGCCGCCGTGCTGTGATCGGCAGCTCGCGACATACCTCGACGCGATCGCGGTGGATGAGGACCGCATCGTCGCGTGGGGCGACCCGGTGCCTTGGGGGCATCCGTGGCTCGCGATGAGCGGCGACCTGCGGCTCGTCGGCCGCTGGTGGCATGTGCTGACGGCGATGCCGCGCGCCGCGGCCCAGCTCGCAGCGCTCAACCTGTCCGCGCCGCACCACGCGGTCGCGCACTACAGGAGGATGCTCGCATGAAGGTCAACAGGGAGGAAATGCCGGTCAGTCAGGCGCGCGAGCTGTTTCTCTCGCTCGCGCTGGAGTACTGCGCCATCGCCGACCGATGGGAGAACGGCCCCGCGGTAACGGGCCGGCTGGAGGATTCGGAGCTGCATCAGGCGTTCACCGCGACGGAGCACGCGCTGCGAGCCATGGGCCGCCGGATGATGCGGCATTATGGGCCAGGTCCTGCGCGACTCGTCGAGCGAAGCATGGAGCGTGGCGAGAGCTACGTGCCGGACGATGAGTAGGACGAGCTGGTGCGTGCGCTGCGGCGGGACCGGGGAGGTCTGCGAGGTCTGCGAGGCCGCGCCGGATAAGTGCGACTGCTGCGCCGAGATGGCGGCGTGCGACGAGTGCGGCGGGTGTGGCCGCATGTGCGACGAGTGCGGCGAGACTGCCGAGGACTGCCTGTGCGAGCCCGACGAAGAGGAGATCGAGGAGCGCATGGCCGATGAGCGCATCGACGATTATGAGCGGTAGAGCGAGCACTCGCAACAGGGCGGCGGCCACGTTCCCCCTTCACGGGCCGCCGCCCGCCCTCCAAACTAGGACGTAACGGAGACAGAACGATGAGACTCAGGCTTGCACTTGCGATCGTGTTCTCGGCGTGTCGATACGCCGCAGCCGGAGACGTCTCGCCGGCCGGCGGACCGTACCAGGTCATCGAGACGCACGCCGCGCCGGCGTCGCTCGGAACCTACCTGTACGCGAGTCACGACGGGCGATACGTGACGTGGCGCGGCGAAGCCATCGCCGGCGAGCCCCCCGGGATGTTGGACCGCGCGACCGGGGCCGTGGTCGCACTGGAGCTGCCGGCGGGGAACGTCTACGAGGCGGCCCGCGAGACGCGAGGCGGTGCATGGCTGGTGCCCGGCTACGAGGGCGGGAACTGTGCCAGGGCGAGCACCTGGACGCTGGCGGGCGAGCTGCTGACGGAGCAGGGCTGGCTGCTCGACTGGTGGGGCGGTGCGCCGCTGGTTGATGGCGCTGGCGTCGGTGCCCGGCGCATCGGCGGCGGCAACTACCACCGCTGGATCACGCCGGCGGACCCGGCAGGCATGCATTTCGACGGCAACGATGACGCCTGGTCGCACTGGGCGTACAGGCCGCACGTGACCGAGCGCAGCGTGATCTACACGTCGTGGGCCGCCGGTGTCCGCGAGTACGACATCGAGACGGGCGCGGTCGCGGTCCTGCCGATCCATGGCCAGGGCGTCGCGTCGTGGGGTGGCACAGTCGTCTCCGCCTACGGGCCCGCGCTGCTCTACCGCATCGGGCATGACGGTGACTGGCGCGTCTCCCCGTCGCCGAGCATCGGCTACGTGTACGCGGTCAGCGACGACGGGGAGGCGGTCGCGGACTGGCGGTTGACGCCGCCTGGCATGATGCCCGTCGTGAGCTGGACGGCTATCGTTGACCTGGAGCGTGGCGCGCCGCTGTGGTTCGCGCCGCTCGAGTACGCCTACGGACTCGGGATCACGGCCGACGGCGTCGCGCTGATCGGCCAGTACGGCGAGCTGCTGGTCGTCGCGCGTAGCGGTCCCAGCGCCTCGCGGCGACGAAGGAGGTAGTCATGGCCTGGGTGTTCAAGCATGTCTGGGACGTTCTTTTCAGCGTGATCGAATTCGTCACGATGGGGGTGGAGGGATGATTCGCACTTACTCTCTGTTGCTGGCTTCTGCCGTCTGTTGCTGCGGGTGCGCCGCGTCAGGCTGGTCGCCTGCGGACGTGTTCGAGCCGCCGACCGTCGTGGAACTTCCCGGCGGACTCGGCACCTACTCGTTCGGCGGGCTGCGTGACACGACCATCGAGGTCACGGGCGTTGACGGAAGCAACACGACGACCGTCCCTTCGATCGCTTCCCTGTCCATTCGTCGCAGCGCATCGTCTCCGATCAATGCGCTCGCAGCCGGGCAAGCGGCGATCGAGGCGCAGAGGCAGCAGACTTTCCTCGCGGTCGTCGCCGAGCTGCGCGCGGTCGCCGGAGAGATTCGGTCACTGGCCGTCGAGCTGCGCGCGGCGGCGCCGGCGCAACCCGGTGCGCGCTGGTGGCAGTCGCTGCTGTCAGACCCTGAGGCCGTCGCGGCGCTGCGCGCCGCGATCGGTGGATGAAGTGTCATCGCTAGGACGAGTCCGCAACCACTCGTCCCGCGCAACCGGCGAGTGCGCGACGGGAAGTTGACCGGATGCTCATAGGCCGGTCACGCGTCTGGACTCCAGGCGTGCTCCTTTCGTCTGCCCGGGGGCCGCGGCAGATGCCCAAACCGCCGGGCGGCCCAGGATCAAAGCCCCGCCGCTCGCTGTCGCGCACTAGCGACAGCCGCCACTAGACCACGGGCGGCGGGGCGCCTTTCCTTCGGCAGCCCTTCGGCCAGTCCTCAGTCCGCATGAGCTCAGCGTAGGCGTGCGTCGCGGCGCATCCGCAGCCGCGACGAAGCAGCTCGCAAGACGGGCCGGCGCGCAGGTGCTCGCATCCAGCGCAGGCAGCCCGGTTCGCGGCGATGCGTTGCGCGAGCAGCTTGATGTCGCTATCTCGCGCGGTGCGCTCGGTGCGCTCGGGCGTGACGCGCTTCGCAGGCGGCGGCGCAGTCGGCGTTGTCCACGGCACGCCGTGCGGACACGGAAAATCGACATCGCATCGCTCAAGCCGCGCTACGGGCAGCCGAACCGACAGGTTGAGCCGATCGCGACACGCGCCACACAGCTTGCGCGACGCGCACTGCGGCGACGAAAAGAAGCTCATGCCGCCGGCTCCAGCGTCACCCGCAGCGTGACCCAGTGCCCGATTGACTGCCAGCTCAGGCTACACGGGTCAGACGCGGCGCAGCCGCACGGGTCGCACAGTTGCGACAAGGAGAACTCGTATTCATTCGTGCCGACTGCGAATTCGAGCAGCTCATTGCAGTCATCGAATCGCCGCTCGGCCACGTGCTGTATGGTGTCGGCGACGACCACGTAGAGCAGGAATACTATCTGCCCGTCCTCCTGGAACACCAGGATGTGCCAGTTGCCTGACGTGTCCACTTCGTCCGTCGCGTACGGCTCGCCGCCGCACTCAGGGTCGGGATAGTAACGGACCGTCGTGCGGTACCACGGAGCGGTCGGGCCGAGCCAGAGACACGATTGACCATCGCGCGTAAGCTCAACGAAGTTGAGCGATAGCAAGCCGGCGACTCGGGTGCGATGGTTGAACACCGGGGGATCGTAGCAGCACCGCTCACAGACCTGGAGCTGATTGCCGGCCGAAAGCACGATGCGCTTGATCTGGAGGCAGCATCCGAGGCACGCGTCTACTGCGGAGCTAACGCGCAGCGTGATCGGTATGCCGAACGCGCACCATGGCTTGTCCGTGCGGCTGATCGCCCAGCCCGCGTGATACACGCCGGGTTCCGAGACGTCGCAGGCGTCCTCGGTGATGCTCACGTCGAGGTCCACGTATCCGCCGGCTGCGATGGTGCCAGCGCGGGGCTGCACGTCGGCCCACGGCCGGCCGACGAGGATCTCGAACGGGACCGCCTCATCCTCGCAATGATTGTGCAGTCGCATCGTCTTGCCGACGGGTAGCGCTGGCTCCGGGTCGCACCCGAGGCAGATCGTCGCCGTCAGTCCACCGTACGACGCCAAGTAGAAGCAGCACGCGTTGTCCGGCACGTCCGGCAGATCGGCCTGGGCGCAGTCCTCACCGCCGCCGACGTGGATGTTGACCGCGGTCCACTGCGGCCCCGTGTCCTCGATGACTGTCTCGTCAAACGGAAATCCGTTGGCGCATCCGGGCAAAGACAGCCCAGGCCAACCCACGACGCTTGCATGCTCGCCGCGCAGATGGTCGCAGTCAAAAGCGACAAGGCCGCCCTCGTCGTACTCCCCGAGCGAAAACCAAAAGTCGTAGGCAAACACTCTGCCCAGGCACGGATCACCGTCGCACCGGAAATCGTCCTCCCACTGATCGCATCCCGGCAGCGGATCAGAGGGCGGTAGCGGCAGGTCAAGCCCCTCATAGTAGGCGATTGTCACAAAGCAGATGTGCAGCGCGAACCGAAACGCGATCACCGCTCGGGTCGCATTGACCTCGCCGCCCGCGACTAGCTGGCCGTTCAGCCGCACCTGTCGCGAGAAACGCGCCGACGTCTCAATCACGAACACCGTCACGCAATGGACGTCGTTGTGGCACCGCGTCTGCAACGCACTGACCGGTATGACGATCGTCTCCGGCAGGTCAATCTCGGTGCGCACATTGATCGTCGTCTCAGCGTCGCACGACCACTCTTGCTCCCACCGACCCGTCGGTGTGTTCCTCACGGCGATCGAAATGTTCTCGGGCTGGCAGAGGACCGGGTCGCCCCCTGGAACTGTGATGATGGGGACCGAGCACTCGCCGAGCGGGCATCCACCGCAGGCGGCGACGCCTCGCACGTCAGCGCAGCCGCGCACCGCGCGAGGGTCGGCACATGATCCGACGCCGCGGATAGCTGGCATCTACGCCCCCTCGATGCACTTGAACCGGAACGTGTCCACGGCAAACATGCCGGTCACGCGACCGCCGCGCAGCCAATGCGACTGCCACTGCGCGCGGATCACGTCCTCAGAGAGATACTGCGGATCGCACATCTCATCGAGGACCACGTGCCCGAATTGAGGCTGCTCGCCGAAGGGCAGGCTCGCGGCATGCAGGTCGAACTCGGCGCCGTACGCCTCACCATCAGAGAGCGAGAAGAACTTGGCCCGAAACACACGGTCTGAATCCGTGTAGCCGAGCACCTGGACCGGCACGATCGGATACTCACGCGCGCCGAGCAGCACGAGCGCCCAGGCCACGCCCTCAGTCTCGCGCTCCGGCTCCGGCTCAACCCACAGGAGCGGCCAGCCGCCGCCGGCCGTCGCGAGCATGTACTCATCCGCGAGCGGCTCGGCGTAGCGATGGTGCTCGTGCCCGACCTGGACGCGCGCGTACGTCGCGCCGCACACGATCGCGCGCCCAACGAGCGTGTCGTCAGTCGCATCCGCCATGATGCCGATCCTCTCATCCAGCGCCGGGGGCAGCGCTGACAAGAGCGGCCGGCGGAAAAACTCGGCGTCATCATCCGTGCGTCCGATGACCGGCCCGGCAATGCGCACCGCGTCGTACCGTGCCCGCGGCTCACCCGTCATGTTGCGCACGCGCAGGACGATGCGCTCCATGTCCGGCAGCGTCGGGCCGATCTGCGTGTGCTGCGCGCTCGTGACGTCGACGACACGGTTCCAGGTGCGCGCGTCGATACGCAACGGGTCGCCGGGCCTGACCTTGCTCACGGAGCCTCCACGATGCAGACCTCCACGAACAGCCCGTATCCCTTCGCGCCAGCTCCCGCATCGCCGGCGATGTTGACCTTGAGCACGTCGCCTGCCGCGAACTCGGGCGATGTGATGTCGCCGGATACGGTGCCGGTGCTGAGCGACGTGAAGGCCGCCGGCGACGACAGGATGCTCGTCTCATTGCGCGAGACGTCGACGACCGTCTCTGCCCCGTCGCCCGTCGGTGCGATCAGGTGCCGAATTTTCACCGACTCGACGACTGCCGCCGATCGCATGATGCCGAGGATGATCGTGCGGTCCGCGACCGGCTGCACGTCGTCTCCCTCGCGGTACACGAGGTAGCGACGATGGTACTGCTTGCCCACGGACAGCGCGTGCGCGGCAGACGCCGTAAACGCCGCGTCCGTGATGCAGCCCGGCGGCGCGTTGAAGCGCGCCGGCTCCACTAGTCCGAGATAGCGTCGATCCCCGGTGATGCGATCCATGAGTCAACTCCCAATGTCTAGGTCGCCGAAGTCGTCCGGCGGAAACACCTGATGCACGACCGCCGCCTTGGGGCGCGTCCCGGTCTTGTTGCCTGAGTCGTCTACGATGTCCTCGTTGTGGAGGTCAAGGTACCAGTGCGCCGGCTTGGTGACCTCGAATTCCTCAGGCGTGCCGACGTTGTACACGGCGTGCGCCTCGACCGCGCGCGAGAAGCGAAACGTGAGACGGTTCGGGCCGGTCCCGACGCGCGAGCCGCGCTCCAGCCCGTGAAAGCGCACTTCTCCCGCGGGCAGGCCGCGGAACGTCTCCGCATTGACCGTGTTGGTCAGACGCGTGATCTTGTCCGCGCGCGACACGCTGAGCCAGTCCGGCGGCTTGACGTGCGTCTCGGACCACGAGAACTCTGCGTCAGGCACGTCGATCCCGCGCGGCTCGCCCTCGCGATCAGGAGAGATCGCGCCGGAGTACAGGAAGAACTCCGGCTTGTACGTCGAGACCGAAAAGGCGAGCGAGTGCGAGATGTGCCGCGTGCCGCCGATCGTGGTGTACTCGACCTCGAATGTCGTCTCTGGCGTAGGCGGGCTGCCGTCCGTCGGACCTGCAACCGGCCCGGCGTACTTGACGCCACTGCTCCACGCGCGCGCGTTGAGCCGCTCAAGGCTCACTTCCGCGAGCGGCAGCCACAGCGTGTGACCGGAATCGATCGCGATCCACGATGCGAGCTCGGCGTAGATCGCATCGCGCGCGTCCGTGTGCTCAGGCGCGTCGTCAATGCGCCACGACTGCTCCACCGACGACGGAGACGCGAGCGATATCCGCTCCTCCAGTAGTTGCACGGCTGGCATTTTGCCCTCTCACGCGAAGGTCAGGCCATCTCTCAGTTGCCGCACTGCGACGGCGACATCCTCGACTGCGTCGGTGTTATCCTCGATGGCTTCGAGCTGGTCATCCTGCTTGTCGAGGAACGTGCGCGAGAAGCCGCCGAAGCCCGCGAGGTTGGACGAAAACGTGCCGATCGACGCCGCGGCGATGCCCTGCCGGATCGCCTCACGCTGCCGAATGAACGGGTCCGCGGCGCGCGCCTCGGCCTCGAAACGTGACGTGTCTGGTGCGGCGGGTGCGCCGGGCGCGCCAGACTCTCTCTTCATCGCCTCGAAGCTCTCCGCGATTCCCTTTGCGATGGACTCTGCGCTGCGCTTGAGGGCGCGCTCGAGCGGCCCCATCCGCCGCCGCGCGATCTCGGGCAGCGCGTCGAGCGCCGACTCAAAGCCCTCAAGCAGCGCCTTCGGCTTCCAGTCGAAGCCCTTGCCGCCGAGAACATCCCGGACCGCTGCGAAGAACGAAGCGAGGTTGTCGCCCATGTTGCGCAGGATTGTTACCGTCGCGTTGGCGATGTCCTGGAAGATGCGAGTCCAGTTGCGCTGCAGCCACATCAGGTACGCCGGGACAGCGACCGTGAAGAAATGCCGCAGATCCTCAGCGAACCCGACCACCTTGAGTGACACCGTGACGATCGCAAGATCGAGGTAGTCGCGCCAGTTGGCGATGACGTGCTGGAGGCGCAGCAGTGCAGTAGACGCGACGCCTCCGAGCCAGGTGAGCGTCTCGCCGAGCCATTGCCACACGCGGCTTGGTCCGATGAGCGCGACGAACGCGGCGCCGAGCCCGGCGACAGCCGCGACCACAAGGCCGATCGGCGACAGCATGGCGCCGAGCGCAGACACCAGCGTCGTACCGACGACCGCGACTGCGGACAGCGCCGCTCCAGCCGCGGCCAAGACGGCCCCGAGCGCGACGAGGCCTGCCGAGACGGCGGCAATCACGATAGCGAGCTGAGAATTGTTGCTGATCCAGGTGATGAGCGGGCCGAGCGCAGCGGCCAGCCGGTTGGCGAGGTCTGTGATTCCGGGAGCGAGCGCCGCTCCGATCGTCACCCACAATGCATTGACCACAGTTGACACGCGCGTGAGCGCATCTTCCATGGCTGCGGCGGCCGCCGCAGACTCGCTCGACATCACGACGTTCAGCCGCTTGGCCTCGTCGCGCGCCGCCGCCAGGCCTGCCGCTCCGCCAGCCATCGCGGGCAGGAGTTTCTGCCCGGCATCGCCGAACACACGCAGTGCGAGCGCCGCACGCGTGCCGTCATCCTTGATGCGACTCAGCGCCTCGGCGATCACGGTGAATTGCTGCTCGACAGTCAGCGTACCGAGCTCCTTGGCCGAGACGCCGAGCGCGTTCAGCGGCTTGACCGCCCGCGCCGATCCCTGCTCGGCTCGCAGCAGCGTCGCCTGCATGGCCTTGATGGCTGACTCGACTGTATCAAGATCGGCCCCGCCGAGACGTGCGGCATGCCCGAGCTCGCTGAGCGATTCGACTGCGACGCCCACGCGCGCGCTCATCTTGTCGAGCTGGTCCCCGGTCGCCTGGAATCGCCGCACCGCGATCGCGGCGGCAGCAGCGCCGCCCGCGCCGATCGCGCCGACCGCCAATCCGAGTCGCTGGAGCTCGCCGCCGAACTTGCGCATGCTGGCTCGCACGGCCGCGAGGGTGCGGTCAAGCGGCGAACGATCCCCGTCGATCTGTACCGTTGCGCGGCCAGACTGTATCGCACTCATCGGCTACTACTCCACATCCGCGCCAGGTGGGGGCGCGAACGCGCCAGCGCCGGCCGCATGTAGGGGCGCTTGGCGATCGCTGCCAGCCGGTCGCCCACGCGAGACATTCCGCCGAACTCCAGGGCATCGGTCACGGCTGTCTGCCGGTCAGGCCCGATGTAGACCGCGCGCTCCCTGACTAGAAACTCTATCGAGTTGCGCAACGTACCGACGTGCGAGTTAGGCGGATCGCCAGGGCGAGACGCGCCGCGGCGATACGGCATCGACCGCCGCGCCACCTGTCGCACGAAGGCGCCTGCCCGAAAGAGCCATCGCCGCCGAGCACGGTCAGCGGCCGCGACGACCCGCTCCAGCCTGAGCGCCAGCCTGACGTTTAGCCTCGGCCTCACGTCTACGTCTCCACGTCTCACGCACGAGCCGCTTGAACAGCGGCGCGGCGTCTCGCATCGGCAGAGGCGACGGGCGCTGCGACCTGAGCAGTTGCGCCGCCGTGACTGCCTTCGCACCCTTGCGACGGTGTACGTTCATCACCGTCGCACAGATCGCCGCGGCTCGCAGGTCTTCGGCCCTGTTCCGCGCCTGGGCCATCCGCACAAGCTCGCGCAGGGTGAACGGGTCCGGGTCTACGCCGAGGACGCCGGCGGCGTCGTAGACGACTCGCCAGATATCGCCGCTATCGCCTCCGTCGTACCCTTGCCGACCTCCCTGCTGATCTGCGCCGCCGCCTGCGCCACCAGAGGGTGGCACCGCTGGAAAAAATCGGTCAGCTCCCGCAGCAGCGCAGCCTGCGCCGCCGCCGCCGCGTCGCCACCGAGCGACTCCAGGAACGAGTCACGGGTCACGCCGCGGGCTGCCAGCTCGGGGCCAAGCATGCTCGCGATCGCATCGCACGCGGCGAGCGGATCAAGCTGATAGCGCGCCAGTGGCGGTGGCTCGCCCTGGACCAGGTCCAGCATCCCGCCGACGCACCGTCGCAGCGAGCCGACGGTGACGCGCAGCGTCCACTCGCGACCCTCATCGTCTCTGAACGTCATGCTCAGCCTCCAAACACGAACCGGTCGAGCTCGGCATCGTACGTGCCCGCGCCATCCTCGTACCAGTCCTCGATCTCCTCCGGCTTGAGCGTCACGTCATACGCGATCCGCTCGCCGATCTCCTCGTTGCGGGTCATCGACTGGACCCACCATGAGCCGACCGGGCCGTTGTCCTCTTCGTCGAGCACCTTGGCTGCGATCGATTCGCTGTTGAGGTACGCCTCATTGAGCGCGACGCGGAGCGGATCGTCCTGCGCGAGCGCGATCAAAGTGAAGCTGACCTCCAGCTCATGCAGCACGGGCGCGGTCGTGCGAAACCCGCGGTCCGAGCGCTTGGTGACGTCGGTCTCGCTGTTGGTGATGTTGAGAGTCAAGTCCTGAATGTTCCCGGCCTCTTCGTCGCCCGCTCCGTAGAGCAGCTTGCCGCGCCGGCCCAGCAAGTGGTTAAACGCCATGGTGTATCTCCCTGGTCATGGTGTACGTGAATCTGAGGACCGAAACGAAGTTGCCGTCCTCGTTGAGCGAATCGAAGTCGTACAGCGGCTCTACCGCCGTCGACGTCCAGGTCGCGCCGAGCGACTCGAAGTCGCGCCGCGTCAGGTAATCGATGATCTCCTGCGCGAGACCAGCCAGGTCATCCACCGTCAGCGCGCTTGTCGGCCGACCCATCAGCCCGACGTCGACAGACGCCACGACGGAGACCGCGGCCCGCGTCAGATCGGCCAGCTCCAGGCCGCGCGGCACGACCATCGCGACGATCTCGGAGTCCGTGAGCTTGCGCTTGGGCGTGAGCGTGCGGGAGATCTCGAACGGTCGCGAGAATGCGCCTGATACGAGCGCATCGGCGATCGCCTGCGACAGCGCCATAACCGGGCTGACGTTGGCCGGCAGACCGGCTAGCCGCGACTCCTCCATCTCGCGCATGGCTGACAGCCACGCGTCAAGATCGGCAGGCGCTCCGGCCGGCCAGGCGTACACCGCCATCGGCCACTGATGCTCGATGCACGCCGCGAGCGCCGACTGAAAATCGGGCAGCGTCACGGGGTTGGCCGGCGGCGTCTCGCGCCAGGCGGCGATCCATCCGATGGTGCCCGGAACGTCTGGGTATCCGCCCTCTCCAGGGGTTCCGAACTTCTCGATGTTCCGCGCCAGCTCGGCCGGAAACGTGTAGCTCTCCAGGTCATAATCCGTCGCGCCGCCCATCACCGGCGAGCCGGCACGCGCCGGGTACTCCAGGTCACGCGGCGAAGACCCCTCCAGGTACAGCGACGTTGCACCGACGTCGGCCAGCGCGGACAGCCAGATGTTGGCCATCAGCACTTCGCGCTCCTGGCCGGCGATCGGATCGTCGGCCCACTCGGCATCAGTCTTCACATCCTCCATCGCGTCGAGGTACGACCAGTCGCACGCGAGCTCCTTGGCCCAGCCCGCCAGGATGCCGCAGTAGACGGCGATGCCCTCATCGGTGAGCTGGTAGCCCGGCTCGCTGATCGCCGGCACGGGGTCGCCGTTGCCATCGAGCCGGCGGTACTGGTACAGCGCCGTCGCGCCCTCGCGGATGTAAGCCGGCAGCACGTGCAGTCCGAGATGCACGCCCTCAGCCCGCAGCATCGCCGCGAATTTCACGACGCCGGGCTTCAGCGAGAGCGAGACACGGTCGTAAGCGAAATCGCAGAAGAGCAGCGCGCGCTTCCACCGCGTGCCGCGCGTCAGGAACAGCGCGAACGCCTGCGACTGCGGATCGGCCGCGACAGCCGGGGGCGCGTGAAACAGGTAGGATGGACGCGTGTTAACGATTGCGCATCACCCCGCAACTCGCCTGCTGTGCAGACGCATGGTCGATCTGACGTTGTTGCTCCAACGCCAGGCGCTCTCGGGCGCGATCGGGCGGACCTCATAAACGAGATCGCCGTCGGTGATCTGGTCGCCTTCCTGCGGCTGGCCGAATGCTGCCAGCGCAGAGGACGAGATCAGCCAATCGACCAGCTCGGCCTCAACGAGTACGGGGTCTAGAGATACGATCGCGCGAACGTCATCCCGCAGCCGAGCGGGCGTCGCCCGAAGCTCGACCTGCTGTGAGCCGCGCGCGTACGTGACCGTCCGCGTCATGTGCGCGTGCCGTTGTTCAGCCAACCACGACAGGCCGCGATCAAGCATCGAATCACTCAGGGACGAACGTGCCCGCGACTCCGGTGTAGTGCGGCGCGAACCGGAGCGTCGTCGCCGACATCGTGATACCGATCTGCGTGAGCTTGTCGCTCGTCGTCGGGTCCGCGATGTCTACCGCCTTGCCCGCGGTCGCACTCAGCGCGAGCACCTTCCCGGCGCTACCGAAGATGCTTCCGCATGTGATGACGCCCGGCCCGCGGAAGACGACGATCGGCTGGCCGGTCGCGCCGCTGCACGCCGCGATCGCAAACGCGCGCGCCTCCTCCTCGGTGCCGTCCGACCGCGCGAGATACACCTTGCCGTCACTGCGCTTGCGGTAGACGATCTGGCCGGCGTTGATCGCCTCACCACAGGTCACCATCAGCAGAGTCTGCCGCGGGACCACGAGATTTGACGGGGTGATCGTGTATTCAGCCATGGCTCAATCCTCCAGCACCATCATGATTTCCGACTCGTCGTCCGCGGCCGGCGGCTCCGGCTCAGGTTCCGTGTACGTGATGTCCAGGTACGGCCGGTTGACCTCGAGCGCCTGATTACCCGTGCGGATCGTGACGAACTCGTTCCCGTCGCTCGGTTCATCGTCGGCCGCATCGCGCGCGCTGACGATGCCGAGCGTCAGGATGCCAGGTGATTCGGGCAGCACGCCCGGATCGATCTCCACAGTGCGGAGCACGCCGCCTCCGAACCCGGCCGCCCCGGTGTCAAACGCGACTCCGAGCGGCGCAGCACCAGCGGCCTTGATCGCCGCGAAGTTGGCCTGCCGATTGCCGTCGGCCGCGATCGGCCACACGAACCCCGCGGGCGCGACGAGCAGCGCCTCGAAGTCGCGCAGCGTCGAGCTGTCAGTCTGAATCGTGATGCCGAACTCGACGGCCGTGACCGTGCCGGGAATCTCCGGCACGTCGAACGGCATCGCGAATCGCCACCGCGTGTGAAGGCCGTCCTGATTGCGCTGCCCGATCAAGCCGGCCGTTCCGGCCGTGCTCTGATTCGACGCTGTCTCAGCGCCCGCGTACGAGAATGCCTCGCCGAGAATGTGGCCGTCGTCAGGCTCGCCGATCCCGAGCGCGAGGGCGAATAGTCGGATCGTCGGCATTCACCGCCTCGTCACGTAATGCACAGCGACGATCGGCGCGCCGCCGCTCTCGGCCAGCATTGCCAGTGATCGCAGCCCGGGGCCGACACGCCGGAGCTTCCCGGCCAGCAGCGGCGCGCGCTGATCGCCCTCGGCCATGTCGGCATCACCGCCGAGCGAGGCCTCCGCGGCAGCGCTCACCGTGTACACCACGAGCGACGTGTCCGCGTCGCCCGCGGCGTCGAGCCCCGTGTGCTCGATGTGATACGTGCAGGCCGGGTCCAGGCCGTAGACCACAGCCTCAGAGTCGCCGACCTCAAGCATCGCCGGGCCGCCGTTTGATCGCGCTGGATTCGCCACGGCCTACCTCCCCTTACGGTCCGCCGAGCGTGCAATCGTCGTTGTGCGTGATGCGCCAACGCAGATTCGCGCCGATGCGGATCGCCGTCAGGAGCACGGAGTCGCCGGCATCGGCGAACGTAATCGTCGTGTTGCCGGCCTGGTTCAGCCCGGTCGCGGCCGTGAGCACGATGTTGCCCCCGCCATCCACCGAGAAGCTGATTGCGAGCTGCTGCCCCGCGAACGTCGGCGCGGCAAGCGTGCGGGTCTGGCCGCTGCCGCCGCTCGTCAGCGCGGCGCTGCCGCTCTGCGTCACGGGAATCGCGCCGCCGTTGCCCGGGTCGGCAATCACGTTCTGCAGCCCGTTGGCGAAGCCGACGATCGCCGGCAGCGCGAGGACTTCGACGTGCGAATCTCCGCTTGCCGCGGTGGCTGCCGCGTAGCCGATGAACGTATTGCCCGTGCTAGTCGTCGTGACCGCGCCGGATTCGGCGGTGCCCTCGACGGGCGAGCCGTCGGCGTCCCAGTAGCACGCCGCGCCCTGCGAGATGCCGCCGGTCACCTTCGGCAGCTTGACGATGCCCGACACGCGCAGCGTGCCGAGCGCGCCGACCGCGATCGGCTCCGTCGCGAGGCCGGCCAGCGAGCCCGTGACCACGACATCGCCGGACGCGACGGGAGTAGTCTCCGGCGTGTACTTGATGTCGTAGCCGCCGGTGAGTGACTTGCCCGGAGTCTGAGCCATTGTTGATTCTCCTTATTCGCTTTCGCCGAGCTGCTTCTGCGCCGCGCGCGGCTCCTGGAGCGCAATCCCGAAACTGTGCTTGACTCGCATCCGCACGCCGAGCTGCCCGAAATCAGGCTGCGCCGTCTCGACGATCGGAATGTCCACGCCGTTGAGGAACGCGACCTGGATCGCCGCCAGCTCGCCCGGATCGGCCAGCAGGTACCAGTTGACATCGCTGGCGATGTACTGGCTCGACACCGCGAGCAGCGCCGCGCCGCCAGGACCGAACGGGTTGAACGTCCCGAAATCGCGGTCCGTGTCGCCCGTCCCGCCGAGCAGCGCCGAGCGCGTGAGCTGGAGGGCCGTCGCCATCAGCTCCGGGCCCGTCAGCAGGATGCGCGGCATGATGCCGAGCGGATCAGTGCTGCTTTCCGTCGCCGCCTTCGGGAACGTCTGCCGCATGAACTTGCCGATGGCGACCTTGAGGGAATCGACTCCGAGCGCCGTCTCGGCGCCCGCGAAGTAGTTGCCGTTGCCGCTGGTGAAGAACGCGGAATCGTCGAGCCACTTCGACCAGAACAGGCGGTTAAAACCGCGGGACATCGCCTGTCCCATGCGCATCGGGGCTTCGCTCAGCGCGCCCAGGTCGTCGTTGATGAGATGCTGCTCTCCGATCTGGAGCTGGAACCCGTAGAGCGCCGCCTGATTGCCGTATGCGTTCTGCGTCAGATTCGCATGCCGCAGCTCGCCGCTCGGCGGCAACGGCTCGTACTCGCCGTGCACGTTGATCGAGAATCCAGACATCGCCTTGTAGTCGCGAACGGGCTTGGTCTCCGCGATCGCGCGCCAGGTTTGCTCGACGCCGCGGAAGCCCTGATGCAGGAACTTGTTCGCGACGTTCGAGAAGATGCCCGGAACGTCGAGCGTTGAGCTGTTGCTCCCGCCCGCGAGCTGCACGCGATCGAAGGCGCCGCGCAGCAGGGCCTGCACGTCGCGGTAGCCGTCGATGCGGTGACCGTTGCGCGATGCCGCGAAGGCGAGCATCTCGCAGAGCGACATGCCGCCGCGCCGCCACTGCGACGTCCGCTCCAGGACCGGAGCCGGGAATGCACGCTCAACGTCGCGCATCTTCGCGCCGAGGCACAGCGCGCACTCCACCATCTCCGATGTGACCGTGTGATCGCCTGATCCCCGGAGAATGGGCACCGCCCCGAAGTGAACCGTACGCCGCATCAGCAGCTCGAACTGCTCCGGCGTCATGCTCTTGTCCGCCCGGGCGCTCTCGGCCATCATCGTGATCTGCTCGTGACTGCCCGGGTCGGATTCCAGCCCACGTCGCGTGAGCTCCGCGATCGCCTCGATGCGCTGGCGCTCAGCGCGGGCCGCCGCCAGCTCGACGCCGATCGGGTCCAGCGACCCTGCCGCCGCGGCTGTCCGCTTCTTTTTCGGCGCCGGCTCCGGCTCCGTTGCCGGCGGCGGCGCGGTCTCGGCCTCGTAGCGCTTCTTGAGCGCGGCGAGCTGCACGTCCGTCAGCTCGTCCGCGGAAAACCCGAGCGATTCGATCCACTCATTCAGCGTCATGTCCTGGTCTCCTGCCATCGCGACCGCGGCCGTTGTCCGACGGTCCGCAGGCACAGATACGATTGAGATTTCGCGCAGCTCGGCCGCGCGCACAACCCGGAGCGGCCCTTCGTGGACCGACCCGTTTACCGTCGCGCTCGCGCCGGCATCGACGCGCTCCACGCGCTGAGTCATCAGGCCGAGCGACGCGCGCCACCGAAACCCGTTGGCCGCGTGCTCCAGGAGCACCGCCGCCGGCCCGCTGCGAGTCGTCAGCTTGCCCGCGAGCCGTAATTCGCCGTCCACAACCGCGACCTTGCTCGTCTGGCCGAGCAGCACTGCCGGGTCGTGATCCATCAGGATTGGCAGCTCCTGCTCGTACGTGATGCCGGACAGGTCGATTACCAGCCGCTCGCCCCAGTGCTTGACCACTGCGCCCGTGTAGCCGACGATGTCGAGCGACGGCATCGCGGCCTTGTCGTCTGCGCTCTGCCGGAGCGTCAGGTCTGCGAGCAACGTGACGGGCCGCTTACTCCTCCGAGACATCGGCGTCCTCCTCAGTCGCCGCAACGTTCGCCGGCGATACGAGTCCGAGCTCGCGCATCAGCTCGCGCTCCTGCGCTATCTGCGTCAGCTCGGCGCGCCAGTCGCGACCGGTGCGCGCGTATTCGATTGCGAGATTTGACGTCAGCGAGGTCAGTCGCGTCAGCTGCGCGTTCGACTCTTTCTGCGGGTCCTGGTGCTCGACGCCTGGCCAGGCCCACTCGTAGGCCGGCGCCTCGTCCAGCAACAGCGGGGCATAGCCTGGTATCAAGCGCGCCTCAGCAAGCCATTCGCGCACGAGATCGTCCAGGATGATGCGCGCCACGCGCTCGCGCTCGACCTCGAGCTTTTTCAGGAAGGCCTGATGATCGAGGCGGCCCGATGCGAAGTTGCTGTCGCTGCTGTCGCCCGATGCCAGATTGCGCGGAACGCCCATGCAGCGGCACGCCTCGCACAGCATCTGCTTGACCGTCTCGGCGTACGTCGATGTCGGCTGCTCGGCCTTGAGCTGCACCGCGTCGTAGCCGAGCGGGAGCGGCGTGAACGCGTCAGCCGACAGGCGAATCCGCGGAAAGTCACTGCGCGTCAAGTCCTCGATCTCGTCTGGCGGCGCGGTCGTCTTGAGCACGATCGCATGCCGTGCGGCGATCTCCGCGGACGAGACGACGGCCATCGTGTACTGTCTCAGCATCGCCCAGATGTGCAGCGACGATGCGAGCTCCGATACGCCGCGGCTCTGGTCGGGCCGTTGCTCCTGGTACAGGTGCAGCACGCGGCTGGCCGCGACGCGCGTCCACCGCAGAGGCGCACCATCGCCCGGGTGCGATGCGGCGATGTGGTATGCGACCACGTTCCCTAGCGCGTCGTACTCGATTCCGTCGGCGCTCTGCGGGGTAACGGGGCGAGCCGCGAACCATGGATCGCACACGAGGTCAGCCTCAATCGGCCGGAAGTCAATCTTTACCGGCGTCGCGAGGCTAGGGTTGTGCTGCTTGATTGCGAATGCTTCCCCGTCCACCGCCTGCGCCATCCGCATCGTCCGCAGCTTGTCGGCTAGTCGCACGGCTCGCGCCCAGGCCCGGAACTCTCGCGTGAGCCAGTTGTTGACCGACCGGCTCGAAGACTTCGGCGCGAGCTGCGGCCCGTCTCCGATCAGGTAGTTGGCGATCGAATCGACGATGCCGCGGACGTAGCTGTTGTTCGCGGCCTCGGCGCGGGCCCGCGCGCGAATCTGCCGGCGCGTGTCAGCGCTGAGCACCGAGTCGGCCGAGGCCAGCGACAGGACCGGCCAGAGATGCTCGTTGCTCGGAGTCGTGCGGGCGGCGTCGTAGACGAGCCGGACAGTGTTAGGCGTTGACTTGCGCCGCCGCCAGGGGAGCCAGCTCATCGCGGCTCCCTCACGATCTGGCAGTAGCGGATGTAGGGCGGTTTCGCGGCGCGCTTGGCGTCAGCCTGCTCGAGCGCCTTCAGCTGATCGGGAATGCTGTGCTGCTCGACGGTGCCCTCATCACTGCTGACTCGACGCGGACCCTTCGCGTTGTCGAGGATCGCGTCTCGGAGCTCGTCGAGCGTGCTCATGCACGCGGGAGTTAGCCGCCGTTGTGATTGCCCGCAACGGCGCGCCTGCTAGGAATACTACCGGTAGTAGATTTTTCCTCGCGCTCACGCGTCGAGAAGCGCACGCCGCAGCGACGGCATCGCCGCCGCCGCCAGACCGTGCCCTTGTGGGCGCGCGTCTGCATCACATGGAGATCGGTGGACCCGCAGGCCGGGCAGCGCATGCGGTGCGGATCAGGACCGCCACGCCTCGTACATCTGGGCATAGCTCTTGCGCTCCTGCCGCTGGCTCGCTCCGCCATGGATCGACGCCGCCACGGCGCAGCCCACAACGCAGTCCAGCCAGTGGTTGTCGCTCATGCCTGGACGCACGCGCCACTCATTGACCGTACGGCCGCCGACCTTCTTCGGCACAGGATATTCCGCTGTCAGGTGCTCAGCCAACTGGCGGTGATCTTCAGGCGATGTCCCGTACCAGGTCAGCGCCCCCGGGTCGCCCGGCGCCTGCCGCAGCATCGCGTGTACGTGGCTCTTCCAGTAGTGCGAATCGAATCGCACTGACATCACGGCGCGAGTCGCGAGCTTGCCGATGATCCAGTGCTGGCCGTGGCGCTCTCCCGGCTTCACCGTGTACTCGCTCATCGGCCGCTGCGACGCGCCGACGCCGAAGCCGCGCGACGGCATGAGCACCGACGCATGCCGCGAGCGCCGGCAGTAGTCGTGCACGATGTCGGGCACGTACCCGCTGTCGATCAGGCACCGCGCGATGCGCAGCTTGGCGCCGTCCTCGCGGTCATACTCGCGCCCCACGATCCGGTCCGCGAGCGCCGAAAGACCGGCCAGGATCGCTCCGGCGCGGCCTGCGCCAGGAGCGGCGCCGGCCAGCGTCGGTGACGCCTTCCGCAGACTGAACCGCCTGCGAGGCTGCTCAGGATACGCACCGTAGTCGATGAGCCAGCCGCTCCCGTCGCCGCTCCACGCCGCCACGGCCCAGTACAGCAGCGCGTCATGCACGTCGATGAACGCCGTGAGGGTCTCTGCTCGCAGCGGAGCGACGCCGCGGGCGATGCGGTTCACGCGCTCGACCAGCACAGACACCGGAACCAGGTCGGCCGAATCTTCGGCCGCGGGCGGATCGTTCTGATACTCGGCGAAAAACGCCTCATCCTTGAGCCGATGCCGCAGGTTCATGGCGTGTTGAATGGCCGACAACTCGTTCGTGTCAAAGCGCTCAGGCCACGCGACCACGGCGCCGTGATCCATCGCCTCGCGATGCTCTGCGTAGTAGGCGTTCGCCTCATCCACGCCCCGGTCGTGCTGATGACCTTCGTCGAGTCGCAGGAAATATTCCTCCCACAACCTGGTAGCGCTCGGCCACGCGTACACGGTGCGCGTCCGCTCGCCGTGCCACTGCGGATACGTGCGCCGGTCCAGGAGCTGGTCCGCCAGGTCGCCGCGCTGGCAGACCGTGCATGGCATCAGCACCGAGATCGTGCGGCCTGGGCCGGACATGCCGAGCACGTCCCCGGTGATGATCGCGAGACGCTCGGCGCACTGCGATGGCGAGCCGGATGATTCGCGCGTCTGGGGATCGTCAATGATGGCCAGGTCCGGCCGCACGACGCTCCCGTCCTCCAGTACGTGCGATTGGCCACGTAGCGCGCCCGTCAGCCCTGACACAGTGACGCAGGCACCGCTGACGTTGCGCCCGTCGCACACGCTGTCTGGCATCGTCGGGAACACGACCTTTTTCGCCCCCCACTCGATGCGCGTCTGCCGCCCATCGAACAGCTGGCCGATGCAGCGCCGCGCGTTGTTTTCCAGCCGGCGAATCGGGTAGCAGACGTGAGGGAAATCGCGCGCGAGGTCGTCATTGTGCTGGAGCTCGCTCTTCAGCCGGTCGAGAATCTTCTCGGCCATCCCCTCCGTCGCCGCGATGAGGACGACGAAACGAGCGTGCCCGTACATCAGTGCCCAGAGCGCGGCGCGCTCGCAGAGGGTCGTCTTGCCGCTGCCGCGCGGCATCGCGAGCGCGAACAGGCCGCCGCTCGTGATCGCAGTCTGCATGCGCCCGAGGACTCTGAGATGGTCTGGCGACCAAGGCAGGTGGAAGGCGCGCGGGAAGTACCGCTCGCAGAACAGCCTCAGGTCGCCGGCGCAGGCATCGCGGCCGGCCAGGATCGCTCCGGCGCGGGGCGGGTAATCCTCGGCGATGTCTCGCTCGTGCTCTGACTTGCGCCGGAGGCGTGCGTTCTCTTCGTCGCGTCTGCTCACGGCGAGGAGTTTACCTGCAATTCAAACTAGTAGCGCGCCTCTTCCGTGAGGGGTGCGGCCGTTTTTTCGCTCGGGAAGAACCTAGGGGGACTCAGCGCGCGTGCGGTCGCTTCGCGCCGTTGGCTTCGCAGTTTGGCGACGGCTTTCCGGGCCGCGGGCAGGTCGCGCGTGGCGTCGTCCAGCCGTGCTTGCATCTTGTCGGCCAGCAAAGTGAGCCCTTGCCGCTCGAAGGAGGCCACGGTGGTCCGCTTCGCCAGCTCGCGGTAGTTCCCAATCGTCGGGCCGAGCTCAGCGGCCGCTTCGAGGGCGTCCAAGCGTTTGCGCGCGCGGCAGAGGCGGTCGCACACTTTGTCCAGGCGCGCCACGTCTTTACGGCGCGCGAAGATCCGTAGCAGCTCCTCCTCGGCTTTGCGGGCCCGACGCAGCTCTTTTTCGGCGGCGTCGAGCGCTTCCCACAGGGGGCGCGTGGCCTCGCGGAGCGCCTCGAGCCTGGCTTCGGCCTTTTGCAGCTTGCGGCGGGCGGCTTCGGCGGCCTTCTCGTGAGCATCGCGGGCTTGCGCGATCGGATACAAGACCAGGTGGCGCCTGAGGCGGTGGCGCTTGAGCGCTCCGACGGCGGCCAGCAGCGCGAATTCGGACTTGTTTGCGTCGCGCAGGATTTTCAGCGCTTCGCGGCCGGCAACGTTCTCGCCGTCGGCGACGCGGTGAATCAGGCTTCGCCAGGCGGTTTCGATTTCCTGCTGTCGGTGCGCGATGCTGTCTAGAAAGACTTGCATTACCGGGTTCTCCTGGGCTTCCGGTGCGGCCGCGGCCATTTTCCTGACGCCAAGAAAATGGTCCTCGGATCGTAACCCGAGCATCCGGCGGCAAGCCATTCGGCCAGCTCGGCGCGTCGCTACCGGCTGACCGACGCTGGGCGGGCGCGCCGCCTGTACCACTTCCGTCGCCTTGCGCGAAGCCAACCCTAACACTCTAACAGTTCGTAGCAATCGCAAGTTGCACTCGCGGAGCGGCTTTGCGTGGCATACTGTTCACGCTCCGATGGAGGGTTTCTTGAGTCGGCCGGTTATGAAATCATCATGGAAGAAGGGACGCAGGCAATGACGCGAGTGCAAGTCAACCCCGACCTGATTCGATGGGCCTGCGATCGCGCCGGAGCTGGTGTTGCTGCACTGGCGGAGCGATTCCCGAAGCTGCCGGAATGGTTGCGCAAAGATACTCTGCCCACGTTCAAGCAGCTTGAAGAGTTCGCCAAGGCGACGCATGTCCCGTTCGGATACTTCTTCCTCGCCACGCCGCCGGAAGAGCCGGTTCCAATTCCGGACCTGCGCACGGTCGGCGGTGCGCGCGTCAGGAAACCGTCCGCCAACATGCTCGACACGATCTACATCTGCCAGCAGCGCCAGGACTGGTACCGGCAGTACGCTCAATTGATGGGCGACGAACCGTTGGCGTTTGTCGGATCCGTGCGACCGGACGCAGACGTAACCAGCGCCGCCACGAGCATCCGCGCCGCGCTTGGTCTGGACGGGCCGCTCAGCTCCGCCGCAAAGAGCGCGGCCGACGCCTTCCGGCTGCTGCTGGACCGCGCCGACGAGCTAGGCGTCATGGTCATGGTGAGCGGCGTCGTGGGCAGCAACACGCGCCGTCCGCTGGACCCCGACGAGTTTCGCGGGTTCGCCCTCGTTGATCCGCTTGCCCCGCTGATCTTCGTCAACGGCGCGGACACGCAGGCCGCACGGCTGTTCACGCTTGTTCATGAGCTCGCACACGTCTGGTCTGGTGAATCAGGCGTGTCCGACGTGACGACCGCTCCGGTCCCACGCGCCGGCGTCGAGCGCTGGTGCAACGCCGTTGCGGCCGAAGTGCTGGCGCCGCTGGCCGACTTCAAGGCGGCCCTGCGGCCACGCGCCGAGCTCTGGGAGGAAGCGAATCGCCTCGCCGCCCTCTTCAGGGTCAGCACCCTGGTCGTCCTCAGGCGAATGCATGATGCCGGTCGCCTCACCCGTCAGCAGCACGCCGACGCCTACGCTCGCGAGTCCGCGCGGTTGAGCGCCTTGATGCACGCCAGGAAAGACACGGCCAACTACCGCCTGAGCACCCGCTTCGCCAGCGCCGTCATCGCCAGCACGTGGGAAGGCCGTTCCACCTTCACCGAAGCCTTCCGGCTGCTCGGCTGCCGCAGCATGAAGACCCTGAACAATATGGCCTACCACATGGGCCTGGCCAATCCGACGGTCCTGGGAAGGCGGGCGGGGCTCCAGAGGCTCAACGCAACGTATTAGCTCTTATCGGACGCGCTGCCTGGATGGCCCCGAAAAACTCACCAGAGGCCCTAGGACGATTTACCCATACCCTGAGTGCCTCCATCCGGCGTGCGTTCAGTGGCGCGGCCGTTCCGTCGAAACGAACCGGTTACGCTGACGCATCGCAGACCGTAGGACCGCAGAGCAGCCTTCAACAGCCGCCTGAGCCGCACGTCGGCGTCGGCGCCGCCGTCGCGCGCCCAGGCATCGCGCAGGACCAGCGTGGCCTTCACGCCGGCACCAGGGTCGGCGTCAGCGGCTCAATCGCGTCCAGGAGCGCGACCGTGAGCGGGCCGTACGGCCTGGCCAGCGGGTCGGCCGGCAGCTCCCCGTTGCCCCCGGCGTAGCGCCGCATGCTGTGATCCAGGCCGCTGTACGCCTCACGCACGATGGCGAGTCGCTCGTCCTCGGCCATGCCGGCGAGCACGGAGCGGACCCGGTCGATGCGTGCCAGGTGCGCCGCGTGCGCCTCGTCGCTGGCGCGCTGCTCTTCGGCTGCCGCTCGGCGGCGCGCCTCGGCCTGGTTGTCTCGCTCGGCCCGGTTCGCCGCGTGCGCCTCGGGGCCTGCTGGGTCGCGGACGAGCTTCACGAGCCCACCCGGCCCGAGTCGCTTCCGGTCGGCCTCCTCGATCGCCAGCTGCACGTGGGCGAGCCTGACGGCCGGGTCTCGCGCCAGCCGGCCGGCCTCGGCCGAGCTGACGTGCCGGCCGTCGAGCAGACGCTGGATGGTCTGGATTTCGACTGCGTCTTTTTCCCCAGCCCCCCCCCACTCCCAGTCGCCCGAGCCAGCAACGGGTGCCGGTCTCGCCGGGGGGGTAGGGGGGGGTGTATCTACTCCTCTCCGCTCCTCTCCGCTCCTCTCTATCCGAACTGTTCGGAACTGTTCGGAACTGTTCGGAACGGTTCGGAACGGTTCGGAACTGTGCGGGTACGGGAGCGGTTTCCCGGCGCGTTCGGCCCTGGCGTTCGCGACCCGTATCCGTGCGCGCACGTAGTCCGGCGCGTGTTCCGGCCAGCCTCGCAGGTACTGCCTTCCATCCCGTGCCACCAGTAGTCCAGATGCGCGCAGGGCGGCTACCCAGGCGCCGGGCTCGCCTCGCCAGTGCGAGGCAGCCTCCAGGTACGCGTCGTCGATGCCGGTCAGCGTGCCATCCGGGGCGTAATGCGACAGGTAGGCCTCGAGGCGCGCGAGGTGACCGTACACCGTCTCAGGTGTGTGGGTTGGGAACGCCGCAGTCAGAGTCGCGAACCGTGGGTGCGAGAAGAAGGCGTAGGTTGGCACTGTTTGCCTCCATGCCTGGAAGGGAAGAAAGGCAGCGGCTCGGTCCCGGTCCAGGCATGGGTTGCCGTGGACCGAGCCGCACAGTGCGACGGCGGTCGGGTTGGCCGGCCCGACGGGGCGATTATACAGCGCACGGCAAGCGCCGCAAGAAACGCGCGCAAGCCAAGATCGCAGCCAGACTTATAGATAATCCGGGAAATTCCTTGACACGCCTACGCTCTGTGCTATACTGATGAGTAGGCGGGGCTGGGCCATGATCGACGCATGCGCCTGCGGCTGGCATGACGCGAAAAAAGGAGAACGTGATGAGCGCCGAGAATGTCCTAGATCTGTCGCATGCCGCGAAGTGGACGAATGCCGCCGGCAAGATTCAGCTGGTCAAGTGCATCAAGCCGGACGGCACGACCGGCGGCGGCGTCCGGCCGCTCGTGACCTGGCCCGCAGTCGGCGGGGAGGTGACACCATCCGACCCGCGCCGCGACGGGGAGTGCGGCGGCGGAATACATGGCTGGCCCTGGGGCTTGTTCCTCGGCGACGGCGCGAGGCCGGATTACAGCACGGACTGGCTGGTCATCGAATGCGATCCCCAGGACATCTATTGCATCGGCGGCAAGTGTAAGTGTGTCGGACCATGCACAGTGGTGTACCGCGGGCAATGGTGGGGGGCGATGGAGTACACGCAGCATGAGCGGACGCAGCTCATCCAGCACGTCGCGGCGTCGGCCTCGGCGTCGGCCACGGGCTACGGTGGCGCGGCGTTGGCCACGGGCCGCAGGGGGGCCGCGTCGGCCACGGCCCCCAGGGGATCGGCGTCGGCCACGGGCGACAGGGGAGCCGCGTCGGCCACGGGCGACAGTGGCGCGGCGTCAGCCACGGGCGACTGGGGAGCGGCGTCAGCCACGGGCCCCGGTGGCGCGGCGTCGGCCACGGGCGACAGGGGAGCCGCGTCGGCCACGGGCGACAGTGGCGCGGCGTCAGCCACGGGCGACTGGGGAGCGGCGTCAGCCACGGGCCCCGGTGGCGCGGCGTCAGCCACGGGCGACTGGGGAGCGGCGTCAGCCACGGGCCCCG
>WBZO01001609.1_pt1 | contig 33999 bp, 31 predicted proteins | sample 5204261 | NCBI WGS metagenome assembly WBZO01 (sample SAMN12412400, study PRJNA552823) | activated sludge metagenome | isolation source: activated sludge from anammox sidestream of wastewater treatment plant... | place: USA: North Carolina | collected 2017-09
CGACGATGCCTTCCGGAAACGCCGCGGCCTGCTCCCACTCGGCGTAGCCGGCGATCACGAAGCTGCGCGGACCGGGCGCGTCGGCCGCGTGGTCGGAGGTGGTGAGCAGGCCGGTCTGGGCCGCGCCGATGGGCACCGTGTAGCTGAACGCGTGAAAGACCGGTTGCGCCGGTGCATCGTGCACCGGGCAGACGTTGCTGCGCGCCACCGGGTTGCGCCCGTTGCGAAACAGGCCCCAGCTTTCGAGCACCTCGACCCAGCCGGCGTTGAAGTCGCCGAAGCCCGCCAGCCCCACCGGTGCGGGCGAGCGCAACTCGGCCGCGCACAGCGCGGTGAGCGGGCGGTGGCGCTCGCGCAGGTGCGCGGCGATCGCGTCGAACCCTTCGGCGATCGGCAACGGACGTGCGAAGCGCACCCGCACGATCTCGAAGCCCGGCAGCGCGACGACGCCCGAAGAGAAGGCCCGTCCGCCTTCGAGGAAAGCGTAGTCCGCGCCGGCGGAATTGTGTATGGTTGCCACCTCTGCTGCCTCGGTCACAAGGGTCCGGTCGGGCGACTATGCGCGACACGGCCAGCCTGCGCAAGCATCCCGGTCAGGTCATGAGTCAGATCCCCGCAACGATGGAGTTCGTCGATCACGGCGCCGGCGGCGCGCCGTCGGTCCTGCGTGTCGGCCGCATGCCGGTGCCTGTGCCCGCGGCGGGTGAGGTGCTGATCCGCGTCGCCTGGGCCGGCGTCAACCGCCCCGACGTCGCGCAACGGCAGGGCCACTATCCGCCGCCGCGAGGCGCCTCGCCGGTGCTCGGCCTCGAGGTGTCGGGCCACGTCGTGGCGCTGGGCGAGGGCGTCACCGAACCGAAGATCGGCGATGCGGTCTGCGCGCTCACCAACGGCGGCGGCTATGCGCAATACGTGGTGGCGCCGGCCGGGCAGGCGCTGCCGGTGCCGCCGGGCCTGTCGCTGCTGCAGGCCGCGGCGCTGCCCGAGAACTTCTTCACCGTCTGGACCAACGTGTTCGAGCGCGGCCGGCTGGTCGCCGGCGAGACCTTCCTGGTGCACGGAGGCTCCTCCGGGATCGGGCTGACCGCGATCCAGCTGGCGCACGCGCGCGGCGCCACCGTCTACACCACGGTGGGCAGCGTGGAGAAGGCGGCGGTGTGCGAGCGGCTCGGCGCCGCCGCGGCGATCGACTACCGCCGCGAAGACTTCGTCGAGCGGATCGCCGCGCTCACCGGGCGGCGCGGCGTCGACCTGATCCTCGACATGGTGGGCGGCGACTACGTCGCGCGCAACTTCAAGGCGCTGGCGATCGAGGGCCGCCTGGTGCAGATCGCGTTCCTGAACGGGCCGAAGGCCGAGATCGACTGCACGCCGCTGATGGTCAAGCGCCTCACCTGGACCGGCTCGACGCTGCGTCCGCGCAGCGCGGCCGACAAGGCGCAGATCGCCGCGCGGTTGCGCGAGCAGGTCTGGCCGCTGCTCGCTTCGGGCAGGGTGCAGGTGGTGGTCCACGAAACCTTCGAGTTCGCCGACGCGGCGCGCGCACACGAGCTGATGGAGTCGTCGCGGCACATCGGCAAGATCATGCTGCGGGTGGCCGGCGACCAGGGCGCCTGAGCGGGCGCCGGCTTCACGGGTTCTCAGGTCTGCACCAGCTTGCGCTGCCTGCTGATCGCCATCAGCAGGCCCGATCCGAAGCCGAGCGTGACCATTGCGGTGCCGCCGTACGACATCAGCGGCAACGGCACGCCCACCACCGGCAGGATGCCCGACACCATGCCGATGTTCACGAACGCGTAGGTGAAGAAGATCAGCGTGATCGACCCGGCGAGCAGCCGCGCGAAGATGTTCGCGCCGTTGGCTGCGATCACCAGGCCGCGGCCGATCAGCAGCAGGTAGATGGCGAGCAGCACCAGGTTGCCGATCAGGCCGAATTCCTCGGAGAACACGGCGAAGATGAAGTCGGTGGTGCGTTCTGGAACGAACTCGAGGTGCGCCTGCGTCCCGACCGTCCAGCCCTTTCCCCAGATGCCGCCCGAGCCGACCGCGATCGTCGACTGGATCACGTGGAAGCCCTTGCCCAGCGGATCGGTGGAGGGGTCGATCATCATCAGGACGCGGTGCCGCTGGTAGTCGTGCATCGCCGACCACAGCACCGGCATCGCGGCGACGCCGGCGAGCAGGCCGCCGACGATCACTTTCCAGCTCAGTCCGGCGAAGAAGATCACATAGGCCCCGGCGGCGGTCACCAGCAGCGCGGTGCCCAGGTCGGGCTGGCGGGCGATCAGCCAGACCGGGAACGCGAGCAGCACGCCGGCGACGACGAAGTCGGCCCAGTTGCGGGCGCCCTCGCGCTGCTGGAAATACCACGCGAGCATCAGCGGCATCGCGATCTTCATCAGCTCCGAGGGCTGGATGCGCGTGACGCCGAGGTCGAGCCAGCGCCGCGCGCCTTTCGAGATGTCGCCGAACAGCGCCACGGCGACCAGCAGCACCAGGCCCGCCAGGTAGAGCGGCACCGCCGAACGCTGCACCAGGCGCAGCGGCAGGCTCGCGGCGATCCACATGATCGCGAACGCGATCAGCAGGTTGCGGCCGTGGTCCTGCAGCCGGCCGTCGATATCGAGCGCGGCCGAGTACATGTTCAGCATGCTCAGCGCCGCGAGCAGCGTCAGCGCCAGCAGCAACGGTCCGTCGAACACCAGCACGTGCGGGCGCAGGCGCTGCCAGAGCGACGGCTGCTCGTGGATCATTGCTTCGGCTCCGGTTCCGCGACCTGCTCGGGTTCCACGCTCTCGGGCACGTCGCGCAGCTCGGCCTCGTCGATCGGCCGCGGCAGCAACTCCTCGGGGACGTCGCTCGGCAGCTTGCCGAGCAGGTGGAAGTCGAACAGCTTGCGCGCGATCGGCGCGGCGGCCTGTGCGCCGAACCCGCCGTTCTCGACGATGATCGCCACCGCGATCTTCGGATTCCCGACTGGCGCGAACGCCATGAACAGCGAGTGGTCGCGGTGGCGCTCGGCAATGCGCCGGGCGTCGTAGCGCTCGCCCTGCTTGATGCCGATCACCTGCGCGGTACCGGTCTTGCCCGCCGCCACGTAGCCGGTGTTGGCGAACGCGACGCGCCCCGTGCCGAAGCGGTTCACGTCGACCAGCGCGCTCTTGACCAGGTCGAGGTAGTCGCGGCGCAGGTCGATGCGGTAGCTCTCCGAGGGCACCGTGCGCCGCTTCTCGTGCGTCACCGGGTCTTCGATCGCCTGGACGAGGTGCGGGCGCATCACGATGCCGTCGTTGGCGAGCGTGGCCGTCGCATGCGCGAGCTGCAGGATCGTGAACGAGTTGTAGCCCTGGCCGATGCCGATCGACGGCGTCTCGCCGGGAAACCACTTCTGCCTGAAGCGCTTGAGCTTCCATTGCGAGGATGGCAGCACGCCGGCGTTCTCGTGCTCGAGATCGATGCCGGTGAGCTGGCCGAAGCCCCAGGGTTTCATGAAGTCGTGGATCCTGTCCACGCCCATGTCGTAGGCGACCTTGTAGTAGTAGGTGTCGCTCGAGACGACGATCGACTTGCGCAGGTCGACGGTGCCGTGCCCCGACGGCTTGGAGTCGCGGAAGCGGTGGTTGCCGAGCTGGAAATAGCCGGGGTCCGAGATCGTGTCCTGCGGCGTGCGCGCGCCCGACATCAGCGCCGCCAGCGCCATGAACGGCTTGTAGGTGGAGCCGGGCGGATAGGTGCCGCGCAGCGGCCGGTTCATCAGCGGCGTGTCGGGATCCTCGTTCAGCGCCTGCCAGGTCTGCGTGTCGATGCCGTCGACGAACAGGTTGGGGTCGAACGACGGGCGCGACACGAAGGCCAGCACGTCGCCGGTCTTCGGTTCGATCGCCACCAGCGCGCCGCGCCGCTCGCCGTAGAGCTGCTCGGCGAGTCTCTGCAGCCGGATGTCGATCGACAGCACCAGGTTCGAGCCGGGGACCGGGGGCTTGCGCGAGAGCCTGCGCACGATGCGCCCGCCGGCCGAGACCTCGACCTCGTCGAAGCCGACGTGCCCGTGAAGCGCGGATTCGTACGATGCCTCGACGCCGACCTTGCCGATGTGGGTCGAGCCCGCGTAGTTCGACAGCAGTTCCTGCTCGTCGAGCCGGCGCTTGTCGTCCGGCGAGATGCGTCCGATGTACCCGACCACGTGCGCCGCGGTCTCGCCGAGCGGATAGTTGCGGAACAGCCGGGCGCTGATCTCCACGCCCGGGAAGCGGAACCGGTTCGCCGCCAGGCGCGCGACCTCCTCGTCGGTCAGGCGCACCTTCAGCGGCACGCTGTCGGCGCTGCGCGAATCCTCGAGCAGCCGGCGAAAGCGCTGCCGATCGCGCGGGGTGATCTCGACGATGCCGGAGAGCGCGGCGATCGTGTCGTCGAGCCCGGCTGCACGCCGCGGCGAGAGCTCGAGCGTGTAGGCCGAGACGTTCTCGGCCAGCAGCACGCCGTTGCGGTCGAAGATCAGGCCGCGCGCCGGCGGGGCCGGAACCAGCGCGATGCGGTTGTCCTCGGCCTGCGCGTGGAAGTCCGCATACCGGTAGACCTGCAGGTAGACGAAGCGCCCGATCAGCAGGCCGAAGCAGACGATCACCAGGGCCATGGCGACTGCCAGGCGCAGCCGCAACCGGTACAGGTCGAGCTCGGTGTCGCGGACTTCGACCATCGTGCAATCGGCTCAGATCGGCCGGTTCTCGTCGCGGTCGACCGCGCGCCGCTGCGGCGCCAGCAGCAGCCAGTGCGCCACCGGCCACAGCAGCGTGCAGCTGAAGCCCTGCAGGAACCAGGCCCATCCCGGAAAGCCTGCGCCGATGGCCATGCGCACCAGCAGCACCACCAGTTGCGTGAGCAGGAACAGCGGCAGCACGTGCGCCATCTGGCCGGTGAGGCGGAACCACGGCACCCGCCGGTGCATGCTCAGTGCCCCGTACGACAGCAGCGTGTACGCCAGAGCGTGCTCGCCGAGCAGGGCCGCGTCGTGCACGTCCATCAGCAGCCCGAACAGGAACGCGATGCCGATGCCGACCATTCTCGGCTGGTGGATGTTCCAGAACACGAGCACCAGTGCGAGCAGATCGGGCACGCCGGTCGCGCGTCCCCAGGGCAGCACGTTCAGCAGGAACGCCGAGACGATCGTGAACGTGATGAACGCACGATTCGCCGGCAGCAGCAGGTAGTGCGGGCGCATCTGCATCGCGTCAGCTCCCGCGACGGCGCCGGCGCGAATCGGCAGCAGGCTCCTCGGGGGGCGGCACTGCCTGCACCTGCGGCTCGGCCAGCAGGACCAGCAGCAGGCGGGTGCGCTCGGCGTGCGCCGCCGGCTCGACCAGCACGCGCACGAATGCCGAGGAAGCGGTCTCGACCGCGCGCACCGTGCCCACCGGAAGGCCGGGGGGAAACAGCCCGTCGAGCCCGGAGGTGACCAGCAGGTCGCCCTGGCGCACGTCGGCGCCGGTGCGCAGGTAGCGCAGTTCGATCGTGCCCTCGGGCGAACCGCCGAAGGCGACCGAGCGCTCGCCGGTACGGCGGATCTCCACCGGAACCGTGGAGCGCCGATCGGTGACCAGCGTGACTTCGCTCGACAGCGGGTAGACCCGTGTGACCTGCCCGACGACGCCGGATGCGTCGATCACCGGCTGGCCGGCGATCACGCCGCTTTGCTGCCCCTTGTCGAGCACCAGCTTGCGCGAGAACGCGTCGCGGGTGTCGTAGAGCACTTCGGCCACTGCCGAGCGGATCGCGGTGCGCTCGCGCATCGCCAGCAGTTGTCGCAGCTGCTGGTTCTCGGCAACCAGCTGCTCGGTCTGCAGCAGCGCGTTGGCGTTGGCCGCTTCGAGGCGGCGCAACTCGCCGTTCTCCGCGCGCAGGCGGTTCACCTCGGCCAGGTATTCGAAGCCCACGCCGATCAGGTCGCGTGGCACCAGCAGCGTGCGCTGCACCGGATACAGCACCGTCGCGATGCCCTGGCGCAGTCGCCCGAGCACGTCGAGCCTGGAGTCGACGACGAGCAGCGCGATCGCGAGCAGCGAGAAGAACAGCAGCCGGGCGTTTGCGGACGGGCCTTGCTTGAAGAACGGCGGCGGGCTGTGGTCCACTCCCGGAAAGCCTCGCGGACGCTACGAGGGCCTGCGGGCAGGCCCTACTCGCTGGTGAAGATGGTGCCGAGTTTTTCCATGCGCTCGAGGGCCATGCCGCAGCCGCGCACGACGCAGGTCAGCGGGTCTTCGGCCACCAGCACGGGAAGGCCGGTCTCCTCGATCAGCAGGCGGTCGAGGTCGCGCAGCAGCGCGCCCCCGCCGGTGAGCATGATTCCGCGCTCGGTGATGTCGGCGCCCAGTTCGGGCGGCGTCTGCTCGAGGCCGATCTTCACCGCCGAGACGATCTGGTTCAGCGGATCGGTGAGCGCTTCGAGGATCTCGTTCGAGGTGATCGTGAAGCTGCGCGGAATGCCCTCGGAGAGGTTGCGGCCCTTCACTTCCATCTCGCGGATCTCGGAGCCGGGAAACGCCGAGCCGATCGTGTTCTTGATCGCCTCGGCCGTGGGCTCGCCGATCAGCATGCCGTAGTTGCGGCGGATGTAGTTGATGATCGCCTCGTCGAACTTGTCGCCGCCCACGCGCACCGAGCCCTTGTAGACCATGCCGCCGAGCGAGATGACGCCCACCTCGGTGGTGCCCCCGCCGATGTCGACGACCATCGAGCCGGCCGCCTCGGACACCGGCAGGCCCGCCCCGATCGCCGCGGCCATCGGCTCCTCGATCAGGAACACCTGCGAGGCGCCTGCGCCGAGCGCCGACTCGCGGATCGCGCGGCGCTCGACCTGCGTGGAGCCGCAGGGCACGCAGATGATGATGCGCGGGCTCGGCGAGAACAGCCGCGACTCGTGCACCATCTTGATGAACTGCTTGAGCATCTGCTCGGTGACGGTGAAGTCGGCGATCACGCCGTCCTTCATCGGGCGGATCGCCTCGATGTTGCCGGGCACGCGGCCGAGCATCTGCTTGGCTTCGGAACCCACCGCGGCGATCGTGCGCTTGCCGCTGGGGCCGCCTTCCTGGCGGATCGCGACGACCGACGGCTCGTTCAGCACGATGCCCTTGCCGCGCACGTAGATCAGCGTGTTGGCCGTGCCGAGGTCGATCGCCAGGTCGGTGGAGAAATATTTGCGCAAGAAACCGAGCATTTCGCTTCCGTGCAGTGTCGAAGGTTTCGCTCGTACGCGGCGAACGATCGTGCCGTCTCCTTGGCGAGCCCGGGTGCGACGGCCGTCCTGCTGCAGCGCAAAAGACTTCTAAATTGGCGTTGAATGATACCGTATAATTCCTTGCAAACACGGCGGTTTTTTCGTGAGCCGACCGTCGATGCGGGGCCTCGCGGCAGGCGCCGCACGCTGGCTTCCCCACCATTTCTCCCGCATCGATCCATGTCCCTGACCCTCGACGACGTCAAGCGCATCGCGATGCTCGCCCGCATCGGCCTGGGCGAGCAGGAGGCGGTGCGCACCTGCGCCCAGCTCGAAGCGGTGTTCGGGCTGATCGAGCAGCTGCAGTCGGTCGACACGCGCGGCGTCGAGCCGATGACGCACCCGGGCGAAGCGGGCATGCGGCTGCGCGACGACGTGGCCGACGAGCCGCAGCGGCGCGAGGAATACCAGGCAGTGGCGCCCAGCGTGGAGCGCGGCCTGTACCTGGTGCCGCGAGTGATCGAGTGAGCGCGCGATGAGCAGCGCACCCGACTCGCTGCGTGCGCTCGCCGCGCTGCTCGAGCGCGGCGAGGCTTCGGCGCTCGAGCTCGCCGACGAACGGCTCGCGCGCATTGCGGCCAGCGACCTGAACGCGTTCATCGACGTGCAGCCCGAGCTCACCCGCGAGCAGGCGCGCCAGGCCGACGCGCGGCGGGCGCGCGGCGAGCGCGGCGCGCTGCTCGGCGTGCCGCTCGCGCACAAGGACGTCTTCGTCACGCGCGGATGGCGCTCCACCGCGGGCTCGAAGATGCTCGAACACTACGTCAGCCCCTTCGACGCCGCGGTGGTCGAGCGGCTGGCGGCGGCCGGCGCGGTGTGCCTGGGCAAGACCAACTGCGACGAGTTCGCGATGGGCGGCTCCAGCGAGCACTCGTACTTCGGGCCGGTGCGCAATCCCTGGGATCGCGCCGCGATTCCGGGCGGCTCCTCGGGCGGCTCGGCCGCCGCGGTGGCCGCCGGCCTCGTGCCCGTCGCCACCGGCACCGACACCGGCGGCTCGATCCGCCAGCCGGCCGCGATGTGCGGCGTCACCGGCATCCGGCCGACCTACGGGCGCGTGTCGCGCCACGGCATGATCGCGTTCGCGTCCAGCCTCGACCAGGGCGGGGTGATCGCGCGCAGCGCCGACGACTGCGCAACGGTGCTCGGCGCGATCGCCGGCTTCGATCCGCGCGACTCGACCAGCGCCGAGCGCGCGGACGAGGATTTCGGCCGCGAGCTCGGCCGGCCGATCGAGGGCCTGCGCATCGGCGTGCCGCGCGAGTTCTTCGGAGCGGGCCTGGCCGCCGACGTGCGCGCGCCGGTCGAGGCCGCGATCGAGGAATTCCGCAGGCTCGGTGCGGTGCTCGTCGACGTGTCGCTGCCGCAGACCGAGTTGTCGATTCCGGCCTACTACGTGATCGCCCTGGCCGAGGCCTCGAGCAACCTCAGCCGTTTCGACGGCGTGCGCTACGGTCATCGCGCGGCGCAGCACTCCGACCTTCTCGACATGTACTGCCGCACCCGCGCCGAGGGCTTCGGTGCCGAAGTGAAGCGGCGCGTGCTGGTGGGCACCTGGGTCTTGTCGCACGGCTACTACGACGCGTATTACCTGCAGGCGCAGAAGCTGCGCCGCCTCGTCGCCGACGACTTCCGCCGCGTGTTCGAGACGGTCGACCTGGTCGCCGGGCCGGTCGCGCCCACCGCGGCCTGGGACATCGGCGCGATCGTCGACGACCCGGTGGCGAACTACCTCGCCGATGTCTACACGTTGCCGGCTTCGCTCGCCGGGTTGCCCGGCATGTCGCTGCCGGCGGGTTTCGGGCAGCGCGGGCGGCCGGTGGGCCTGCAGCTGATCGGCCGCCGCTTCGACGAAGCGCGGCTGCTCGGCGCGGCGCACGGCTTCCAGCAGGCCACCGACTGGCATCTGCGGAGGCCCGCATGATCGCCAGGGCGCTGCCGCTGCTCGCGCTCGCGCTGGTGCTGGCGGCGCTCGGCGCCTGCGGCCTGATCGCGCCCGGCCCGTCGGTGCGGCCCACTCCGATCGCCGACCGACCGATCGATCTCGACGGCAGCTGCAACCAGACCGAGGAAGACGGCTTTCGCGAGAACGCGCGGCTGGTGGTGCGCGCCAACCAGGTGCGGGCGCTGTCGTGGCAGATGCAGATCGGCAACCGCGGCAGCTGCAGCTTCGAACTGGCGTCGTTTCGCCAGACCCGCAGCCGGCCGCACGTCGAACTGCTCGAGCGCGACGGCAGCGGATGCAAGCTGATGATCTGGCAGGATCCGCGCCGGATCACGATGGGCCACGCCGGCTGCGAGAGGCATTGCACGCCGGGGGTCTACGACAAGGCCTGGCCGGTGATGTTCGATCCGGCCAGCGGCGGCTGCGCGCGGGCGTGACGCCGCGCTCTTCGGGCGATACGGGCACGACACGCATGCAGTGGGAAATCGTCATCGGCTTCGAGACGCACGTGCAGCTGGACACGCGCTCGAAGATGTTTTCCGGCGCTGCCACCGCGTTCGGCGCTGAGCCGAACACGCAGGCCTGCGCGATCGACCTGGCGCTGCCCGGCGTGCTGCCGGTGGGCAACCGCGCGGCGGTCGAGTGCGCGATCCGCTTCGGGCTCGCGGTGGGCGCGAACATCGCGCCGCGCTCGGTGTTCGCGCGCAAGAACTACTTCTATCCCGACCTGCCCAAGGGCTACCAGATCAGCCAGTTCGAGACCCCGGTGGTTGCCGGCGGCGGGCTCGCGATCGCCTGGCAGCCCGACGGCGAGGGCGCTGCGCAGGAGCGCTTCGTGCGCCTGACCCGCGCGCATCTCGAAGAAGACGCGGGCAAGTCGCTGCACGAAGACTTCCACGGCATGTCGGGCATCGACCTGAACCGCGCCGGCATGGCGCTGCTGGAGATCGTCACCGAGCCCGACATGCGCTCGGCGAAGGAGGCGGTCGCCTATGCGCGCGCGCTGCACGGCCTGGTGGTCTGGCTCGGCATCTGCGACGGCAACATGCAGGAGGGGTCGTTCCGCTGCGACGCCAACGTGTCGGTGCGGCCGCTGGGGCAGGCGCAGTACGGCACGCGCTGCGAGATCAAGAACCTGAACTCGTTCCGTTTCCTCGAGCGCGCGATCGACTACGAGGCGCGGCGCCAGATCGAACTGATCGAGGACGGCGGACGCGGGTGCAGGAGACGCGGCTCTACGACCCCGATCGCGACGAGACGCGCTCGATGCGCAGCAAGGAAGAGGCGCACGACTACCGCTACTTCCCCGATCCCGACCTGCCGCCGCTGGTGATCGAGCCGCAGTGGATCGAGCGCGTGCGCGCCGCGATGCCCGAGCTGCCGGCGGACATGCAGCGCCGCTTCGTCGGGCAGTACGGCCTGGGAAGCTACGACGCGACCACGCTCACCGCGTCGCGCGCGGTCGCCACCTACTACGAGGCGGTGGTCGACGCGCTCGCCGGCAGCGCGGTCGCGGGCCGCGAGAGCCTCGCGGCGCTGGCCAAGAGCGCGGCCAACTGGGTGATGGGCGAGCTCGCCGCGGCACTGAACCGCGACGACCTCGCGCCCGGCGACTGCCCGGTCGCGCCGGCGCAGCTCGCGCGGCTGATCGAGCGCATCCACGACGGCACCATTTCCGGAAAGATCGCCCGCGACGTGTTCGCCGCGATGTGGGCCGAGCCTTCGGCGGAGGCGGAGGCTGCCGACCGGATCATCGATGCGCGCGGCCTGCGCCAGATCAGCGACAGCGGCGAGCTCGACGCGATCGTGGCGCAGGTGATCGAGGCCAACCCGAAGTCGGTCGAGGAATTCCGCGCCGGCCGGGAGAAGGCCTTCAACGCGCTGGTGGGCCAGGTGATGAAGGCCACGAAAGGCAAGGCCAATCCGCAGCAGGTGAACGAGCTGCTCAGGCGCAGGCTCGGCTGAGCGTCAGGCGGCGGCGCGCACCCCGTAGCGCACGCGATACGCGGCCACGCTGTCGCGATGCGCCGCGATGCCGGCGCCGCTCGCTTCGGTGGAGCCGAGGTAGTCGAGCAGGTCGGCCAGCGTGGCGATCGACAGCACCGGAATTCCGTAGAGCCGCTCCGCTTCCTGCGCCGCCGACAGCTCGCCGATGCGCTCGGCGTCTCCACTGCGCTCCTGGCGATCGAGCGCGATCAGCACCGCCGCGGGCTCGGCGCCGTGCGCCCGGATCAGCTCGACCGATTCGCGCACCGAGGTGCCGGCGCTGATCACGTCGTCGACGATGACGACGCGGCCGGCGAGCGGTGCGCCGATCAGCGCGCCGCCTTCGCCGTGGTCCTTGGCTTCCTTGCGGTTGAAGGCGAATGCCACGTTGCGCCCGCCTTGCGCGAGCGCGACCGCGGTGGCGCTGGCCAGCGTGATTCCCTTGTAGGCCGGGCCGAACAGCATGTCGAAGCGCACCCGGCCGCCGCGCTCGGCGGCGAGCAGCGTGCGCGCATAGAACTGCGCGATCTGCCCGAGCGAGGCGCCGTCGTTGAACAGCCCCGCGTTGAAGAAGTACGGCGACAGCCGCCCCGCCTTGGTGCGGAACTCCCCGAAACGCAGGATGCCGTTATCGACGGCGAACCGGATAAACTGCGCGCGCAGATCGTCTGCCAAGGAACCACCTCCGCAACCTACGGATTCGATCGACGCAATGATACGGGTCGTGACGCTGAACCTGAACGGCATCCGCTCGGCTGCCCGCAAGGGCTGGCTCGAATGGGCGGCGGCGCAGCGCGCCGACGTGCTGTGCGTGCAGGAAGTCAAGGCGCAGGATGCCGACCTCGACGAGACGCTGCGCGAAGTGGCCGGCATGCGCGGCCACTTCCACCTCGCGCAGAAGAAGGGTTACAGCGGGGTCGGCCTGTACAGCCGGCGCCGGCCGGAATCGGTGCGCACCGGCTTCGGCAGCGCCGAGTTCGACGCCGAGGGGCGCTACCTCGAGGCCGACTTCGGCGCCTTCACCGCGATCTCGGTTTACCTGCCGTCCGGGTCGAGTTCGCAGGAGCGGCAGGCGGCGAAGTTCCGCTTCATGGCCGAATTCGAGCCGCACCTGCGCGAGCTGATCGCGAGCGGGCGCGAGCTCATCCTGTGCGGCGACTGGAACATCGCGCATCGCGAGATCGACCTGAAGAACTGGCGCAGCAACCGGAAGAACTCCGGCTTCCTGCCCGAGGAGCGCGCCTGGCTCACCGCGGTGTTCGACGAGCTCGGCTTCGTCGACGTGTTTCGCCGGCTCGATCAGCGTCCCGGGCAATACACCTGGTGGAGCAACCGGGGGCAGGCCTGGGCGAACAACGTCGGGTGGCGGATCGACTACCAGATCGCGACGCCGGGCATCGCGGCCAGCGCGAAGCGCGCGGAGATCTTCACCGCGCAGCGCTTCTCCGACCACGCGCCGCTCACGATCGACTACGCGCTGCGCCGATGAGGCTCGCGCGCCGCGCGCCGCCGACTGGCGCAGCGGCTGCCGTCAGACCGCCATGTAGCGCCCCGGCCGGTGGTTGACCGCCAGCGTGACGTTCAGCGCAGCCGCGCCGATCAGCGACAGCGCGACGATCGACGGCGCGACCACGCCGAGCGACAGCAGCAGGATCGCCACGTCCAGCGCGAGCTGCACCCAGCCGGCGCGCCAGCCGAAGCGCTCCTGCAGGAAGAGCACCAGCACGTTCAGCCCGCCGAGGCTGCCCTGGTGGCGAAACAGGATCAGCAGTGCGATGCCGAGCAGCAGCCCGCCGACCAGCGCCGCCCAGGCGGGATGCACTGCGCCGAGCGCGAGCAGCGGGCGCTGGAACTCGGTGAGCGCCGACAGCAGCAGCACCGCGACTGCCGTCTTCACCGTGAATCGCCAGCCCATGCGCCAGAGCGCGAGCGCGAAGAACGGCAGGTTCACCAGCACGAACGCCGCGCCGAAGGGCAGGCCGAACCGGTAGGTGAGCAGCAGCGCCAGGCCGGTCGTGCCGCCGGTCATCAGGCCCGCGTGCTCCAGGAAGGCGATGCCCAGAGCGGCGAAGACCGCGGCCGACAGGAAAGCGAGGACGTCCTCGACCGCCGAATGGCGGTGGACGGGCGCGGGAATGGTCTCTGGCATGCGCATCGGCGTCGGCACGGGGTGAGCGCATCGTACGCTTCGGCGCGGCTCGACAGCCGGGTACCCGCCTCGAAAGGGATCGGCGCCGGCACGGGCGGGTAAACTGCGCGACCAGTGAGCGCGCCGCCCCGCCCAATCGTCCAGGCCTTCGGCAACCGCCGCATCGCGGCGATGCTGCTGCTCGGGTTCGCCAGCGGCCTGCCGCTCGCGCTGTCGGCCGGAACGCTGCAGGCGTGGCTCACCATCGAAGGGCTCGACATCCGCACGATCGGCTTCTTCGCGCTGGCCGGACTGCCGTACACCTTCAAGTTCGCCTGGGCGCCGCTCGCCGACCGCTTCGAGCCGCCGATCGTGGGGCGGCGCCGCAGCTGGCTGGTGCTCACGCAGCTCGGGCTGGCCGCGCTGTGCTTCGTCATGGCCACGCTCGACCCGAAGGCTTCGGTCGCCGCGGTCGGAGCCTGTGCGGTCGCGATCGCGTTCCTCTCGGCCTCGCAGGACATCGTCTTCGACGCCTACCGCACCGACCTGCTGCACGAGCACGAGCGCGGCGCCGGCGCGGCAGTCTCGGTGCTCGGCTACCGGCTGGCAATGCTGGTCTCGGGCGGGCTCGCGCTGATCCTCGCCGACCAGTGGCTCGGCTGGCCGGGCATGTTCCGCGCGATGGCGGCACTGTTCGCACTGATGGCCGCGGTCACGTTGTGGGCGCCGGCGACGCCGCCGGCGGCGCCGCTGCGAAGCGACGTGCGCCGCGAACTCGTCGGCTTCGTCGCGATGCTCGGCGCCGGAGTCGGCACGTTCTGGCTGCTGCGCCAGTTGCCGTGGCATCTGCTGGGCACCGGACGCTTCGTCTCGCTCGGCGCCGACACCCTGATGCTGCTGGCGGCGCTGTTCGCCGCGCTGCAGGCTGCGCGCCGCGCGGGCTTTCCGTCGTTCCTCGCGCCGTGGGACGCGTTCTTTTCGCGCGAGCGCGCCGGCGCGCTGCTCGCGATGATCGTGCTCTACAAGCTCGGTGACGCGTTCGCCGGCAGCCTGTCGACCACGTTCCTGATCCGCGGAGTCGGCTTCACCGCGACCGAGGTCGGGGCCGTGAACAAGGTGCTCGGACTGGCCGCGACGATCGTCGGCGCGCTGGCCGGCGGTGCGTGGCTCGCGAAGCGTCCGCTGTACGGTTCGCTGATGCTGTTCGGAGTGCTGCAGGCGGTGTCGAACTTCGGCTACTGGCTGCTGTCGGTCCTGCCCAAGGACTACCTGCTGATGGCGGCGGCGATCGGCTTCGAGAACCTGTGCGGAGGCATGGGGACGGCGGCCTTCGTCGCGTTCCTGATGGCGCTCACCGACCGGCGCTTCTCGGCGGCGCAGTACGCGCTGCTCTCGGCGCTGTCGGCGGTGGGGCGCGTCTACGTCGGCCCGGCCTCGGGCGTGATGGTCGAGGCGTTCGGCTGGCCGACGTTCTTCGTGTTCACGGTCGGCGCCGCGCTGCCCGGCCTCGTGCTGCTGCGCTGGCTCAGGCCGCAGGTGATCGCACTCGACCGCCCGGCGTCGGCCGGCAGCGACGGCCCTCTACAATCGCGCTGAGCCGCGCCGCGACACCGGCGGGCGATTCTCCGAGGAACGAGACCATGACCGAAGTCTTCATCTGCGACGCAGTGCGCACCCCGATCGGCCGCTACGGCGGCGCCCTTGCGCGCGTGCGCACCGACGACCTGGCGGCGATTCCGTTGCGCGCGCTGCTCGAGCGCAATCCGAAGCTCGATCCGCAGGCGATCGACGAGGTGATTCTCGGCTGCGCGAACCAGGCGGGCGAGGACAACCGCAACGTGGCGCGGATGGCCGCACTGCTGGCCGGCTTGCCGGTCGAGGTGCCCGGTGCGACGGTGAACCGACTGTGCGGCTCGGGCATGGATGCGGTGGGCACGGTGGCGCGCGCGATCCGCTGCGGCGAGATCGAACTGGCGATCGCCGGCGGCGTCGAGAGCATGTCGCGTGCGCCGTTCGTGATGCCGAAGGCGGATGCCGCGTTCTCGCGCAGCAACGCGGTGTACGACACGACGATCGGCTGGCGCTTCGTCAATCCGCAGATGAAGAAGCAGTTCGGCATCGATTCGATGCCCGAGACCGCCGAGAACGTCGCAGCCGAATTCGGGGTGTCGCGTGCCGACCAGGACGCGATGGCGCTGCGCAGCCAGCAGCGCGCGCTGGCCGCGCAGGAGACCGGCTTTTTCGCCGGCGAGATCGTGCCGGTGACGATTCCGCAGAGGAAGGGCGAGCCGGTGGTGGTCGATCGCGACGAGCATCCGCGCGAGACCAGCCTGGAGGCGCTCTCGAAGCTCGGCCCCATCGTGAAGCCCGACGGCACCGTCACCGCCGGCAACGCTTCGGGCGTGAACGACGGCGCCGCCGCGATCATCCTCGCCAGCGAGGCGGCGGCGAAGCGCCACGGGCTGACTCCGCGCGCGCGGCTGGTCGCGATGGCCACCGCGGGCGTGGCGCCGCGGATCATGGGAATGGGTCCGGCACCTGCGACGAAGAAGCTGCTGGAGAGGGCCGGCCGCAGGATCGGCGAGATCGACCTGATCGAGCTGAACGAGGCGTTCGCGGCGCAGGGCCTGGCGGTGCTGCGCGAGCTCGGCGTACCCGACGACGCGCCACACGTGAACCCGAACGGCGGCGCGATCGCGCTCGGTCATCCGCTCGGCATGTCGGGCGCGCGACTGGTACTCACCGCAGTCGGCCAGTTGCACCGCGGCGGCGGTCGGCTCGCGGTGGCCACGATGTGCATCGGGGTGGGGCAGGGCATTGCCACGCTGATCGAGCGGGTCTGAGGCACGGCGGGGGTTGAAACCGCACCGGGCGGCACCCATCTGTTTCGCACGCGCCGGCGACGTGCGCCGGCCGCAACCGAACGAAGGAGCAACGCCATGACCCGACTTTCCGTCTACGACCCGTTCGCCGAGGTCTTCCCCGAGTTGTTTCGCGGTTTCTTCCAGCCGGCGCGCCAGGCTGCCGGCGAGGCGCTCGAGATCCGCGTCGACGTGAAGGAGTCCAACGGCGACTACACCGTCGTCGCCGAGATCCCGGGCGTGAAGAAGGAAGACATCCAGGTGCAGATCGACGGCAACCGCGTGTCGATCAGCGCCGAGGTGAAGCGCGAGTCGGAGAAGAAGGAAGGCGAGCGCGTGCTGCGCAGCGAGCGCTATTACGGCGCGGTGGCGCGCAGCTTCTCGGTCGCATCCGATCTCGACGAATCGAAGGCCGCCGCGAAATACGAGAACGGCGTGCTGACGCTGACGCTGCCGAAGAAGGCCGCGCCCTCGGCCAGGCGCCTGACGATCAGCTGACCGGTTTTGCTTCGTAACCCGCCTCGACGATCGCGTTCGCGATCGCGTCGGCGGGGCGGTCGGACTCGACCTTGACGACCCCGCCGGCGAGGTCGACGTCGACCCTGGCGGCCGGGTCGAGTTCGTGAATCGAGGCGGTCACGGCCTTCACGCAATGACCGCAGGTCATGCCGCGGACGTCGAAGGTGGGCATACTGGGGGCTCCCCTGGTTTCACCGATGAGGCTTTTTAGCACATGAGCGAAGCAACCGCGCAGGCCGACCCTTCGCCGACCACGCTTGCGCTCGACATCGGCGGAATGACCTGTGCCGCGTGCGCGACGCGGGTCGAAAAGAGCCTGCGCAAGGTGAGCGGCGTGGCCGACGCGGGCGTCAATCTCGCCACCGAGGTGGCGAACGTGCGCATCGCGCCGGGAGCGGTGCGCGTGAGCGAGCTGATTGCGGCGGTCGAGGCGGCCGGCTACGAGGCGCGCGTGCACGCCGAGGCCGGCACGCAGGTGCAGGCGATGCCGGTGCGCGCCGATCGCGGCGGGCTGTGGGTGCTGGGCGCCGCGCTGTTGTCGCTGCCGCTGGCCGCGCCGATGCTGCTGGCACCGTTCGGCATCGACGCGATGCTGCCCGGCTGGTGGCAGTTGCTGCTGGCCGCCCCGGTGCAGTTCGTCTTCGGTGCGCGCTTCTACCGCGACGGCTGGAAGGCGGCGCGCGCGCTCAGCGGCAACATGGACCTGCTGGTGGCGATCGGCACTTCCGCTGCGTTCGGCCTGAGCCTGTACGAACTGCTCATGCACGGCGACCGTCACGACGCGCACTACTACTTCGAGGCATCGGCCGTGGTGGTCACGCTGGTGCTGCTCGGCAAGTGGCTCGAAGCGCGCGCCAAGCGGCGCACCGTCGACGCGATCCGCGCGCTGCAGGCGCTGCGGCCCGACACTGCGCGCGTGGTGGTCGGTGCCCGCGAGATCGAGTTGCCGATCGCGCAGGTGGCGCTGGGCGACGAGGTGATGGTGCGCCCGGGCGAGCGCATCCCGGTCGACGGCGAGATCGTCGAAGGGCTCACGCACGTCGACGAATCGATGCTCACCGGCGAGAGCAATCCGGTGTCGAAGGGACCGGGCAGCCGGGTCGCGGGCGGCTCGATCAACGGCGAAGGGCTGCTGCGTCTGCGCACCGCGGCGATCGGTGCCGAGACGGTGCTGGCGCGCATCATCCGGCTGGTCGAGGACGCGCAGGCGGCGAAGGCGCCGATCCAGCGGCTGGTCGACCGCGTGAGCGCGGTCTTCGTGCCCGCCGTGCTCGGCATCGGCTTTCTCACCCTGCTCGGCTGGGGGCTGGGCACCGGCGACTGGACGCGCGCAGTGCTCAACGCGGTGTCGGTGCTGGTCATCGCCTGCCCGTGTGCGCTCGGCCTGGCCACGCCCACTGCGATCATGGCCGGCACCGGCGTGGCTGCGCGCCACGGCATCCTGATCAAGGACGCTCAGGCGCTCGAACTCGCGCATGCGGTGCGCGCAGTCGCTTTCGACAAGACCGGCACGCTCACCGTCGGCCAGCCGGCGCTGCTCGCCGCCGTGCCCGCTCCGGGCGTCGACCGGGCCGCGCTCCTGGCGCTGGCGGCGGCGGTGCAACACGGCAGCGAGCATCCGCTGGCAAAGGCGGTGCAGCGCAGCTTCGATGCCGAGGCGGCGGGCGCGAGCCTGCCGCAGGTGTCCGGGATCCGGGCGGTGGCCGGCCGCGGCGTCAGTGCAAGCCTGCGCCAGGACGGCGCCGATGCCGAAGTGTTCATCGGCAGCGAGCGCTGGATGACCGAGCGCGGCGTCGACCTGGCCGAATTCGCTGCCGCCGCCGCTGCCCACCAGGCCGAGGGCCGCACCGTCTCGTTCGTCGCGGCCGCACCGCTGCCCGGCGCGCCTGCCGACGCTGCCGGTGGCAGCGCCGGTTCGCCTGTGCCGCCACGCGCGCTGGGGCTGCTCGCCTTCGGCGACGCGATCAAGCCGGGCGCCGCCGCGGCGGTCGGGGCGCTGCACCGGCTCGGCGTGCGCACGATCCTGCTCACGGGCGACAACCCGGGCGCAGCGGCCTCGGTAGCGCGCGACGTCGGCCTGGACGAAGTGCGGGCGCAGGTGCTGCCCGAGCAGAAGGCCGAGGCGATCCGCGCGCTGCGCGCTCCCGGCGCGCCGGTCGTCGCGATGGTCGGTGACGGCGTCAACGACGCGCCGGCGCTGGCCGCTGCCGACGTGGGCATCGCGATGGGCACCGGCACCGACGTGGCGATGCACACCGCGGGCATCACGCTGATGCGTGGCGATCCGGCGCTGGTGCCGGCCGCGATCGACGTTTCGCGGCGCACTTACGCGAAGATCCGCCAGAACCTGTTCTGGGCCTTCTTCTACAACGTGATCGGCATCCCGCTGGCAGCGCTCGGCTACCTCAGTCCGGTGGTCGCCGGGGCAGCGATGGCGCTTTCGAGCGTCAGCGTCGTCACCAATGCGCTCACCCTGCGGCGCTGGCAGCCTTAAGCCTGTCCTAAGTCGCCGTCGGCAAGATGGCTCCCGTGGTCCGAATCCGATGAAGGGAGTCATTGGTGGAATCCTTGCCCGTACGTTTCACGATCGATCTGCCACTCGAACGCGCAAGCGCGCTGCTGCGGCGCGAACTCGAGCGGGAGGGCTTCGTCGTCGCCGGCTCGGTGCAGCCCGAAGGCGAAGACCAGGACGGCAAGCCGGCGTCGCTGGCGCTGTATGCGTATCACGGCCCGACGATGCAGGCGGCGTCGCGCGCAGATCGCCGGGTGGGCCTCTACATGCTGTGCGCGGTCACCATCCGCCCGCAGAATCAGGGCTCCAGCGAAATCCAGGGCATCTCGCCGAACCAGCTGGCCGGCGTCTGGGGCGGGCGGCGGCTCGAGCAGCACGCGGTGGCGCAGCGCCAGCACTTCGAGCGCGCGCTGAGCCGGCTCGAGTTCGACCACGCACCTGCCGAGGCCACCGCGTCGATCCGGCGCCGGGCAGCCTGAACCCCGAGCGGCGGCGCGCCGCGCCGCCGCAATCCCTGCAGCGGGGCGGTCCGCTCAGCCGTCGCGGCCGTCGAGCCGGGGCGCCGCGAGCATCGGCGCGTATCTGGCCAAATAGAGCGCGAACGCGAGGCTCCAGGCGCTCGCGGCGGCAGTGGTCCACCACAGGTACGCCAAGCCGGAAAACACGATCGGCGCCAGCCTGATCAGCACTGCCGCCTGCACCAGCAGGTAGGCCGCCACTTCGATCCGGCCCGCCTTCAGCGGGCGCGCGGTGTGCCCGAGCGCGGTGCGCGTGATCATCCCGATGATGAGCCCGCCGATCGCACCGAGCGTGAGCGCGTGGATGCCCGCCGACATCGGCAGCCTGCCGGCCACGCCGAAGGCGAGAAGCACGAGACCGATCGGGATCCAGGCGTAGGACAGGTGCAGCACCCACAGCAGCGCCTGCTTGCGCGCCGCCCACGGATTCCAGCCGGCGAGCCGGCCCGCCTGCAGCGCGGCGGCCGTGATGCACGCCGACACCGTCGGCGCGACCGGCGCCGCGAGCAGCACCATCAGCAGTGCGGCCACGGTGGCCGCGAGCGAGAGCGCGTCGAACCAGCGATTGCGCAACTGGCGGATGCCGGGCAGTGCATTGCCGGTGAACGAGGGAATCACCCGCCCGCCGATCACCGTGATCAGCACGATCACGGTGAACACGAAGAAGTGCACCGCATCGATCGGCGCGAAGCGCACGCGGCCGGCCACCGCGAGGTGGAACAGCGTGTTGGCGAGCAGGAATGCGGTGAGCACGGCCAGCACGAACAGGTTGCGGAAGCTGCGCGCCTTCACCAGCACCATGCCGAGCGCGATCATCGGCAGGATCAGGAAGGCCGCATCGGCGAGCATTGCCGCCGGCGGCGGCCCGAAATAGTTGAACGCACGGGCCGCGATCCACAGTGCGGCCAGCCCCGCCAGCCGAGTGCCGACCGGCACCGGCAAACCGGTCCAGACGCGGGCAGCGGTGAGCAGGAAGCCGACGATCACCGCGAGCACGAAACCGTAGCTCATTTCGTGCGCATGCCAGAGCACCGCCGGATACGACGCCGGCGCGGGCAACACGCCGGCGAATTGGGCGATCCACAGCGGAATCGACAAGGCCGCGAACAACGCCGCCAGCAGGTAGAACGGCCGGAAGCCGAGCCGCAGCAGCGGCATGGTGCGCGGCCCCGAGGCGGACGAGGTCCCCTCGGGCTCGAGCAGCGGTACCAGCACGGTGCGCGCGGGGACGGGCTTCATGTCGGCCGGACTCCAGGATCTGACGTCAATGCTTCATCGGGCCATGGCCGGATGTGAGCGCCCGCACCGGCGCCTGGACCTGCACCGTTTCGCGTGACTTGTCCGGGTTCTCGATCACCAGTTCGAGCGGCACGCTGTCGCCGGCGTTCAGCGGCCCCTTCAGTTGCATCAGCATCACGTGATAGCCGCCGGGCTCGAGCTTGACCGGCTTGCCCGCCGGCAACGCGAGACCGTCGATCGCGCGCATCCGCATCACGTTGTCCTGCATGGCCATTTCGTGGATCTCCACCACGCCGGCAGCCGGTGAACTCGCTGCGACCAGGCGTGCATCGCGCGCTGCGGTGAGCGTCATGAAGGCGCCGCTCGCCTTCTGCGAGGCGACGGTGGCGCGTACCCAGGGATCGGAAACCGTGACCTGCGCGAATGCGGTGCCGGTGAGCGAAAAACAGAGGATCGTGGCAGTGAGAAAGCGTTTCATGTCGGATGTCCTTCCGCGCCTCGGGCGCGGGCGGCGCGCGCAGTCGGTTGCGCTGCGCGCGCATTGTCGAATGGATGGAGCGTCGGCGGATCAGCCGCGCCCGGGCGGTGCGCGCGGATTCGCCGGCGTCCAGGCCGGCGCGGCGGCGGCAGCTGCGGTCGCGACGAGCGACGACGCCCGCTGGCGCGCGTCGGGCGCCGCGAACGGCCCGCAGCCGGCCGGCGGCGGCGCGCAGGGGTCGGCCGGACCGAGACAGGCCGGACAGTGCGTACCGGCAGCGCCGGAGCGTTGCGCCGGACCGTCGCTTCGGGAGTCTGCCGGATCGGCATCGGCCAGCGCCGGCGGCCGGATCACCACCTCGCCTCGTGCGCCCGCCGAACACAGTTCGGCCATGAGCACCGGCAGGCCCCGCATCGCTGCGATCGCGTGACCGATCGACGGCGCGAGCGCACCGGCCAGGACGGCCAGGCAGGCGATCCAGGCGACGAGCGGGCGGCGACGGGCGGCAGTCATGGGCGGCATTCTAGCGGTGCCTGCACGCGGCCTCGCGCAGGCGCATCGAGCCGGTCAGCCGGTCACTCAATGGTGGCGCACCGGTTCGGCGATGCAGCGGGTGACCACCGGGGGTTCGTCGCCGAGATGAAACGACAGGCGGCGGGCGCGCAGCGCGACGTCGGCTGCGGTCACCCGGTCGAAGCGGCGCAGGTGCTCGACCCACGATTCGTCGACGAAATACTCGAGGAAACGGCCCGGATCGGTGGTGTCGCGGAACAGCTCCCACGAGAGCGCGCCGTGGCGCAGCCGGCTGCTGCGGCTCTCGCGCATCACCTCGCGGAACTCGTCGGCGCGCGACGGATCGATCCGGTACTCGATCGTGGTCATGACCGGCCCCGCGTCGGGATCGACCGGCAGCGCGGTGACCGGGGCTTTCCAGGCCGACGTGGGGGTGAGGTCTTCCGCAGCGCCGCCCTCGACCTGGTAGCGCCGCGTGAGCCACAGCGCGCTCACGCCGGCGAGTGCGGCGAGCGCGAGGCTGGCCCGCACGCTCGTCATCGCGGCGACCTGGCCCCAGAGCGCCGCGCCGGCGCCCGCGCCGCCCATCAGCGCCACCTGGAAAGTCGACATGCCGCGCGCGCGCACCCAGTTGGGCAGCGCGAGTTGCGCGGCGACCGAGATCGAGTTGGCGGTGGCGAGCCACGCCATGCCCGCGACGATCATCACCGGCACCGCGACGTAGACGTTGGGCGCGACCCCTGCGGCGAGCATCGCGGCTGCCTGCACCACCGATCCGTCGCGGATCAGCTGGTCGCGGTTGCGCGCGTGGCGCATCCGCGGCAGCAGGAACACCGACAGGATCGCGCCGAAGCCGAGCGAGGCGAACAGCAGCGTGTAGGTGCCGGCCGAGCCGCCCTGCATGCCGCGCGCAACCAGCGGCAGCAACGCGATCAGCGCGGTCGACTGGCCGAAGAAGATCATCACGCGCACCAGCACCGCTCGCATCGGTGCCGACTGCCGCACGTACTGCACGCCGACCCGCATGGCGCCGAGGAAGCGCTCGCCGGGCAACGCACTGGGCTCCTCCACCGTCTTCCAGCGCAGGATGAGGAACCCGGCGACCACCGACAGCACGACGTTGAGAATGAACACCCACTCGGTGCCGGCGCCCGCGATCAGCGCACCGGCGACCACCGGCCCGATGATGCGCGAGGCGTTCATCGCCAGGCCGTTGAGCGCCAGGGCCGCGGGCAACTGGACGCGCGGCACCAGTCCGGGGACGATCGCGGAGTACACCGGCCAGCGCATCGCCAGCCCGATGCCGTTGGCGAAGACGAGCAGCAGCAGCAGCGTGGGGTTGATCGCGTCGGTGAGGATCGCCAGGCACAGCAGCAGCGCGGTGGCTGCCACCCAGAACTGGGTCACGACGAAATAGCGCCTGCGGTCGAGGATGTCTGCCAGCGCGCCGCTGGGCAGGCCGAGCAGGAAGACCGGCAGCGTCGCCGCGGTCTGCACCAGCGCGACCATCACCGGCGAAGTGGTGAGCGTGCTCATCAGCCAGGCCGCGGCGACGTCGTTCATCGCCATGCAGACGTTGGCGGTGAACCACACCACCCACAGCATCCGGAAGACCGGATCGGCCAGCGGCGCGAAGGCCGCTTGCGGCAGTGCCGGCCCTTCGGGTTCGCGTTCGCTGGAGTGCGAGTCGGACAAGCAGGACTCCTGATGGAGCGCGCACCCGGGCTGGCGCCAGGCTCGCGCAGACGGCATTGTCGCTCAGGCTCCGGGGCGGGGACGATCGCGGTGTGAACACGCCCTCGCTGCGTGCCGTCCCGCGCCTGCACCGGACGGCGTGCCCGGGCGTGCGATCATCACGGTTCGACGCTACCGCAGGAGCTGGAGATGACCATGTCGCGCGCCGTGCGGATCCGCGAATTCGGCCCGCCCGAGGTGATGCGGATCGAACCGGTCGATCTGCCCGACCCGGCCCCGGGCGAGGCCCGCGTGCGCCAGAGCGCGATCGGGTTCAATTTCATCGACGTCTACCAGCGCAGCGGCGCCTATCCGCTGCCGCTGCCCACCGGACTCGGGCACGAGGCGGCCGGCGTGGTCGAGGCGGTCGGCGCCGCGGTGAGCGACCTGCGCCCCGGCGATCGCGTTGTCTACATGAACGCCGGCGTGGGCGCCTACGCAGACCGGCGCAACGTCGCCGCCGAACGGCTGGTCGTGCTGCCCGACGCGGTGAGCGACGAAGCGGCGGCGGCGGTGTTCTTCAAGGCGATGACCGCGCAGTACCTGTTGAAGAAGACGCATGCGGTGCAGCCGGGCGACCTGCTGCTGGTGCACGCCGCGGCCGGAGGCGTCGGACAGATCCTCGTGCGCTGGGCAAAGGCGCTGGGAGCCCACGTGGTGGGCACCGCCGGTTCGCCGCAGAAGTGCGAGATCGCCCGCGCGGCCGGTTGCGACGCGGCGATCGACTATTCGCGCGAAGACTGGCCGCAGGCGTTCATGCGGGCCACCGGCGGCAGGAAGGCACGCGTGGTCTACGACTCGGTCGGCCGCGACACCTTCATGAAGTCGCTCGATTGCGCCGCGCCGTTCGGACTGGTCGTCGTCTACGGCGGCGCGTCGGGGCCGGCGCCGGCGATCGATCCCGACCTGCTGAACAGGAAGGGATGCCTGTTCCTCACCCGGCCGTCGGTGTTTCCGCACAATGCCGAGCCGGCCGCTTTCCGCGCCAACGCGGCGGACGTGTTCGCGGCGATTGCCGCGGGCCAGGTGCGCGCGACGATCGGTGCGCGCTTTGCGCTCGACCAGGCGCCGGCTGCGCATCGCGCGGCCGAGGCGCGCGCGACCACCGGCGCGATCCTGCTCGTGCCCTGATCTCAGGGGCGCTCGCGCGCCAGCACCGCAGCGAGTCGCGCGCCGGCGGCGTCGGCGCGCAACTCGTCGATCGACAGGGCGAGCTTGCGCCGCCAGTTCGGATGCTCGTCGACGGTGCCCGGCAGGTTGTTCTGCTCGAGCGCGCCGATCCAGTCCTCGGGCTGCACCATCATCAGCCGCGACGGCGTCGACGCGAGCCAGCCGTGGATCGCTTCCACCAGTGCCGCGGTCAGCGGGCCTCGCGCCAGCGCGTCCGGGTCGAGGTGCACGCCGGCGTGCGCCGGCAGCCGGCCGGCGCGTGCCAGCGCGTCGAGCAGGCGCCGCCGGTCGAGCGCGCGCTCGTCGCGAAGCCGTTCGCGGGTGGCCTCGTCGGGAAACAGGCCGAGGCTGTCGCGCAGTTCGATGTCGCGGCCCTGCCACCAGCCGGCCAGCGTCGGCAGGTCGTGCGTGCCGATCGAGACCAGCGCGTCGCGCGGGTAGTCGCGGGCCGGCAGGAATTCGCCCGAGGCGTCGCGCTGGAAGTAGAGCAGCCGGTACGACAGCACACGGGCGCGCGCGAGCGCCTCGCGCACCGCATCGGGCACGGTGCCGAGATCCTCGCCGACGACGACGCAGCAGTTGCGGTGGCTCTCGAGCCGCACGATCGCCAGCAGTTCGTCGAGCGGATAGCGCACGTAGGCCCCGGCGTGCGCGCCGGCGCCGCGCGGCACCCAGTAGAGCCGCATCAGCCCCATCACGTGGTCGATGCGCAGCGCGCCGGCGTGGCGCATGTTCGCGCGCAGCGCGAGGACGAACGGCTCGTGGCCGCGCTCGCGCGACGCCTGCGCAAGCAACGGCGGCAGCCCCCAGTCCTGGCCCGAGAGGTTGAAGTCGTCGGGCGGAGCACCCACGCTCGCGGTCGCGGCGAAGCAGCCGGGAAACGACCAGACGTCCGAGCCCGAGCGATCGACCGACACCGCGAGATCGAGGTACAGGCCGATCGCCATGCCGAGTTCCCGGCAGCGCGCGGCGGCGCGCGCCAGTTGCCGGTCGGCCTGCCATTGAAGGTATTCGTGGTATTCGACCCGCCGTGCATCGTCGCCTGCGCCTTCCTGCATCGCCTCGAAGCTCGCGTGCCGGCGCAGTGCTTCGCCGGCCTGCGCCTGGAAGGCGCGGAACTCGCGCGCGCGCGGCGAATCGTGCGCCAGGTGCCGGCTGCGGAAGTGCGCGTGCAGCTCGCGCAGCACCTCGTGCTTGGCGCGCGAGACACCTTCGTGATCGATCAGGCTCGCCTCGCGCAGTGCCGCGAGCCGGGCCTGGAATGCAGGTTCGCCGACGCGCTCGCGCGCGGCGTCGCACTCGCCGAAGTCCTCGATCGCCTCCACGTCGATCGCCAGCGTGTCGAGCCACAGCCGCGACGACGGAGAATAGGGGCTGGCCCGTCCGGGGTCGTGCGCGACGCGCGCGTGCAGGGGGTTCAGGCCGATCGCGCACGCGCCGCGCAACGCTGCGAGATCGACCAGTTCGAGCAGGTCGCCGAAGTCGCCGATGCCCCAGTTGCGCGACGAGCGCAGCCCGTAGAGTTGTACCGACCAACCCCAGACGCGGGCGTGGTCGGCGAGCAGCGGCGGCCGATAGCAGGTCGCGGGCGCGGCCACGACGAGAACCTCGGCGCTCGCGGCGCCTGCGCGCAACTCGAGCCGGTGGTAGCCGGGGGGCAGCGCCACCGGAATCGCGAGCGTGCGCAACTCGTGCGCAATGCCGTGCACGTCGCTGGCTTCGCGCAGCGCGAGGGCGTCGACCGCGTCGTCGCCCTGTGCCGAAGCGCCCGTCTCCACGCTCAACCGCCAGGCGATGCGCTCGCCCGGAGAGCGGCGCGCGAGCCGCACCGCGACTTCGAACCGCGCGCTCCGGGCATCGACTGCGACGACCGGTTCGGCGAGTCGGTGCCAGTAGCGCGGGTGCGTGGCCGCCAGCTCGCGATCGACGTCGGCGTCGCTGTCGGCCGGTACGCCCAGGTCGGCGAGCAGCGCTCGCAGCGTGGCGTCGGACGCTTCGTGACGGCGCCCCCAGATGTCGTGGAAACCCGCTTCGATGCCGTGTGCGGCGGCCAGCCAGCGAAGCCGCTCGCGGGCGCTGCTCATGGCAGCGATGCCGGCCGGGTGAGCAAGGCGAGCGAGCGTCCGCGCACCGTGCGAGTGGCTCCTGCCGGCCAGGGGCCGCAGTGGGCGTCGGGCAGGCCGGTTGTCGCGGCGCCGACCGCCTGTGCGTCGGGCGAAGCGGTGTCGAGCAGGCAGCGCCAGGTTTCGCCGGGCAGCGCCGGGAGCACGAAGTCGGTGTCCCCGTCGTGTGCGTTGAACAGCATCAGGAAGTCGTCGTCGCGCACCGCGCGACCGCATCGGTCGACCTCGTTGAGCCCCTCGCCGGAGAGGTAGACCGCCAGGCTGCGCGCGTGGTCGCGCTCCCATTCGTGATCGCTCATCTCGACGCCGTCGGGACGCAGCCACAGGATGTCCTTCACGCCGCCGCCGCGCAGCGGGCGACCCTGGAAGAAGTCGCGCCGGCGAAACGACGGGTGCTCGCGGCGCAGCCGGATCAGCCGGCGCACGAACGCGAGCAGCGATGCGCGCTCTTCGTCGAGCGTCCAGTCGACCCAGGAGATCTCGTTGTCCTGGCAGTAGGCGTTGTTGTTGCCGAGTTGCGTGCGTCCGATCTCGTCGCCGGCCAGCAGCATCGGCACGCCCTGCGACAGCAGCAGCGTCGCGAGGAAGTTGCGCTGCTGGCGCGCGCGCAGCGCACGCACCTGCGGATCGTCGGTGGGCCCCTCGACGCCGCAGTTCCACGACAGGTTGTGGTTGTGGCCGTCGGCGCCGTTCTCGCCGTTGGCCTCGTTGTGGCGTTCGTTGTACGAGACCAGGTCGGCAAGCGTGAAGCCGTCGTGCGAGGTGATGAAGTTGACGCTCGCGTGCGGGCGCCGGCCCGAGCGGCCGTAGAGGTCGCTCGAGCCGGTGAGCCGGCGCGCGAACTCGCCGATCGCGCCGCCGTCGCCCTTCCAGTAGGTGCGCATGCCGTCGCGATAGCGGTCGTTCCACTCGGCCCATCCCGTCGGGAAATGACCCACCCGGTAGCCGCCCGCGCCGAGATCCCAGGGTTCGGCGATCAGCTTGCAGCGGCTGAGCACCGGATCCTGCCGGATCACGTCGAACAGGCCGCTCCAGCTCTCGACGCCGCCGGCCGCGCGCGCCAGCGCCGGCGCCAGGTCGAAGCGGAAGCCGTCGACGTGCATCTCCTCGGCCCAGTAGCGCAGCGAATCCATCACCATCTGGAGCGTGCGCGGATGCAGCAGGTTCACCGTGTTGCCGCAGCCGGTGTAGTCGGTGTACAGGCGCGGATTGCCCGGGTCGAGCCGGTAGTAGGCGGCGTTGTCGATGCCGCGCAGGCTCAGCGTCGGCCCGAGGTGATTGCCCTCGCAGGTGTGGTTGTAGACGACGTCGATGACCACCTCGATGCCGGCCGAGTGCAGCGCCTTGACCATCGACTTGAATTCCTCGACCCGCCCCGATGCGCTGTAGCGCGCTTCGGGCGCGAAATAGCCGAGCGTGTTGTAGCCCCAGAAGTTGCGCAGGCCGCGCTCGACGAGCGCACGCTCGTCGACGAACGCGTGCACCGGCATCAGCTCGAGCGTGGTCACCCCCAGGCGCCTGAAATGGTCGATCACCGGCTGCTGCGCCAGCGCGGCGTAGGTGCCGCGCAGCCCCTCGGGCACTTCCGGGTGGCGCATCGTGAAGCCGCGCACGTTCAGCTCGTAGATCACCGTCTCGTTCCACGGCACCCCGGGCCGGCTGTCGCCGCCCCAGCTGAACGCGGTCTCGATCACGCGGCCCTTGGGCACGAACGGGGCGCTGTCGCGCCGGTCGAACGAGAGGTCTTCGCGCTCGTCGCCCCTGATGTAGCCGTACAGCGCGTCGTGCCAGCGCACGGTGCCGGTGATCGCCCGCGCGTACGGATCGAGCAGCAGCTTGTGCGGATTGAACCGCAGCCCGAGCGTCGGCTCCCAGGGGCCGTGCACGCGGTAGCCATAGACCAGGCCGGGGCGCGCCTGCGGGAGATAGCAGTGCCAGACCTGGTCGGTGCATTCGTCGAGCGCGATGCGCTCGATTTCGTGGCGGCCCTGCTCGTCGAAAATGCAGAGCTCGACCAGCAGCGCTTCGCCGGCGAACAGCGCGAAATTGACGCCCTCCCCATCCCAGGTCGCGCCGAGCGGGTAGGGCCGGCCCGGCCACGGACGATCAGCCATCTGCGGCCTCCTTCATCACGACGGTCGACAGGGCGGGCAGCGTCAGCCCGAGCGACCAGGGCTGGCCGTGGCGCGGCAGCGGCGCGGCGTCGACGCCGCCGAAGTTGCCCCACCCGCCGCCGCCGTAGGCATTGGCGTCGCTGTTGAGGAGCTCGAGCCAGCGGCCGCCCGAGGGCACGCCGAGCCGGTAGCCGGTGCGCGGCACCGGGGTGAAATTGCAGACCACCAGCAGCGCCGGAGCGCCTGCGCGCGGGCGACGCAGGAACGCGATCACGCTGTGCTGCGCATCGCTGAAGTCGATCCACTGGAAGCCGTCGGCCGAGAAGTCGAGCTGGTGCAGCGCGGGCTCGTCGCGGTAGGTGCGGTTCAGGTCGGCCACCCAGCGCTTCAGGCCCTCGTGCCCGGGCATCGAGGCGACCCACCACTCGAGCTCGCCTTCGTGGGTCCACTCCCGCCGCTGGCCGAACTCGCCGCCCATGAAGAGCAGTTTCTTGCCGGGATGCGTCCACATGTAGCCGTAGAGCGCACGCAGGTTGGCGAACTGCTGCCAGTCGTCGCCGGGCATCTTGCCGATCAGCGAGCCCTTGCCGTGCACGACTTCGTCATGCGACAGCGGCAGCACGAAGTTCTCGTTGAACGCGTACCACAACGAGAAGGCGAGCTTGTCGTGGTGGTGGCGGCGATGCACCGGATCCTCGCGCGCGTAGGCCAGCGTGTCGTGCATCCAGCCCATGTTCCACTTCATGCCGAAACCCAGGCCGCCGGACCAGGTCGGTCGCGAGACCATCGGCCACGCGGTGGATTCCTCGGCGATCGTGATCGTGTCGGGGTGCTCGCGGTACACCGCCTCGTTGAGCCTGCGCAGGAACGCGACGGCTTCCAGGTTCTCGCGCCCGCCGTAGCGGTTGGGAATCCATTCGCCCGCGTCGCGCGAGTAGTCGAGGTAGAGCATCGAGGCGACCGCATCCACGCGCAGCCCGTCGACGTGATAGTGCTCGAGCCAGAACAGCGCCGACGACATCAGGAACGCCGACACCTCGTGGCGCCCGTAATTGAAGATGCTCGAGCTCCACTCGGGGTGAAAGCCCTGGCGCGGGTCGGCGTGCTCGTACAGGTGGGTGCCGTCGAACTGCGCCAGGCCGTGCGCGTCGGTGGGAAAGTGCGACGGCACCCAGTCGAGGATCACGCCGATGCCGTGGCGGTGCAGGTGGTCGACCAGGTACATGAAGTCCTGTGGCGTGCCGTAGCGCGCGGTCGGCGCGAAGTAGCCGGTGGTCTGGTAACCCCACGAACCGTAGAAAGGGTGCTCGGTCACCGGCAGCAGCTCGACGTGGGTGAAGCCCGTCTCGCGCACCCAGGGCACCAGCGCTTCGGCCAGCTCGCGATAAGACAGGAAGCCGCCGTCGCCGCGGCGCCGCCAGGAGCCCGCGTGCACCTCGTAGATCGAGATCGGCGCATCGAGCGCGTTGCGCGCGCCGCGCGCGGCCATCCATGCATCGTCGCCCCACCGGTAGTCGAGCTGCCAGACGCGCGAGGCGGTGCGCGGCGGCTCCTCGCAGAAGAACGCGAACGGATCGCTCTTGTCGGGCACCGGTGCGCCGCTGGCCGGGACGATGCGGTACTTGTACGCCTGGCCGCGCTGCGCCGCGCCGACGAAGCCCTCCCAGATGCCCGAGCCGTCCCAGCGCGGATGCAGCGGGTCGGCGTTGCCGTCCCAGCCGTTCCAGTCGCCGATCACGGACACCGAGCGCGCATTGGGCGCCCAGACCGCGAAGTGCGCGCCCGCGTCCGCATCCGACGGATGGCAGCCCAGGTGGTCGTGCAGCCGCGCGTGCGTGCCCTCGCGGAAGAGATAGATGTCGTGTTCGGTCAGCACTGTGATTCCGGAAACGGATGACGCCACGCCCGGGCATCGGCCGCCGCGGCGCGGCCGCGCGGCTCTTCGCCCACTGGCCCGAGCCATTTTGGCATGCGGCGCGCCGGCGCAATGTCCACTTTGTCCCGGCCGGGCCCGGATCGGTTCCGATCCGGCTCAGCGTGCCAGTCCGGGGTACAGCTTCGACGCGAGCGCGAGCAGCACCGCGAACACGAGCAGCAGCACCGCGAAGCTGGTGCTCCACGGATGCACGCTCGCGCCGCCGACCACCATCGCTCCGCGCAGGGTGTCGACCAGCCAGGTCAGCGGATTCACCGCTGCGATCACGCGCAGCCAGCCGGGCATCAGTTCGAGCGGATACAGCGCATTGGAGGCGAAGAACAGCGGCATCGTCAGCAACTGGCCGATTCCCATGAAGCGTTCGCGCGTCTTCACGATGCAGGCGATGAACAGCGAGAAAGTCGAGAAGATGCACGAGCCGACGAAGACGCCCGCCGCCATGACGAGCATCGGCATCGGCTCCCAGCGGATGTTCACCTGCAGCGCGACCGCGACCAGGTAGACGACGGCCGCCTGCACCAGGCCGCGCAGTCCTGCCGAGATCGCCTTGCCGAAGACCAGTGCGCTGCGATGCGCGGGCGTCACGAGCAGCTTGTGCACGATGCCGAGGTCGCGCTCCCAGATGATCGCGATGCCGTAGAAGATCGCACTGAACAGGATGCTCTGCGCCAGGATTCCCGGCGCCATGAAGTCGAGATAGCCGAGATCGCCCGTCGGGATGCCGCGCACCCGGCCGAAGACCTGGCCGAACACCGCCAGCCACAGCACCGGCTGCACCGCGCGCGAGAGGAGTTCGGTCGGGTCGCGCATCAGCTTGCGCAGCTCGGCCTCGGCCACCGCCGCACTCTCGCGAAAGAACTCCGCCGCGGCGTTCATCCGAGCCGCCGCACGGTGTCCCGGCTTTCGCGCACTTCGCGATAGCTGCCGCTCTGGTCGATCACCGCGCCGCTGAAGTGCGCGAAGACGTCGTCGAGCGTGGCATCCGGCCCGACCCGGGCCTTCAGGTCGGCCGGGGCCCCGAGCGCCGCGAGCCGCCCGCGGTGCAGGATCGCCAGTTCGTCGCACAGCACGTCGGCTTCCTCCATGTCGTGGGTGGTGATCAGGATCGTCATGCCCTCGGCGTGGCGCAGTTGGCGCAGGCGTTCCCAGACGGTCTTGCGCGCCACCGGATCGAGCCCCAGTGTCGGCTCGTCCAGGAACAGCACCTCGGGACGATGCAGCGTCGCCTGCGCGATTTCGAGCCGGCGCACCATTCCGCCCGAGAAGGTGCGCACCAGGTGGTTCGCGACCGACGCCAGTCCGGCGAAGGCGAGCGCCTCGTTCACGCGCGCGCTCCGCTTGTGCCCGTGCAATCCGTACAGGCGTGCGGACAGGGTCAGGTTCTCGGCGGCGGTGAGCGCGCCGTCGGCAGACAGCAGTTGCGGCACGTAGCCGATGCGCCGCCTGACCTCGACCGGATCGGCGGCAACGTCGAAACCGGCCACGGTGGCCGAGCCCGAGCTGGCGTCGAGCAGCGTGGTGAGGATCTTGATCGTGGTGCTCTTGCCGGCGCCGTTGGGACCGAGCAGGCCGAAAATCCGGCCCCGGCCCACCTGCAGGTCGAGCCGGTCGAGTGCCGTGAACTCGCCATAGCGCCTGCTGAGTTCGACCGTCGTGATCGCGACGGCGGACAGGCTCTCGGGCATGTGCGGATGTTAGCACCAGGCGCGGTGCAAGCCGGCCGCGCAGCGCCGGTGGTCGCGAGGCATTCGCCTGCGGGGAGCGCCGTATACTCGGGCGCGGGCCAGTTGCGAATGGAAGGCGCGATCGGTGTCACGACGCTGCAGGAAGGAACTTGCGCTGCTGCTGGCGGGCGGCCTGCTCGTCAGCGGCAGCGCGCTCGCGTCGTCGCTCACGCTGTACGGCGTGGCCGACGTCGGCTACCTCAATGCCCGCTACGAGTACGACCAGGATGCGGAACACGCCAGTCACCTTTACTCGGGGCTGGAGAGCGGCATGCATCGATCGAGCCGCTGAGGCCTGAGGGGCTCGGATGATCTCGGTGGCGGACTCAGCGCGATCTTCAACGTCGAGCAGAAGATCGATCTCGTCGATGCCGAGATGGCCGTGGGGGTCTACCGCAGGCTTGTCCTCGGCCTGTCGAGCAGGAGCTGGGGCACGTTCACCGCGGGTCGGCAGGAGAACGTCGCGGACAATCTCCTCAAGCTCACGACCGTGCGCGGACTGGGCAAGGCGAGCCGCGCCTTCGGCAATCACGACGACGTGCGCGTCAATGGCCTGCTCAAGTACATGAGTCCGGTGGTGGGCGGCTTCCGCGGCGGCCTTGGCTATGCGCCCGGCGGCGCAGCGGGCGACGGCTTCAGGGACTGGGTGACGACCGGCGTGGTCTTTGCCGACGGTCCGCTGCGGCTGGCGTGGGCCTTCGATCGCCAGCGCCCGACCGACTCGGGCGGCGTGGCCAGGGGTTACAGCGTCACGAACTGGACGCTGGCGGCATCCTGGAATTTCGGGATCGTCAGAGTGAACCTCGGCTACGGCGAGGATCGGAACGGCAAACTGAAAAAACCGGGCGACGTGAGCAGCGCAACCCTGGGCGGCTACAAGCCGGTTGGCCTGGGCGAGTACAACAGCGACGGTTTCAGATCGCGCAACTGTTTCGTCGGCGCATCGGTGCCGTCAGGGCCGGGCGTGTTCGGGCTGTCCTGGTCGCGCAGTTCGTCCAACCTGGCGCAGGTTCACGCGGCGAGCCACGGCGCCCAGCCGCTGGCCGACGCGACCCAGAGCATCGCTGCGGCACAGTACGTCTATCCGTTGTCGAAACGCACCAGGCTGTTCTTCTACGGTGCCTACGGCAGGGGAATGACCTACCTGGACGGTTTCAAAGGGCGCGAACTGGGGCTGGGCACGAACCACGTGTTCTGAGAGGGGCGATGGGCGCGGGCAGGTACCG
>WBZO01001610.1_pt1 | contig 33993 bp, 35 predicted proteins | sample 5204261 | NCBI WGS metagenome assembly WBZO01 (sample SAMN12412400, study PRJNA552823) | activated sludge metagenome | isolation source: activated sludge from anammox sidestream of wastewater treatment plant... | place: USA: North Carolina | collected 2017-09
GTGGTGTCGCGCGAGCATCTCCTAGCCGGCCGGGTAGTAGGTCTGGGTGTTCCGGCTGGCGTACTCGCCGCCAATGCTGCCATCGGGATGGATGAAGTGGGCCAGGAAGCGGGTGGACCGCCGCAGCGATTCCAGCAGGCGTTCGCTGTGGCTCAACTGCCAGCAGCGGGCCATGTAGAACGTGCCGTGCGTCTGGTACCCGGGATCGGGGCCGCCGTACTCGTCGTACCAGCCCTCGGCCGACTGGCGCGCGATGATCTTGTCGAGGAAGTAGTCGCGGCGGTCGGCGAAGCGCTGTTCGCCGGTGATGCGGTAGGCCTGGGCGAGCGCGCCGGCCGCCGCAGCCAGGTGGTTCGACAGGAACCCGTGCGTCTCGTCGTTGTGGACGAGCCACTCGCCCGCGCGGGTCACGGTGCGACGCACGCTGTCGCGCACGTCTGCCGGGAGGTCGGCCTTGACGAACTCGTAGGCCTCGCCGACGTAGAACGTGGTGAAGGCGGTGGCGGCCAGGCACCGCTCGTAAGGGTAGGCCTCGTCGAACGCGCCGTCCGCGTGCTGCAGGGTGCCCCAGAAGCGCATGCCCGCGGCCATCCAGTCGAGCAGGTGCGGATTCCGGTAGCAGGGGCTGCCCTCGAGCGGGGTCGCATACAGGAAGCCCATGACGCACAGGACCTCCTGGAAGCGCGATCGCGGGAAGTCCACGAACTTCCAGGCCCAGTACGTGCGGTCTCCGCAACCAGCGGTGGGGCTGAGGGCCTCGCGGTCGATGAGCCCCAGCACGCGCGGCACCTGCGCCAGGATCAGGCGCCGGTAGTACGCCTCGGGCGATTCGCCGATCGCGGCCGACCCGCTCACGATGCCAGGCTCCGGGACAGCACGTCCTCGGTGGTGGTGAAGCGGAAGTGGGCCGCAGCGAACGCCAGCATCGCGGCACAGCGCGCCCGCTTGCGCGCACCATCCTGATAGGACAGCGTGAACAGCTGCTTCCGCCACCCGCGAGCCAGGCCCGCGGGCAGCGGGTCGGCGAAGTCGGTCAGGTGGAAGAGGAGCACCAGCGGCGCGCCGTCACGCGCGGCCAGGCGGATGCCGCGCCGGAAGAGCCACTCGCCAAGGACCAGGCTGTACGACGGATGAAATGGTGGGAGCCACGAGTCGGACACCGGCACGGGCCACTCGAGCAGCCGCCGGTCGTCGAACGGCCGATGTGGCCCCGAGGGGCGATGAGCCGGCGCAGCCAGTCCGGGAATGGTGGCGGTGCGGAGAACCGAGGAGTCGTAGCGGTACCCCTCCGCGTCGGCCAGTTCGAGGCACTCCCGATCGATCCCGAAGCTTGGCGCGCGGAAGCCGCGCACGGAGAAGCCGGCGGCTTCGAGCTGATCGCGGCTGCCGGCAATCTCGCGATGCTTCCCCGATCGATCGAGCGTGGTGAGTCTCCGGTGCGTGATCGTGTGCGAGCCCACCTCGTGCCCTGCGGCGACCGCGGCGTCGATGAGCGCGCGGCGCGCCGGTGCCGCCAGGTCCTCGGTGATCACGAAGAGCGTGGCCCGGACCCCCGCGGCGGCCAGTACCTCGAGCGCGCCCCGCATCCCGCTCTCGAACAGCGGATCGTCATCAGCCTCGTACGCCCAGCCGTGGGTGCGATAGATGTGGCGTGCGCCATCGAGGTCGATGTGGATGACCGCGGGTGGGGCGTGGCCTGCGGCCCCGGCGCCTGACGTGTGCGTCATGTCAGGCATGCATCCCGACAAGGATGTCCGCGATGCGGTCCCCGGCATGGCCGTCCCACAGGGGCGGCGGCCCAAGCCGGGGTGGCGGCGCAGCGAGCACACGCTGCGCCTCTGTCCGCAGGCGCCCGGGGCTGCGGCCGACCAGCATGTTCGTGCCGTGCGTGATGGTGACCGGGCGCTCGGTGTTCTCGCGCACGGTGAGGCACGGCGTGCCAAGGTAGGTGGTCTCCTCCTGGATTCCGCCAGAGTCGGTGACCACGAGGGTCGCCGCCCGCTGCAGTGCCAGGAAGTCCAGGTACCCCAGCGGCTCGGCGAGCTTCAGCCCCGCCGGCAGGCGAAGGCCGGCACGGTCGATCTGGCCGCGCGTGCGGGGGTGCACCGGGAACACCACCGGCAGCGCCTGCGACAGATCGGCGAGCACGTCCAGGATGGGTGCCAGCGTGTCGATGTCGTCCACGTTCGACGGACGATGCAGTGTGACGAGCACGAACCGTCCGTCGAGCCCCAGGTCCTGCAGCAGCGGCGCCGGCCGTGTCTGTGGCAGCAGGCGGACGAGCGTGTCGATCATCACGTTGCCGACCAGGTGCACCTTGCTCGCGGGAATCCCCTCGGCGGCGAGGTTCTCGTTGCCGTCCGCTGAGGGGGTGAAGAGCAGGTCCGAGAGCTGGTCGGTGACCAGCCGGTTGATCTCCTCCGGCATGGCTCGGTCGCGCGAACGCAGGCCGGCCTCCACATGCGCCACGCGAATGCCGATCTTGCTGCACACGAGCGACGCCGCCACCGTGGAGTTCACGTCGCCGTACACGATCACCACGCCGGGCCGTCGCTCGAGGAGCAGCGGCTCGAGCCGCATCATCACCTCCGCGGTCTGCACGGCATGGCTGCCCGAGCCCACCTCGAGGTTGATGTCGGGCGGCGGCACGCCGAGTTCCTCGAAGAAGATGCCTGACATGCGCCAGTCGTAATGCTGGCCCGTGTGCACCACCACCTGCCCCATCCGTCCGGCAAGGGCGCGGTGCACGGCCGCCATCTTCATGAAGTTCGGGCGGGCGCCGACGATGTGTAGGGCGTCTGTCACAGTCGTGATGATCGGAGTTCAGGGAACGTAAGGATTGTATGGTACCTGCTGTGTATCGGCTGAGACGGGCGCCGTCAGTATTCGGTGCAGCGACGGTCTCAGGGCCGTGCGCCGCGTGTCGGCAGCACGCCGGACATCCGCTGCCTGACCGCCGCGGCGTCAGGATTCCCGGAAAGGTCCGTCGTTTCCCGCGGGTCGCGTTGCCAGTCGAACAGTTGCGGACTCCGACCCTCGTGCTCGATGTAGTGCCAGTCCTGCTCCACAACCGACCAGAGCGTGCCGTCGTGCACGGGGTCGTGCTCCGGTGCCCAGGGCCTGTGCCTGAGCAGCGATTGTGGGGCCGGCCAGGCCCCCTTGGGCCCGCCGAACAGCGGCACGAGCGAGGGGGCCGGGAAGTCGGGATGACCGAGCATCTCCATGATCGTGGCCGGCAGTGAGGCGATGGAGACAGGCTCCGTCACCCGGCGGCCCGCGGGCACTCGCCCCGGTGCCCAGACGACGAGCGGCACGTGGATCGCCTCCCTGTAGAGATGCCGCGCATGGAGGTACCCGCCGTGTTCGCCGAACTCCTCGCCATGATCGGACGTGACAACGACCACCAGATCCCGCGGTGACTGGCTTCTCAGCGTCGCCACCAGGGTGGCCAGGCGGTCGTCGACGTAGGCAATGGCTCCGTCGTACGCATCCATCTCGCCCTGCACCTGCCCAGGCGTGAGCGACTCCGGCACGCCCCGAGGGAAGTTCAGCACGCCGCCCGGTGAACCACCGTTCGCAAACCGTCCCCGGTACGGCTGCGGAGGCAGGTAGGGGTCGTGCACGTCCATGAAGTTGATCATCGCGAAGAACGGCCGCTCCCGATCGCGATCGGTCCAGCGGGTGACGGCGGCCACCGTGTCGTCGGCATGCTTGCGACCTGGCAGGTCCATCAGCCCGATCCGGTACCGCACGTAGCGGGTCGCGATGCCGCCGAACGCCGTGCGCCAGAACATGTCGGGGACGGAGTGGTAGAAGTCCTCGAAGTGCAGGAACCCTGGGCCGAATCCGTGTTCCCTGGAGAAGTAGAAGGTGTTGCCGGAGAAGGCGCCGGTGCGGTAGCCGAGTGGCAGCATGGCCTCCGGCAGGCGCCGAATGCCCGAGGAGCCGAACTGATGCGAGGTGTTCCAGTCCAGCCTGTGCTGGTACGCATCGAGGCCGGTGACGAGCGACGCGTGGGCGGGCAGTGTGCAGCTGGTGGTCGAGATGGCGTTCTCGAACAGGACGCCTTCGCTGGCCATCTGGTCGATCGCGTGGCTCGTCTGGCGCGGGTACCCGTACGACCCGACGTGATCGGCCCGCAGCGCATCGATGACCACCAGGAGCACGTTCGGGGCGTCGGCCCGTGCGGCGGGCAGCCGTTGTGTCTGCAGCGACTCGGTCAGCGCACCTCCCCCTTCGATGGCCAGGAAGGCGAGGGCCGCCAGGCCGGCCGACCAGGGCAGCGCGCGCGCCCACCAGCGGAGACGGGCGTCCAGGTCGCGGGCGAACCAGCGCGTGATGGCTGTCGTCAGGCCCAGGGCGAGGGCCGCCAGCGCGTACGGCTGGATCCACTGCTTGGCCGAAATGGCGACAATCGGCAGGAGGACGGTGAACACCACCACGAAGGTCGCGCTCCGGCGCGCGGCCCGGCGGTCGGCCATCCACATCAGGCCGACGATGGCCGCGGTGGCTGCGGCACCGGCAGCGAGGGCGTCCACCACCGACGCGATCCAGATGATCGGGAACCAGTTGTTCTCGATGACCGCCAGCTTCTGCAGCACCATGTGGGCGGCACCTTCCACCAGCCCGCCGACGAGCCCCATCGACACTGCCGCTGACAGGAGGCCACGGTCGAACCTGCCCCGCGCATCGGGCACCCGTTCAGCCCCAGGTCCCGTCATCGACGCTGGTCGACTGTGGCGACCGCGCTCCGCGCCGCAAGGAGGCGCTCCTGCATGTCCGGCCTGCCGGCCAGGTTGGTGGTTTCCTGCTCATCGTGCTCGAAGTCGTAGAGTTCCTCGACGCCGTCGCCGTTGCGGATGTAGTGCACGCCGTCGACGATCACCGACACCATGTTTCCGCGGCTGACCGGCAGGTGCGGTGCGAGATTGATCCCGCGGCTGACCTGCGAGAACACGGCGCGGCCTCCGTCGGAGACGCCGGTCCATGCGTCGACCAGCGACCGTCCGGGCATCGCCTGCTGACGCTCGGTCCCGACCAGATCCAGGACTGTCGCCGGGAGGTCGACCAGGGACACCGGGGTCGAGACCCGCACGCCGGCCGGCACACGTCGCGGATACGACACGATGAAGGGGACGTGCAGCACCGCCCGGTACAGGCTGTTCGCATGGTCGAACAGACCGTGCTCCCCGAACTGCTCGCCGTGGTCCGAGGTGATGACCACGACCGTGTCCTCCAGGATCCCCTGCGCGGCGAGCGACTCGAGGAGGCGCCCGAGCTCGGCATCGATGTAGGCCACCGATCCTTCATACGCATCCAGCGATCGCTGGATCTCGGGCGGCGACCATTGACGCCGGGTCGCAACGTCCGGCAGGGGCCCGTGTCCGAACATGGTGTCGTAGGGAGCCGGAGGCAGGTACGGGGCGTGCGCGTCGAAGTAGTTGAGGAACGCGAAGAAGGGCGCGTCCGGACGTCCCGGGAGCCAGTCCAGGAAGCTGTCGGTGACCTGCGCCGCCGACTTGCGCACCATCTTGTCTTCCTGTCCGAAGTTCCTCCGGACTTCCGCGGCGATCGGCCGCGTCAGCCAGGACTGGTGCATGAAGGTCGCCACCGAGAACGGGAAGTCCGAGTAGCGCAGGAACCCGCGATCGAGGCCGGTGGCGGAGGTCGTGTAGAGCAGGTTCGCGACCTCGCCAACCGTGGCATACCCGCGACGTTGCATCTCCTCGGCGAGCGTGGCCTGCGTCTGGTCCAGCGGGTGCAGCCAGTCCGCGGTCAGCGCCTTCGGCACCAGGCCCGTGAACATGGACGCATGCGACGGGAGCGTCCACGGAGCCGGCGAGAAGGCGTGCTCGAAGAGCACACCGGTGCGGGCAAACGCATCGAGCTTCGGCGAGGTCGGACGCGGGCTGCCGTAGACGCCCAGGCTTCGCGCGCGCACCGTGTCCAGCACGATGACGAGGACGTTCGGAGCCCCTGACGACGCGGGCGGCAGCGCGGTGATCGCCTGGCGTGTGCGGACCTCGCGAATGCCCAGGTAGCCCGCGGCGAGCAGCAGGCAGGGCACGGCGACGAAGGGAAGGCTCCTGCGTACCAGGCGGCTCGCAACGTCGGTGTGCCATCCGGTCAGTCGCGCGGCCTGCACCGCCACACCCAGCGCCAGGAACAGGGCGGCGTAGGGATGCAGGCGAGGCACCTGCAGCACCGGGCCGACGGCCGCCAGGAACACGAAGAGGCCGGCGAGGAGTGCCAGCGACCGCGTGCGTGGCATGCGTCGCAGCAGCACGACCATGCCGAGTCCGAGAAGACCATAGAGCGCGATGTTCGAGACCGGCGCGCGCCACACGATGTCGCGCGTGATGAACACCATGCGGCTCGTCAGGGTGCGGACCGCCGTGACGGCCATCGTCTCGCCGAGCGCGGTGAGGGCACCAAACCAGATCGCCCAGTCGACGACGTCGGACAGCCCCAGCGGTCGTGGCCCAGGATGACCGGGGCGCTCGGAAGACGGGGAGGACACGCGCCCGATTGTACCCTCAGTGTGGAGTCGATCCCCGGACGCCTGCCCACCACCGACGTGCAGAACGTGGCGCTTCCGCGCCTGTGCCGGTCGCCACGTGCAACGCACGAGGGACGCCGGCATGGCGCACGCGCCGGATCCGTTCTACGATCCGTTCGTGTCCCGGCATCCCCTGCTCCTGGCGCTCCTGCTGCTCGCGACACTGCGCGTCGCGTACACGTCTGCGGCGGCTCCCGTCACCGTGACGGTTGATGCGTCGGTCCGGCACCAGACGTTTCGTGGATGGGAGGTCGCGATCCAGGCAACGGTCCGCGACTTCCTCCCGGTGCTCCCCGGGTACGACGACCTGCTCCGGCAGGCCGCCACCGACCTCGGGATCACCCGCCTGAAGGTGAACGTCTTCTCCGGGACCGAGGGCCCTCGTGGCGCTGCCGCTCGCTACGTACAGGGTGACCTGTCGGAACGCGAGTTCCTGAAGGACCACGCCTACCGCATCGTGAACGACAACGGAAATCCCGATGTCGCGAATCTCGAGGGCTTCGACTTCACCCTGCTGGACTGGCAGATGGGCACCGTCGTGATGCCGATGCTGCGCGACCTCGATGACGCGGGCCACCACGGTGAACTGATCGTCCAGTATGGCGACTATGGGGCGTCGTCATTCGAGCACCTCAGCCGGCCGCGCGAGTATGCCGAGTTCATGCAGGTGGTGTTCGACCACCTCCGGACCACCTACGGTGTCACGCCTGCCGCCGTGGATGTGGTGAATGAACCCGACGTCGGCAACCGCTGGGGCGGGGCAGACATCGGCGATGCCATGGTGGCGGCCGGCCGCCGGCTGGAGAAGTCGGGGTATCGCCCGGCCTTCATGGCGCCCTCCCCGATGGACCGCGGGCGTGCGCTCCCGATGCTGGCCGACATGCTCCGCGCGAAGGATGCCGAGCGGTACATCAGGATGGTGACGTACCACTGCTATGCGGATTCCGGGCGTGACTCCCTGGCCAAGATCGGCGAGGTGGTCTCGCGGGCCGGCGTGGAGTCGGCACAGAACGAGTGCTGGAGTGAGCTGAACGATCCGGAGGCCCTCATGGCCGACCTGACCGTGGCCCAGGTCTCCAGCTGGCACCAGGCGACCTTCCACGGACCGAACGGGTATTACAGCGTGGATGCCCAGACCGGACGGGCCAGCCTTCGACCGAAGACACGCCTGCTGCGCCAGTTCTACAAGTACGTCAGGCCCGGGGCCGTGCGGGTGGACGCCACCGCCACGAGCGACGCCGTCAAGGCTGCCGCGTTCCTGGCTCCGGATGGCGCACCCGTGGTCATCCTGGTCAGCCGAGGTCCGGCCGAGGCGAACGTGACGGGGCTCCCCGAGGGAACCTACGATGTCTCGTACACGACGCCTGCCGCGTTCGACGTCCACCAGCCGCAGGTCCGTGTCGCGTCCGGAGAGCCGCTGCCGGTCAGCATCCCTTCCTCAGGCGTACTCACGGTTCGCGGGCTGGCGGGGCATGCGCCGTGACGTGGCTGTTGCCCGATCGCCGGAAGTGGGTGGTCGTCCTCGCGCTGCTCGCCGCGTACGGCGTCGGGGGGTACACCTGGCGACGGATGGCGACGCGGCTCCCGCCGCCGCCCCGTGAAGCGCCTGCTCCCGTCGGCACCATCGAACAGGTGGCCGATCATCTCTGGATGATTCCGGGCGGAGGAGGCAACACTGCGGTGTTCGAGACCGCCACGGGTGTCGTGGTGGTCGATCCCAAGTTTCCGCAGTTTGGCGCCGCCGTCGTCGAGCAGGTTCGGCGCGTCACGGCCACTCCCATCACGCACGCCATCGCGACCCACTCCCACAACGATCACTTCGGCGGCATCGTCGCCCTTCCGCCGACGGTGCAGGTGGTGATGCACCGCCAGGCGGCGATCAACGTGGCCCGGCTGCGCGGCACGGGCGACCCGAACCGCTTCGAGGGGCGGCCGGTGACCACCTTCGAGGACCGGCTGACCCTGTTCGACGGTCCGGATGCCGTGGACCTGTACTTCTTCGGGCCGGCGCACACCAACGGTGACGTGGTGGTCGTGTTCCGCGCCGCCGGCGTGATGCACGCGGGCGATCTCTTTCGAGCGAAGCGCAACCCGAACATCAACCTGCCGTGGGGGGGCAGCCCGGCGGAGTTCCCGGCGACGCTCCAGCGCACCATCGATGCCGTGCCGGGCGTCTCGCGTGTGATCACGGGTCACTCGACCGTCGTGGGGTGGCAGGACTTCGTCGAATACAGCCGCTTCGTGAACCTGCTCGTGCGGCACGTGCGGAGTGAGAAGGACGCCGGGCGTCCATGGAACGTGGCCATGAGGTCGTTCAGGCCCCCGCCCGAGTTCAGCGACTACGACCTGTCCACGTTGTTCGGCACCGTCCAGGACATCTACAAGGGGCTGACGCCGTGGTGGAACGTGTGGGAGTGAGGGGAGCGGGGGAGGACGGGCACGGAGACCGATGGCCTCCGTGCCGCGCGTGCCTGGGCGCTTACTGGCGCAGTCGGAACGACGCGCCGACCACGATCGAGAACGAGTTGAAGTAGTCCGGGATGATCGTGTACTGGCCGATGATGAACGGCTCGTAGCCGCGGCTCGAACTCAGGGCCACCCGGGCGCCGGACACGAGGTTCAGCCCGAGCTTCGTCTCTCCGGTACCGACGTCGGGCGACACCTTCCGCAGCGTGCCGCCGATGCCCATGAACGGCCGGAACCGGCCGGGCCGTGCCAGGTCGAAGTTCCGGAGGATGTTCGCGTCCATCTGGATGGTGTGGCCGCCATCCTCGGGCTGATAGGTGAAGCGGGGCTGGAACTCGAGCGCGTGTGCCACCTGCACGCGCAGGTCGCCGCCGAACAGCAGCCAGTTGTCATCGGTATCGAGCTGTGCCCCAACCATCGCGCCCGCCGAAACCAAGCCGGCCCGATCGTCGTCGGCCAGCGCCTGCTGGGCCGAGGCCGTCCATGGGGTCGCCAGCGCGACCAGCGCCAGCGCGCACACCTGCAGAAGTCGTCTCATCCTGTGCATCTCCCTGTCGAAGTGAGCCAGACGAAGTCCAGCTTAGCGTGCCATTGAGACGGCAACAAGCCGAACCCAGCCGGGAAGTAGAACTTACCCGGGTGTCGGGATTTCCGCCCAGGGCCCGTGTCCCTCCGGCTCGCACTCCTCGGCAATGGAACGCAGCAGGTCGGCCAGTTCGCGGCTGCGGCGCAAGGCCTGCTCGTGGGCCGAAGGCCCTGAAAAACAGACGATTACCGTGTCGTCGAGGCTGACGCGCCACTCGCCGTCGTGGTCGGGGGAGAGAGACAGCTTCACCGGCATCCCGAAACCTCCGCTCCTGGCCAGAGCAAGGGGAACGCCGGGTCAGCCGGAGCGGCTAGGGCAGGCGGCGGCGGATGCGCTTCAGCCGCCGCTCGCGTTCGTCGCCGGCATCCAGGTCGTCGGCATCGGACGTGGGGCGGCGGATGCCGTCGGTCCACCAGCGCCGGCGATCGGACAGCAGTCGGCTGAAGTGCCGACGTTCGCGGCCCGAGCGGCGGTCGGGGGAGAAGCCCAGGAAGGTCCAGCCGGTGCCGAGCAGGAATTTCTCGAAATCGGCCTGGAACTGTTCCAGGCGGGCCAGATCCTGGAAGAAGTAGGTTCGCGGCGGCCCGTCACCGGTCACGCCCAGCAGCAACCCGTCTTCGGTGGGAGTCCGCTTGATCTCCAGCAACTCCCCGTTGCGCGAGAACCTCCAGATTTGCTCATCCACGCCGGCGTTATCGGTCGGTTCGCGTCCGGCAATTAGGGGTGTCCCGCACACGCCCGGTGGTGGGGGCGTCAGTCGTTCAGCTTGATCGACCTGACCACCTGCTGGAAGACCGGCTCGTAGGTCCGGAAGTCGGCATCGGGCGCCACGCTGATGACGTAGAACAGGGTGCCGTCGCGCATGCGGGTGGTGAAGAGCAGCACGCTTTCGGCCGTGCGGGTCGCCTCCGACACGTTCGACATGAGCGTCTGCAGGCCGCGCCGGCCGGCCACCACCGTCGGCATCGACTGCGAGCGCTGCGTCAGCCCCCGGTTGGACGAGGCCATCGAGCGGATGAAGTCGGCCGTCGCCACGTCGAGTTCGTGACGCTCGTTCCGGAGGATGCCCACCTGCACCCCGTGCGTGAACTGCTCCTGGGCGTAGCCCCCTTCGGGGGCGAAGGTGACCGCATTCGACCCGGGCAGCTCGCGCCAGTTCGAGGGGACCGAGATGCGGAAGATGTTGCCTTCCGAATACTCACGCGTGCGGGACGAGGGCGGCTCGACCGGCCCGAGGCGACCGTTGGCGGTCGGCCCAGGCTGTGGACGATTGCCGGCACCCGCCTTCGCCACCTCCTCCGAGGATGGCGCCTTGGGCAGTGAGCGCAGGTGCGACTTCACGCGGTCGAACCCCGAGCGGTCGGACACGGGGTTCGAGACGCGCAGCGCCTGCGCCTCCTTCTCGATGTAGGCGGAGCGGTTGCCCGGGTTCGGATGATCGCTGAGCCACTCGGGGCCGCTCGGCCCCCCCTGTTTCTCGATCGTGCGGAACATGGCGGCCATGTCGCGGGCGTCGTAGCCGGCACGCGCCATGAGCTGCGCCCCCATGATGTCGGCCTGGCGTTCGTACTCACGCCCGAACCGCAGGAAGCTCGCGCCAAGTCCGAACTGGGTCCCCTGCGCCACGACCTGGCCGACAGTCCCGCCGATAATCGCGCCGAGCACCGCCCCGGCAATCTGCCCCATCTGGTACTTGCCGGCCTTGCTCGCCTGCGCCGTGCCATGCCTGAGCAGCACGTGGCTCAGTTCGTGCGCCATCACGCCCACGACCTCGCCCTCGCTGTTCGCCGCCTCGATCATCCCGCGGTTGACGAACATGGGCCCGCCCGGAAGCGCAAAGGCGTTGATGTCGCGGACGTTCACCGTCTCGAAGCTGTACTTGAATGCCGGCTGCTGGAGGTTGGGCGGGATGACCCCCTCCAGCCGCTTGCCCAGCCGCTCGATGTAGGACGTCACCGCGTCGTCGCGCATCAGCGGGAGCTGCTGGCGCGCCTCGGCAGCCGCCTGCATGCCCAGCTCGACATCCTGCGCCGGGGTGTACTTGTTGGAGGGCGGGGTGATCCGTGTCTGGGCACCGAGCGGCACCAATGCCAGTGCGGCAATCAGCGCGGACGTGACCAGTCCGTTTCTCATGACAGTCGGCTGCTGCAAAGGTAGATCCTCACTCGAGATGCAGATTACGACGAGTGACGGGTCCACGCGCGACGAAAAGCAGCCGGGACGGCGCGCAGGGCCAGATAGACGGCGTACGCGCCGACGAGCCAGGTGAGACGCTGCCACTGGGCCCGTCGCTCCATCCGCCTGCGCCCCCCGCGCGGACGACGCCTGCGGTCGGTCGAGGGCGATCGACGGTCGGGGAGGCGAGGGCGAGGCACAGCTGATGGATATGCAACGCGTCCGCCAGAGTCCGGGTGCAGCCGGACCCCACTCGGCGGGGACCCCGCGGCGCGGTGATCCGGGCATGAAGCTGCCACACCGTACCTCCGAAACTACATGTGACAGGAAATGTCAGCGCGGCGTCAGGGTGCCGCGTTGTGTCACAGCCGGGCCATGCAGGTCGGTGCCGGGCTGCACGCATCCTCCGTGGGGTGCCCAGCCCTGCAATACGGCACGGGCCCTGCTAGAAGACTGACAGGAGCTGACAGGTGAACACTCGCAAAGCCGATGGCTTCGCCCTCATCGACTTACTTTTCGTGATTGCGCTGATCGGGGTGCTCTCGACCATCGCCCTGCCCCGCATGCTCCTGGCGCGGCAGTCGGCGGGGGCCGCGTCCGCCATCGGATCCATGCGCGTGATCCACAGTTCGCAGCTGACGTTCGCCCTCACGTGCGGCGGCGGGTTCTACGCCCCGAACCTCACGACCCTCGGGCAGGCGCCTCCCGGATCGAACGAGGCGTTCATCTCGCCGAACCTGGCGACCTCGAACACGGTCACGAAGTCGGGCTACGTCATCGAACTGGATGGGTCGGCGTTCCCGGGCGCGCCACCGAGTTGCAACGGCCTGGCGGCGGGAGAGGCCGCCCAGGGGTGGCGTGCGTATGCCGACCCGACCAACGTGGACAACAAGCGGTTCTTCGCCACGAACGTGAACGGCTCCATCTGGGAGTCGACCGGCACCCTCAGTGCGGCCATGCCGGAAGTGGGCGACCCGCCGATCGGGCAGGTCCTCAAGTAGTTCGGTCCGGGCGTCGGCGCGCGCGCGTCGCCTGCACATATCTCGACGGCAGCGCGTGATCGAGCCCCGCCTCGATCCGCGCCGATGCCGCGGCTACGCCTTCCAGCGACACCCCGGTTTCGATTCCCAGGCCATCGAGCATGTACACCAGGTCCTCGGTGGCGAGGTTGCCCGAGGCTCCTGGCGCGTACGGGCAGCCGCCCAGGCCGCCGGCAGACGCGTCGAACGTGGTGATGCCGCGGGTCAGTCCCGTGAGCACATTCGCCAGGGCGGTACCGCGCGTGTCGTGGAAGTGGAGCGCCACGTGCTGGAGCGGGACGACCGGCTCCAGCCGGTCGAGAAGCGCGTCCACCTGGCCTGGATGCGCGATGCCGATGGTGTCGCTGACTGCCACCTCGAACACGCCCAGATCCAGCAGCCGGCCGGTGAGCATGACGACCCGATCTGCAGGCACGTGCCCTTCGTAGGGGCAGCCGAAGGCGGTGGAGAGGTAACCGCGCACGCGCAGCCCCGCGGCCCGCGCCCGCGCGCAGACAGCGGCATACGTCTCGAACGACGCATCGATGCTGGCGTTGATGTTGGCCCGGCTGAACGCCTCGGAGGCCGCCGCGAAGATCGCCACCTCGGTCACCCCGGCGGCGATGGCCCGCTCCAGCCCCTGCAGGTTGGGCACGAGCGCCGAATAGCGCGTGCCTGGCCGGCGGGTCAGCCGCGCGAACAGTTCGCCCGCATCGCCCATGTGTGGCACCCGTTTCGGGTTCACGAACGCCGAGACCTCCACGACCGGCAGGCCCGCGTCGGCCAGCGACTCGACGAACGCCAGCTTCTCGGGCGTCGGCACACTCGTCCGTTCGTTCTGGAGTCCATCCCTGGGGCCGACCTCGACGATGGTCACCCGACGACCGCGCAGGGAAGCGAGTGCGCTGGCCATCAGTCCAGATCCACGAGCGTGGCGCCCGGCTGCACCAGCTGGCCCTCGCGGCAGTGCACCGCACGCACCACCGCATCGGCCCCGGCCCGGATGGGCAGTTCCATCTTCATCGCCTCGAGGACGAGCAGCGTGTCCCCCTTGGCGACGCGTGAGCCCGGCTCGACGAGGACTTTCCGGACCGTGGACGGCATGGGCGCCGTGAGCGACTGGTGCGCATCGGTGCCGGCCGCTCGCCTGGGCGCGCGGGTGTCGGCGAACGGCCGCTCGTACACCTGGCCGTTCCAGTGCACCCACCGGGCCGTGCGAGGACCCGCCACGTGCACGATCTCCGCGCGGCCCTCCACCTCCACCCGGAACACACCGGGTCCCACCCGTGTCACCGTCGGCGGTGCGTTCATTGCGGGCTCCACCCGGCCAGGCGCCGGTTCCACGGGTCCCAGTCCCGCGAGGGACCATCGTGCGGGCGATCCAGGTCGACCGACCGGTCGGCCGCATCCATGGCGGCCCGCAGGAAAGCCGGGGGAGGTTCGGGAGCCCGTTGCGCCAGTTCCGCGCCCTCGCGATCGAGATAACCCGTGTGCACCGCACCGGTGCGGAACGCGTCGCTCTCGAGGATCGCGATCGCAAAGGTGATGTTGGTGCGGATGCCCAGGATGGGGAACGCACGCAGGGCCGCGGTGAGTCGAGCAATCGCCAGGTCCCGCGTTTCAGCGGTCGCGATCACCTTGGCGAGCAGCGGGTCGTAGTGCACCGGCACCTCGTCGCCTTCGCGCACGCCGGCATCCACGCGGATCCCCGGCATCTGCGGCTCGCGGTACAGCAGGAGCCGGCCGGCCTGCGGGATGAAGCCCTGCGATGGATCCTCCGCGTAGATGCGGGCCTCGATGGCATGCCCACGCTGGGCCAGCTGTTCCTGGCGCCACGGCAGCGGATGTCCCGAGGCCACGAGCAGCTGCGCCCGGACCAGGTCCACGCCGGCGACCTGCTCGGTGACCGGATGTTCCACCTGCAGCCGCGTGTTCATCTCGAGGAAGTAGAACGGTGTGGCGTCACCGCCACCGCCCCCGAGGTCGACGAGGAACTCGAACGTGCCCGCGTTCACGTAGCCGGCCGCGCGCGCGGCCCGCACCGCTGCGTCGGCCATGCGCCGGCGCAGGCCCGGCGTGAGGTGGGGCGACGGGCTCTCCTCGAGGACCTTCTGGTGGCGCCGCTGCACCGAACACTCGCGCTCGAAGAGGTGCACCACCTGGCCGTGCGTGTCCGCGATGATCTGGATCTCGACGTGGTGGGGCCGCTCGATGAGCCGCTCGACGTACAGCGTGCCATCGCGAAAGGCCGCTTCCGATTCCCGCCGTGCGGACTGGATGGCGTCCCGCGCCTGCGCGAGGTCGTGCACCTGCCGCATGCCCCGTCCGCCCCCGCCCGCCGACGCCTTGATCAGGGCCGGCAGGCCGACGGACCTGAGCGCATCCAGCAGCCCGTCATCGCTCTGATCTGCGGGCGTCTGTCCCGGCACCACCGGTACATCTGCGGCGGCGGCAAGGGCGCGAGCCTCGATCTTCGATCCCATCCGGGCGATCGCCTCGGGCGGCGGCCCGACGAAGATGATGCCCGCGTCGCGGCACGCGTGCGCGAAGGCGGCATTCTCCGAGAGGAAGCCGTAGCCCGGGTGCACGGCGTCGGCACCGGTGGCCAGGGCCGCATCGATGATGGCCTGGATGTGGAGGTAACTCTCGCGCGGCGGCGGCGGCCCGATGCGCACGGCCCGGTCAGCCGCCGCCACGTGGGCCGCGCCGGCATCGGCATCCGAGAACACCGCCACGCTTTCGATCCCCAGTTCCCGGCAGGCGCGGCAGATGCGGACGGCAATCTCGCCGCGGTTGGCAATCACCAGCCGCCGGATCACGCGCCGCTCCACGTGGGCTTCCGCTTCCCGAGGAATGCCCGCAGGCCCTCCTGGCCCTCACTCGACACCCGCCGGGCCGCAAGGGCCCGCGCCGTCATCGACCTCGCCTGTTCGGGCGATTCGGCCTCCCAGACGTCGGCGATCAGCTGCTTCGCGGCGGCGATGGCGTCACGTCCGGCGGCGAGGACCTCGCGCAGCACCGCGTCTACCGCGGCATCGAGATCGGTCGCGGGCACCACCGTGTGCACCAGCCCGATGTCGAGCGCGTGCCCCGCGGTGAACCGGCGACCGGTCAGGAACAGCTCGCGTGCCGCCGACCGTCCGATCTTCGCGAGCACGAAGGGGGAAATCACCGCCGGAATGATCCCGAGCTTCACCTCGGTGAAACCGAACGTCGCGTGCTCGTCGGCCACCACCACGTCGCACACGGCGCAGAGGCCGGCACCTCCACCGAGCGCCGCGCCCTGCACCCGGCCGATCACCGGCACCGGGAGCCGATCGATGGCCCCGAACATTCGCGACGCCCGCTCGGCGTCGGCCACGTTCTCGGCCTCCGTGTAGTCCACGGTGCGCGCCATCCATGCCAGGTCGGCCCCCGCACAGAAGGTGGGGCCGGCCCCACCGATCACCACCGCACGTACCCCAGGGGCGGCCGCGATGGCGGCGGCCCAGTCGGTCAGCTCGGCGATCATCGCGTCGTTGAACGCGTTCCTGACGTCGGGACGGTTGAGTGTCAGCCGCTCGACCGCCCCCGCGCGCGTCGTGGTGAGGTGCTCGTACGGCACGCCCGCCTACATCCGGAAGATGCCGAACCTGGGCTCGGCAAGGGGGGCGTTGAGCGCCGCGGAGAGGCCGAGGCCCAGCGCATCGCGCGTCTGGACCGGATCGAGGATCCCGTCGTCCCAGAGCCGCGCCGTGGAGTAGTACGGCGATCCCTCGGCTTCGTACTTCTCGAGGATCGGCTGCTTCAGTGCCTGCTCGTCTTCGTCGGAGAACGGCTGGCCGCTCCGCGCCAGCTGCTCGCGCTTCACCGTGGCGAGCACCGTGGCTGCCTGCTCGCCGCCCATGACGGAGATGCGGGCGTTGGGCCACATCCAGAGCATGCGCGGGTCGTAGGCCCGGCCGCACATCCCGTAGTTGCCCGCGCCGAACGACCCGCCAATCACCACCGTGAACTTCGGCACCACCGAGTTGGCCACCGCGTGCACCATCTTGGCGCCGTCCTTGGCGATGCCGGCCCGCTCGTACTGGCGGCCGACCATGAAGCCGGTGATGTTCTGCAGGAAGATCAGCGGCACCCCGCGCAGGTTGCAGAGCTCGATGAAGTGCGTGGCCTTCAACGCCGACTCGGAGAACAGCACGCCGTTGTTCGCGACGATGCCCACCGCCATGCCGTGCAGGTGCGCGAATCCGGTGACGAGCGTTGTCCCGTAGCGCTCCTTGAACTCGTCGAACCGCGACCCGTCGACGATGCGCGCGACGATCTCGCGGACGTCGTACGGCTTGCGGATGTCGGCGTTCACGATGCCGTACAACTCCTCGGGGTCGTACTTCGGTGGTTCCGGGCTGGCCAGTCCCGATGGCGTGCGCTTGCCGTGCGGCAGTGTCGAGACGATGGTCCGGCAGATCTCGAGCGCGTGCGCATCGTCCTCGGCGAAGTAGTCCGCCACACCCGAGAGTCTGGTGTGGACGTCCGCACCGCCGAGCTCCTCAGCGGTCACCTCCTCGCCCGTGGCTGCCTTCACCAGCGGCGGCCCGCCCAGGAAGATCGTGCCGGTGCCCTTGACGATGATCGTCTCGTCGGACATGGCGGGGACGTACGCGCCCCCCGCGGTGCAGGAGCCCATGACGACCGCAATCTGCGGGATGCGCTCCGCCGACATGCGCGCCTGGTTGAAGAAGATCCGTCCGAAGTGCTCACGATCCGGGAAGACCTCGGCCTGCAGGGGCAGAAAGGCGCCGCCCGAGTCGACGAGGTAGATGCACGGCAGCCGGTTCTCGAGTGCAATCTGCTGTGCGCGGAGGTGTTTCCTGACGGTGATGGGGTAGTAAGTGCCGCCCTTCACGGTGGCGTCGTTCGCCACCACGAGCACCTCGCGGCCGCTCACCCGGCCGATGCCGGTGACGATGCCGGCCCCCGGAGCCTCGTCGTCGTACAGGCCCGACGCGGCGAGCGCGGAGAACTCCAGGAACGGGGATCCCGGATCGAGCAGGAGGGCGAGCCGTTCGCGAACGGGGAGCTTGCCCTGGGCGCGGTGGCGTTCGAGATATCGGGGGCCGCCGCCCTCGCGCGCGCGATCGAGGCGACCGCGGAGGTCGTCGACCAGCCGCCGCATGTGCTCAGCGTTGGTCCTGAAGAGCGGATCAGCCGGATCGAGGCGCGACTCGATGACCTGCATCTACCATCCGCAGGTGTCGGTCTTGTGTCCACAGCCCCGGCAGCGCCAGACTGCCTGCATGCGGTACATCCCGGAGCCGCATCGCCCGCAGTTGACCTGGTCGTCACCGCCGGGCGCGCTGAACTGCATGGGCGTGACGGGCCTGGCGGGCGCCTGGGCCGGGATCTGCTCCGACATCGCGGGGATTATCGCATATGGACCCATACGAAACGGCGCGTGCGCGCATGGTGGACGAGCAGGTCGCGGCTCGCGGCATCCACGACCGTCGAGTGCTCGACGCGATGCGCATGGTGCCGCGGCACGAGTTCGCGGGCGACGCGGTGGCGGCGGCCTACGAGGACAGGCCCCTGCCGATCGGGAGTGGCCAGACCATTTCGCAACCCTACATGGTGGCGCTGATGACCGAGGCCCTGCGCCTCGGGGAGCACGCGCACGTGCTCGAGGTGGGAACCGGGTCCGGCTACCAGGCCGCCGTGCTGGCGCAGGTGGCGCACGATGTCGTCTCCATCGAGCGTCGTCCCGAACTGGCCGCCCCGGCCAGCGAACGACTCGCTCGGCTCGGGTACCGCAACGTCCGGGTCGTGATCGGCGATGGCACGCAGGGTTGGGATGCCGAAGCCCCCTACGATGGCATCATCGTCACGGCCGGGGCACCGGTCGTGCCCGCGTCGCTGCGCGCCCAGCTGGCTGATGGTGCACGGCTCGTCATCCCCGTGGGCAACGAGTACCTGCAGCACCTGCTGGTGATCACACGCGTGGGAACCGGGTTCGACGAGCAGACCCTGACCTCCTGCACCTTCGTCCCACTGGTGGGCGAGGAGGGATGGCCGTCCTGAATCGCCCCGGAAGGAACCTAAACCGCACGATATGCAGACGTTCAGGTCAGCTCATCTGTATATTCAGGCTACACAATGTCAAAAAAGAATTCACGTTCAACGAATGTGTATTGACTCATGACGCGGGTTGAGCCACGCTCTCGGCATGAGTCTCAAGCGTAAGAAGCGCGTCCTGGCCATCGACGACGAGCCGTCCATGACCGAGTGGTTGAAGATCCTTCTCGAGCATGCCGGTTATGAGGTCCGGACGGCGCTGATTGGAACCCGTGGGGAGGAGCTGTTCCGGACCTGGCGTCCGGATGCGGTGGTCACCGACATGATGCTGCCGGACGTCGACGGCATCGAACTCGTGCGCAAGTTCAAGGACCTCGAGCCCGAGGCCGAGGTGATCGTGATCACCGGGCAGGGCAACATCCCGCGGTCGGTCGAGGCCGTCAAGGCCGGTGCGTTCGACTTCCTCGAGAAGCCGATCGACGCCGAGCGTCTGCTGGACAAGCTCGAGAAGGCCATCAAGCAGAAGTCGCTGGTGGACGAGAACGAACTGCTGAAGCAGAAGCTGCAGGACCGCTACAAGTTCCAGAACGTGATCGGCAAGAGCAAGAAGATGCAGGAGCTCTTCGAGCTCATCGAGAGCGTGGCGGCGAGCGAGGCCAACATCCTCATCCAGGGCGAGAACGGCACCGGCAAGGAGCTCATCGCCAACGCGATCCACTACAACAGCAAGCGGTCCAAGGGACCGTTCATCAAGATCAACTGCGCGGCGATCCCCAAGGACCTGATCGAGTCGGAGCTCTTCGGCTACAAGAAGGGCGCGTTCACCGGCGCGACGATGGACAAGGAAGGGCTGTTCGAGATGGCGGAGGGCGGGTCGCTCCTGCTCGACGAGATCGGCGAGATGCCCTCCTACCTGCAGACCAAGCTGCTGCGCGTGCTGCAGGAGCGCGAGTACCGCCCGATCGGCAGCGATCGCATCGTGCACGTGGACTTCAGGCTCATCTGCGCCACCAACATCGATCTCGATGCCGCCCTGCGCGACGGTCGCCTGCGCGAGGACCTCTACTTCCGGATCAACACCATCACGCTGCGCGTGCCGCCGCTGCGCGAGCGCACCGAGGACATCCCGCTGCTGTGCGACTACTTCCTCGACAAGTTCCGGTCGCGCTACCAGAAGAACGTGAAGACCCTGGCGCCATCGGTCTACCACCTCCTCATCCGGAACCGCTGGCCCGGTAACGTGCGCGAGCTCGAGAACGCCATCGAGCGGGCCGTGCTCGTCGCGAAGGGCAGCGAGATCTCGGTGGGCGACCTCCCCGAGTCGATCCGCGAGGAGACCTCGAGCTCGAACGACTTCGTGATCCCGCCGCACCGCACCCTGGCCGAGATCGAGAAGATGGCGATTGTGCAGACGCTGCAGCGCACCAACTGGAACAAGCAGGAGGCGGCGCAGATCCTCGGGCTCTACCGTCCGACGCTCTACAGCAAGATGAAGAAGCACGACATCCGCGACGCCGGCCGCTCCGCGCGTGCCTCGGCGCCGCAGGTGCCAGCCACCTCATCGTCCGGGTCCTGACGCTCCCTCGCCGGGCGGCGTCGAGCGACATCGGCGACACCGTGTCGAGGTGTCGGCCCGTGCATTGCAGGCGAGCCCTGCCGTGCCGGCCGCCATCCCTGAGCTTTCATTGGTCGATCGTGTGGGTGCGGGAGCCATCCGTGCCTTCGCACCGGTCGGTGCGTTCTCGCTCTTCGCGGGGCGCGCCTGCGTGCGCCCGTTCCTGCCGCCCTACGAGGGCGCCGAGGTACTACGGCACCTCGTCCACTTCGGCCTGCGCTCGGCGCCGCTCATCGGCGCCTCCGGGTTCGCCATCGGCGTCGTGCTGTCCATGCACACGCGTGCGTCGCTCGAGCGGTTCGGGGCCGAGGCGATGATTCCCGCCGGGCTGGCCATCGCGCTCATTCGCGAGACCGGTCCGCTCACGGCTGCGCTGCTCGTCGCCGGCCGCGTCGGTGCGGGCATCGGCGCAGAGGTGGGTGCCATGCGTGTCACCGAGCAGATCGACGCGCTCGAGGCCAATGCGGTGGACGCGTTCCACTACCTCGTCTCCACGCGCGTCGTCGCCTGCGTACTGGCCATGCCGCTCCTCACCATCCTCATGGACTTCGCGGGCATGCTCGGGGGCTACGTGGCCGAGGCGGCCGCCTCGGGCATGTCGTGGCGGCTGTACTTCGAGCGATCGTTCGCCTTCATCACCTACTCGGACCTGCTGCCCGCCACCCTGAAGACCAGCGTCTTCGGCTACCTCATCGCCGTGGTGGCCGGCTATCTGGGATTCACGGCGACAGGGGGTACGGAAGGGGTGGGCAACGCGTCCACCCGCGCCGTCGTGCTCGCCTCCCTGCTGATCATCGCCAGCGACGTGATCCTCGTCCGGATGATCTTCTTCTTCTATCCGCAGGTGGCCGGGTGACGCCCGCGATCAGGCTCGACCACGTCACCAAGCGCTTCGGCGATCGCGCGGTGCTCGACGATGTGTCGCTGGACGTGCAGGCCGGCACCGCCTTCTGCCTGCTCGGGCGCAGCGGTACCGGCAAGAGCGTCACCCTGCGCCACATCGTCGGCCTGGTGTCACCGGATGCCGGCACGGTGCTGGTGGACGGCCAGGACATCACCGGGCTGCGCCCGCGCGATCTCTCGGAGGTGCGGAAGCGCATGGGCTTCCTGTTCCAGAACGCGGCGCTGTTCGACTCCATGACGGTGGGCGAGAACGTCGCCTTCCCTTTGAGGCGGCATACGGGGATGAGCGATGCGGAGATCGCGGCGCGCGTCCGCGAGAAGCTCGCGGATGTGGGGCTCGAGCGCGAGGTGGCGAAGATGCCGTCCGACCTGTCGGGCGGCATGCGCAAGCGGGTGGGACTCGCGCGGGCGATGGCCTTGAACCCGTCGATCCTGCTCGTGGACGAACCGGGGGCCGGCCTGGATCCGATCACCACGCGTGAGATCGACGAGCTGCTGCTGGAGCGCAAGGCGGCAGGCGCCACCCTGGTCGTCGTCACGCACAACATCCCGAGCGCCCGCATGGTGGGTGACGAACTCGCGCTGCTGCACCAGGGGCGCATCGTGGCGCGCGGCACGGCCGCCGACCTCGACGCGAGTGACATGCCGCTCGTACGCGAGTTCATGCGGGCTGAAGGAGGAGGCTAGGATGCGGGCAACTCCGGCCCGTCTGGCGGGCGTCGGGATCTTCGTGATCGGTGCGCTCGCCCTGTTCGGCGTCGCGGTCTTCCTGATCGGCGATCGGCAGATGGCGTTCGCCGACCGGTTCGAGGTCTTCACCGAGTTCACCCGGGTCACCGGCCTCCAGACCGGCGCCGTCGTTCGCGTCGCGGGGGCCAGGGCCGGTGAGGTGACCGAGATCATCCCGCCGGGCGAGCCGGAAGGGAAGTTCCGCGTCCGCCTTCTGGTCACCGAGGAACTGCACCAGCTCGTCCGGTCCGACTCGGTGGCCTCCATCGAGACGGAGGGGCTGGTCGGCGGCTCGTTCCTGTCGATTTCGTCGGGGAGCGCGGCCTCTCCGCGTGCCGCGCCGCTCTCCACCATTCCCGGCCGCGAACCGTTCCAGCTGGGCGACCTGCTGCAGCAGATGAGCGACACGATGGTGAAGGTGAACGCCACCATCGACGATCTCCGCGGCGAGGTGGAGACGGCCATTGTCGCCATTGGCGACACGGTGGCCAACGCGAACGACGTCATCACGAGCGTCTCCACCGACGTGAAGACCATGGCCGCCTCGGGCCGGCGCGTCAGCGAGGACCTGGCCGAGCTGACGACCGGCGTGCGGGAGGGGCGCGGCACGGTCGGCCGGCTGTTCACCGACGACGAGCTGTACTCGCATGTGAAGCAGATTGCCGCCAATGCGGAGTCGGTGACCACCGATGCCCGGGCCGTCGTGGCGCAGGCGCGCGAGACCTTTGCGTCGATGAAGGCCAACGAGGGGCAGGTGGCCGGCCTTGCCGGCAACCTCAGGCAGACCATGGACGACGCACGGTCGGCCATGTCGGGCTTTGCCGAGAACATGGACGCGCTGCGCCACAATTTCCTCTTCCGCGGGTTCTTCAACGCACGCGGGTACTTCGATCTCGACCAGATCTCTCCGGCCGAGTATCGCGAGGGGGCCCTGGCGTCGAACGGCCGACGCGTGGTCCGCGTCTGGCTGGACGCGGGTCGTGTGTTCGAGCCAGGTGAGGACGACCTGCCTGCGCTCTCGGCCGACGGACGCCGCAGGCTCGACGCCGCCATCGCACCCTACCTGGATCGCGTGCGCGACGGCGTGCTGATGCTCGAGGGCTATGAACCGGCCGGCACGACCGACCAGCAGTTCCTGGGGTCGCGCGCCCGCGCGGCGGTCAGTCGCGACTACCTCGTCGAGCGCTTCCACCTCGACGCGCGTGCCACCGGGATCATGCCGCTCTCGGCCGGGCCGGCTGACGGAGCGCCGGCCCAACCGTGGGACGGGATTGCGCTCGCCTTCTTCCTGAAGAAGTAGTGCGGCCGCGTGGCACGCATGTTGGAACACGCACGGCGGGACTCGTGCGAGAGGAGGCGCTGTGGACGACAGGCAACGGGCAATGGTGGCGGCGGTGGTCGGGGCCGTGGCCGGTGGGATCGCTGGATACATGCTGTTCACGGAGCGCGGTCGCGACCTCCGGCGGCGGCTCGAGCCGGCGCTCGAGGACTTCGCCCAGGAACTGATCCAGCTCCGCGGCACGGTGAACCGCGCCGTCGGCGTGGCGTCCCAGGGCTGGAACGTGCTCAACGAGGCGCTCGGTGACCGCGGCGAATCGGTTCCGTTCGCGCAGCACCGACAGTCGAACCCGTTCTGAGGCTGGCCATGGACGGACTGGATACGACCAACATCCTGCTCGGCATCATGGCCGCCGTCAGCGTCCTCGAGGCGCTCGTACTCATCGGCATCGGCGTGGGCGCGTACCTGGCGTACTCCCGCGTGATGACGCTGGTGAACGGGATCGAGGAGCGGCAGGTGGCGCCCGCCATGGCCCGGGTGAACGCAATCCTGGATGACGTGAAGGTGGTGAGTGAGAAGGTCAAGGAAGAAGCCGAGCGGGTGGACACTGCCATCCGCACCACGATGGACCGCGTGGACGACACGGCGGACCGCGTGCGGTCGAATGTCCGGGCCAAGACCAGCCGGATCGTCGGCATCGTCCGCGGGGCCCGTGTCGCACTCGAGCACATCCTGTCCCGCGCAGCGTAAGAGCCCGATCGACGGGGCGGCGACCATCAGGGCCGCCGTCGACCACAGGTGACTGGAGGAGGAGACGAGATGGCAGACGGTTACGATCGCTATGACAGCGAAGGGGCGGGTGGCGGCAGCTTCGTCATGGGGCTGCTGACCGGCACGGTGCTTGGCGCGGGCCTGGGGATGCTCTTCGCCCCGAAGTCCGGCTCCGACCTGCGCAACCAGCTCTCGGAGCAGGCGGGCAGCCTGCGCGACTCTGCGTCCGAGGGGTATCGCCGCGCGGGCGAGAAGGCCGGCGAGTGGGCGGACAAGGGGCGCGACATGGTGGACAAGGCCCGCGATGCGGTGTCCCGCGGCGCCGACGAGGCCCAGCGCTACGCCCGTGAGGCATCGGGCGGACAGACGAGTGGGGCGGGTGGCGGCGCCTACGGAGCCGGCTCGACCGGCAGCGCCGGATCGTCGGGCTACACCGGCGGCAGCAGCGGCACCTCCGGGTCGTCGTTCGGCGGCGGCACCACCGGCAGCTCGACCCCGGGCGGCACGCGCCGCAGCTGAGTGGCCGTGTCGGGTCCCGCGGCTCGAACGGTGGCCAATGCGGTGATCGTGTCAGCCGGTGTGGCGGCGGCGTACGTGATTGTCACGACGCCGTCGCTCCGCCGACTGGCGATCGGTGCCACGCGCCTGTGGCTGGGCACGAGCGTGCCTGCCTACCTGCTCCGCGAGGTTGGGCGTGCCTGGGTGGAGTCCGGCCGGAGCGCCTGACATAATTGCGTCGTGACGTCCCTGAAGGGGGCCGCGAGGACGGCTCGGGAGATCGGGCGCCTGACGGGCATCGCGATCTGGCGGGGATCCCTCGGGTTCTACCGGAGCGACAACCTCACGTACGCGGCGTCGATCGCCTACTACGCGCTGCTGTCGATGTTCCCGTTCGCGTTGCTCGGGTTCGCGGCCATCGGCAGCGTCACCGCGGACGCCGAGGACCGCAATCAGGTCCTCACCTTCGTCCTGCGCTACTTCCCGGCGCAGTTCGACTTCATCACCCGCCAGCTCGATGCCTTCCGGGGGAATACCATCACCCTCGGCATTGCCGGCACCATCGCGCTGGTGTGGGGCGCGCTCGGCTTCTTCGGATCGATCAGCACGGCGGTCAACTACGCCTGGGGCGTGGAGAAGACGCGCAGCTACTGGAGCCACAAGCTCTTCTCGTTCCTGATGCTGCTCGTGGCCGGCGCGCTCCTGATGATGGCCACGCTCATTGTCAGCGCCTCGCAGATCGTGGGCGCCACCTGGTTCGCCAGCATCCTCTCGCAGTTTCCCAGCCTGCTCGTCCTGCGGAGTCTCGCCATCCGCAATGCCACCACCCTGATGTTCGTGCTCGTGGTGGGCCTGGTCTACTACTTCGTGCCGAACGCCAAGGTGCGCTTTCGCGATGTGTGGATCGGTGCTTTCCTGACCGGCCTGCTCTGGAAGGGGGCGCTCTTCGCCTTCAGCTGGTACATGCGCGACATGACCCGGTTCACGCAGGTGAACGGGTCGATTGCCGCCGTGGTGGTGTTCCTGGTGTGGGTCTACGTGCAGGCGGTGATCCTGCTCTACGGCGTGGAGTTCACCGCGGCGTATGCGCGGCTCCGGCGCGGTCGCCCGGATGAACTGCCCGCGGCGCCGGCCCCCCGCGTCTGATCGGGGCCGGTTCCGGCTCCGTCACGCGGCGCCGAGCACGCGCGCAATCAGGTCGGTCAGCGCCGGCACATCGTCCCACTTGCGGGCCGTGATGACGTGGCCGTCCTCGACGAACGGCCGGTCGACATAGCGCCCGCCCGCGTTCTTCACGTCGATCGCAATCGACGGCCAGCAGGTGGCGGTGCGGCCGCGCAGCGCGTTGATCGTGATGAGCAGCTGCGCGCCGCGGTCGATCGTGACGATGGGCTTGCCCGTGTCGTAGCAGTCGCGCACGAGGTCGACCATGGCGTGCCGCATACGGATGCGGTCCGGTGCATAGCCGCCGGGCACCACCACCATGTCGAAGTCCCTGATCCGGGCCTTGCCGGCCGCCATCTCTGAGGTGACGGTGGCCTCGTGCCGCTTGCCGTGGTACTCGGCGCCGGCCACGGGGCCGACGAGCGTGGCGTGCAGCCCGGCCTCGCGCACCAGCTCGATCAGCAGGGGAAGCTCGCGGTCTTCGAAGTCCTCCTCGACGAGGATCGCAATGCGTTTCGAGGACTGCGCGGGGTCGACGCTCATGTTCCCGGATTCTACCGCATGTCATAATCCGGTCATGAACCGCCTGGCGCGCGAGCGCAGTCCGTACCTCCTGCAGCACGCCGCCAATCCGGTCGACTGGTATCCCTGGGGCGATGAGGCGTTCGCGAAGGCGAGGGCGGAAGACAAGCCGATCTTCCTCTCGGTCGGCTACGCCACCTGCCACTGGTGCCACGTCATGGAGCACGAGTCGTTCGAGGACGCCGGCATTGCGGCGTTCCTGAACGAGCACTTCGTCCCGGTGAAGGTGGACCGCGAGGAGCGGCCCGACGTGGACCGCGTCTACATGGCGTTCGTGCAGGGAACCACCGGCTCCGGCGGCTGGCCGATGAGCGTGTGGCTCACGCCCGACCTGAAGCCGTTCTACGGCGGCACCTACTTCCCGCCTGCCTCGAAGTGGAACCGGCCCGGGTTCATCGACGTCCTCGGGGAACTCCATCGCGCCTGGCGCGACAAGCGCGATCAGATCGAGCGGTCGGCGGCCTCGGTCACCGAGCAGCTGCGGTCCTCGTCGCGAAGCGAGCCGGCCGAGGGGCTGCCGCAGGCCGACGTGCTGGCCGCCATCGCCGGCCAGTTCAGGACGAGCTTCGACCAGCGCTACGGCGGGTTCGGCAGCTCACCGAAGTTTCCCCGCCCGAGCGAACTGCTGTTCCTGCTGCGCGAGCATGCGCGAACGGGCAGTGCCGATGCGCGCGAGATGGTGGTCAGCACGCTGCGCGCGATGGCCGTGGGCGGCATGCGCGACCACGTGGGTGGCGGGTTCCATCGCTACTCGGTCGATGCAGCCTGGCGCGTCCCGCACTTCGAGAAGATGCTCTACGACCAGGCGCAGCTGGTGCTCGCCTACCTCGAAGGCGCGCAGGTGTCGGGCGACGTGTTCCACCTCGAAGTGGCCGAGGACACCCTGCGCTACGTGATGCGCGAGATGACCGATCCGGCGGGCGGCTTCTATTCGGCGGAGGATGCCGACAGCATTCCGCCCGAATCGGCCGGGCAGCCGGATGCCCACCGCATGGAAGGCGCGTTCTACCTGTGGCGCGCCGGTGAGATCGACGACCTGCTCGGCGACGAGGCGCCGCTCGTCAGGCGCCGGTTCGGCGTGGAGCCTGACGGCAATGCGCCCATGGACCCGCAGCAGGAGTTCGTGGGCAAGAACCTCCTCTACGTGGCCCGCTCCATCGGTGACCTGGTGAGCGAGTTCGGCCGCACGCCGGAACAGGTGCTCGACGCCCTTCGCGACGCCAGGCTCCGGATGTTCGAGGCGCGCCTGTCGCGTCCGCGTCCGCGGCTCGACGACAAGGTGCTCACGGCCTGGAACGGGCTCATGATCGGCGCCTTCGCCCGTGCCTCGTACGTGCTCCGCGTGCTGGTCGACGGTGGCGACCGCGTGGGGGCGCCCTACCTCGAGGCGGCCACCAAGGCGGCCCGGTTCCTGCGCGCGCACATGTGGAACCCCGGCTCGCGGACGCTGCTGCGCCGCTACCGCGAAGGGCATGCCGAAATCGAGGCCTATGCCGAGGACTACGCGTATCTGATCTTCGGCCTGCTGGAACTGTTCCGCGCCGACCCGCGTGCCGAGTGGCTCGAGTGGGCGATCGAACTCCAGCACCGTCAGGACGACCTGTTCTGGGACGAGGAACACGGCGGCTGGTTCAGCACCACGGGGCAGGACCCCACCGTGCTCGTGCGCCTGAAGGAGGACTACGACGGCGCCGAACCCTCGGCCAGCTCGGTGTCGGTGATGAACCTGATCCGGCTGTCGCACCTGCACGAGCATCCGGCCTGGTCCACCCGCATCGAGCGGACCCTGCGCCTGTTCGCCCCCAGGCTCGACCAGATCGGCCGCGCCGTTCCCATGATGGCGGCCGCTTTCGCCGAGTACGTCTCCGGCCTCGAGCAGGTCGTCGTCATCGGCGACGATGCCGGGGCGGACCGGTTGCTCGACGCCGCGGCCTCGGCGTACCGACCATTCTCGATGGCCATCAATGTGCGCACCGCGGACACCGCGGCACTGGCTCCGGCTGCCCCGTTCATCGCCGCCATGCAGCCGGTCGACGGCCAGGCCGCCGCCTATGTCTGCCGCGACTTCGCCTGTCGTCCACCCGTGACCGCACCCGGCGACCTGTCGTCGCTGCTCGCATCGCGCTGACCCCGGATCCAGGACCTACCATGACCTTCTACGTCGACATCTGGCTGCGCGGTGAGGAAACCGCCCACACCTGCGCCCTGCCCAATCTCTCGCGCGACCCGCGCGACTGGACAGACGATGACGTGCGCCTGATGCTGGAGGGGATGCTCGTCGAGATGCACCGCCTCAAGTTCCCGCAGGACGAGGAGCATCCGGTGTCGGTGCGCTCCCTCAGCTGGATCGTCAACCCATACGAGGACGGCGGCGTGGTCGTGGCCATCGAGGTGTCGCTTGGTGCGGCCATCGCCGGACCGTTCGATGCCGACCGGGCCCAGCTCGAGGCGATGATCTCGCGCGTGATCAGCCAGACGAGGGGCGTGACGTCGGCGACGGTGCACTGAACACCGCCTCGGCTGACGGGCCTGCCGCCGCGCCATGCCGCGGCTGTCGCGATGTAGAATGCCCGGCACATGATCGTGATTCTCGTCGGGCTCAGCGTGCTGGCCGCCGTGATCGCGTACGACCTGCTGCAGCGGCAGCACGCCATCCTCCGCAATTTCCCCGTCATCGGGCATTTCCGCTACTGGCTCGAGGCCATCGGCCCCGAGCTCCGCCAGTACATCGTCACCGACAACAACGAGGAGCGACCATTCAGCCGCGATCAGCGGCGGTGGGTCTACGCCTCGGCGAAGCGCGAGAACAACTACTTCGGCTTCGGTTCGGATGACGACATGGAACAGCAGTCGGCGTTCCTGATCATCAAGCACCACACGTTTCCGCTGCACAGCCCGTTTCCCGGCGAACCGGGCTACGACCCGACCTATGCGATCCCCTGCGCCAAGGTGCTGGGAAAGGCGCGGGGTCGCGCGAAGGCGTTCCGGCCGGGCTCGGTGGTGAATGTGTCCGGCATGAGTTTCGGTTCGCTGAGCGGCGCAGCGGTGGAAGCGCTGAATCGCGGGTGCCGGGAGGCCGGGTGCCTCCAGAGCACCGGTGAGGGCGGCGTGTCGCCCTACCACCAGGCCGGCGGCGACCTGGTCTGGCAGATCGGCACCGGATACTTCGGCTGCCGCGATGAGCAGGGGCGCTTCAACCTGTCGCGGCTGAAGGAGACGGTGGCGCGCCTGCCGCAGATTCGGGCCATCGAGATCAAGTTGAGTCAGGGCGCGAAGCCGGGCGTGGGTGGGCTCCTGCCGAAGGCCAAGATCACCGAGGAGATCGCGAAGATCCGTGGCGTCGACCGGACGCGCGACTGCATCAGCCCCGCGGTGCACGGGGCGTTTCACGATGCCGACAGCCTGCTGGACTTCGTGGAACTGCTTGCCTCCGAGACCGGGCTGCCGGTGGGGATCAAGTCGGCGGTGGGCGAGACCGAGTTCTGGAGCGATCTCGCCCACCTGATGCTCCACACGTCACGCGGCGTGGACTTCATCACCATCGACGGTGGGGAAGGCGGCACGGGCGCCGGACCGCTCGTGTTCGTCGATCATGTGGCGCTGCCCTTCAAGGTGGGGTTCAGCCGCGTGCAGAAGATCTTCCATTCAGTGGGGCTGCACGAGCGGGTGGTGTTCATCGGGTCCGGCAAGCTCGGATTCCCGGAAGCGGCGCTGTTTGCCTTCGCGCTTGGGGCCGACATGGTGAATGTGGCCAGGGAGGCGCTGCTGGCCATTGGCTGCATCCAGGCGCAGCGCTGCCACACGAACCATTGTCCGACCGGCATTGCCACGCAGCATCCGTGGCTCGTTCGCGGCGTGGACCCGACGCTGAAGGCGGCGCGACTCGCCAACTACGTCCTGACGCTGCGCAAGGACCTCCTCGCGCTGTGCCGGGCGTGTGGCGTGCCGCACCCTGCGCTGGTCACGGCAGAACACCTCGAACTGGTGAACGACCGCTACGGCTCGTCGACCGTGGCCGACCTGTTCGGCTACCGCCGCGGCTTCGGTCTGCCGTCGGCCGAGGATACCGCCGAGATCCGCCGCATCATGCAGGCGGGCACGGCGGCCGCCATCGGCTAGTCGCCCGTCCCGCCCCTCTACGCGCCGCAGCTGCCGGCAGCCGGCTGCACGTTCGTGACGTTGAAGGTCCGCTGCGTAATACGCGCCTTGGCTTCCGTTTCCACCTTCGGCGTGGCGCCGCCCGCATCGGCGCTGCCGGTGCCGCTGGTGCCGGTGCTCCGGTCCGTCGTGTTGCCCGCGTCACTCGCGCGCTGGCCCGCGGCTCCGGTGGCGGTGCCCGCCGAAGGCGAGTCCACCACGATGCGCTTCGACGTGGCGGCGTCCTGGCCGGCGTCGGTGCCCTTCACCGTGACCCGCTTGTTGAGGTGCGCCCGGAGGTCCACGCCGGAGCCCGGCGCGAGGGTGTAGGAGATGTTCTCCACCGTGGTGCCGGGCGCACCCGAGTCGTCGACGATGGTCAGGGTGAAGATGTTGTCGGCGGACGTCAGGCAGCCGGTGAGCGTCTGCTCGCGTGGGGATGGCTGCGCGGTGTTGCCCTGCTGGGGCTGCGGCTGTGCGCCTGGCGCAGGCTGCTGCGCAAGCGCGGTGATCGATGCGGCGAGGAACAGTCCGGCTGTGATCGGCAGTCTCATGGTCAACCCTCCTGCCGTGGTGCATAGCAGGACGGTTGCCAATCAGCGCAGCTCGACCGGATCGCCGGGCTGCACGAGGCCGGGCTCGAGCACGCGGCAGCAGACCCGGCTCCAGCCAGGGTGCTCGTCCTGGGCGATGCGCATGAAGTGGCCGCGGCGGAACGACGGGGCGATCTTGCTGCAGGGCGTCGCGTAGCGGGTGACCTGCAGCAGCGCACCACCGACCGCGATGCGCGTGCCCGGGGACACCGCGGGCCAGTCCAGGCCGGACACCGTCAGGTTCTCGCCGGTGGAGCCGGGGACAATCGGGTGTCCCTCGTCCTGCAGCGCGCGAATCAGCTCGAGGGCGTAAACCACGACGGCCCGGTCGGGCCCCCCGTGCACCACGCGGTTGGCCTGCGTGTCGCCGCTCACGCCGTCCTCGGAGAGGAACGCCTCGAACACGGCCAGTTTCGGCACCCCGCCCTGCGAGGTGTTGATCGACTCCAGTCGCCCCATCTCCCGATCATAACGGGCTGGCGGCACGGGTCCTCGTGCGCGTGTGCTAGGTGGCGGCGAGACCGGGCTCGGTGCGCGCGAGCAGGTGGACGCGTGCGGTCACGTCCACGCCATCCGGTCCGCCGAGCAGCGCCGTGAGCGGACCTGGCTCCTGGAACTGGCGACCGACCTCGGCGACGATGGCGTCGCGTGCGCTGATGGCCAGCTCGCGGCCGAAGGGGGTGCGCAGGGGAGCCAGGCGCAGGGCGAAGCGCCAGGCGCCGTCGCGCGCCTTCTCCATCGAGAAGTTGCCGATGCGGTCGTCGATGTTGTCCATGCGGTCGGCGAGCGACGACAGCTGGTCGAGGGACGGGGACATGGCGCGCACCTGTGCCTCGACGATCGGGAGCAGTGAGGCGAGCACGCCGTTGATCCGGTTGAAGTCGTCGCGCAGGCCGTGGATCGCATCGCCCGGTGCCACCTCCGCGGCGGCAATCCCGAGGTCGAGGTTGATGTGGGCGTTCATGCCCATGAAGAGGTGCTGCAGCACGCTCAGGTCCTGTCGTGCGTCTGCCGCGAAGGCCGTGTGCCAGGAGAGCGTGGGCTGCCTGCCGCTGCGCCACGCGTCGTAGGCGGCGAGGTAGCGGTTCGCGAAGGCCATGTCGAGCCGTTCCATGCGCGCATTGTCGGCGAAGGCCCGCGCGCGCACGCCGTCTCTCACCGCACGGGTGACGCGGTTGTAGAGCGCCGCGAAGTATCCCGCCCGGCTGCCGGTGCGTGCGGCATCCTCCGTGATGGCATCAAGCCGGAGGATCACCTCGTCGATCGTGCGGGGCAGGGCGGTGTGCGGGCTCATGGGAGCGGTATTAAAGCACGGCTCTTCGGCAGCGCGAATTGCCAATTGCCAATCTCCAATCTGAAATCTGCAATCTGCAATCTGAATTGTGCACGGGTCCCGCCCGCCCGGGGCGTAAGCTGGCGGTATGGACAACCTCATTGCGGTCGCCACGTTCGGCAGTCACCTGGAAGGGGACCTGGCGCGGAGTGCGCTGGAAGCGGCGGGCATCGAGTCGATGCTGCGGGATGACGAAGGGGGCGGGCAGTATCCGAACCTGGCGTTCTCCGAGGGCGTGGTGCTGCTGGTGAACGCCGAGCAGGCTGCCGCGGCACAGGAGATCCTGGCGCAGCAGGCCTCGGCCGTGGACGGGGCCGAGCCGGCGGCAGGCGCCTGACCGCGCGGGCCCGCCGCGGCGACACGCCGGGAGTGGCTGGACATGGTCCGGTTACCAGCGCGCTGATACCCGTGCGCCGGGCGAGGGCACCCCTGCGCCCTATGTATGATTGAGGTCCGCGCGCCGGGGTGGCGAAACTGGCAGACGCACGGGACTTAAAATCCCGGGTTCCGCAAGGAGCGTGCGGGTTCGATCCCCGCCCCCGGCACTCCCGCTCGCATTCGCTCGCGTTCGCGCAGTGGCGGGGCTCCGGCGCTCGACCATCGCGGCTCGCGCCGCTCGGTCTTCGGGCGCGATTCCCACCCCGCCCCGCACGCGCGCACGTGCCCCTCGCCGCGGTTTCAGCCAGGAGGGCGACCCCGCGCCGGTTCAGAGATGTGCCTGCAGCGGATCGTGCATGCGACGGCCATGCTCGAGCGTCATCAGCACCACGTCCGCGGTGGCCGGCGCTCGCCGGAACGCATCGACGCCGACGGCGCTGGCAATCGCGTTCATCACGGCCCCGTATGCGGCGCCGACCGGCGGCTCACCCACGCCTCGCGCGCCGACGGGTGTCTCCGGATCGGGAAGTCCGACAGCGTCGGCCTGCATGGACCTTGGCACGTCGAGGATGGTCAACGGCTTGGTGTGATGGAACCGCTTGGCCAGCGGCACGCCGTAGTGCGGGTCGTACACCCACTTCTGCGTCAGCGCGTGCCCGATGCCAAGGCAGCTGCCGCCGCCCACCTGCGCCACCATGCTCCGCGGGTTGATCACCGTGCCGATGTCCGCCATCCCGAAGTAGTCGATGAGCGTCGACTTGCCGGTCTCCAGGTCGACTTCGACTTCCGCGAACCCGGCGACGAACGAGTAGGTCGTGCCGTCGCGGGGGTACGTGTCCTTGGCCACGCCCATCAGCCCCACGCCTGCCAGTGCTGCCGCCGCCGCCTTCGTCGTGGAATGAATGTCCTCTGGCAGCTCGTGCCCGTCGTATCGACCCCCGAGCTCGATCGCGCGCGTCGCCGCCTGGGCATACGTCAGGCCTCGGCCGGGACTGCCCCGGTGGAACACCCGCTCGCCGCCGAGCTCGTAGTCCTCGGGCCTGCCGCCAAGATCGCGCGCTGCGATCTCCTGGAGCTTGCGACGGGCGTCCATTGCGCCGGCGTGGTTGGCCCGGGTCATGGCGTGCGTCGTCTGGCTGCCCACCGACAGGCACGAGT
>WBZO01001611.1_pt1 | contig 33988 bp, 31 predicted proteins | sample 5204261 | NCBI WGS metagenome assembly WBZO01 (sample SAMN12412400, study PRJNA552823) | activated sludge metagenome | isolation source: activated sludge from anammox sidestream of wastewater treatment plant... | place: USA: North Carolina | collected 2017-09
GTCACCGGCGGTGGCCAGGGGGTCGACTTGGTCAGCCCACTGGCGCATCACGGTCCGCAATGTTGCCGGTGGACACTGCGTGGCGATCTGGATGAAGGCGGGCAGGAAATCGGGCAGGGCTGCAGACCGGGTGGGGTTGCGTTGACCGACCGCAACAATGACATCCACATGCGCCCGCGACACCCGTCCGTCCTCCACCGCGTCGCGTAGGACGGGGAAGTCGGTCAGTGCCTGGGCGGCGCGCAGGTCGGCGGACGATTCTGGATGCGACCGGCGATGCCGGGCCCGCAGGAACGATGCCGCCGTCGCGTTCGGATCCTCCCGCCACACCCCCGAGCGTTCCACCCGGGACACCGCCAACAACCGCAACCCGTCCAACACGGCTGCCGCCGCATCAAGATCGGCGAGCCGGTTCGACGCCGTCACCCCATCCGCGGCCTCCAGCTGTGCGCGCAGGTCGGTGAAATGTGCCAGCACCCCGGCCACCCCACCCGGACACCCCGACGACCCCGACGCACCACCCACTCCAGCCGAACCCGCCGCCGGGTCACCGTCGGCGCAGCCGCCGACCGGCGGTTCGTCGCCGACTCCACGCATCGAAACCCACCCCCAGGATGATCTGATTATTGTTCGAACACGTGTACGAATCGTATCCGAAACCGGACCACCGGGCAATCACTTATCCACCGATTCCCGCTGCAACACAACAGGTTTCAGCAGATAGGCACCGAATCGACATCGGCACCAGTCGCGACACAACCCCAAGAACGCAAACAGACCGAACCCTCAGGGTCCGGTCTGTCAACGATGCAAGACGACACTTGAGTGGTGGCCTCGGTGGGAGTCGAACCCACACTGGGACGATTTTGAGTCGCCTATCTCTGCCGGTTGGATTACGAGGCCTTGCTGCTTGGAGAAATTTACACCGTCACCGAATACGTCACGGCTCCAACACCAAATGGTCCTTGATGTCGGACAGTTGCCCAAGCACACCATTGATGAAGGTCGGCGAATCATCCGTGGACAAATCCCCCGCCAGCGCGACAGCTTCACTGATCGCCACCGCAGGCGGGACGTCGTCTGCCCACAGCAATTCCCATGTTCCAATGCGCAACAGATTGCGATCGACCGCTGGCATTCGCGTCAGTGGCCAGTCGGCGGAGTACGTCGACAACAGGTCGTCGATGCGGGCCTGATGCCCCGCAACGCCCTCAACGATGACCCGCGTGTACGGGTTCAAGGGGCCGTCGGATTGGGCCTCAAGTTCCGTCAACGCCACAAGTGGATCAACCGAGCGGAGCTCTGACTGATACAGCACGTCCAACGCCCGCTTACGCGCCTTTGTCCGTGCTGCCATCGAATCCTGCCTACCGGTAGTTGCTGCGCGAACTAACTGTTGACGCGACTGATGTATGAGCCGTCGCGAGTGTCCACCTTGATCTTCTCTCCGACGTTCAAGAACAGTGGAACGTTGATCGTGGCACCCGTCTCAAGCCTCGCTGGCTTGGTGCCACCAGTCGAGCGATCACCCTGAAGGCCAGGTTCGGTGTATTCGATCAGAAGCTCCACACTCGCCGGCAGTTCAACGAACAGTGGCAATCCTTCATGCACCGCAACATTGGCCTCCTGGTTTTCCAGCAGGTACTTGGCACCTTCACCAACGACGGTCTCGCTGACGTAGATCTGGTCGTAGGTGTCGTTGTCCATGAACACGAAGTCAGTACCGTCACGATAGAGGAACTGCATTGTTCGCTTGTCCACCGTCGCGGTCTCGACCTTCAAGCCAGCATTGAATGTCTTATCAACGACCTTGCCACTGAGCACGTTCTTGAGCTTCGTGCGAACGAATGCACCGCCCTTGCCTGGCTTCACGTGTTGGAACTCAACAACCGTCCACAATTGGCCGTCGATCTTGAGAACGATTCCGTTCTTCAGGTCATTGGTAGTTGCCACTAGTTCCTCTTCCGTCCGCTGACTGTCTAGGCAATGCGCGCGAGTTCACGCGGAAAATCCGTCAGGATGGTTGTTGCGCTTGTCGTTACGTGGCAGGTGTCCTCGATCCGGACACCAAACTCCCCGGGCAAGTAGACACCTGGCTCGATCGTCACGACTGAACCGTCGCAAATCGTACCGGCGGTTCCCTTTGCAATCAGCGGCGCCTCGTGAATCTGCAGCCCGACGCCGTGGCCGAGGCCGTGAGTGAACCGTTCGGCGAGACCTAGGGACTCCAGCACACCCCGAGCTACCTCGTACAAATGCGCCACCCCAACTCCGACTCGCAATTCCGAGCGGGCCGCAGCGGCTGCCGCAGCTACCGCCGCGTGAACCTCCTGCTGTTGCGGACTTGGTTCTGATCCCACAACAAAGGTTCGGGTGCAGTCCGCGTGGTATCCGTTGGCCCTGGCGCCGAAATCAATCTTCAGGATGTCACCATTTTCAATCCTCCGACTCGTCGGATCGTGATGGGGAACCGCAGAGTTGGGTCCAGTGGCCACAATTGACGGAAACGCTCGGTCCTCGGCACCGAACCGACCAAGCAACTGCTCGAGGCGACGGGCGACCTCGATCTCCGTCATGCCGACCGCAACCTCGCCGACCAGCGTCGACAGCGCGCGGACTGAAATGTCGCACGCCGTCGCGAGCGCGTCGACCTCGCCCGGGTCCTTCGCACTCCGCAAGGACTCGACGAGTCCGGTCGTCCTCATCACCTCTACCGATGCGGCGGATGCGGCTTCCTGGAGCAGCGCAAACTCAGCAAGCGTCAGCGTGTCCGCCTCGACCGCGACCCGCTGAGCTCTACCTTCAACCGCGGCCTTCATTGCGGCTGCGAGCACGCTGCGACCGACAATCACCTCCGCACCAGAACCAGCAGACTCCGCTTGGGCGACATAGCGAGCGTCAGTTACGACAGTCACATCGTCGTCGCGGAGGACTGCCGCGGCGTTGCTGGAGGAAAGCCCCGTGAGCCAACGAACGTTGACCACGTCGGTGACCACAAACGCATCAGCGGAGCCGTCAGCGGCTAACAGGCCAGAAAGCCGACGGGCCCGATCGGCGAAGTCAATGGGCGCGAGCGCGCCATCGGCCGTCATGCCATCGAGGCAACTGCGGTTAACGCAAGTGCGTACGAGCGAGGGCCGAACCCAGCGATGGTTCCGTCGGCGACGGCGGATATGACTGAGACATGACGGAACTCCTCGCGGGCAGCCGGATTGCTGAGGTGCACCTCGATCAACAGCGCGCTGTGCTGAGCGCACGCGTCGCGCAGGGCGTAGGAGTAGTGAGTGAAGGCCGCCGGATTGAGCACGACTGGCGTCGTGGAATCAACAGCCTCGTGTATCCAACTGATGAGTTCCGCTTCAGAGTCCGACTGTCGAACCTCGACCTCCAAATTCATGTCGGCACCAACGGTCGTGCAGAAATCGACGAGCTGCTCGTAGTTCATCGTTCCGTAGATGTCAGGTTCCCGGGTGCCGAGGCGCGACAGGTTGGGGCCGTTCAGGACCAGGACCCGGGTCGGCTTCTCACTGCCCTCACTCATCGAACTCCCTCTCGCGACAGAAGATGGCTTCGCCTCACCGCAGATGCGATCACGAACAACTGACGGCGTCGTACGCAGACACCAGAATGGCAGGGTCAGGGCCTTCAAGGATCGCTGGTTTCCCGATATCGGACAGAACAACAAACCGCAGAACATCGGCTCTCGTCTTCTTGTCCAACCGCATGGCGTCCAGCAGTTTCTGCCATTGGCCCGATTCATAGTCCACCGGCAGGCCGACACTGGTGAGAACCTCGCGATGCAAATCAACCACGCTTTCGGAAAGCCGACCTGAGAGCAGCGCCAACTCCGCGGCAAACACCATTCCGATGCTGATCGCTGCCCCGTGCCGCCAGCGATACCCCTCAGCGCGTTCGATGGCGTGACCGAGGGTGTGTCCGTAGTTCAGGACCTCCCGGCCGATCCCTCCACCTGCCGGACCCCCGACGACCTCTTTGAGATCCCCGGAGACGACGTCGGCCTTCACTTGGACCGCGCGTTCGACAAGTTCAGCCGTGTGGGGACCGCTCGCGGTCGCAGCCGCCGCCGGATCTTCCTGGATCAGGTCGAGGATGCGCGGGTCGGCGATGAAGCCGCACTTGATGACTTCCGCCAGGCCTGCGACGAAGTCCAGCTCCGGCAGGGTGGCGAGCCGGTCGAGGTCGCACACGACGAGTCTCGGTGGATAGAAGCAACCCACCAGATTCTTTCCTTCTGCTGTGTTGATTCCCGTCTTTCCGCCCACGGCCGCGTCAACCATTGCCAGCAGCGTTGTCGGCACTTGAATCAACGCAACGCCACGTAGCCACGTCGCAGCAACGAAACCGGCGAGATCGGTGGTAGCGCCTCCGCCGAATCCGATGACCAGATCCGTCCGCGTGAAGCCCGACTGCCCAAGCACCGACCAGCAGTAATCAGCCACCGCTGCGGTCTTCGCCTTCTCGCCGTCGGGGACTTCAATCGTGATGGCTGACTTGCCAAGCTCAACAATCTCGTTCCTGAGGACCTCGGCCTCATCGCGCAGGGTTGGTGGGTGGATGACTGCAATTCGTGCCACCGACTCTGCGATCCCCTCGATCGCACGCTTCCCAATTCCGTGGCCGATATGAACCTCGTACGGATCAGCGCCGCGAACGGCAACAACAGCAGATGATTCGCTCATGGACTCTGTTGCCCATCCCGGGAGACACCAAGCTCGGTGATGATCTGCGCCGCGAGCTCGTCGGGAGTGCGGTCAGTGGTATCGATGCTCACGTCTGCAACCTCGGTATACAAGGGTTCCCGCTCCAGCGTGAGGGACTTGAGTTGACCTCGGACGTTTCCCAGCAATACGGGTCTCGGTGCATTGAGACCCACCCGCCGCACCGCAGTATCGGTATCAACCTTGAGCCAGACCGTCGGGATATCCCGCAACAGTCCTCGGGAATCCGAATCAAGCACGGCTCCCCCGCCCAGAGCAAGAACGCCACTGTGGCCAGCGACGGCTTGGGCAACTACTTCGCGTTCGATTTCGCGGAACCTCTGTTCCCCGTCCTGCACGAAGATGTCGCCAACGCTACGACCCTCTCGCCTTTCGATCAGCTGATCAGTGTCGTCAAACTCGACGCCCAACGCGGCCGCCAGGGCTTGTCCAACCGTGGTTTTGCCTGCCCCAGGCACGCCCACCAAAATCAAGACTGGGCTCATTTGATCGTCAGACTGTCCAAGTAGGCACGCGCATTTCGCCGGGTCTCCCCAAGGCTGTCGCCACCGAACTTCTCGAGCGCCACGTCCGCAATGGTCAGTGCAACCATCGCCTCGGCAACGATTCCAGCCGCGGGAACGGCACAGACGTCGGATCGTTGGTTGTGAGCAGTGGTCTGCTCCCCCGTTGAGGTGTCAACCGTGCGCAAGGCCCTGGGAACAGTCGAAATGGGTTTCATTGCGGCACGAACTCTCAGAGTCTCGCCTGTGCTCATGCCGCCCTCGGTGCCACCTGAACGCCCGGACGCTCGACGTATGCCGTCGGCCGTGCGAATGATCTCGTCGTGCGCGGCCGAACCGCGAGTCGCGGCGAGTTCAAATCCATCGCCGAGCTCAACGCCCTTTATCGCCTGAATACCCATGAGAGCTCCCGCCAGCCGCGAGTCCAGGCGACGATCCCAGTGAACGTGCGATCCGAGCCCCGGCGGCAGTCCGTGGACGACAACCTCAACAACGCCGCCGAGGGTGTCGCCCTCCTTGCGGGCCAGGTCGATCTCGTCCTGCATTTCCCGACTAGCCGCCGTATCCAGGCACCTGACTGGATCCGCATCGAGTGCGGCAACATCGTCGATGGTTGGCAAGATCGCGGATTTTGATTTCACAGTGCCGAGAGAGACAACGTGACTCACCAGGGTGATATCGAGCCCAGCGTCGAGGAATGACCGGGCAACCGCACCGAGAGCCACCCGGGCAGCAGTCTCCCGCGCACTCGCGCGCTCCAGGATCGGACGAGCGTCGGCGAAGTCGTACTTCTGCATTCCGGCAAGGTCTGCGTGGCCTGGTCGCGGACGGGTGAGTGGCGCGTTGCGAGCGATCCCAGCCAGTTCCTGCGGATCGACTGGATCCGGTGACATGACCACGTCCCACTTTGGCCACTCAGAATTCGCGACCTCAATCGCGACGGGTCCGCCTTGGGACAGCCCGTGGCGAACCCCGCCGATCAGCGTCACCTTGTCCTGTTCAAACTTCATGCGAGCGCCGCGCCCAGCACCGAGACGGCGCCGAGCCAAGTCCTCCGAAACGGAATCCGTAGTGATCGGAACGCCAGCGGGCAAACCTTCAAGTATGGCAACGAGCGCTGGGCCATGGGATTCACCAGCAGTCAACCAACGGAGCATGATGCGCAGTCTTTCACGCCAACCCTCACTCGCGCCCTCCCGATACTGACTATCCCAATAGAAGTGCACTCAGGAGAGGTGGAGTGAAGAGCAGCGCCAGTAACGCGCCCAAGAACATGAACGGACCGAAGGGGATCGCTGTTTTGCGCCCCGCGGTTCCGAAGACCATCAGCCCGATACCGATGAACGCACCGACGAAGAACGCCGCGAAGAACCCGACAACAACATAGGACCATCCCGAGTACCCCAAGATGAGCCCGAGTACTCCGGCGAGTTTCACGTCGCCCATGCCCATCCCTGCTGGATAGATCAGTGCCAGCAAGAAGTACGCGACAAACATGGCCAGTGCCCCCAGCCAGGCTCGCCCGTACTGGCCCAACTGGCCATACGCGATCGCCGGGATCAGCAGAGCCATCGCCACCACTGGGTAGGACGTAAGGGTCAGTCGATCGGGCAGCCGATGGTGCTCAATGTCAATGAAGCTCAGAACCGCTCCGACCAGGGCGACCCAAAGCCAGGCAACAAGTAGCCAACTGACGCCAACTCCCCAACCGGTCAGCCCTGCTCCGATTGCGGTCACCAGCACGTACAGCAGTCGACGATCCTTGATCGTCACGCCGCAGGTCCGCGCAGCAATCTGCGGTGCGGAATAGCCAACGGCTGCACCCAGAAGTGCTGAAAGAACAGTGACTGCGAGGCGCACGCGCTCACCCTATGGCAGGAGCCCGACCCCTGCAGGTCGATGAGAGTCGTTGTGGACGACCTATCTGGGCGCGGTCCTATCGGGTCGCGTCGATTCCCGCCTGCAGCATCACTTCAAGCGGGGCAGTTCGCCCGGTCATGAGTTCGACCTGGCGACCGGCTTGCCCGACGAGCATTTCCAGGCCCGATACGACCTTTCCTCCGTGACGCTGCCAAGCCGACGCCAGTGGTGTCGGCCACGGCGCGTACACCACGTCGAGCAGAACGGCTGGGCGCTCGGGCAGGCAGTCGATAAATGCGTCGGCCACTCCGACCGGGACTGTTGAGACCACGACGGGCCTGTCGAAAGTCCGCCCTAGATCCGTCCATTCGTGGGGAACAACCCTCACACCAAAGGATTGCGCAGCGTCCGCGAGGTCCGCGATCGCCGCCGAACGCCGGGCAACGACATCAACTGTCTGAGCGCCGAGTTCTGCGAGCGCAGCAATGGCGGAGCGTGCCGTCGCTCCAGCACCGATGACGCCCGCCCCGTCCCTCGCATGGACAACCCCGGCTCGGGTCAACGCCCACACGATTCCCGCTGGGTCCGTGTTGTGGGCGTCGACCTTCCCGTCACGAACAATCAGCGTGTTGGCCGCACGCGTCTGACGCGCCAATCCACTGGCAGTGTCGGCTGCCGCCAACGCGCTTTCCTTGAGCGGCATTGTCACCGACAATCCCGCGAGGGTTTCGTCGGACAACAATTCGGCCAGCGCGTCCGCAAACTGGGACTGCGTGACGTCAATGGCGTCGTACGACCAGTTCAGCCCAAGCGCGCGGTAGGCCGCCGTGTGCAGGACCGGACTCAAGGAGTGCGAAATCGGCGACCCGAGGACGGCCGCCCGGGAAGGTTCCGTCACTGACCCTTGCTCGCTCGCCATCTATCTTCTGCTGCCTTTTGCTGCGCAAACGTGTCGGAGAACTCGGTGAACCCTTGGTCGGAAACGAAGTACAGCCAGTTTCCCGGGGTCGGATTCAAGGCCGCCTCGATCGCCGCGGAACCCGGATTCCCAATCGGGGTCGGGGGCAGGCCCTTGTTCTTGTAGGTGTTGTACGGACCATCCGCCGCGAGTTCGGCTTTGCTCAAGTTGATATCGGAAGTGTTCTGCGCGTAGTTAATCGTTGAGTCCATCTGCAGCCGACCCTGGATGTACTCGGCCTTGCACGCCGGAAGTGTGCAAGCTATCCGGTTGTCAATCACCCGAGCCACCTTCGCGTAGTCCGCGGGTTGCGACTCCGCTTCCAGAATACTGGCGATCTTGAGGACGTCGTAGGGCGTCTGTTTGCTGGCAGCCGCCTGGCGTTCCAGGTTGATGCTCGCGGCGTATTGCTTGAACTTCGTCACCATCGTCTTGAACACCGCAGTGGCAGACGTGCCAGGCTCAAAATCGTACGTCGCCGGGAACAGGAAGCCTTCGATGTGGTTCTTGCCCCACGTCGGAAGCCCTACGTTTGACGGGTTCGCGATCACCTTCTCGAACTCGGCCAGCGGAACTCCGGTCGCCTCCGATGCCGCTTGAGCGACCTTGTTCGCACGCATCCCCTCAGTAACCACCACAACTCCTGCCTTGTTCGCAGGATCCGTCAGGACGTTGAGCGCGGACTGCGCGCTCATCTCAAGCTTCATCTTGTACACGCCGGCTTGGATCGAACGTGCCTTGGGATCGTCGCTGGCGGCATCAACAAAGGCCTTCGATGACAACACGACGTTCTTTCCCGCCAAGGTGTCGCCGATCGACGGAATTGACTGCCCGGAATCGATCTTCACGATCACAGATCCGATGCCAGTGCCTTCATAGTCTGGGGCTGGCTTCAGAAACGTCGCGTACACGAACCAACCCGCGGCTAGCAGAAGTCCGAAAACCACAATCAAAGCGATCCACACGACAGTTCTAGAACGCTTGTGACGCGGTGGTCGGCCGGTGGGGCCGCTTTCCGTCATGGTCAGGCCTACCTGGCTCATGGCGTCCTAACTGTTGTACCGGGCGGCTCACCTGTGCGTCGCTCGGATTCCAAGGCGTGTTGCACGATAATGACAGCCGCCGCCTGATCCACAAACGCACGGCCTTGGCGAGTCGTAATTCCCGCCTCTTTGAAACCTCTCTCAGCCTGAACTGTGGATAGCCGTTCGTCAACCAGTTTCACTGGAGTAGGTGAAGCCAGCTTGGCCAGCGTTTGCGCGTAGTCGCGCGCTGTTTCAGCGGCCGCCCCAGCCTTTCCGGACATGCCCAAAGGCAGTCCGACCAGGATTTCAATCGCCTCAAATTCCTGTGCGAGTTCACAAATCGTGCGCATGTCGGATTTCCCGCGCTTCAGGGTCTCCACCGGTATCGCGAGTGTCCCTGCTGGGTCGCTTCGCGCCACTCCGACTCGGACACTGCCGACGTCAACGCCGATCCTTACTCCCGGACGCACTAGTTGGGGGCACCCCAACGCTCACCGACGGCAACCCGGGCCGCGTCGAATGCACTGTCAAGCCCTTGCGGGTTCGTGCCACCGCCTTGAGCAACGTCGGGTTTGCCTCCGCCGCGACCGTCAACCACTGGAAGCGCCGACGCCAGCAGGTCCTTGGCTGTCAGACCTCGCTCCTGACCTGCCTTGTTTACGGCGGAAACGAGCGCAACTTTGCCGTCGGTAACCGCGGCCGCGAGCCAGGCACCGGGCTGGTCCGGGCGCTGGGTCGAACTCGCACGCTGCACAAGATCGCGTAGATCCCCTCCGCTGGTTCCCTCCGGTGCCTTGAACGTCCACAACTGACCGTCGCCGATATCGACCGGCTGACCAACGAGTTGATCAAGACTGTCAGTCAACGACGCCTTCTTGATCTTGTCGAGCTCGCGCTCAGCCTCCTTGAGCCGTGCGACCATCTCCGACACCCGTTGCGGCAGATCGCTCGCGCCGACATTGAGCATTTCGGTCAGTTGCGCAACCATGTCTCGTTCGCGCGCGAGGTATTCGAATGCGGGCAGCCCAACCGTCGCCTCAACTCGGCGTGTGCCGGAGCCGATCGATGATTCACCAGTAATCGCAAGCGGTCCGATCTGGGCGCTGGATGACACGTGGGTGCCACCGCAAAGCTCTCGGGACCAGGCACCGCCGATCTCAACAACGCGCACCTCGTCGCCGTAGGTCTCACCGAACAGAGCGAGGGCACCGATCTTCTTTGCCCGTTCCAAGGTCATGTATTCGACCCCGACACCCAAGTCGTCGCGCACGGCCCGGTTCGACACGTCCTCAACGTCGCGACGTGCTTGCGGCGACAGGCCACCAGTCCACTTGAAGTCCAACCGTAGGTACCCCGGGCGGTTGAACGACCCCGACTGAAGTGCCGATGGCCCAAGAACTTCGCGGAGTGCGGCGTGAACCACATGTGTGCCGGAGTGGGCCTGGCGAGCGTCACGACGCCATGCCGGATCAACCTGCGCATGCACGCTCTGGTCAAGGGTCAACGCACCGCTCTTGACTCGCACTTGATGTGCGACGAGTCCCTTGACCGGTCGCTGAACGTCAAGAACTTCGACTTCAACGCCGTCGCCGAAGATGGTCCCGGCATCCGCATGCTGTCCGCCGGATTCTGCGTAGAACGGTGTCCGATCCAATACGACAATGCCGACCTCGCCGGTCACCAGGGCTGGCGACGGCTGGTCGCCCTTGAGTATCCCGACAACTGTCGCGTCGCAGTCCAGCCCTTCGTATGCCAACCAGTCTGTGGGACCAAAGCGGTCCAGCAGAGTGCGAAACTCCGTCAGGTCGGCGAGCCCGGCTTTGCGGCTGCGGGCATCCGCCTTGGCGCGCTGGCGTTGGTCTTCCATGAGGGCAGTGAATCCGGCGCGGTCGACGTCGAGACCGGATTCCGCGGCCATTTCCAGAGTCAGGTCAATCGGAAAGCCATAGGTGTCGTGCAGGAGGAATGCCTTCTCTCCGGATAGCAATGAGCCACCAGCGGATCGCACCTCGGCGACAGCGGTATCGAAGATCGTCGTTCCAGATCGCAGGGTCTCCAGGAACGCGCGCTCCTCGTTGGCGGCAATCGTGGCAATGCGCGCTTCATCGTCGATCAGTTCCGGGTATTGCGGGCTCATGGCTGCCACAACCGAGGCAATCAGCGGCACCATGACGGGTTCAGTCGCTCCGAGAAGGCGCATCTTGTTGATGATTCGACGGGTTATCCGGCGCAACACGTAACCGCGGCCTTCATTGCCCGGAGACACCCCATCGGCGATCATGAAGACGCAGGTGCGCGAGTGATCGGCGACGACGCGCAGTGCGACATCGTCCTTCTCATTGTCCCCGTAGTGCTTCCCGGTGATTGCGGTCGCTCGATCCAGGACCGCGCGGGTTGTGTCGATCTCGTAGATGTTGTCAACGCCCTGAAGGAGAGCGGCGATGCGCTCCAACCCTGCACCAGTGTCGATGTTCTTGGCCGGAAGCTCACCGAGGATCGGGTAGTCCTCCTTCGTCTGACCCTCGCCCCGGGCGTATTGCATGAAGACGAGGTTCCAAATCTCCAGGTATCGATCTTCGTCAACGACCGGACCACCTTCTTGGCCGTACTCCGGGCCACGGTCGAAGTAGATTTCGCTGCACGGACCGCACGGGCCGGGAACGCCCATTGACCAGAAGTTGTCCGCCTTGCCGCGACGTTGAATCCGCTCGGCGGGAATGTCCGTGAGGTTCAACCAGAGTTGTTCGCTCTCGTCATCGTCTTCGTAGACCGTCGCCCACAGTCGTTCCTTCTCAAAGCCATAGCCCCCTTGATCTGTGGGGCTCGTCAGAAGTTCCCACGCGAGAGGAATCGCCGTTTCCTTGAAGTAGTCGCCGAAGGAGAAGTTGCCACACATCTGAAAGAAGGATGCGTGACGCGTAGTCTTGCCGACTTCCTCAATGTCCAGGGTCCGCACACACTTCTGCACGCTCGTTGCGCGGGTGTGCTCCGGGACCGCTTCACCCAGGAAATAGGGCTTGAACGGCACCATCCCGGCGTTGACGAACAAGAGTGTCGGGTCATCGAGGAGCAACGATGCGCTCGGCACAACAGTGTGACCGCGTTCGGCAAAGAAGGCCAAGAATCGGCGTCTGATCTCCGCGGAATCCATAGATGATCGTATTCCCCCTGCTGGGCGCAACTGATGTGGCTAACCCGTTGAGGGTACTAGCCGTGGGAGCCCGACTCGTGCGCCCGCGGGTCACACCGCTTCGGAATGAACACCCCGAACGTCAACCACCCCGTCTGGATTCAAAGCCTCCAGCCGCAGGGCAGTGGCGGGAACCCGCTTCTGCCGACGGGACAGCGCAGTGCGCCGCACTGGAGTTACTTGCACGTCTTCGGGCAGGGCGGCTGCAGACTCGTAGTCAACGACTACCGGCGCAGCAGGTTGGCCGGCTGCCAGAGCAGCCACCTTGCTGACTCCCTGCGCAACACTGGCTGCCGTGCCGGCTGCGACCTGAACATTTCCGACGAAGCCACGGGCCTTGGCTTCCTCGAGCGCACGCTGGCCCCGACGGTAGGCATAAATGCCGCCGGCTGCGCCAACAGCGACCCACAAGACTCGACTCACGATTTAGGACTCCCCCACGAACGATGGACAAAAGGTTTGGTTCAGCACGCAAATCAAGGTGCCGCAGATACGATGCAAACCCTACCTGGAATCATGATCACGCCCAAGGGCGTTTCGAATATTTGTTGCCATCTCGCCCCATCGGCGCTCCGCCCCGTGATCGCTGGGCACGTAGTAACGGCGTCCACGCACAGGTGTCGGTGCGTACTCGTAGGCGACGATCCCGGCCGGTTCGTCGTGGGGGTAGCGGTAACCCTGCCCTGCCCCTTCGGCGCGGGACGCGCTCGCAGATCCGTCCCGCAGCGCCGCGGGAACGGTCCCGATCCGGCCTGCCTCCACATCGGCGATGGCAGCACCGATTGCCGCATAGACGCGGTTCGACTTCGGTGCCAGCGACAGGTGGACCACGGCGTGTGCAAGGGTTATTCGGGCTTCAGGTAGACCGATGAACGAAACCGCGTGCATGGCGGCAACTGCGGTCTGCAGCGCGGTCGGGTCCGCCATCCCAATGTCCTCGCTCGCCAGAATGACGAGCCGACGGGCGATGAACCGCGGGTCCTCGCCTGCCAAAACCATTCTGGCCAGGTAGTGCATCGCTGCATCAACATCGCTGCCCCGAATGCTCTTGATCAGTGCACTCGTCACGTCGTAGTGCTGATCACCGTCGCGGTCATACCGGGGTAACGCGTGGGCGACAGCGCCCTCCACCGACTCGGCAGTAACGTCGTTGCTTTCCCCCTCCGAAGGCGTCGCCGCTTCGAGCACCGTGAGCGCGCGGCGAACATCGCCGCCAGCCACCCTCACGATCTGATCGACGGCCTCATCGGTGACATCCAGCAAGCCAGCGAGCCCGCGAGGGTCCTCAATCGCGCGGGTAACCACAGCACGCACGTCTTCGTCACTGAGGGGACGAAGCGGGACCAAGAGACTGCGTGACAGCAGCGGCGCAATCACCGAGAACGATGGATTCTCGGTGGTCGCGGCAATCAGGGTCACCCAGCCGTTTTCGACGGCGGGCAGCAGTGCGTCCTGTTGTGTCTTGCTGAAGCGGTGAACCTCATCGATGAACAGCACCGTGCCGGTTCCGTTCAGTTCAAGGCGATGCTTAGCGGAGTCGATGACGGCTCGGACGTCCTTGATTCCCGCAGTGACGGCCGAAAGCTCCTCAAAGTGATCGCCAGTGCTCGCAGCCACGAGACTCGCAAGAGTCGTCTTGCCGGTGCCTGGAGGCCCCCACAAGATCAACGACGAGCGAGTGACCTCCCCGCCGTCCGCCCTCAACACCCGACCCAGGGGTGAGTCAGCCCCCAACACGTGTTGCTGGCCAACGACTTCCGCAAGGGTCGCAGGGCGCATTCGCACGGCGAGCGGAGCGCTCGGTCGGGATATGTGCGACGCGTCGCTGAAGAGATCCGTCACTGCTAGCTCGGGTCAGTTGCAGGCTTCGCGTCGATTCCAGCCTCTTTCCGCTGCGCTGCGGTGATTGGCGCTGGAGCCTGGGTGAGGGGATCGAACCCGCCGCCCGTCTTCGGGAACGCTATGACGTCGCGCAGCGAATGAGCGCCTGCCAGCAACATGCAGATGCGGTCCCAGCCAAATGCGATACCGCCATGGGGTGGCGGGCCGAACTTGAAGGCCTCCAGCAGGAATCCGAACTTCTCGTTCGACTCTTCGGATGACATCCCAAGAATCTCGAAGACCTTCTCTTGCACGTCGCCGCGGTGGATACGAATCGATCCGCCACCGATTTCGTTCCCATTACAGACAAGGTCGTAGGCCCACGCCAAGGCCTCGCCGGGGTGCTCGGTGAAGGAATCAATCCAATCAGCATTTGGACTGGTGAAGGGGTGGTGGACGGCGGTCCACCCGCTGCCGCCGCCCGGCAACTCGATTGGCTCGAACATCGGGGCCTCCACCACCCAGACAAACGACCACCGGCTGGTGTCAATGAGTTCAAGTCGTTCGGCAATCTCAACTCGTGCCGCACCGAGCAGGGCCCGAGCGGTGGATGCCGCACCAGCGGCGAAGAAGACGCAGTCACCCGGTGCCGCGCCGGTGGCTTGAGCCAGACCTGCACGCTCATCGTCGGAGAGGTTCTTTGCGACGGGTCCGGCCAGTTCGCCGTCTTCATTGAAGATGACGTAGGCGAGCCCTCGGGCACCCCGCTGCTTTGCCCACTCCTGCCAGGCATCGAAGGTGCGCCGAGGTTGCGATGCTCCCCCAGGCATTACCACTGCCCCGACATAGTCAGCCTGGAACACCCGAAACGGAGTCTCATTGAAGTATTCGGTGAGTTCAACAAGTTCCAGATCAAATCTCAAATCCGGCTTGTCCGTGCCGTATCGGCGCATTGCCTCGGCGTAGCTGATCCGCGGAATCTGCGGAATCTCGTACTCCGCCACACCGGACCAGAGCTCGCGGATGACGGCCTCGCCAACGTCAATTACGTCGTCTTGTTCGACAAAACTCATTTCGATATCGAGCTGGGTGAACTCCGGCTGCCGGTCCGCCCGGAAATCCTCGTCGCGGTAACAGCGCGCAATCTGGAAGTAGCGTTCGACACCGGCAACCATTAGCAGTTGCTTGAAAAGCTGCGGAGACTGCGGCAGTGCGTACCAGGAGCCCGGACTCAATCGCGCCGGCACCAGGAAGTCTCGCGCGCCTTCCGGGGTGGATCGAGTGAGGGTCGGAGTCTCGACCTCAACGAAATCACGATCGAGCAGGACGTCGCGGGCAAGCCGGTTGACGTCGCTGCGCATTCGCAGCGCGCGTGCCGGCCCTGGACGGCGCAGGTCCAGGTAGCGCCACTTGAGCCGTGCCTCTTCCCCGACCTCGGTGTACTCGTCCACGCCGAACGGCAGTGGGGCAGCTTCACTCAGGAGATCAACAACATCAGACATCAATTCGATCGCGCCAGTCGCGAGCTCTGGGTTCTCGTTGCCTGTCGGCCGAATTTCGACGATGCCTTCCACCCGAACGCAAGATTCCGGGCGCAAGGTGCGTGCGACGTCCTCGTCGCGCACAACCACCTGACAGACGCCCGACGAGTCACGCAAATCGATGAATGCGACGCCGCCGTGATCACGTCGACTTGAAACCCAACCCGCCAGCGTCACCTGGGAACCCGCATCGGAGGCACGCAACGTCCCGGCACCGTGACTTCGAATCATCTAGAGCATCTCCTGAATGGAATCGGTCAGCGCGTCGAGCGCCACAGTCTGTTGGTCCCCGGTTGACAAGTCCTTCACAACGGCGGTTCCCGCCGCCAAGTCATCGTCACCCAGGATCACGGCAAGTTTCGCACCGGTACGGTCGGCGGCACGCATCGCGCCCTTCAACGCACGATCGTCGAAAGCTAGATCCACACTCACCTCGCGCCGCCTCAAGGCCGCTGCCTCAACAACCAGGCGAGTCTGTGCCACCTGCCCAAGCGGCACGAGAAATACCTGACACTTGCGCTCCGCGCCGACATCAAGACCTTCAGCCGCACAAGCGAGCAGGGTCCGATCAACGCCGAGTCCGTAGCCAATCCCGGAAAGCTCCTGGCCACCGAGGTCCGCCATCAGTCCGTCGTAGCGACCGCCGCCACCAATAGCCGATTGCGCCCCGAGTCCGTCGTGGACGAACTCGAACGTGGTCCTGGTGTAGTAGTCAAGGCCGCGCACGAGTCGTGGGGCATCTTCGAAATCGACCGCAAGCTCGCGGAGGTACTCACAAACCGCTTCGTGGTGATCGCTGGCGGCCTCAGAAAGAACATCGCGCATCAGCGGCGCATCTGCCAACTTCTGCTGCATCTCCGGTCGCTTGTCATCGAGCACTCGCAGGGGGTTCAACTGCGCCCGTTGCTGGGTTGCATCGTCAAGGTCGAGCGTGGACAGGAAGGCCGTCAGCAACCCGCGATACTCAACCCGGGTCTGGGAATCGCCAAGTGAATTCAGCAACAGCCTGAAGTTCGTCAGTCCGAGTCGAGCGAAACCTTCGGCCGCGATCGCAATGACCTCGGCATCGAGTGCCGGGTCCTCCGAACCCAGTGCCTCAACGCCGACCTGGTTGAACTGTCGATACCGGCCCTGCTGCGGGCGCTCCGCACGGAAGAAGGGACCGGAGTACCAAAGCTTCACCGGCAATCCGGCGCGGTCAAGATTGTGTTCAACCACGGCCCGAACCAGGCCGGCAGTTCCTTCTGGTCTCAGGGAGAGTGACCGCCCGCCCCTGTCGTCAAAGGTGTACATCTCCTTGCTCACGACATCGGTCGACTCACCGACTCCACGAACGTAGAGATTGGTGTCTTCAAAGATTGGGAGCTCAACGTAGGAGTAGCCGGCCAGTTCCGCTGCCTGGCTCAGCGCGTTCTTGACCGCGAGGAACCTGCCTGACTCTGGTGGGACATATTCGGCGACGCCCTTCGGCGCGTGAAACTTCTGACTCACTACTAAAGGCCCCTCATGGGACTCTGCAACCCGCGTGCACCGTCGGCAGCGACTTGCCGGAGGAAGGGGTTGGTCGCTCGCTCTTGTTCGATGGTCGTGGTTTCGCCGTGACCTGGCAGAACGGCCGTGGAGTCATCCAGCGGCAACACAACCCGCGCCAGGGATTCGACCATCGCGTTCATGTCGCCGCCTGGGAGGTCGGTTCGCCCGATTGACCCGGCAAACAGCAGATCGCCGCTGAACATGATCTGCGGATAGTCACTTCCTTCCGGGACTCGGAAGGCAACCGAACCCGGGGTGTGGCCAGGGGCGTGATCGACCGTCAATTCAAGCCCGGCCAGTTGCAGCGTGGCTTGATCGGAAAGTTCACGAACGTCGTCAGGCTCGGTGAACTGCAGGTGCCCACCAGTCATGGACTCGAACGCCAGCCGAGTCTCGCCGGAGATCCCGGAGAGTGGATCAGCAAGCAGCTTGCGATCACCGGGGTGGATATAGGCCGGAACATTGCTCGATTTGCAGACCGGCACGACCGACCACATGTGATCGAGATGTCCATGGGTGAGGACGACGGCGACCGGCTTGAGGTTGCGTTCGGCGATGATGTCAGCAACGCCCGAGGCGGCGTCTTTGCCCGGGTCAATGACAACGCACTCTTCGCCGGGACCGGTTGAGACGACGTAGCAGTTCGTCGCCCATGGACCGGCAGGGAAACCAACAATAAGCACGCCCATGAGCGTAACGGCCCCATCGCGCCGCAGTGCCACCTACACTCCGTGCAGGCAGATTTCATCACCATTCACCCAGGAGCGGAAACCGTTGGCCGGCCAGAAACGAGCGAAAGAAGTCGCCCGCGCCAAGTACGAGCGGCAGCAGGCGCGGCGGCGGCAGCAGGAGCGCGCTCGACGGCGCAACATGCTGATCGCCGGGGGCGTCGGCGCCGTCATCGTAGTTGTCGGCATCGTCATCGCCGTCATGCCCGAATCAGACACGACGGCGAACCCCAGCCCCAGTGCCCCTGCCAGCCGTCCACCCGCGCCGGTTCCGACTCCCAGCGGCATCTCCTGCAGTTCAGTCGACTCGGGCGACAAGACTGAGAAGTACCAGAACCCGGACGATATGAGGCTCAAGCCCGGTTCGGCGATGACCCTGGACACCAATTGCGGTTCGGTCACCTTCAGCCTCGACGTTGCGAAGGCTCCGAAGTCGTCCAACGCGCTGGCATTTCTGGCCGACAAGGGCTGGTACAACAACGGAAACTGCCCGCGCCTGGCGGTGGAAGGAATCTTCGTCGTGCAATGCGGAGCGGGTAAATCGGACGGCTCCGGCAGCCCGGGATTCACGATCGTCGACGAGAACAAGCCGAAGGCCGGGCCGGGGGGCGCCGCTTCGTACCCACGCGGCACCGTTGCGATGGCCAACCGCGGACCCAACACCGCGAGCAGTCAGTTCTTCATCGTCTACAAGGACACAGTCCTGGCGCCGGACTACACAATCGTTGGGCAGGTAACAAGCGGCCTTGAGGTCATTGAGTACGTTGCTTCCCAGGGTGTGTCCGGCGATTCGCAGAATCCTTCTGACGGCCCACCCGCACAGCCACTCGTTATCAAGACCGCAACCGTGAGGAACGGACCATGACTTCCACTCCACCAAGCCCGCTGAGTTCAGCTGCGCCAGCGACCAGTTTTGGGGAGGTGGGGCCGGACGGAACTGTGTTCTTGCGGCTACCTGACGGCTCGCAGCGTGAAGTCGGCCAATGGGCCGCCGGTGACAACCAGGCCGGACTTGAGTTCTTCGCACGCAAGTACAACGACCTCGTCACCGAGATCGACGTTGCCGCCAAACGACTCGCGGACGATCGCAGCACACCAGCTCAAGCGGCGGCGATCGTGGACCGGGTACGCAAGGCCGTACTTGAGCCCGCATTCGTCGGTGATCTTGCCGCGCTCGTCGCTCGAATCGGTCAGCTCGAGGTGCTGATTAACGTCAAGAAGGAATCAATCGCCGAAGCCAGGGAAGAACAGCGCAAGAACGCGCTGGAGGCTCGCGAGAAGCTAGTGGCAGAGGCAGAATCGCTGGCAACATCGCAGTCCTGGAAGGTCACCACGGAGCGCTTTGCGGCACTCGTGGAGGAATGGAAGGCCATTCCTCGTGGCGACCGCGCGAAGGAGAACGAGCTCTGGAAGCGGATTTCCAGCGCTCGGACAACATTCGACAAAGCCAGGCGAACTCACTACGCGGAACTCGACGTCCAACGATCGAAGGCGAAGGGGGCCAAGGAAGCACTCGTCAAGCAGGCGCAGGCTCTTTCCAGTTCCAGGGACTGGCAGAAGACGACCACCGAGTACCGCAAACTGCTCGACCAGTGGAAGAAGGCCGGACGCGCGGGCAAAGCGGACGACAAACTCTGGGAGCAGTTCAGAGCTGCCCAAGACGTGTTCTTCTCCGCGCGAAACGAGACCTTCGCCGAACGTGACGAGGACGAGAAGAAGGCCCTCGCCGTGAAGGAAGAGTTGCTCACGGAGGCCGAGAAGCTAATTCCGATCAAGAACGTCGGTGCGGCAAAGAAGGCGCTTCGCTCGATCCATGAACGCTGGGAAAAGGCCGGGCGTGTTCCGCGCAATGATGTTCGGCGGATTGAGGGCCGTCTGAAGAAGGTCGAAGACGAGTTGCGAAATGCGGATTCGGCCAAATGGAAGACAAAGAACCCCGAGTTGCAGGGTCGAGCCAACGACACGGTTCTTCGATTCCGCGAGGCAGTCGAGAAGCGCGAACGCGCCTTGCAGCGGGCCCAGGATTCCGGTGACGCGGGCGCAATCACCAAGGCGCAGTCTGACCTTGATGGTGCGCAGGCGATGCTCGCAGTCGCCGAGCAGTCCTCGCAGAAGCTCAACTAAGCCTTCGGTTACGTCGGGCGAGCCCAACGCATCCGTAAAGCCTTTGCCGAGACTTAACTCATAATCGTGCGCAGCCACTGGTGGAATTCGTCTGGTTGATTGACGATGTCAGTCATGTTCGAATCCTTCAATGGCCTGCCCCTGCACCCACTCGTCGTTCACGCAGCAGTGGTGTTGATCCCGCTGACCTGTCTGGGGACGATCCTCATCGCCGTCAAACGCTCCTGGCGAAAGACGCTGGGCTGGTGGGTTGTCGGACTGGCGTTCGTCAGCGTTGGCGCGGCGTTTGTCGCGAAGGAATCAGGCGAAGCGCTCGGCAAAGTGATTGGCAATCCGGTTGAGCACGCGCAACTTGGAGACACCTTGCCGCTCATTGCCGGTGTCATGTTCCTGGCGACGACCGCACTCGTCGTCGGCGACCGTTGGTTGGACGGTGGGCCCGCGGGTCAGCAGCGCCAGCCGGTCCTGGTAACTGTTCTGGCGGTCATCGCGGTGATCGTCGCGGTTGGCGCAACAGTTCAAACGGTTCGCGTTGGCGACTCCGGAGCGAAGGCGGTCTGGAACAACGTGCTGAAACCAGCGCCCCAGCCGTCTGGCAGTTCGAACCCGGCGACCTCCCCATCAGCGTCTTCCAAGACGGGGCCAACGACGTACACGCTGGCGCAAGTGAAAGCGCACAGCAAAGCCTCCGACTGCTGGACCGCCATCAACAGCGATGTCTACAACCTGACGAGTTGGGAGGACCAGCACCCAGGCGGCGCGTCGAACATCATCTCCCTCTGCGGCACAAATGGCACCGCCGCATTCGCTGCCCAGCACGGTGGCCAAGGTCGGCCGAAGTCCGAACTCGCCCAATTCAAAATCGGAGTCCTTGCGAGCCAATAGTGCGTCCGGCACGCGAGCGAGGCGAGAACCCCGCCCGCGACAGCACCATCAGCAGCGACATCTACTCGCCACCTCAGCGCACACTTCCAGTCACTCTGTGGTTGATGGGGCGGCGCAGGCAAGGCCGCAGGGAGCGACGCGTGCTTCCGGCACGCGAGCGAGGCGAGAACGCCGCCTGCGACAGCACCATCAACCTCAGACTCTATAGACGTCGTAGACGCCTTCTACACCCCTCACCGTCTTGAGTAGCGACCCGAGGTGCTTGGGGTCGGCCATCTCGAACGTGAAGCGTGAGAGCGCGATCTTGTCGCGGCTGGTGGCAACGGAGGCGGACAGAATGTTGACGTGCTGATCGGACAGTGCTCGCGTGACATCGGAGAGCAGTCGGGCGCGGTCGAGTGCTTCAACTTGAATGTTGACGAGGAAGACGCTGTTTGAGGTTGGCGCCCATTCGACTTCGACCATGCGGGTGGCGTCCTCGCTGAGCGCGGGCACGTTCACGCACGAGGATCGGTGAACCGATACTCCGGATCCGCGGGTTATGAAGCCCACAATTTCGTCACCGGGCACCGGGGTGCAGCAGCGAGCGAGTTTGACCCAGATGTCATCGATTCCGTTGACGACCACTCCGGGGTCAATGGTTCCGCGAGTTCGCCGTGGCCGCACCTTGGCTGGCGTGGTGTCTTCGGCAAGGTCCTCGATTGCACCCTGTTCGCCGCCGACGGCCTCAACGATGCGACTGACGACGGACGCCGCAGATAGCCGTCCTTCGCCGATTGCCGCGTAAAGCGCACTGATATCCGCGTAGCGGAGGTCCTGGGCTATCGGCACCAGACTCGCTGTCGTCATCAGCCGCTGGATGGGTAACCCTTGTTTGCGCATTGCCTTGCTGAGCTGATCCTTACCGGTTTCGACGGCTTCCTCGCGCCGCTCCTTTGAGAACCAACTCTTGATCTTGTTCCGGGCGCGTGGCGAGACAACGAAGGTGAGCCAGTCCCGACTCGGACCCGCGTTTTCGGCCTTGGAGGTGAACACCTCGACGACGTCGCCGTTCTCAAGCTTTGATTCCAGCGATACCAGGTTGCCGTTGACTCGGGCACCAACACAACGGTGGCCGACTTCCGTGTGAACGGCGTATGCGAAATCAACGGAGGTCGACCCAGCGGGTAGCGCAATGACATCGCCCTTGGGTGTGAATACGTATACCTCGGTGTTCGCGAGGTCGTAGCGCAGGGTGTCGAGGAACTCCGCTGGGTCTTCGGTCTCGCGCTGCCACTCCAGGAGTTGCCGCAGCCAGCCCATGTCGTCTGGGCCGTGCTTGCCACCCACGTCGTCCTGTTTGTAGCGCCAGTGGGCGGCCACCCCGAACTCGGCGGAACGGTCCATCTCGTAGCTGCGTATCTGAAGCTCAACGGGCTTGCCTTCCGGACCGATCACCGTGGTGTGAAGGGACTGGTACATCGTGAACTTCGGCATCGCGATGTAGTCCTTGAACCGGCCAGGCACCGGATTCCAGCGGGCGTGAACAACGCCGAGTGCCGCGTAGCAATCACGAACTGAGTCCACCAGGATCCGCACGCCAACCAGGTCGTAGATGTCGGCGAAGTCGCGACCGCGCACGATCATCTTCTGGTAGATCGAGTAGTAATGCTTTGGGCGGCCGATCACCTTTGCCTTGATCTTGGCGCCGCGTAGATCATCTTCAACGGCCGCGATCACGCGCGTCAGGTACTTGTCGCGACTTGGCTGCCGCTGGGTGACGAGTCGAACGATTTCCTCATACATCTTTGGGTAGAGCGTTTCGAAAGAAAGATCTTCCAGCTCCCACTTCATGGTGTTCATGCCAAGTCGATGGGCAAGCGGAGCGTAGATTTCCAGGGTCTCGCGGGCTTTTCGCTCTTGCTTGTCTGGCGGCATCCACTTGAGGGTCCGCATGTTGTGCAACCGGTCAGCAAGTTTGATGACCAGAACTCGGATATCGCGCGCCATCGCGACGACCATCTTGCGAACGGTTTCCGCCGTGGAGGCGTCGCCGTATTTGACCTTGTCCAATTTGGTGACGCCATCAACGAGCCGGGCGATCTCGTCGCCGAACTCCAGCCGCAGGTTCTCGATCGAATAGGCGGTGTCTTCGACGGTGTCGTGCAGAAGCGCGGCCGCCAACGTGGGCGCTGTCATTCCGAGGTCCGCGAGGATGCCAGCAACCGCGACGGGGTGGCTAATGTAGGGATCACCGCTGCGCCGGAGTTGATGCTTGTGATATTCAGCCGCGACCTCATACGCCTTGACGACCACCTGGCGATCGGCCTTCGGGTGAAACTGTCTTAGCTTGCGAAGTACCGGCTCTAGTTCGGGGTAGCTCGTGCGAGACCCACCGAGTCGCGCCAGGGCTCTGCGACGCAGCGGGGTCGGGTTATCGGGAGCGCCAGGGCTCGCCACTTCTTGCGTCACTGACACCTCCCCAATCCTCGACGGGCCGTCTGACAAGAGCACCGCGGAACGCGGCCTTGGCAAGACGTGGAATCAGTGTAAGGGCGCACCCTCACCGAATACTTCTACGATTTGCCCCGTTTGCTGCGACTCTGCTTCTTTGGCTGATTGCGAGAGCCCTGTCGATGCGGCCGACTTTGTTTCGCCTGCTGTACAGCTGGGGCTGCATCTGCGTCCTTGGCGCCCGCGGTTTCAGCGGCTTCCCCGCTGGGTGGGCTGACTCCAGATCCGCTGCCCGCAGCGGTCGTTGCGACGACCTTCGCCGCCTTCTCTGACGCCTTGCGCTCCTGACCGGATCGACGCGCCGCCACCCGAGCCGCCAGGGCCTTCATCGCCGGTTCATGCTCCTTGAGTTGGCAGAGGAACGGCGTCGCGACGAAGATCGACGAGTAGGTTCCAGCAGCCGTACCAATGAACAGCGCCAATGCAAGGTCCTTCAGCGTCCCGGCTCCAAGTAACCCAGCACCCACAAAGAGGATTGCGGCAACTGGCAGAAGTGCCACGATCGACGTGTTGATCGAACGCACGATCGTTTGGTCCACGGCCAGGTTCGCTGCCTCGCTGTAGGTCTGACGACTCTGACCCAGGATTCCGCGTGTGTTCTCTTTGACTTTGTCGAAGACCACCACGGTGTCGTATAGCGAGAAGCCCAGGATCGTCAGAATGCCGATCACGGTGGCAGGGGTTACCTCAAAGCCCACGAGTGCATAGATGCCAATGGTGATAACCACGTCATGGATCAGAGCCATGATCGCGGCGATTGCCATCCGCCATTCGAAGTAGATCGTGAGGAACAGCGTCACGGCGAACAAGAAGACGATTAGGCCAGTCAATGCCTTCTTGGTGATCTCGCCACCCCAAGTTGAACCAACCAACTGGATTTTCACTTCGCCGGCAGTGGTCTTGCATGTTGAGGCGATGGCGTCAACGACCGCTTTGCTCTGTTCGGGACTCAGCTCCTCAGTCTGAACGCGGATCCGGCTGTCGCCAAGTTGCGTAACGATTGGCTGCTTCGCGCCCGCGCCCTCTGCCGCACTGCGCACTGACTCGATCGAGCAGTTCGCTGACGGAACCTGGAATTCGGCACCGCCCTGGAACTCGATCCCAAAATTGAGGCCGCGACCGAGTAGCCCAACGAGGGCGAGCAGCAAGATCACGCCGGACAGGATGTACCAGCGCTTTCGGTTTCCGACGATGTCGAAAGTGACGTCTCCCCGGTACAGCCGGGATGCAATTGAGCCTGGCTTGGACATCAGTCGTCCTCCCCTTCCGCGGCCGAACCCGATCCAACACTGGCAGTGACCGGCTCCTTGTGCTTGCGACGGGCCTTGGCCTCACGTGCCTCGATCAGTTCACGGCTCGGTTCGACCCCAAGGCGTTCAGGGCTCACACCAGTGAGCGGACCACCCCGGGTGAACCACGAGTTCCGCGCGAGCAACGCGACGATCGGTCTGGTGAATAGGAAGGCAACTACCACGTCGATGATGGTCGTCAAGCCGAGCACGAAGGCGAATCCACGGACGTTTCCAACGGAGATGAGGTACAGGATCGCGGCCGCGAGGAAGGACACGAAGTCCGCTGCCAACAGGGTGTTTCGAGCCTTGCTCCAGCCAGTCTCACAGGCGACGCGCAGGGACTTGCGCTCACGAACGTCGTCTCGAATCCGTTCGAAGTAGACGACAAACGAGTCCGCCGTGATACCAATCGCAACGATCGCTCCTGCCACGCCTGCGAGCGTCAACGCCAGGCCGACGGTTCTTCCGAGGATGACGAAGATCGTGTATGTGAGGACCGCAGCCTCCACCAGGCTGAGCACCGCCACGATGCCGAGGGCCCGGTAGTAGAGCAACAGGTAGATCACGACGAGCAGCAACCCGAGCGCACCGGCGATCAGGCCCGCCTTCAGTTGATCGGCACCAAGCGTCGGTGACACAGAGGTGATCTCTGCGATCTGCAGGTTGACCGGAAGCGCGCCGTACTTCAGAACATTGGCAAGTTCCTTCGCCTGTTCGTTCGTGAAGTTGCCGTTGATCGATGCCGTGCCACCAAGGATGGGCTCCTGGAAGTACGGCGAGGAAACGACCAGACCGTCAAGGACGATGCCGAACTGGTTCTGCGGTGGGGGCAAGGGAACAAGCTTGGTAGAGACATCGGCAAGTGCCTTGGCGCCATCTGTGTCAAAGGTCAGATTGACCTGCCAACCGCCCGCACCGTTTTGCGGGAGTTGCGCCTGAGCGTCGCTGACCTGGGTGCCCCGGATGAACGCGGGCTCAAGCAGGTACTTGGCCGAACCGTCCTTGGAACACGTGACAAGCCACTCCTCCGGCTTGTCGGGGGTCCCGCCCTGATAGTTCTCGGGCTTCGAACAGTCCAGCGCCGCGTACGCCTTCTGCAGGAACTCATTGTTCGACGGCGACTGAATCGGCGGGCGCGCGGTCGCCGGGTTCGGTGCGGTCGTTGGCGCTGGTGTGGGTGTAGCGGCCATCGGGGCCGACGAACCCTTCTTCGCCTTCTTCGTTGGGCTAGGAGATGGCGTCGCGTTGACGCTGGGTTCGGGGGCAGGGGCCGGAGCGGGTGCCGATGATTCCTCTTGAACCACGGGACGGAAGTCCAGCAATGCCGTCTGCGACAGTTGCTGCTCCAGTCCTTGTTTGTTCTGGCCGGGAACCGAAACAATGATGGCCGAACCTGCGCCTGAGCCTTGAGTGGTGACTTCCGCCTCGGAGACCCCAAGCCCGTTGACGCGCTGCCGGATGATCTCTACCGACTGGGCCAACTGCTCGTCAGTTACGTCGCCACCGCCGTTTGCCGACTTGGGTACGAGTGTGACCTGGGTTCCACCTTGCAGATCAAGACCCAGACGAGGTGTGTGCGGTTGACCTGGCCAGAACGCCGCAACGCAGAGACCCGCAGTGACGACAAAGAGCAAGATCAACGAGCGCCACGGTCGCGCCTTTACAGCCGGTGCCATTACGAGCCTCGCAGTTACTGGTTGCGAGAGGCGTCTACCGCAGCCTCATCGCCTTCGCTGGCCTCTGCGCCATCAACAGCACCGATAGCTACGGCAGGGTCATCCACAACCTTGGCAATTGCCTCACGCACGTATCGAACGACGACTCCGTCGGAGATCTCCAGTCCAACTTCCTCGTCACTGAGTTCGCGGACGTAGCCGAACAATCCGGCCGTAGTCATGACTCGCTGTCCTACCGCGAGCTGGCCCTGAATCTGCTGAACAGCCCGTTGGCGAGATCTTGCCGGGCGCAGCACCATCAGCCAGAAGGCTAGACCGAGCACAACCAACATGAGCAATGGCGTGAGGTTCACTCAAACTCCGATCAGGAATGGGGGTTCACATCGACTGCGTGGTGCGCAGAGCGTGTGCGACTCCCCGTGATCCTAACCCTCGGCCTCTTCCCCGATGGGAAGAACCACCTGACCTGCGCGTGTTGAGCTACTCCCAGGAGCCGTCTGGGACGGGCTCAGACCGAAATACTCCCAAGCAGCAGCTGTCGCCACTCGACCTCGTGAGGTTCGCATCATGAAGCCCTTGCGAACAAGGAACGGCTCCACCACACTCTCAACAGTCTCGGGTTCTTCCCCTACCGCGACGGCCAGCGTTGACAAACCGGCCGGGCCGCCATTGAAGCTCTTCACCAGCGCTTCCAGCACTGAACGGTCAAGCCGGTCGAGCCCCTCCTCGTCAACCTCGAACAGCTCCAACGCCGCTTGCGCCGTTGCTCTGTCAACACTGCCGTCGCCATGCACTTGGGCGAAGTCCCTCACCCGGCGCAACAAGCGATTCACGATCCTGGGGGTTCCTCGCGAGCGCCCAGCGATCTCGCTGGCACCGGAAGAATCGAGTTGGACCCCAAGCAGCTGCGCGGAACGGGCGACAATCAGCTCAAGCTCAGCCTCGTCATAGAACTCCATATGCGCGGTGAACCCGAAGCGGTCGCGCAGTGGGCCCGGAAGAAGACCTGCGCGCGTCGTGGCACCCACCAGGGTGAAGTGCGGCAACTCAAGTGGAATCGCGGTCGCGCCTGGCCCTTTCCCGACGATCACATCGACTCGGTAGTCCTCCATGGCCAGGTAAAGCATCTCTTCGGCCGGGCGGGCGAGCCGGTGGATCTCATCAAGGAACAGGACTTCGCCCGGTTGAAGGCTAGTAAGCAGCGCTGCCAAGTCGCCAGCATGGCTTATCGCAGGGCCCGAACTGATTCGAAGCGGTACCCCAAGCTCAGATGCCACGATCATTGCCAACGTGGTCTTGCCCAATCCAGGTGGGCCTGAGAGCAGAACGTGGTCAGCGCTGCGGTCGTTCTGTTTTGCGGCGGTCAGCACCAAGCCGAGCTGAGATCGCACTCTCCGCTGACCAATGAATTCGTCAAGCGTGTGCGGCCGCAGCGCTCCCTCTGCGGCGTTGTCCTCCGGAAGCGGCTCACCACTGACCATGCGGATCTCGTCTTCGCTCATCTCGTACCCATTCCGCGCAGGGCCAGGGAAAGCATCTGGGAGACGGTGACCTCGACGCCCTCCTGCGGTTCAGCCAACTGTTCGCTGTCAACAACGGCTACAGCTTCCTCAGCCTCCCGCACCGACCAACCGAGGCTGATAAGCGCCTCGCGCACCTGAGTCTGCCACTGGTCAGCCCCAGCGGTACCTGGCCTGGTTCGCGTGGAAGACGTTGCCACTGTCGCTACCGGACCAAGCTTGTCGGCGAGCTCCAGAATCAGCCGCTGCGCACCCTTCTTTCCGATCCCGGAGATCTTGGTCAGCGACACCTCGTCCCCGCGGGCAACGATCCCCCGCAGTTCGTCTGCTGGGTACGTCGCGAGTGCGGCGAGCGCAATTCGTGGCCCAATGCCTGACACCGACTGCAGGACCTCGAAGACATCTCGGTCGCTTGTCTCAAGAAAACCGAAAAGGGTGAGCGAGTCTTCGCGCACCACCAAAGTGGTCGCCAACATCACGTGTTGGCCGACGTGCACTTCAGCCGCAGTCGCAGGTGTTGTCGAGACTCGAAGACCGACTCCACCGACCTCGACAACGAGCGCATCGGTGGCTGCACTCACAACAGTGCCACCCAACGAAGCGATCATCTACTCCCCCGGACGGGATTGTGACTGGCAGCCACCGCAACTCGTAGGCGCTGTTGGGTGGGAAAGCGCCAGCCGTGGCAGATCGCCAGCGCGACCGCATCGGTCAGATCCGCTGGGCCTGGGACTGGGCCACCAACAATCCGCGAAACCATCGCGGCTACTTGCCTCTTGTCCGCCCGTCCAGAGCCGGTCACTGCGGCTTTGACCTCACTTGGCGTATGAAACTGCAGAGGCACTCCAGCACGCTCGGCGACGAGGGCGGCAACTCCAGCCGCTTGAGCCGTGCCGATGACAGTCCGCACATTGTGCTGGCTGAAGACTTGCTCCACTGCAATTGCGGTTGGAGAGAACTCATCGATCGCAGAGCCAATCGCTGCCTCAACGAGGCTCAAGCGTGCGCCCAACCCCGCGTCAGCCGGGGTCCGTATGACATCAGCAAACACCAGCGAGACGCGTCGAGCCGCATGAACGTCGACCACGGCGAGCCCGCAGCGAGTCAATCCAGGGTCAACACCCAAAACTCGCATGCGCGCCTCCGCAGTTCAGCCTCGATCAACGCGTGAATCGTACACACGTTCGGAAGGAAGGCTAGCCTCCTAGCGGCCGAACCGTCTCGCTGGCGCGCCGATCTAGCGAGACCTTCTCGTGGTGCGCTTCGCGGGCGCCTTCTTCGCGGGCGCCTTCTTCGCGGGTGCCTTCTTCGCGGGTGCCTTCTTCGCGGGTGCCTTCTTCGCGGGTGCCTTCTTCGCGGGCGCCTTCTTCGCGGGCGCCTTCTTCGCGGGCGCCTTCTTCGCGGGTGCCTTCTTCGCAGGCGCCTTCTTCGCGGGTGCCTTCTTCGCAGGCGCCTTCTTCACGGCCTTCTTGACCGTCGTCTTCTTCGCAACGGCCTTGCGCACTGGAGCCTTCTTCACGGCCTTCTTGACCGCGGCCTTACGCGCGGTGGCCTTCTGCACTGCCTTCTTAACAGTCTTCTTTGCTGCAGCCTTGCGAGCTGGAGCCTTCTTGACCGCGGCCTTACGCGCTGGAGCCTTCTTGGCTGCAGCCTTCTTGGCTGGAGCCTTCTTGACTGCAGCCTTCTTGGCTGCAGTCTTCTTCGCGGGAGCCTTCTTCGCCGCTTTCGTTGCCACTGGAACCCTCTTCCTCGTTGCAGATTTCTTTGTCGTTGTCAGCTGTTGCTTTGCAGTACCACCCGCAGTTTGCCCGATCTTGCCGGATGTTTCGCGGTAATCGCCGGAGATCGGCGTGGTTGCTGGAACATGCTCGCCGATTGCGTCGGCAAATCCTCGCCGTAACGACTCAAGCAGAATGTCGTGATCGTCGACGGCGGCATCGTCGGTACTCACTCCCACTGACGCTGTGCCGTTGTACGTCAGCATCGTGACATTGACGGCCGCACCAATCGTCGCGACGAGTGGATACATGCGCTCGACGCGAGCGCCCGCGATCCAAACAGGCACCGGTACGCCCGGCACATTTGAGGCGGTCACATCGCTAGCTTGAGCCGCAGCCGACACGATGTCGGTGGGAATGAACCTCGAGATTTCGCCAAGCTCATTCGCGAATGCCAGGGCAGGTTCCCTCCGGACCTTCGCAACCGCTTCGGCCATCTGATCCATCAGGGCGCGCGTCTCCTTGATGGAGATGGGTATTTCGAAGCGGGCAATGTTCACCGCGTTGGCCGAGTTGGCGCCGTCCTTACGGGTACTCACAGGCATATTCATTCGCAGCTTGGTCACTGGGTGCCCCATCTTGCGGTGGTAAACCCCAAGTCCATCGCCAACTGCGGCGAGGAACACGTCGTTGATGGTGTGACCAGATGCCTTTCCGACTGAGCGCATCTGCTCGAACGGAACGTCGAAGGTTCCGAAGTGGTAGTTGATGCTCCGCTCAGTCATGATCGGCGACAGTGGCCCGACTGGAATCCGAGTGAATCGAGCAACCGAACCCACCGTTCGGGCAATGCGGCCGGCCGTGTCCGACGGATGCCGAATCGCTGCCAACGACATCGGCCCGACGCCCTGGATGAAGTCGTTGGTGGTGCGAGCAATCCAACCGAACTTGTCGCGAACAACTGCTTCGGCGAAGCCGGCCCGATCGAGTTCCTCACCCCTGGGCGCAGGCTTCTTATCGCCGAGATCCTCCCCTTCTGGAGTGAAGTCAAACAACGATGCCCCAAGCAGTACCGCGCCTTGGCCATCGGCAATGGCATGGTGGAGTTTCAGGATGATCGCGGCCTTGCCACCGGGCAGTCCCTCAAGCACCGTCACTCGCCAAAGGGGGCGATCGCGGTCGAAGTCAGCCAGACTCTGGCGCCGAGCGTCTTCGAGCACATCACGCCAGGTCGAACCTGTCGGCATCTTGAATCTGCGCATGTGGAAGTTGAGATCAAAGTCAGCATCGAATATCAGGCGTGGCGTTGTGAGGCCACCGTGATCAATCACTTTTTGACGCAACACGGTATTGATCCGTGACGCTCGATCGAACCGGTCAAGGAGCAGTTCCCAGTCGGGCGCGCGGTCAGTCACCAACATTGCGATGATGGTTGAGCGCATCACTGGATCGTCGGACGCTGTGCGCCACGCGGCGAAGTCGAAGCCCTTCATCCGCTCCGCGGATTTCGCTGCCTCTGTCCGCTTTGACCGTGCCTCACCGGACTTAGACTTTGCCACCAAGACCTCCTCGCACCCACTGCTACTGACAACGCAACGCTAGTACCAGAAAGCGGCGAACGCAGGACGGAGTGTTTCGAACGCACTCAGCGGCGCGGAGGGTCAGACACCATCAGCTGTTGATCGCTTCCATGACCTCGTCGCTGACGTCGAAGTTTGCAAACACGTTCTGCACGTCATCGCTGTCATCGAGGCCATCAATCAGTTTGAAGACTCTCCGTGCCGCTTCTTCATCGATCGGCACTGTCACGCTTGGGAGGAAAGAAGCCTCCGCCGAGTCGTAGTCAATCCCAGCCCCTTGCAGCGCGGTGCGGACGGCTACTAGGTCGCTCGCTTCGCTGATCACCTCAAATGCCTCGCCAAGGTCATTGACTTCTTCCGCGCCCGCGTCGAGGACCGCATCGAGCACCGCGTCTTCCTCAGTGGTCGCCTTTGGAACGATCACAACACCCTTGCGGCTGAACAGATAGGACACGGATCCTGGATCTGCCATCGTGCCCCCGCCCCGCGTCATCGCTGTGCGCACATCAGACGCTGCTCGGTTCCGGTTGTCCGTTAGGCATTCAATGAGAACGGCGACACCACTGGGCCCGTAGCCCTCGTACATGATTGTCTGCCAATCGGCTCCGCCCGCTTCCGCACCGGAACCTCTCTTGACGGCACGCTCAATGTTGTCGAGCGGAACAGAGTTCTTGCGTGCCTTCTGAATCGCGTCGTACAGCGTGGGATTTCCGTCGGGATCGCCACCGCCTGTACGTGCGGCGACTTCGATGTTCTTGATCAGCTTGGCAAAAAGCTTGCCGCGCTTGGCGTCGATGACTGCCTTTTTATGCTTGGTGGTAGCCCACTTGGAATGGCCGCTCATGCGTCGCCTTTCACTATCTTCAGAAAGTACTCATGGATTCTTCGGTCCGGCGTCAGCTCGGGATGAAAGGACGTCGCCAGAAGCCGACCTTGCCGCACCGCGACGATCTTACCTGCAGTGTCGACGTCGGATACCCGAGCGAGGACCTCAACCGCCTCACCTACCTGCTCAACCCACGGTGCTCTGATGAACACCGCTGGAAAGGGTCCACCTGCCAACGCTGGAATTGCCACGTCAACTTCAAACGAATCCACCTGGCGTCCAAAGGCATTTCGCCGAACTGACATGTCGATCCCGCCAAAGGCAGGTCGATCCGGCCGACCATCGAGTATCTGGTCGGCCAGCATGATCATTCCCGCGCACGAGCCATAGACCGCAACGCCTCGCGCTATCAACTGCTGAACCGGCTCGATCAGTCCGCTGCGTTGCGCGAGCAGTGAAATGGTTGTTGATTCGCCACCCGGTATGAGCAGCCCGTCGATTCCGTCCAGGTCGCGCGCCTCACGAACGCGGAAGACCCTCGCGCCGCAGTCGACGAGCGCTTCTTCGTGTTCCCGGTATCCGCCCTGAACTGAAAGCACCCCAACCCGGGGTGCCACCAAACCTACCAACCGCGTTCGGCCAGTCGGTGTGGCTGCGGAATTGAGTCAACGCTGATGCCCACCATGGCTGGGCCGAGATTGCGTGACACCTTCGCAACAATGTCGGGGTTGTCGAAGTTCTGAGTCGCTTCGACAATCGCCGTAGCGCGGTCTGCTGCACTCTTGAGCTTCTTCGCCTTGGACGCGCTCGCTTCCCCGGACTTGAAGATGCCTGATCCAACGAACACGCCTTCGGCCCCGAGTTGCATCATCATCGCCGCGTCCGCCGGAGTAGCAATGCCGCCGGCGGTAAACAGCACCACGGGCAGTTTCCCAGCGTCGGCCACCTCAACGACGAGGTCGTACGGCGCTTGAAGTTCCTTCGCTGCAACGTACAGTTCGTCCTTCGGCAATGAGGTGAGCCACCGAATCTGGTCCCGCATTTTGCGCATGTGGGTTGTCGCATTGGAGACGTCGCCGGTGCCTGCCTCGCCCTTGGAGCGGATCATCGCCGCACCTTCAGAGATTCGGCGTAGCGCCTCTCCGAGGTTGGTCGAACCGCATACGAACGGCACGGTAAAGGCCCACTTGTCGATGTGGTTGGCGTTGTCGGCAGGGGTCAACACCTCTGACTCGTCGATGTAATCCACCCCAAGCGCCTGAAGTACCTGCGCTTCAACGAAGTGCCCGATCCTTGCCTTGGCCATCACCGGAATGCTTACGGCGGCCTGAATGCCGTCGATCATCTCCGGGTCGCTCATGCGAGCAACGCCGCCCTCAGAACGAATGTCGGCGGGTACGCGCTCAAGTGCCATGACCGCAACCGCACCGGCGTCTTCGGCGATCTTCGCCTGGGTCGGATCGACGACATCCATAATGACGCCGCCCTTGAGCTGCTCCGCCATCCCACGCTTGACTCGATCAGTACCAACCGCCCGCTTAGGCGTCGATGACTTTTTTGAAGGCATGTGACCCATCGTAGGCGTTGCCGCGCCACGAACAGTCACGAGTTACGTCCTACGCTCGGGATCCGGTACCGGATTCTTCAATGCCCACGCCACAATCGCAATCTTGGTGGCCCACGCGACGCACAGTCCGACGTACCAGGGGATGATCTTGTACGCCGTCAGGTTCGACGCCAAGGCGCCGACGACTGCCGCAGCCACTAACAGGCTGACGGTGAGGAACGGCGAGGCGCCGCGCGCCAACAGACGGTCGCTCAGGTGATCGTTACGGCTGGCAAATATCGGCTGACCGAGCTTTCGCCGCGATTCAAACACCGTCGCGGTGTCGGCAATGGGAATGACCAACAATCCGGACGCGATCGGGAACGCCGCCACCCAGAACGGTCCCCGCAGCGCGGCAATAGCAGTGAGC